>Ga0209417_1000623_pt1 | contig 79115 bp, 73 predicted proteins | sample RifGroF2_FD_184002 | JGI IMG/M metagenome (GOLD analysis project Ga0209417, IMG submission 184002) | Groundwater microbial communities from Rifle, Colorado, USA - Groundwater F2 (SPAdes) (version 2) | ecosystem: Environmental > Aquatic > Deep subsurface > Groundwater | place: Rifle, Colorado... | reverse complement strand
GTTGAAACCTGCTCTGTACATACGAAGAAAGCCAATTTTGAAGCAAAAAGAAATCGAGTGCTCACACGGAATACTCAAATCCGTTATGAACACTCGATATGGTGCGGGTAACAGGACTTGAACCTGCACATCCTTGCGAACATAAGAACCTGAATCTTACGCGTCTGCCAATTCCGCCATACCCGCATATTAAATTATTGAATTTTACGCAGTCTGCAACATCCTGATTCTCGAGACGTTATTCCCCATGCCTGCAAATGTTCAACGAAGTGTATTATATCATATATAAAATATAATTTCAATAGTTTTTTTGCTTTTTACTATTGATTTATACTGTTAAAAAAGATAGAATGTATATATAAAATATAATAATCTGTCAGGAGAAAAGTAAATGTCAAAATTATCGATATTTATTAAAGAAAACTTTCGAATAATCAGAAAGTTTTGGATCAATCAATTTACCATGTCTTTATTTGGATTGTTTCTCACAATACCTATGTCGGTTTTCGCCAAAAAGAACTCACTTGGCAATACTCCTGTTTTAATTGCAAGCATAGTTGCTGCCTTTTTGTTTATTTTCATAATGCATGATTTATTCTGGCAAGCAGGCGCAAAAAATGCAATAAAACAAAAAGGAAAAGGGAGTAGAATTGACAGAAAACATGGGCTTAAGACTGCTCTGGTTGCCTATTCGCCAACAATTATTATTACTTTAATTTCTGTTATTATGTTTTTGATAAATGTCAATTCATCATCGGAATGGGCTGGTAATGTTAATTCGGTTTTGATTTTTATTTTGAATTTTATTTTCAGCGGAATGTATTTTGGAATTTTCAATCTTTATTTCAGTAATCAACCATATTATATGCTGATCTTTACTGCTATAACCATAATAATCCCAGCGATATCATATTATATGGGAACCAAAGAGACAAAATTACACTCATTAGTAGGACTTGGCAATGTTGATTTCAAGACAAAAACAAAATAATCGAATATAAATATTGACACAGGCATATACTTCATAAATGAGGACAGGAGGCCTGGTATTAATGAACGAAAATAGTGAAAACATAAATTCTGAATTTTACAATGAAAATTATTTTAATTCTCCTAAAAAGGTTCTTATAATATTTATTGCTTTTATTATTACTATTATTTTATTCTATTTCATTGCAACAATTTTTATTTCATATGGATACCGTGAAGCGATGAACGCTACTTATTTTCAAAGTATAAATACAAGCGGAGATAATATAAATAATACCTTAATTATAATTGATCCCGGTCACGGCGGTGAAGATAGAGGTGCTATAGCAAACGGACTTGCAGAAAAGGATCTGAACCTTGCTGTCGCTATGAAATTGAATCAATTTTTCATATTATCCGGTTACACGGTTATAATGACAAGAACCGATGATGTTTTATTGTATAAAGAAGGTCAGGAAGACCGCAAGAAATTTTACGATCTAAGAAATCGGCTCGAGATCGCTGAGAAGTATGAAAACTGTATTTTCATTAGCATCCACATGAACAAATTTCCGCTACAAAGCTCACATGGACTTCAGGTTTTCTATTCCGATAATGATGAATCAAGCCAGGTGCTTGCTGAAATGATACAGAATGAATCAAAATTGCTTGATCCAACTAATACACGAAAAATAAAACATGACAATAATACTATCTATATCCTTGAGAAAATAACAAAACCCGCAGTTCTGGTCGAATGCGGATTTATTTCAAATTATGAAGAATCGAGACTTCTTGTTGATGAACAATATCAGAACAAACTTGCTTTTATCCTGTTCTGCGGAATAACAAAATTTATGAATAAAACTGAAATTTCAGAAAGGTAACTTTATGAAGACAGACGAAAAAAATATTTTTGTATGCTCAAATTGCGGTTACAATTCAATAAAATGGTATGGTAGATGTCCAGAATGCAATGAATGGAATACATTTGAAGAAAGAATAATTAGAAAAACACTAAAGACTTCAAAAGCATCGGATAAAATGACAGAAATATATCATACAAGTATAGCAATGCCAATATCAAGTATTGATTATCCAAACCATATAAGAATAAAAACCGGGATGGGCGAATTTGACAGAGTACTTGGTGGGGGTATTGTTAAGGGTTCAGCAGTTTTATTGTCAGGTGAACCTGGAATAGGGAAGTCTACTCTTCTTTTACAAATATGTGAATGCATAGGTTCATATGGCAAGATATTATATGTTTCAGGTGAAGAATCTGCTTCACAGATAAAATTACGAGCTACTAGGATTGGTGTTGACACATCAAATTTATTAGTTTTATGTGAAACGAATATAAATAAGATATTATTGGAGCTTGATGCTGTAAAACCCGCTGTTGTAATAATAGATTCAATACAAACGATGTACGATGATAATCTAAGTTCATATCCCGGCAGTGTAACTCAGGTTAAGCAGAGTGCATCACTTTTAATGAGCAAAGCAAAATCCAACGATATGGCTATTCTAATAGTTGGTCATGTAAATAAAGATGGTGCTATTGCAGGTCCTAAGGTTCTTGAGCATATAGTTGATGCAGTTTTATATTTTGAAGGTGAAAAGCAGCACGCTTACCGTATAATACGAGCAGCAAAAAATCGTTTCGGTTCAACAAATGAAATTGGTATATTTGAGATGGTTGAAAACGGACTTGCAGAAATTGAGAATCCTTCAGCAGTATTATTATCTCAAAGGCCACGCGGTGTATCAGGAAGCTGCGCAGTTTGTGTTGTTGATGGTAGTAGACCAATTATTGCAGAAATACAAGCTCTTGTTACTCCAACCTTTTTCCCGAGTGCGAAAAGAATGTCAACCGGTCTAGATTACAACAGAACATCATTGATTTTAGCTGTTCTTGAAAAGCGTCTTGGATATCGTTTTTCAACTCAGGATGTATATTTGAATGTCGCCGGTGGATTAAAAATTGACGAGCCTTCAAGTGACATAGCTACTGCTCTTGCTTTAATTTCTTCATATAAAGATATTGCAATCCCTGATGATGTTATTGCATTCGGGGAAATAGGTCTTGCCGGTGAATGCAGATCAGTATCAGGCATTGAAATGCGAATTAATGAAGCTGTCAGATTAGGATTTACAAATATTGCGATTCCGCATAGATCGATGAAACTTTTAAAAAAAACATATCCCGAAGTGACAATAAATCCGATTAGAAGCGTTTTTGATTTACTGAAATTAATTGGTATTTAAATGAATATACAAAATATTAAACCAAATGAACCTAATATACCATCAAATTATGTCGCTGGAGTATTTATATCAGATAATTTTCCATTATATATGGAAGAAAAGCTTCATAATTTTAACATACAAACTATTCGACTTAAGTCTTGTAAAAACATTTTAAGCGAAGTCAGATATCATACAGATATACTTTGCTGCAATGTAAAAAAAGGCATTTGGTTTTTTGAACCTGAAAACGCATTCAGAGTTGTTAATGATTTAGACACATTTTGGCAGGGAAGTGATGTAGTACAAATTATTGTTGGTTCAGAATTAAAAGACAAATATCCTCACGAAGTAATGTATAATTGCTTCACCATTAATGAACATTTGTTCTGCTCTGGATTTACATCACCGCATATATTAAAATATGCTGAAGAAAATGAATTAAATATAATTAAAGTTAAACAAGGATATACCAAATGTTCAGCTGCAATATGCGGTAAAAATAGTATTGTTACATCTGATAAAGGATTATATAAAATACTGATTGAATTAAAATATAATGCTTTATTAATTAACGGTTCTGACATTCGACTAAACGGCTTTTCCTGCGGGTTTATTGGAGGATGCAGTGGAATGATTGCAGCGGATAAAATTGCGTTTACGGGCAACTTAACACGAATGAAAGATTATAAAAGTTTAAAAAGCTTTTTAGACAACATACATATCGAATCTATTTTATTAGGTAATGAGGTATTATATGATTATGGTGGTATCTTACCATTTTGTGAATACTCAGTCTGATCTCTTTATAATCTCTTTAAATTCATATTTATACATATTATCTTCGTATATACCCCTACCGTACTATACAAAATTTGCATTTTGTATAGTACGGTTAAGTTATCAGAGTTTAGCAGTTATTCTTTTTTCGTACTACCGTTGCACTTCCAAAATGCTCGTTTTGTGCAATTTACAATTAATTTTTTCTGATTCTCTATGTATACTCCACTGCAACGCCCTGTCGGATATCTGCTTTGTAATTGCTTGTGAAAGCCGATTCTGGAATTTCAATATAGCCAACAAAACGATAATGAATCACAAGCTTTTGGATACGGCTCTTGCCGGTACCTTCCACACATACGAAGAAAGCAAAAGAATGCAAAAAGAAATCGAGTGTCCATGTCACTCCTAATATAAATTTGCTGTACCACAATGTTATTAATATAATTTTACCATCGAAAATAAAACAAGTCAAACACTTTACAGCATTCGACTTGTTTCGACAAAATATTATGTGATCCACTGACAAAAAAGATGCGGGGAGTTTAACGTGGAAAATGTTTATTAGGCGGTGTCCCCTGTCTTTGCGGGCTTGACTCACAGTCATGTTGCATTATACCAATTTCGATTTAATATCTTCTACGATTTTATCAAAAACCTGCTCCCGTTCCGTAGACGTATCATAAATCGTAAAACCGTATTTCACTAAATGATCAGTCATAGATCGACTGAATGGAATGGCTTCTTGACTAACTTCTCTTAGATCATCATCATCTAAACTATATGTCCAATCGTCTTCCGTATCGTATTTCCTAAAATCGTTGAAAAATTCATCAGCCGTTTTTTTGTTTTGCACCAACCCTATAAGCAAAAAATTGTCTTTCAATTCTTCTATCTCATACATTTTCAGAATAGGTAATATCTTCTCAAAATTAAAATACCCTCCTTCCAACACAAACCTATTTCCTTTTACAGCGTGCGCCCGCAGGTTTAGCTCATATGCAACGCCGTGACTGGAAGAAAATGCACCAAGAAAATGACCAAGGAACGGCGCTAAATTGTCTGTGGTCTTCCTTCTATTCCAATTAAGCTTAATATTTAATTGTGGATATGCCCCTTGAAATGTGGCGACAAGTTTGTCGACACTGATGACAAAGTAATTTAGCTCTTCGTTTATTTTTCTTGCTAATGTTGATTTACCGGCTCTTGACGGACCTGCAATGATTATGTTTTTCAAAATAACACCTCGCCTAATATAAATTTTCTAGGCTCCTATTATATCAAAAACCTGCCGATAAAGCAATTACTGCTTTATTCGACAGATTTTTCTTTTTGGTGCGGATGACAGGAATTGAACCTGCACTCATTGAGAATCGGCTTCTAAGACCGACGCGTCTACCATTTCCGCCACATCCGCATTTTATCGCAACATTTTTTGCGAACATATGAATTTTAACATAATTATATCGAAAAGTCAAGCATTATTATCTTTCAATTTACTATAGTAATATGTAATTAGCTGCAAAGCCAAATATCAGGCTTTCTGTTATACACAATAGATAATATTCAACAATAATTCTTTGTGTATACACAGCCATTTTCAACTGCAACCAACTACTATCAATCCCCTTCCCTATTATAATAAATCCAACCGCACATAAAATTGTGCTGAATATAATACCCCATAATATTATATTTCTTGATATTGGCATAATAGTATATAGTATGCTTAATTTCTTTTTGTTTCTATTCATTTTTATTTACCTTTAGCTTAATTTTAAGCTTTTCCTTTCTTTACATTTGTTTAATTTTATGTTATAATTGAATAAATACTAATATGTAAATATATTAAGCTAACAATTGAATGGTGTAATTCATTTATCAGGTTATATACTAAATAAGAATTATATGGGAGAAAATTATGAAGTGTCCAACATGTTCTCATCTCGAAAGTAAAGTTATTGACTCCAGGCCTTCAACTGAAGGCGATTCAATACGCCGCAGACGCGAATGCTTGAATTGCCAAAAACGGTTCACTACATATGAAACAATTGAGACAATTCCTATTATGGTAATTAAAAAGGATAAGTCTCGTGAAAGCTTTGATCGGAATAAAATTCTCATGAGCATTATCAGAGCATGTAATAAACGTCAGGTTTCACGAAATGATATGGAAAGAATCGTCAACGAAATTGAACTTCAAGTTCAGAATTCACTTCAAAACGAAGTGCCTTCTTCATATATCGGTGAGCTTGTTATGAATAAACTCAAAGCTTTAGATGAGGTTGCTTACATCAGATTTGCTTCTGTTTACAGGCAGTTTAAGGACATAACTGATTTCATGGATGAGTTAAACAATTTAATGACACAAAAATAAAAATAAAAAAGCAGCAGGTGATGTCAATTCCCTGTTGCTTTTAATTTTGATTTTTAATTAACTTAATTTTATACCTTCCTCAAGTAAAATATCAGGATTTACAAGTATACCGTTAACCGATGCTGCAAACATAAATTCATTTCCTGTAACATACCCAGTATTACCGCTTAAACCTATTGTTACACCTTTTTTAACATTTACATTCTCTGATACACTAATTGATTTCAGATGACAATAAATAGTTTGTATACCCATGCCATGGTCAATAATTATTGTTTTGCCTGTTAATTCTGTCTCACCGGCAAATATTACTTTCCCAGCTTCCGAGGATTTCACGGATGTTCCTTGAGTTACGTTAAAAACATTACCGGGGCAGGATACGGATGCCGGATCGGGATCATAGAATAATTCATCACTATAATAATATTTTGCTTCTCCTGAAATAGGATCTAAGAAAGTTATACCATCTTCTATGTATAAAAGATTCTCGCTTCTAATATATGAGTTTAATAACAGTTCATTGAATTCGGTATACGCAGATGATGATAAAGTTTTTGTAGGAGTTATGTGATAAATTGTGTTATCAACCTGATTTACCGTTATATCAAAATTTGTTTCTCTTCCGCCTGCTTTAAGCTTCATTGAATAGATACCCGGAGAATTCTTATTGCTAATCGGTAATAAAGCTATATACTTGGGATCACAATTAAAAAATTTCAAATCTGAAGTTTTAAGATTTGTTTCTATAACGATAACTTCAGAAGAATCCAGGAAACTTGCATTAATTGTTAAAATATCACCTTGCGATAATTGTTCACTTGAAATGGTAAATTTGGCGGGTATATCATATCTGGCATTAATTTTATATTCGGCAATACCGTATGTAGTATTTGTTTCGGTCTGATTCCACTTTGCATGAACATAAATAACAAGTGACATATCGGTACCAAAGGATAATTGAGATATATTCAAGGAGTCTGACTGATAAATACGATTCCCTACATAATCATAAACATCAATAGAAACAACATCCGGTGCTTCTACAAATTGAAGTACATTTACCATGTCTGAAAACAGCTCATATTCAGATACATCATCGCTTTGCAGTTCAGTTTGTGTGTCTTTATAATATGTATTATCACTCTTCCTATAATTCCAAGTATACTCAACAGGTAGTACTTTTGATTGTATTCCGCTAGCTGTAATAGTCAACTCTGGTAGTTTTGCATTATCATATAAATATACTAATTCATCACGTAATAATAATTTTTCTGAAGTCTCCTCATCTAAAAGCAAATATTCACCATCCGGAGACAACATAAAACATTCTTTTGCATCAAGCGAAGGAAACAATAAATAATCAACTTGCTTATCCGGTCTTTGATATCCTATGACAACAGCACTTTCGCTTTCGTTATTGATATCTCTCGGAGCTTTTGATATTTTATGTGCATCAAGCATTGCATTTAAATAAAAATCAACATTAGTCTTATCTGTATATAGAATTATCTCATCCGATGGAAGAGTTATATTAACCTGGTTTATATCCTTAGCAGCTATATTATGTGATGAATACACAATAATCAGGTAAATAATAAATATTACGGGCAGACACAGTATTAATGAAATTGCAATATTCAATGTTTTTTTGCCGTTATTCAATTTCTACTCCCCTTTCGAAAATTCAATTTTATTTGATATATTTTTTAATTATATTTGTTGCTGTACTTATGTCATCATTTACAATCAGATATACAAATAAGCCTTTCCTTACAACTCCAGTTTTATTGAAAATTGCATACATAGCAGGAGAATAATCTTGTGAACGTGTTTTTTGTACACCTAAATATTTATCTAATTTATCATAAATAATTTGAGAATTATTGTCATCAGTTGCTTTGAATATAAAAATTCTATTCGCTTGTAAAGCATCGCTTGGTAATAAACTAACTTTTTCGGTAAACATATCAGTTTTTATGCCCATATCTTGCAATATAGTGTCATCGCTTGCTGGATATAATTCTGTAAACGTTACGTTGCTTGTTATTTCATCAACAATATCCTGAATTGGTGGTACTTCCACAGATTTACATGCTGAAATATTTACAATAATGATAAATATAAAAATTATTGATAAAATTTTTCTCATAAACATTCTCCTACTTATCAGATCCTAAAAGCATAGTTTTTATATTTTGATATTGACCTAATATTTTATCCGCTGCATAACCTCTGAAAATTTCAATCCATCTATCATAGTATTGATAATACAAATGAACATAATGATCTGGGCTATATTCAGATATTAAATAACCTTCATCATCAGTAAGGCAAGTGGAAATATCAATATAATCATATCCATTATCATTACAAAACTGGAGCATCAATTCATTACATTCCCGCGTTACTTCGTTTGTTCTGCCTAAATCTGGCTTTTCGCCTTCCCTAACATAGTAAGATGTGCTTGTTATTATAATTTCGACATCAGGTGATTTTTCGAGTATCTTATTTATTAATTTTTCTGCATTACTGATTCCAGTTGTTGCATATGAACCCGCAAAATCATTTAATCCAAGCATAATAAATACTTTTGAAACTTTTGCTTCTGCAATTGCGTCCCATACCGGCATCTGCTCACCGTTGTATGTTGGATGTAATGAAGAATTTTCTTTCAAAGCATTATAAAAGCCATAACTTTCAGAACATAAAAATAATGGATTAGCAAAATAATTTGAATCTGAAAGCAATTTTGCTTGAACTCTTGCTTTTAATCCGACTGCTATAGAATCACCAATAAACGCAGAATTATTAAAATACTCATTACATTCTTGTATTGTCAATCCGTGCAAATCAGTATCCTGAACTATCGGAGGCTCCGAAGGTTCACTAACTTCAGATACAGTAGATTCTTCTTCGGATGTAGTTTCACTGCTGGTATCCTGTGAATTATCAATACTTGTGTTTGATTCCATTGTAGATATTGTATTTGATGTTATAGATTCATTGTTTGAAATAGTTGAATTTGAATCTTCCGGCTTGCTTTCATCTTTATTAAATTCACATGCATTTAGAAAAGTAACTGTCATTATTATATATGCTAAAAATAAAGATATGTATTTAATGCTTTTTTTCATATTTCAAATTCCTTTCATTTCAACTATTCAAATTGCATTGTCATCGAAGAAACATTTTTATAATTACTATCTAATTTTGAAGCAGCATATGCTCTGAATATATTCGTCCATATATCATATGCGGGATCATATAGATGACATTCATTATCGCTGCAATAATCAGGCTTCAAATACCCGTTATCAGTTGCCAGAGCGGTTGCAACATCAATATAATCCATACTGTTTTCATTGCAATACTCAAGCATCAGTTGATTTAGTTTACGAAGATTCTTTGAGGTTAAATTAGTAAGTGACTTTTCCCAGTCTTCATATAAATATGTCGCACTTATTATTATTATTTCAACATCCGGAGATTTTTCTTTTATGCGTGAGAACAATGTTTTATAATTTTTAAGTGTTTCTTCGGGTCCTGTCCCATTATTATATTTACCAACATCGTTGAGTCCAAAAAGTATAAATACTTTTTTTACTCCCATTAATGCAACAGCGTCTTCAATTTTAGTTTGTTCGCCTTGATACATAGGATGAACTGATTTATCTGATATTGGCCATAATGCACTTTCCGCACCATAGCTGCCTGCAACATGAAATTTTACACTACTCATAAATTCTGAGTTCGTCAAACGTTTTCTGTCAATATAGGATTTATAACCAAGCATTACGGAATCGCCGACAAAAACCGACTCTTTGAAGTACTCATCACATTCCTTCGCAGTATATCTGCTCCAGTCTGTGCTTTGTTCTGTAACTACGCTTGGATTACTTTGATCAGTGCTTGATTCGAGAGTTGAATTATCGGGACTTTCGTTTTTTGAATTGTCTGATGATACTTCTGTACTTGAATTTTCTGAATTGTCAGAAATTGTAGATACAACCGGAGCCTTTGAATTAATCTGTGAATCATTATTGGAGTTTTCATTTGGCAACGGTATTGTTACACAGGATATTAATACTGCAATAAGCACCGCAAAGCCAATAATTAGTGTAAGAACCTTAAATTTCATGTAATATACCCTGCCATTCGGTGATAATCTCAATTGAGTATAATTATACATCATCATAAATATTATGTCAATCGTTGTCGTGAAAGTAAATGTAAAAAAATTAAATTATAAAATAATGTTATCTATAATGAGCATAATAAAAATATATTTCCTCGAAAGGAACAATCTATGCCTTTTCAAGATAATAACATAGAAATTATTGAAAATGAACTACAAAAAAGATTTATTAATTGTTGTGATTTTAATAACAACAGAATCAACTGCGATGAAGCTGTTGTCGGTATATATTTTTTTAGCTATATAACCGAACGCATTTTTATGACAGACAGGATTATAAAATCAATTATAGATAAAAAAGATAAAATTAAAGAATTTAACGGTAAATTCGAAGCTTTAATTCCTGTAAATATTTTTTCTGATTTTATTTCTATAGATGATTCTGTTATTAAAATTCTTGATGGTTATACGCTTGTTTGTATTCAGATCAAAGAAAGATGTTATCTTTCGCTCTGCAAAGCTGATGATGTAATCGGGCGATCTGTCAGCAATCCAAACACAGAAGGAGCATTAAGAGGATCCTATTCTGCTTTTGTTGAAGACATAAGGAAAAATATTGCAATGATGCGGCAAATATTAAGGACAGATAAACTTAAAATCGAACAATTTATTATTGGTAAGCTTTCGAACACACGAATTGCGATATGTTATATAGAAGGTAGAGCAAAAAAGCAGGTTATTGATGAGGTCAAGCGAAGAATTTTTGATGCGGACATAACATCGGTTATGGATTCCGCATATATAGAAATTGCATTTGAAAAAAGTCCTTCCCTCTTCAGAACAGCAGGCTCAACCGAGAAACCTGATAAAGCTTGTTCGAAATTGATATCCGGCAGAGTTGCAATTGTTGTTGATGGCAGTCCCTTTGTTTTAACTGTACCATATATTTTTGTAGAAAATCTTCAATCTACCGAAGATTATTTAAAATCTCCTATATATTCAACATTTATCAGAACTATCAGATTTATTGCTATTCTGATATCTGTTTACTTACCCTCAGTATTTATAGCAGCGGTTTCGGATGATATCAAACTTTTGCCTCTTGAATTGCTTTTATCAATCAGTACAGCACGTCGAAATATAGCCTACAGTTTATTCGGCGAAATACTTTTGATGCTGATAATATTTGAAATTATTCGTGAAGTCGGTATCAGAATGCCTAAATCGGTAGGTAATGCTGTCGGTATTGTAGGTTCGATTATTCTTGGCGATGCAGCTGTAAAAGCAGGTATTGCCAGTACAACAGTTATAATTGTTGTTGCACTTACAGCGATTTCAAACTTTGTATTACCGCCATATGTCGACTCAACTGTAATATTAAGATTCGGATTTTTATTTGCAGCATATTTTCTTTCATTCTTTGGTATATTTGCTTTAACACTAATAATCTTGACTCGTTTATGCAGCAAAGACAGCTTTGGTACACCGTATATGATGCCAATTTCGCCTTTAGATAAAGAGGGATTATCAGATTTTATAACTGTTGTTCCGAAAAAAGTGCTTGGCAGAGCCGAAAAAGGAGTAACAAAGGATAAATAATTTTATGAAAAAAAGAATGCTTGTTATTAGTGCAATTATTATAATCGCTATATCTGTATCTTTTTTTGAAACACGCAATCCTATAACAGCATATTGCATTGGCTTGACTGTGCAAAAAGAGAATAATGAAATAATTTATGGATTTATTATTGCGAAACTTGAAGAGGAAGGTGCTTCAATTGAAGTTACTTTAATAAAACAAAACGGTAAATTTTCTTACGCGTTACAAAGCCTGAAGGAAAGTGATATCCTATTATTTTATCCGACCGTTAAGGGCATATATATATGTCGAGATATTAACAAAACAGAAATTGATGATATGTTGAATACAATATTTGAGATGCATTCATTCCCTACCGATATAACTGTTGTAATGACTAATGATCCAAACAAATTAATTCTCGAAAAAGATATTGGATCCGGAATCTCTGGCGCTTTATTCATACCAAAATTAATTGAAAATCAGAAACGAAAAGTTACTTTAATTGATTACGCCAAAGGTAAAGAAATCCCCCTGATTTGTTATCAAAACGGACAGTTCAATATACAAAAACAGACTGATTAAATAAGGAATATATAATTAAATGAATAAATTCTCGGCAGTATCAATTTGCACTATATGTTTATATGCGAACTCAATTATTTTTCCGATAGCTTCATGGCAGGAAGCCGCTGTTGCGTGTAGTATTGGTTTTATTTTCGCTCTGTTTTTATGGTCAGTTTATAATCTTAAAATTCCTTTAAAACATTTTTCGGTTATTTTTATTTTAATGTCTGCCAATGAATTGATCATATATTCAACAACAACAAAAAGCTTTCTTGCGGATAACACGGTTACAATATTAATCACTTCGATATCAATATGCATATTTTTATTATATGCCGGTATAAAATCAATGACTTATCTTGCGCAGATATTGATATGGTCTATTCCTTTATTATTTTTACTTTTTATTTTTGCACTAAATGGCTATAAAATTGAATTTTCGAATGATAACGATTACTTTTTCACGGGATTGAACAATATTTTTAAATTTATTCTACCTATGATTTTACTCATGGTATTGATAAGAGAAAGCAAAGGTACAAGAAATCACTTTCTAGCTGGAATTTCAATTGGTTTAGTTACAGTGTTATTGCAGGGTGTGATAACTTCCATTTTCGGCTCAACGATTATTAAGAATCAGCATCCGTTACTCGTCTGTGCAAAACAGTCAGGATTGCCTCTTGAAGTAATTTTATTAGGCACCATTACTTTTGCCGGTATAATAAAAATCGCGGCATATCTAATAGGAGCACAAACTTTATTAAAAAAATATAAATATAAAAATTTGCATATTCTTATTTTATTTTTAGCGACAGTTGCAATTATATATTTAACTACACCCACATAGAATTTAATAATGAATCAAAATGGAGGTACACAGGTTATGATTTATAAGTCGTTCGACTATCAGAGTGATTTTTCAAAATATTCTGTACAACAAAAGCAAATTAAAGAATCAATAAAGCAAGACGAAAAAAGATTGGTTGAAATTAACATTAATTATCCGGAAATGATAAAAGCTGATTTCGAGCCAAAAACTGCTGTAAAAATGTCTGATTACTATAAAAGAATGGCTATGGGATTTGCTGATTTTGCTCGTAAAAAACTAAAAGAAGAAGCTATAAAGAATATTAGTAATTTAAATTCACCATATAGTGTAGTAATGAAATACATACCTACATTCGAAAATACGGCATTAATTTCAATAGTTACCGATGTTTTTGTATATTATAATTCAATTCGTTCTGAAACAGAAAGGATATCTAACATTTTTCTTAAAACAAAGTTTGGTTTATTGAATTTCACTGACTTCTTTAGGTCTGAAGTAAAAAGATTGATTATAAATTATATACTTGAAAATTCAATTAATACTTTTACTTCTGATTCATTATACAACAATTATCAGGATCTTATAAAAAAGAATTTTAAAGTTAAAAATTTATTTCTGTGTGAAAACGGATATGGATTCTATTATAACGCAGGAATATTGTCAGCAAATATAATGCCATCAGTATACATAATACCTTTTGGTACATTCGGTGATAAGGAAATCGGACTGCACTTTATAAAAACATGAAAAGAATTTATAAAAAACCTTTACTTTTATATTTTATATGAGTATAATTGGTATATTAAAATAAGATGATTATTTATCAAAACAAATGGAGTGAAAAAATGAAACAAGTAAGATTAGCAATTTTAGGTCAAGGCAGAAGCGGCCGTGACATTCATGGCCTTCACTTAAAAAGCGACACCGAGAGATTCAAGGTTGTTGCTGTTGTCGAGCCTTTTAATGCAAGAAGAGAACGAGCAGCGGTTGAATATGGATGCGATATTTACAACGATTACAGAGAACTATTTAATCGTAATGATATCGATTTAGTTGTAAATGCAACACCAAGCTATCTTCACTATTCTATTACAAAGGATTTATTACAGCACAAATTTAATGTACTTTGTGAGAAACCATTCACTCCTACTGTTGCTGAGCTAGATGATCTGGTTGCTACAGCAAAGGAAAACAATTGTAAACTTATGGTGTTCCAGCAATCCAGATTTGCTGGATATTTTGAAAAAGTCAAAGAAATAATTGCAAGCGATAATTTAGGTCGAATTGTTCAAGTAAATATTCAATTTAACGGATATGCAAGACGCTGGGACTGGCAATGCTGTCTTGAGTATAATGGCGGTAACCTCGCAAACACCGGACCACACCCACTTGACCAAGCATTAAATATTATGGATATGTATGATGGAATGCCGAATATTTATTGTAAAATGGATTCCTGCAATTCATTTGGTGATGCTGAGGATTATGTCAAGCTAATACTAACCGCTCCTAACAAACCATTAATAGATTTAGAAATATCGTCATGTGATGCTTATCCTTCATTTACATATAAAGTTCAAGGAACAAAAGGCACATTAAAAGGAAATATGTCAAAAATCGAATGGAAATACTTCAAACCTGAAGAAGCTCCATTCCAAAAACTTATTAAAACAACATTGACTTCCGGAACTGAGATGCTACCTGCTTATTGTGGTGAAAAGCTTAACTGGTACGAAGAAAGCTGGAATGGTGATCCGAACAGCCCCTTCATATTCGCAGTCAGAAAATATTATAATATGGTTTATGATCATCTGGTCGAGAATAAACCTTTGATAATAACACTTGATCAGGTAAGGCAACAGATAGCCGTTATAAATGAAGCTCACCGTCAGAATCCGCAATTTGATATCAGAAAATGATCGACAGGAGAGAAAATTATGATAAACCCTATTAATGGCTCATGGTTTGAATTTCAACATCATAATATCCTCGAAGGTAAGTACTGGAACGATATCTGCCGTAAGATGACGGAAGCTCAGTGGCGTGATAAAATACATGAAATGAATGAGTTCGGTATGGAATACCTTGTTCTAATGGCATCTGCTTTAAACGATGAAGCTTATTTTGAAACTGATATTTATCCAATGGCTGATCTTATCTGCCACAATCCGATGGAAGTTATGTTTGGTGAGACAGAAAAGCTTGGTATGAAAGTCTTTGTATCTGCGGGATTCTACGGTGAGTGGACAAGACCTTACGATAATTTTATTGATCCTGAAGTAACAAAGCGTGCTTTTAAAGCAATGAACCAATTATGTGAGAAATACGGTAAATATAAGAGCTTTCACGGCTGGTATCTTCCCGATGAAGCATGGATAAATAAGTATTTCGATCCGTTATTTATTGAGTTTATAAATAAATACAGCGCAGAAATGCATAGATTATCAAAAAATTATAAAATGCTGATTGCTCCTTACGGAGCAAAGGATTGTGTTGTCGATGACAAATTTGTTAAAAGACTTGAAAGTATTGATTGCGATTATATTGCATATCAGGATGAAATTGGTGTTGAAAAGTCAACTGCTGAACAAACAAAGAAATATTTTGAGAATCTTAAGTTTGCTCATGATAAAGCAGGCAGAGCTGCACTTTGGGCCGATGTTGAAACCTTCAAATTTGAAGGCAAGGTTTATCACAGTGCATTAGTTGCTCCGGAATTTGAGCGACTGAAAGCACAGCTTGAATCCGTATCACCTTATGTTGAGAAAATTCTTGTCTATACTTATGAATGCACATTCAACAAACCCGGGACTTCTGCTTTTATCGGTGATCCTAACACAACAAAGTTATATACTGATTATAAAAACTTCTTCAATTTGTAAATTGTAAATAATATCGATGGAGTGGAAATTCTTCATCGATATAAAATTTTATTTATGTATATTATGCAATATGTTGTATCATATGAATTATTATGTCGCAAAATATATTAAAAACTATCATTGCTTTATAATATAAAAGATGATAAAATAATATTGAGTTTTAGAAAAGGAATGATTGCTATGTTAGTTTATAAGCTTTCATATCGCAACCTTACAGGTAGCTTTTGTGTTGTACCTAAAAGCGCAATTACATGCTGCTCTAAAACATCTGCGCAAATCATCCCTTCACGACTAATTGAAATATACTTAACTTAAGACAGGCTTCAATCGGTTTGTCTTTAATTTTTTATTGGTATTTTTTATAAATATTTTAAAACAGGAGTAGTTTGAAGAATGAAAAAAGTAGCTGTTATTATGGGCAGCGACAGTGATCTCAAGGTAGTTGATGCTGCTATTAAACAATTAGACGATTTCGATATTCCTTATGAAACGAGAATAATGTCAGCGCACCGTACTCCTGAAGCAGTAGCTGAGTTTTCAAAAAATGCTTATGCTAATGGTTTTGCTGTAATTATTGCTGCTGCAGGCAAGGCAGCACATCTTGCAGGTGCAATTGCAGCTCAAACAACTCTGCCGGTTATCGGGATTCCAATCAAATCCTCAACGCTTGACGGACTTGATGCTCTTTTATCGACTGTTCAGATGCCAGCAGGTCTTCCTGTTGCCACTGTTGCAATTGACGGAGCTGTCAATGCAGCAATACTTGCCGCACAAATTATTGCTATCGAAGATAAGAAACTGACTATGAAGCTTGTAGAATTCAAAGAAAATATGAAAATAACTGTTCTTAAAAAAGACAAAGAATTTAATAGAAATCAATAAAATATATAACGCTTAAGGAGTATGGAATTATGAAAAAGCTTGAACAATTATACGAAGGTAAAGCGAAAAAGGTATTCAAAACAGACGATCCAAATCTTTTCATTGTAGATTATAAAGATGATGCTACTGCGTTCAACGGTTTGAAAAAAGGTACTATTTCCGGTAAGGGTGTTATTAATAATCGAGTTACAAACCACCTTATGAAGCTTCTCGAATCAAAAGGTATACCAACTCATTTTATTAAGGAATTATCGGAACGTGAAACTCTGGTAAAAAAGGTTACAATAGTTCCTCTTGAAGTTATTGTCAGAAATATCGCTGCCGGATCATTGGCCAAAAGACTTGGTCTCGAAGAAGGCACCAAGATGAAGAGAACTGTACTGGAATACTGTTATAAAGATGACACGCTCGGCGATCCGATGGTAAATGAATATCATATATATGCTATGGAATATGCAACTGAAGCTGAACTTAAGCTTATAGTAGATTATTCGCTTAAAATTAATCAGATTTTATCGGAATATCTTGCAGACTTAGGTATTGAACTTGTTGACTTCAAACTTGAATTCGGCAAAACAACCGATGGTACAATAGTTCTTGCTGATGAAATATCACCTGATACCTGCCGTTTCTGGGATTCAAAAACAGGTAAAAAGCTTGATAAAGACCGTTTTCGCCATGACCTTGGTGATGTTGAGGATGCCTATAAGGAAATTATGAAAAGATTACTTACTGAATAACGCTCGATACTTATTTCTGAAAGGAAAAAACTAATGTTAAATGAGTTACATGAAGAATGCGGTGTTTTCGGGATATACTCAAAAGATATAAATATTGATGTAGCATCAAATACTTATTATGCATTATTTGCTCTTCAACACCGTGGGCAGGAAAGTTGCGGTATTGTTGTTAACGATGACGGTGTTATGACAAGCCATAAGGATGTTGGACTTGTCGAACACGTATTCACAAAAGACACTCTTGCTCAGCTTGGACAAGGGCAGATTGCTATTGGTCATGTCAGATATGGTACAACCGGTACACGCCCACGCTTGAACGCACAGCCGATTGTAGTTAATCATATAAAAGGCTCAATGGCAATTGCACATAATGGCAATCTTACAAATGCTTTTACTCTCAGAGAAGAACTTGAGAGTAATGGTTCTATATTCCACACAACAAGCGATACCGAAGTAATATCATATGTAATAACAAAAGAAAGAATAAATTCATCCTCGATTGAGGAAGCAGTATGTAAAGCAATGCCGAAACTTAAAGGCGCTTTTTCTATTGTTCTTATGTCACCTACCAAACTTATTGCTGTACGTGATCCGCTTGGATTTAGACCATTGTGTATGGGTAAAATCGGTGAAAGTATTATATTTGCCTCAGAGACCTGTGCATTAGACAGCATTGGCGCAACTTATATCCGAGACATCCAGCCTGGTGAGATTGTTGTTGTTGACGAAAATGGTGTTAAATCTATCACGGAGCATTGCAATAAATCAAAAAAAGCTCTTTGTATCTTTGAATATATTTATTTTGCACGTCCCGATTCAGTTATAGATGGTAGCTCTGTTCATACAGCACGTCAGCGTGCGGGTGCATTTCTTTCACTTGAACATCCCGTACAAGCTGATGTTGTCATCGGTGTTCCCGATTCAGGGATTGATGCTGCAATCGGTTATGCAAAGCAATCCGGTATACCGTATGGGCTTGGATTTATCAAAAATAGATATATCGGTAGATCCTTCATTCAACCTACTCAGCTACAGCGTGAAACAAGTGTCCGTATAAAACTTAACCCTATTGCTTCAACCTTAAAAGGCAAAAGAGTTATTATGATAGACGATTCAATTGTACGTGGAACGACCAGTGCAAGAATAGTAAAGATGATAAGAGATGCAGGTGCCAATGAAGTCCATATGCGTATATCTTCTCCGCCTTTCAGATTTCCATGTTATTTTGGGACTGATATAGATTCTCAGGAGCATCTGATTGCCTGTCAGCATACACTTGATGAGATAAGAGATATTATTGATGTAGATTCATTAGGATATTTAAGTTTGGACAACTTAACAAAAATATGTGACAACGGAAATTCAGGTTTTTGTACAGCATGTTTCTCCGGTAAATATCCCACTGAAATTCCAACGGATGTTAAAAAGAATAAATTTGAACAGAAAATAAGCAACCGTTCAACGGATAATGAGTAATTCATTCGAAAGGATTTATAATCATGAAAAGTTACAGTGAAAGCTATAAAAATGCAGGAGTTGATATTACTGCGGGATACACTGCTGTAAAATTGATGCGTAAACACATTGCAAAAACAATGACTGCAGGTGCATTATCTGATATTGGTGGTTTTGGTGGTCTTTTTGAACTTGACCTGACAGGTATATCAAAACCAGTCCTTGTCAGCGGCACTGACGGTGTTGGAACAAAATTAAAAATAGCTTTTCTTATGGACAAGCACAATACTGTCGGTATTGATTGTGTTGCAATGTGCGTAAACGATATTATATGCTGCGGTGCAAAGCCTTTATTTTTCCTTGATTATATTGCACTTGGAAAAAACATACCTGAAAAGGTTGCTTCAATAGTTGAAGGTGTTGCAAACGGATGTGTACAGGCGGGATGTGCACTTATTGGTGGTGAAACTGCTGAAATGCCCGATTTTTATCCTGTTGATGAATATGACCTTGCCGGCTTTTCAGTCGGTGTTGTCGATAAATCAAAGGTGTTCGATAATAAAACAATAAAATCCGGAGATGCTGTTATTGCTCTTCCCTCTTCTGGTGTTCATTCAAACGGCTTTTCTTTGGTCAGAAAAGTTTTTAACATCAATTCTGATACAGTAAAAAGGTATTATGATGAGCTTGACACAACACTTGGTGAATCATTGATAACTCCGACAAAAATTTATGTAAAACCACTTCTTGATCTTGCGGAAAAAATTAATGTCAAAGCTGTCTCTCATATAACAGGTGGCGGATTTCATGAAAACATACCAAGAAGTATTCCTGAGAACTACAATGTAAAAATAGAAAAATCCGCTCTTAAAATTCTCCCAATATTCAACCTTATACAAAAGATAGGAAATATCGACGAACATGACATGTTCAACACATTTAATATGGGTGTTGGAATGAGTATCGTAGTTGATGCTGAAAATGCTGATTTTGCTATAAAAACACTTCGTAAAAGTGGCGAAAATGCTTATATTTGTGGTAAAATCGTAAAGGGCGACGGAGGTGTTGAGATATGCTGAAGGCTAAAATTGCTGTTTTTGTCAGCGGTGGCGGCACTAATCTTCAAGCAATTATTGATTCTGAAAAACGCGGCGAACTCCAACATTGTGAGCTTTCTCTTGTTGTGTCAAGCAAACCCGGTGCATATGCAACAGTCAGAGCAAAAGAAAATAATATTCCATTTGTTGAAATTAATATAAAAGACTTTCAAGACAGAAAAGACTTTGAAAACGAAGTTTTGAAAAAGCTGCATGAATACAATATCGACATAATAGTTTTTGCAGGCTTTATGTATATTTTAAGTGCCGAATTTGTTTCTGAGTATGAAAACAGAATTATAAATGTTCACCCTGCATTGATCCCTTCGTTTTGTGGAGATGGTTTTTATGGATTAAAAGTACATAAAGCTGTACTTGATTACGGTGTTAAAATAACTGGTGCTACTGTACATTATGTAAACAGCATAACCGATGGAGGGAAAATCATTCTTCAAAAAGCGATTGAAGTTCATGATAATGATACACCTGTATCCTTGCAGCAACGAGTTATGTGTGAAGCAGAATGGGTTATACTGCCACAAGCATGTGAATTGGTTGCTCAACAAATTATTGAAAGTAGGAATAATATAAAATGATTGATATATTTTCTGATCTTAAGAACAATTCATACCTCGGAAGAGGCATTCTGATTGGTAAATCGGAAGATGGCAAAAGTGCTGTAATTGCTTATTTTATCATGGGTAGAAGTTCAAACAGCAGAAACCGAATATTTGTTGAAGATGTTAATGGAATCAAAACTGAAGCATTTGATTCGTCAAAAGTTGTTAATCCGTCCCTTATCATTTATTCACCGGTAAGAGTATTGGATAATTCAACAATCGTTACCAACGGTGATCAGACAGATACTGTATACGATTATATTGTTACAGGGAAAAGCTTTGAGGATGCACTCAGAACACGCTTCTTTGAGCCTGATGAACCGAATTTTACTCCCAGAATCAGCGGAATTGTAAACCTGAAAGATAGCAATTTCTCATATAAGCTCAATATTCTAAAAAGTGATGAAGGTAATAAAAATGCCTGTATCAGATACTTTTTTGAATACGAAACGCCGGTATCCGGATGCGGTCATTTTATTCATACATATAAAACAGACGGAAATCCTATCCCATCATTCGAAGGCGAGCCGAAAAAGGTTTCAATTCAAGGCGATATTTATGAGTTTTCGGAAAAGTTATGGGATTCATTGAATATTGATAATAAAGTTTCGCTCTTTGTCAGATATATTTCATTGGATGGTTCCGGATACAGTTCAATTATTATAAACAAGAACACAAAAGAGTGATATTCAATTTTGCTTATTAAAATTAAGAAAGGTTTGAATATAAAATGTTAAATGAACTCGAATTGAAATATGGGTGTAACCCCAATCAAAAGCCTTCAAGAATTTTTATTGAGAACGGAGAGCTCCCAATCGAGGTTCTTAACGGGAAACCAGGTTATATTAATTTTCTTGACGCTTTAAACAGCTGGCAGCTTGTAAAAGAATTAAAACACGCTCTTGGATTACCTTCTGCTGCTTCTTTTAAACATGTCAGTCCTGCAGGAGCTGCTATAGGGCTTCCTCTTTCCGATGTTCTTAAAAAAATATATTTTATAAACCCTGATGAGGAGCTTTCTCCTCTTGCTTGTGCTTATGCCCGTGCAAGAGGTTCAGATCGTATGTCTTCCTTTGGCGACTGGATTGCACTTAGCGATTGCTGTGATGTACCAGCAGCTAAATTAATACAAAAAGAAGTTTCAGACGGTATAATCGCTCCCGATTACACTCCCGAAGCACTTGAAATACTTAAATCAAAACGCAAAGGTGGATATAATATTGTTAAAATAAATCCGGATTACATACCCAAAGAAACAGAACGCAAGCAGGTATTCGGTATTACTTTTGAGCAAGGCAGAAATAATTTTAAAATAGATGACAGTTTACTTGATAAAGTTGTTACCCAAAACAAAGCTTTAACTGAAGAAGCAAAAAGAGATTTAATTTTATCACTCATTGCTCTTAAATATACTCAGTCAAATTCAGTTTGCTATGCATATAACGGCCAGACGATTGGTGTCGGTGCCGGTCAGCAGTCGCGTATACACTGCACAAGGCTTGCAGGAAATAAAGCTGATTTATGGTTTCTCCGTCAGCATCCGCAGGTGCTTGCACTTCCCTTCCGCGCTGATATAGCAAGACCAAACCGTGATAATGCAATAGATGTTTATATTTCTGATGATTACAACGATGTTCTTGGCGATGATATATGGCAGGAAAACTTTACTATAAAACCTGAACCACTATCTTCTAGAGAGAAAAAAGAGTTTTTAAAAAATCAATCAGGAGTTTCTCTCGGTAGCGATGCGTTCTTCCCGTTTGGAGATAATATTGATCGAGCATACAAGAGCGGGGTTTCATACATAGCTCAACCAGGCGGATCCATAAGAGATGATCTTGTAATCGAAAGCTGCAATAAATACAATATTGTTATGGCATTTACCGGAATGAGATTGTTCCACCATTGATTATAACTTGAAAGGAATTTTTAATGAATATTTTAGTGGTTGGCGGCGGCGGTCGAGAACATGCAATTATAAAGAAAATAAAAGAAAATAAAAAAGTTACAAAAATCTATGCACTACCCGGTAATGGTGGCATAGCTACTGATGCCGAATGTATTGAAATCAATACAAATGAAATTGAGAAAATCAAAGATTTTGCAGTTGAAAATGAAATCGATTTCGCTGTTGTTGCTCCCGATGATCCACTTGTACTTGGTGCAGTTGATCTTCTCGAAGAAAACGGTATTCCTTGCTTCGGGCCTAATAAAGCAGCAGCTGAAATCGAAGGCAGTAAGGTTTTTTCTAAGAACCTTATGAAAAAATATAATATACCCACAGCTGATTATAATGTTTTTTATAATTCTGATGATGCAATAGCTTTTATAAAAGATAACAACACATATCCTATTGTTATTAAAGCTGATGGTCTTGCATTAGGCAAAGGGGTTATTATTGCAGAAGATGAAAAGCCAGCAATTGAAGCAATAATATCAATTATGTCAGATAAAGTTTTCGGTAATAGCGGTAATCAAATAGTTATAGAAGAATTTCTTACAGGTCCTGAAGTTTCTGTTCTTTCATTTACCGATGGGATAACAATTGTACCGATGGTTTCTTCAATGGATCATAAAAAGGCTTTTGATGATGATCAGGGATTAAATACAGGTGGAATGGGTACTATTGCTCCAAACCCATATTATACGGATGAAATAGCAAACCTGTGCATGAAACAGATATTCGTTCCAACTATAAATGCAATGAATGCTGAAGCCAGATCATTTAAGGGTTGTTTATATTTTGGCCTTATATTAACTACGAACGGACCGAAAGTAATTGAATACAATTGTAGATTTGGTGATCCTGAAACTCAGGTTGTACTGCCATTACTTAAGACAGATTTACTCGATATTATGATTGCTGTTTCCATGCAAAAGCTTGATAATGTCAAGATAGAGTTTGATGATGAAGCTGCCTGCTGTGTTATTCTTGCATCAGGAGGATATCCCGTTTTATACAAGAAAGGTTACGAAATTACAATTGATGATATTGATAAAAATATTCAACTATATCATGCCGGAACAAAGCTATTAGATGGTAAATTAGTGACCACCGGTGGACGAGTTATTGGTGTCGTTGCTATTGGAAATACTCTTTTCGAAGCAATAAAAACTGTATATTTGGAGATTCCAAAGATAACCTTTACTGATTGTTATTATAGAAAAGATATCGGAACTAAGGCATTAAATAAAAGAAAATAACTTTATCCCAAACAGATATCTCATACAGCAAGAAAGGACATTATAATGGTATATCGTATATATGTTGAAAAGAAAAAGGAGTTTGCACAAGAAGCACAAGCTTTACTAAATGATATCAATTCATCACTTGAAATTGATAATCTGAATAACCTAAGGCTTATCAATAGATATGATGTAGAACATATTGAGGAAAAATTATTTGACTATTGCATAGATAAAGTTTTTTCTGAACCGCAGGTTGATATTGCTTCAAGAGAACTGCCTGATGGTTATGATCATGTCTTCGCAGTTGAATATCTGCCTGGTCAGTATGATCAGAGAGCAGATTCAGCATCACAGTGCATTCAAATCATTTCACAAAGTAAACGACCTGCTGTTAAAAGTACGAAAGTGTATCTTCTTAACGGTATACTTTCTGACAAGCAAATTGAAAAAATAAAAAACTATGTAATTAACCCTGTTGAGAGTTGTGAAGCTTCACTTGAAACTTATAAAACTCTTGATGTGGAATACGATATACCAACCGAAGTTGCAAAAATCAATCGATTTATAAATTTCAATGAATCAGAACTTAAACAAATGCTCTTGGAATTTGGGTTCGCAATGGACCTTGACGACATTAAGTTTTGTCAGAAATACTTCATATCAGTCAAGCGTAACCCAACTGTTACCGAAATGCGTATGATTGACACATATTGGTCTGATCATTGCAGGCATACCACGTTTACGACAACAATAAACAGTGTTCAGATCGAAAATGATATTGTAATGTCTGAATATGAAAATTATATAAAAATCAGAAAAGAACTGAATCGAAATAAACCAATAAATCTGATGGATATTGCTACAATCGGCGCAAGGTATCTTAAATCCATAGATAAACTACCCAGAATCGATGAATCAGAAGAAATAAATGCCTGCACAGTTAAAATTGATGTTGATGTCGACGAAAATACAGAGGAATGGTTACTTTTATTCAAAAACGAAACACATAATCATCCCACCGAAATAGAACCCTTTGGTGGAGCTGCAACATGTATTGGCGGTGCAATCCGTGATCCACTTTCGGGAAGAAGTTATGTTTACCAGGCAATGCGTGTTACGGGTGCAGGTAATCCTTTGACACCGGTATCTGTAGCAATAAAAGGAAAACTGTCACAAAAAAAAATCGTTACCACTGCTGCTGCCGGTTATTCGTCATACGGCAACCAGATAGGTCTCGCAACCGGATTGGTTGATGAGATATACCATGATGGCTATACAGCCAAACGCATGGAGATTGGCGCTGTAGTTGGTGCTGTGCCGAGTAAGAATGTAGTCAGGGAAATACCTCAACCTGGTGATGTTGTGTTGCTTATCGGCGGCAGAACAGGCCGTGACGGATGCGGCGGTGCAACCGGTTCATCCAAATCGCATACAACAGAATCTCTTGCCAAATGTGGTGCTGAAGTTCAAAAAGGTAATGCACCCGAAGAAAGAAAACTTCAAAGATTGTTCAGGAATATTGAAGCTGCGAAAATGATAAAGCGCTGTAACGATTTCGGAGCCGGAGGTGTTTCTGTTGCTATAGGTGAATTAGCCGACGGGCTTTTCATAAACCTTGATACTGTTCCTAAAAAATACGATGGTCTTGATGGCACAGAACTTGCAATAAGTGAATCACAGGAAAGAATGGCAGTTGTCGTAGCCGAATCCGATGTTGATGAATTTATAACACTCGCTGATTCGGAGAATCTTGAAGCAACAGTTGTCGCAACTGTTACCGAAGAACCTTTTTTGAAAATGAGCTGGAATGGAAAAATAATCGTCAATATTTCGCGTGAATTTCTCAACTCCAACGGTGTCGAAAAGCATATTGAGGTAGTTGTATCAAAAGGTAATGAACTGAATCAAAAACAATATGATGATTTTAATCAAGGAATATTTGATATCGCATCTGATTTGAATGTATGCTCAAAAAAAGGATTGTCTGAGCGTTTTGACTCCACAATCGGTGCTGGTAGTGTTCTCATGCCTTTTGACGGGAAATATCAGATGACTCCAACGCAATGTATGGCTGCAAAGATTCCTGTATTATACGGTGAAACAAAAACTTGTTCTGTAATGGCATACGGTTATAATCCATTCCTTACAGAAGCAGACCAATATCTTGGAGCGTATACAGCTGTTGTTGAATCTGTTTCGAAGCTCGTTGCTGCCGGAGCATACACCAAAGACTGTTATTTAACCTTCCAGGAGTATTTTGAGAGGCTTGGTAAGAACCCTTCAAGATGGGGAAGACCCTTCTCCGCGCTGCTTGGCGCATTGAGAGCCCAGATTGATCTCGGTATCGCCGCAATCGGCGGTAAGGATTCAATGAGTGGCAGCTTTGAAAATATTGATGTGCCGCCTACTCTGGTTTCTTTTGCAATATCCACATGTAATTCTGATAATATTATAACACCTGCATTTAAGAATTCAGGAAATAAAGTTGTATTTGTAGAAGCTATGAAAAACGGAATGTTGTTTGATAGTACTGATTTATTGAAAATATATACTAAAATCACTCAACTTATTTCACAAAAAAAAGTGTTGTCAGCATATACTCCTGCTTTCGGGGGTATTGCTGCTGCGATTATTAAAATGTGTCTCGGTAACAAAATAGGCTTCGAATTTAATAATAAATTTGATTTAAATAGGATTTTTAATTTAAATTATAGTAGCTTTATTCTTGAAGTTACCGATGAAGTTGAAATCGGAGAGCTTCTGGGTTATACCACAGCAGAATATATTTTAAAGTACAATAATGACATAATATTTATGGATAAAGTGCAGTTTGTATACGAATCAAAGCTTGAACCTGTATTCCCAACCAAACCGATAAATTACAATACAGAAATTGTTGCTAAGATATCATCTCAGACAATTGATCGCTATTCCTTCAAAGCAAAAGCAATAACAAAGCCAAAGGTTATTATTCCAGTATTCCCGGGAACAAACTGTGAATATGATACTGCACGAGCATTCATTAAAGCTGGAGCAAATGCAGAAATTATTGTTATCAGAAATAAAACAGCACTTGATATTATGGAATCGATAAACTACTTTGCAGAAAAAATAAAAGATACGCAAATTATTTTCATTCCGGGCGGTTTTTCAGGCGGCGATGAACCTGACGGTTCCGGTAAATTCATTACAGCATTTTTCAGAAATCCAAAGATTAAAGAAAATGTAGAATTGTTACTAGATAAAAATGATGGTTTGATTGGTGGTATTTGTAACGGGTTCCAAGCTCTTATTAAATTAGGGTTAGTTCCGTATGGTCATATCGTTGACATAGATTCCAAAAGTCCAACATTGACCTTCAACACTATCGGAAGACATATGTCACGGCTTGTTCGTACCAGAGTTGCTTCTAATAAATCACCTTGGTTCTCTATGTACAAGGTGGGTGAAATATATACAATGCCTGTTTCACATGGCGAGGGCAGATTTATCTGCCCAGAAGTTTTGGCAAAACAACTGGCTTTAAACGGTCAGATTGCAACACAATATGTAGACCTGAACGGAAATCCTACAATGGATATCAATTATAATCCAAATGGCTCAATGCTTGCTGTTGAAGGTATTACATCTCCGGATGGTAGAATTTTTGGTAAAATGGGTCATTCAGAAAGATACGGAGATAATTTATATAAGAATGTTGATGGAGCAAACGACAGCAGAATTTTTCTGTCAGCAGTAAAATATTTTATTTAGAGGAGAAAATGATGAGCAATTCTGAAAAAACCAAATATATTTCACCTTTATCAACACGTTATTCAAGTGATGAGATGCAATATTTATTCTCAGAAGAATATAAATTCAAGACATGGCGTCAATTATGGATTGCACTTGCAAAAGCAGAAAAGAAACTTGGACTGAATATTTCTGATGAACAAGTTGCTGAACTCGAAGCTAATGCAGATAATATTAATTTCGATATTGCAGAAGCTCAGGAAAAAATAGTAAGACACGATGTTATGTCTCATGTCTATGCATACGGTCAGCAATGCCTAAAAGCAGCAGGTATAATTCATTTAGGAGCAACCTCATGCTATGTCGGCGATAATACGGATATAATTATTTTACGAGATGCTGCTCAGCTGGTTCTCAAAAAGCTTGTAGTCGTTATCAAAAATCTATCGGAATTTGCCGATAAATACAAATCACTTCCCTGCCTTGCATACACTCATCTTCAACCTGCTCAGCTCACCACTGTCGGTAAAAGAGCAACACTCTGGATATATGAATTATTACAGGATGCCGAGGAACTTGAACACAGAATTGCTTTATTAAAACCTCTTGGTTCAAAAGGTACGACAGGAACTCAGGCAAGCTTTATGAAATTATTCCAAGGTGATGAAGAAAAAGTTAAGCTACTCGATAAATATATTGCTGAATCAATCGGATTCGATGAATGCGTACCGGTATCCGGGCAGACATATTCAAGAAAAGTCGATGCATATATTCTGTCAGCTCTATCGGGTATAGCTCAAAGTGCATATAAATTTTCAAATGATCTTCGTATTCTGCAATCATTTGAAGAAATGGAAGAACCGTTTGAGAATAAGCAGATAGGTTCATCTGCTATGCCCTATAAACGCAACCCCATGCGCTGTGAGCGAATTTCAGCTCTTGCTAGGTATGTTATCATAGATTCATTGAATCCTTCATTTACGGCTGCTACACAATGGTTTGAGAGAACCTTGGATGACTCTGCAAATAAACGACTTTCAGTTTCCGAAGCATTTCTTGCAGTTGATGCAATTTTAAATATCTATATAAATGTTAGTGATGGTCTTGTTGTATATCCAAAAATAGTCGAAAAACGTGTTATGGAAAAACTCCCTTATATGGCAACCGAAAATGTAATGATGCAAGCAGTTAATAAAGGTGCAAACCGTCAAGAGCTGCATGAAAGCCTCAGAACTCACTCTCATGCAACAGCAGCAAAAGTCAGACTTGAAGGTGGAGAAAATGATTTAATTGATCGAATTGCAAATGACCCAATCTTTAACTTGACAAAAACTGAAATTTTAAAAGAAATGATTCCGGATTTATATATCGGGAGAAGTATAAGTCAGACGCAGGAATTCATTAGTGAATATGTGAATCCATTAATTAATAAATTCAATTTTAATGATGTAAAAGTTGATTTAAAAGTTTGAAATAGTTTATGAAATAAGTCTATAGACCATATAAGGTTTATAGACTTATTATTTTTACTGTTAAATGTCTGAAGTTAACATATAATTAACTTAATATTTATACAATTTTATTTATTTTGTATTCATTTCATAATATTTATCTGTTTTACAAGTTTATTATTAAATCTAAATAAAATAATCGTTAAGCATGTGGTAAAATTGTCTACTATAATTTATTTACTTTCATAGCTATATACAGTATAATTATATACAGTAGACTACAATATATGGTGAGGAGGCAAAATTAAGTTATGACAATTTCTAAATTATCAAATGTTTTGAAAATCGGAGAGGTTAATTATGAGTTGAGCTACTTGCTGAATGTTGAGGGGGGTGATCGAATTTATTATAATATTCTAATCTTAATGAAGGATTTATCCAATGGTATTACAGGCACGTCTGAAGTCGAAGATATTACATCAGATATCGAAAAAGTAAAAAGTTTATTCAATAAAATATCGTCGGGGTTAGTAACTCCTGTTACACTCAAAGACATCATTGAGGATTATCTATGCGAAGAATATTCTGTTTAAAGATATTTATATAAAGAAATATCATTATTTATCAAAAATTATACATAAAAATTAAAGAAGCCATCAAATGATGGCTTCTTATTAACTTATATAGTGTATATGTTTTTATTGAAAACTATATCCTGTAAAATCAAAATATGTTTCATCGGCATCGTCAGCAGTGTAAACAGAAAATGCTTCGTCATTGCAATAGAAATATAATAAACTGCCGGAATTATCATAAATGAAGCAAACATTTAAATCGTTTGCGCCAATAAGAAATTCCTCATATGACAGATATTCATCGTTGACATATACTTTCCCTGATTTAACAAAGCTCGGATCAGAAAAATCATATATAGGAAGAGTAGAAATTTCATCTACAGAAGATTCTATTAACAAAGAGTTCATTTGATCAACTGAGTACCATTTCTCACCATCAAAATAATATACTAAGTATTCATATAAGCTCATATCAAATGTGGAATAGTTGATTTTTGAATCCATAAATTCACTCGATATCGATATTGTTGATGAAGTTATAGAGAAACTGCCATTACCGTCAAAAACATTTGCAAAGACATCTGCAGATAATTCGCCTTCTGTTGAAACTGTCTCTGTTTCATCGAATACTATCGTAAGATCAGTATTAATAATTGGCTCATCATTACCAATCAATGAATTAATAATATCTGTAAATCCCGAAAAGTTCTCCGAAAATGCTTCTGATAATTCCATCATAGAATCTTCATCACTTACATCATATGAATTCTCAGTTGTAATCTCGGGTATATTGAATTCATAACTGTCAAGGAGTTCGTAAATGTAAAGAACATCAAAATCAAAATTTTCAGCTTTAAAGTTCATTGAAATTTTCATAGAATTATCAGTTGCTTCAATAAACTTTAGTGTAATTGTCATTTCAAAGGTATCGTTGTTATCATCGTTTTCATATGAATAAAGCTGCGATACTTTAATGTCAAATTTATAAGTATCTTCATCAATCTTTTTTATAACTAATTTTAACACCTCAGCAAGCTCACCGTTTTCATTTGAATCAATTGCTATAGTGTACTCATTATCTGTTGTATTCTCAGTATAGACAATTTTCCCTTCAGTATCATCAGCATCTTTAAAGCTAAATGTGAATTCATTTGTATTTTCTTTGCTAATGTAAGAAAAATCAAGATTAAACACTTCATTCGCATCAGTAAAAGCTTTTAAATTCATTCCAATTATAGTCTTATTTAAATATTTAACAACTATTTTTAAACTGTCTTCTTCATTTTCTGACTCTTCAGATTCTGAATTGGTTTGTTCTATAAGGTCATCTATTGATGATTTAAATTCTTCAATTACTTCATCAGCAGTATCAGGTAAATCAGTTCCTAGAGAAGATTGTTTAATGAAGTCATAATATTCTTCAATCATACTAGAAATTTTTTCATTATCTCTAATATACTCCATGTAATCTACGAAAATAGATATTACCGTATCTTCGTCAAGATTTAATGTAATAACATCAACTTCAACTTGTTCACCATTATAGTCAATCGTTTCTTTGGTGTCAATAAAATTTTCTTCCGGAAGCTTCTCAATAAGTAAATCCTTTAATTTTATTACGAGATCATTAAGTAATACTACAATTTCTTCACTTTGTATAAATGATGGAAGATCAATCATACTTGCTGCTGTGCTTACAGCAGCGCTGGTATTCGGTAAATAATTAAAAAGATTTAATCCGGACAATTCATTTGGAATCACTATATACTTTTCAAGCATATCAGGAAATTCAACTATTACATTTTCATCATTAATATAATACTTGCCTGACATTGTTTGGTCTAAAAGAGATAAATACAATGATCCTTCCATTTGTTTATCTTTAAGATATGAGGTCAACTTAACACTATTGGAATTATTGAGTGATACGCCATCAGAAATCTGTAAATTATTTATTGTTACTTCTGCTTCAGTTTTTTCAACTTTGTCTGTAGTATATGATGCTTGAACCAAATTACTTATTTTCTCAAATTTTTCTCCTGAAAATAAATCGCCCAATGTTATTGTTGGATCATACTCATCAGAAAGGAATGCTTCTTTTCCGCCTTTGAAGGATGTATCCTGACATCCGGATATCATGGTCAGGATAAACAGAGTTGCTAAAGAAAAACTAATTATTTTTCTTAAATTCATTTAATTAACCCCCATAAATTTTTATTGCTCAGATAAGTTATTTTACTACTTTCTATTATTAAAGTCAATATTAAAATTATGATATTTCCATATTTATCTTTTCATTGTTTTTCCAATAGCAATGTTTTATCAACAAGCATATAATATAATGAGTTGCATATTAGGCTTCTCAATCTCAATTTAGGAGATGAAAAAATGTCTGAATGTAATAGAAGAAGAGTTTGCTCATGCAGTTGTTTGTCTATAGTCTTAAGCATTATTATCGGTGCAATTGTTGCTATACTTTTTGCATTCGATTTAATTCAGTTTTTAGAAGTAATTATCTGGATAACCTTTGGGCTTAGTGTTTTAGCCTTGATTATATTATATTATGTTGCAGTTATTGCCGCAAGAGAACAATCATCCCCTCTAATAAGATGCTTATGCAGAAATATATTATGTCTTATCATTTCTGCTTTTGGAACATTAATATTATCTATTGTCGGTCTTTCGATTATTCTTGTACCAGAACTTATAGCATCAATAATTATCGTTGCATTGCTATTTTTCTTTTTCGCACTGCTGTTAATTTCTTTAATCGCATTTTTATTATGTTTGTTATTTTCATTATGTTGTGACTAACAAATAAGATGAAAAAACCGCCATACGGCGGTTTTGTTTCTTAATCGATTTTTATTATATCGGTTTTAGCTTTTTCTTTTAATATGTCGGATGCAAATATCAATATTGAAAATGCTGCACATAATAATCCTATTATTATTGGCATTGTGAAATCGGAGTTTTCAATCGCTATTTCAATAAAAGATGAAGGAGCATTCATAAAATATGCGATTTGATTATTTGTAACCAAATACATGATTATTTGTGATGTAAAAGAACAAATAATTACACCAAAAATCGATAATATACTGGTGATTATCAGGCGTAATTTCCCTTTTCTGCCTTTAAATAATACGTACCCAAAATATATAAACATTGCTAATAGGAACCCTGCCCACATTGATACAATACCCAAGTATGCAATAAGATTCCAAACGAAAATACCAAGTAAAAGACCGATAATACCGCCTAAAATTCCAAGTCCAATTTTACCGCTTATGATTTCTTTATGTTTTTCATTGTTTTCTTTCTTTGAATTTTGGATCAAATCAAGAGTACATGAATCACATAGAGCATATCTGTTTAGATTGATTGATACCTTTTTATATTTATCTTCGAGTGGTTTCCCGCATTCAGAACATACCTTTACACCGGCTATTTCTTCAGAAGTTAATTTTTCAATCATAGCATTAATATATTCTAAAAGTTTTGTAACTGTATCAACTATTTCTATCGTTACACCATTATCTTCAATTTCAAATTCTTTAATACCAAAACTTAATATATCTGCTTTAACACTTTCAGATAATCTAAATTTTTTTAAAGCATCACCTTCGTTATCCATCAAATAGTAATTTATAAATGCGATCTTTCTGTTCCCTTTTTCATATAGAGAAATCATATAACCTTGATATTCACCAAATACGCAATCATCAGCAATATTGAATCCAATATCTGTTGCTAATGCTAATAAAGCTTTGCTTATCATTGTAAATTCTCCTGCTTCTATTAAATAATCAAATATAACATCCGTATAATACTACTTCTTCGTGGTTTATTTGTGAAAATTTTGTTAAATCTGAAACAAAAAATATTAAATATATTAATTTGTTATACTTATCAATATTATATTTTTATAAAGCTAACTTTTTGATTCTTCTGACTCATCATCTGATTCGTATTCATATAAAGGTTTTATTTTTTCGTTATCATTTTTTGTAGATTTAACAAGATATTTCTCGACAACCGGCCAGGAAGCATAAACACCCATAAATCCACAAATTCCAATTGTGAAAATGAAAGGCAAAAATACGCCGAGCGGTTGTATTAAGAAATAAAGTACTATATTAATATAGATAACTATAGCTATCCCCATTAATGCCAATATATTTCTTTTTATTCCCAAAAGTGCAAGTCTGAAAGAATAATTTATAATTTTCGAAATTTTCAGGGAAAAGGTTATTGATAGCAGATATAAATAGTTACGTATTATTATATATAAAAGAGCAATAAAGACAATTGCATAAAAGCCCATTGCATTTATAAAAGAGCTGGAATTGTAGTAAAAAGATATTAAATCGTAATATAGTATATAAATGATTGTAATATCAAAAATTCCAATAATTAATCCCTGCTTCCAGTTCTTTTTTATTGCACCCAAAAAATCATGCCATATAAATATTGATTTATTTCGTACTGAATCTCTTAGTAAATATGTCATTCCAACATTAGCAAGTCCAAACGTAAAAATACAAATTAAAGATATTGCATATAAAACCATTGTTGCTTTGCTTGGAACTGAGAGCTCAGCAAATATACCAAAGTGACTATTTAATGCTGCCGTTACAGTATTAATTCCTTCGTACTTAATAACTCCGTATATATTTGGATATAAAAGATCGGTTGGTGCTCTTGTAATTATATTTTGAAAACCTGCAAGTGCATATAATGCAAATATAATTGGTATATTGCACAAGAAAAACAATGCGTTTGATTTAACTATATTATTAAATTTAATACTAAACATTTTAAAAAAGTTTATAAAACTTAATTTTTCTAAATTCCCCGCTTCTTCTTTTGTAATACCTTTACCATCTTTATCTCTATGACCGGTAAATATATTGAATATCTTTCCCATTAATAATCCTTTCCTTATGCAACTTATGCTCTTGGGTGAAACTTCATATAACTGTTCTTCATTCTGTCTTTTAAAAATTGGGCATATCTTTGTGTAGATGATATATCTGAATGACCAAGTATCTCTTGAATATCATGAATATCAGCACCATTTTCAAGAAGATGTGCCGCAAAAGAATGTCTCAATGTATGAGGAGTAATTGGCTTAAATATCTTTGCTTGTTTGGCATAGATGTTAAGTATCTTCCAAAATCCTTGTCTTGTCATCCTTTCACCGGAAATGTTGACAAATAGAGCTTTTTCGTCCTTATGTAAAATCAATAGCTTACGAGCTATTTCAAGATAATGTGCCAATGACTTAGCTGCGATCGGATACATGGGTATAAATCTTTCGTGATCATTTTTTAAACATCTGAGAAAAGACATTGAAAGGTTAACATCATCTACATTCAAAGATATTAATTCGGATACTTTTATACCAGTTGCATATAATACCTCGAGCATTGCTTTGTCTCGTATTCCTTTTATGTCATCAGTAGAAGGCTGCGAAAGAAGGATTTCTATTTCTTTATTAGTCAATACTTGCGGTCCCTTTTTTTCACATTTATCATTGGGAATTTCTCTAGCTGGATTTTGTTCGGTAATAGATTGAGATATTAAGTATTGATATAAACTGCGTAACGCAGATAATGAACGACTTGTCGATGATGGCGATAACCCTTTCTTGGTAAGATACATTTTATATTCATTGATAATATCAGAAGTTATATTCCTGAAGTCAGTTATATTTGTTTTTTCTGAGAAGGAAAGAAAATTGCCTAAATCTCTTTTATATGCATCGATAGTATTATTAGAAGAATTCTTCACATCAGATAAATAAGTGATGAATTTGCCGGTCAATAGTACCATATCATATTCATTTTTTACTTCTTGAATGTTCATCATAAAATCCTTCCGACAATTATAGTATTAATTTAATGCTTATATAAGATATTACTATTAATGTCAAACAGTATAATAAATAAATTGTCGTATATTGCCAAACATTTTTTAACTTCATTATTTCAGCTTTACCTAAAATAATTAATTCAGAATACTTATTTGTTTCTGATGCAAAAACAATACAAATAAAAATTAAAACCGCAGACAGAAGATAAAACAATATCGATTTAAATGCATAAATATTCTGTATAAAACTTATAGAAAAAACACTCCATGTACATCCTAAAAAAAATATCCATATTGATGTGGCTACTTTTGAGAAAATTGTATAACCGCAGAAATAGATAAATAGCGAAGATAATAAAACAGGTGATATAATAATAAGGGTTGATAGTAAGCTCTTTTGAACCGTACTTACATAATTATAATAATTTAACAATATACTGTGTAGCTCGTCCATCCCTAAAGAAGTAAATTTATATAAAATGGTTGTAATAATTATTGATGTAATGATAAATTCAAAAAAATATAAAAAGTAAAATTTTCGCCTATCTCTAAAAATAACGGAAAGTCTACCAAAATCTTTTACCGGAATATATTTTTTCATTCTAATATTTTTATCCAGAATAAAGTCTTTTTTATTTGAATTCAATTCAGAATCTTTGATATTCAATGTAATAAGAGCATTTGAATTTTTAGTATCCAGCATACCATTCACATCCTTTGATATATGATATGCTTATATTTTTCAAATATTACTTATTTTCTGCAAGCTCCTCAGCTCTTTTAGTGCAAGCAAACATTGCACGGATAATAGAATTCTCAAAGTCATCATTATCTAAAGAAATGATGGCTTTTTCTGTAGTACCTTTTTTAGATGTAACCATATCAATTAAATTTTGAATCGGAACATTATTTTGACGAACAAGTTCAATTGATCCTTCAATGCTTTTCAATACTAATTCTTTAACTTCAGATTCAGAAAAACCTTGTTGTACAGCACCGTCAATCATCGCTCTTATGAATTTAAAGATATATGCTGGTGAAGATCCATTTACAGAAACAACAGAATTCATTTTACTCTCGTCAAATATTGCTACAGTTGCAACTTTTTTGAAATCATCAATTATAGTTTCGAAAATTCGTCTATCAACAAATTTATTTTTTGAAATAGCAATTGCACCCATACCAACCAAAAAAGGAGTATTAGGCATTGTTCGAATAACAGGACAGTTACACTCTAAAAAATTATTAATAAAATTAGTAGTAATTCCAGCGGCAATAGAAATATATATCTTATTGCCGTATTCAATACATTTTTTAACTGGGAATAAGGCTTCAATCATAAATTGAGGTTTAACAGCAAGAATTATGTAATCTGAAAAAGAAATTGCTTCGTCAACCGAATTAGCACAATTCACTTTTATTGATTTAAAAAAATTATATTTTGATTTATCGATATCATAAACAATTATACTTTCTGGATTCACTACTTTATTAGATATAAAGGACCTTATAATAGCTGACGCCATATTTCCAGCACCGATAAATGAATACTTTTTTATTTTATTATTTATTTCCATATAATCTGTTTTCTCTCCAATCTTGAGAATAAATCAATGTAAACATTATGATAATACATTTTACGAAAAAAAACAACCCCTATTTTTAATATTTTTCAGAATTGTCAATTATGACAATGTATTATGTTAACTATATTATGTATACCAAATGCAACCATACATCATGTTGTATTGTCCTGTTTATAATATACGCATATATAGAGAAATATGAAATATATTTTTTTGCATAAGTTAAATAAGATGATAATTTTGCATTTAATGTATTTAATAGGTTGTAATTTTGCATAATAATTTTAAATGTGTAGACTATATTATTTTTTATATAAATTTTTTAAATGAAAACATCATCTCTGATTTTTCGAATGATTAAATATAAATACATTTATTAATTTAATATTTGTATTGACTTTCCATCCAATATTATGATAAACTTATTTATAATATATAAAACTAATAAATGAATTACCTTAGCAATTTAAAAAACCTATACTTTTTGGCTTTTTTTAAATTAATAAAATCACAATTCATTTGTTAGTTTAATATAGATACCCTTTCCAAATAATTTACAACAAAAAGGAGGCAAACCATGATAAATGATAATATAGGACTAACCCCCGCAGAAAGTATTGAATTAATGGCGGAAAAGCAAAAAGGTGATCTAAAAATCACTCTTCTCGAAAAACATCTTATGAATCAACGTGAAATGTATAACCAATTAAAAGAAGAAGAAAACGAATCTCTAAAAAAGCAAGAAACCATAGTTACCGAGATTTATAAATTTACTAAAGACATAAAAGACTATAATGAAATCGCTCAGAATACTATCAAAGAAGAAGCACAAAGAATCAAAACGGAGTTGTTTGATGTATGGCAAATTTCTTTAAAACAGGTGCTTGATGATGAAATAAAACGTGTTGCAGATTTATCTTTCAGCGAAACTTCAAAAATAATAGAAAAGCAGAATGCAATAATTGATGTCCAGTCAAAAAATATTAAATCTTTAGTCACAGGTTATAAGTTGATGAAATTCATGTCTTACGCTGTTATGGTTGTAGCTATTTTTGTTCTTGCTATAATTCCCATCGGACAATTTGGGTATATTAAACTTTCAAGCTACTTTGATAAGCCAGATATTTGGGGTGGTGTCATATTAGCATCAACAATAGTTATTTTAGTCTTATCAATAATCTTAGTTGTTCAACTTAAAAAAAGAATACAAAAATAAAAAACCGGAGATACGATTTAATCGATATCTCCGGTTTTTTATTGGCACGCCGTAAGGGATTCGAACCCCTGACCCTTTGGTTCGTAGCCAAATACTCTATCCAGCTGAGCTAACGGCGCATATATAAATTTAAATAAACTGAGCCTTGAAAACAAGGCTCAGTTTGGTGACCCATCGGAGAGTCGAACTCCGGACACCATGATTAAAAGTCATGTGCTCTACCAACTGAGCTAATAGGTCAAATGCCTTCTGAGCTAATAGGTCAAATGCCTTTGCCGCGTCAACGCAAGGCATAGAATACCACAAATTTTAATTCTTGTCAAGACTTTTTTAATTTTTTTTATTTAACTTGAACACAAAACATTTTTAAATTGTTTCTTCAATATTTAGTAAAAACGAAAATTTGCAATAACTTTCCCGAGTACAGTGACTTTCGATGCGTATATTGGTTTCATAGTTGAATTTGCAGGTTGCAGTCTGAACGTACCATTTTCTCTGTAGAAGTATTTTACTGTTGCTTCATCTTCTATCAATGCAACTACTATTTCACCATTTTCGGCATATTGTCTGCTCTGCACAACAACGATGTCACCTTCAAGGATTCCAGCTTCAATCATGCTAACACCAATGACTCGTAAAGCAAACAGCCCTTCTGAAGTATGTGACATTGCTGCCGGGAAATCAATATATCCTTCATAGTTTTCTACAGCAAGTATCGGACTGCCTGCTCTGACTTGTCCCAATATTGGAACGCGAAGCATTCGCTCGTGCTTAACGTTCTGTTCATTCTCTAATTTAATTGCTCTGCTCTTCCCGTCTGCTTTACTTAAATACCCTTTTGTTACAAGTTTATCGATATAAGAATGAACGGTTGAAGTCGATTTTATTCCAACAGCAGCGCAAATATCTCTTATCGAAGGAGCAAATCCCTCCCTTTCGATATTTTCCTGAATATATCTGTAAATGCTCTCTTCAAGATTCGATAACTCTCTCATTTTAAATTTATACTGCAAAATTTATAGCAGTATTTCCTCCTCTCATCTCATATATCAATTAATGTATTTATAAATTTTTATTTTTTATTATTAAAAATAAATCTCGTGCTCTCTGAATGTTTCCGGAAAGATACAAAAATCCAAATACACATTCAAGACCGGTTGCTCGACGATATGCAACTGTAGAAGCACTCTTTGGCGTGTGAGCTGATTTAGAATTGCGACCGAGCTTATATATCATTATTTCATATTCATTAAAATAAGGCATTACAAGCTCTACTGCAGCGCTTTGATTTTGAGCTGTTACAAATTCTTTTGCCATTTCGTTAAGCTTATTTGGAGTCGTGTTGCCATCCCCGATAATATATTCTCTTACAAAAAGCTCCATAACAGCATCACCCATATAGGCTAAAACCAAAGGGTTGTAATTTGCGATGCTAAACTGTTCTATATTTATACCCTCTTCCATTTTACTCCTTGCGGTGTATCCTCTAATATAATTCCCTTTTCTTTTAGTATACTACGGATTTGATCAGCCAATATATAATTTTTATTTTTCTTTGCTTCGATCCTTTGGTTGATTAAATTCTCGATTTCTTCTGTATCATCATTATTTTCTGTAGATTTCTCAAGTCCCAATAAATTTAAAAATTCAAAGAAGACTCCCGATGAAGTATTCAAGTATTCTATGCTGCATGTTTCGTTTGATATGTTAGAATTGATTTCTCTTGTAATTTCAAAGAGTGCGGAAATAGCATCTGCAGTATTAAAATCATCATCCATAGCATCAATGAATTGTTTCTTTTTGTCGTTAATAATTAACAAAGATAATTTTTCTGGTTCAGACAATTCAGCATTATAAAGTTTTGATGATATAAATTTAATATTTGCTGCACAATTTTGAAATCTTGCTAACGATGCTTTCGACTGTTCAAGTATTTCTGCTGAAAAGTTGATCGGGCTTCTGTAATGAGATGATAATAAGAAGTACCTAATTGTCTGATAACCATACTGTTTAGCCGCATCACGCACCATAAAGAAGTTTCCATCGGATTTTGACATCTTCTTATTATCAACATTAATATAACCATTATGCAGCCAGAATTTCGCCAATATATGATCTGTTGCGCATTCTGACTGTGCTATTTCATTTTCATGATGAGGAAAGATAAGGTCTTGACCACCGCAATGAATATCAATTTCTGTACCGAGAAATTTCTTAACCATAGCGGAGCATTCAATATGCCATCCCGGTCTTCCTTCACCCCATGGTGATGACCAGCTTATTTCACCTTCTTTTTTTGCTTTCCATAAAGCAAAATCTATTGGGCTGTTTTTTACTTCGTTTATGTCGATTCTAGCTCCAGCTTCAAGATCTTCTATCGGCATATGAGACAACTTACCATATTCATTAAATGACTTTGTATTGAAGTATACATCACTGTCAACTACATATGCATGACCTTTTTTAATAAGAGCTTCTATAATTTCTATGATTTGATCAATATTTTCTGTAGCTTTTGGGTGATAAGTTGCCGGTTTTATGCCTAATCCTTTGGCATCAGTGAAATATTCTTGTATATATTTATCTGCTATTTCCCCAACAGTAGTATTTTCCGCTTGTGCTTTTTTTATCATTTTATCATCGACATCGGTAAAATTCTGAACAAATATTACTTTATACCCACGATATTCAAGATATCTTCTGAGCATATCAAAAACGACAAAGCATCTTGCATTACCAACATGAAAATAATTATAAACAGTGGGACCGCAAGCATACATTCTAATTGAGTTATCTTTGATTGTAAATTCATCTTTTGATCTAGTCAATGAGTTATATAATTTCATTGTGAATGAATACCTTCTATTTTTATTTTGATGGATCTAATAAATGCCAATACGCTTTTATATAATTCAATCCGCTGAAAACTGTTAAAATTGTAGATGCAATTATGAATATATAACTTAGCAAGTGATACTTAACAAAAATGTCAAGGTCAGAACCGAAAATTATCGGTTCGAGCAATATAACAACAACAGTAATACATTGGATCATTGTTTTCAATTTTCCAAGAAAGTTAGCGGCAATAACAATACCGCTGTCTTTTGAAGCAAGTAATCTTAATGAAGTAACAGCAAATTCTCTGAAAATGACAATTATAGTTGCCCAGACCATTACACCTGCTAAAATTTTATCATCTATTGACATACAAAAACAAAGAAATGCCCCGATTATCATCATTTTGTCAGCAAGCGGATCAAGAAACTTCCCAAAATCCGTTATTAATCCTCTGCTCCGTGCAATCTTACCATCAAAAAGGTCAGTTAACGCTGTCAGTATAAATATTGCTGCAGCAATGATTTTCGACCAAGTTTGTCCAAAAGGACTGTATAAAATAAAAATCATAAAAAATGGCACCAAAATTATTCTTGCTACAGTTAATTTGTTCGGTAAATTAAGTTTCATATATATCGACCTTTCAAGTGCAAGTTTTATATTATAATTGCTTTCCCTAATAAATCATAATCAAATATCTCTGTAATTTCAACATCAACGAAGGTTCCATCCTTGATTTTTTTTGTTGATGAAAAAAATATCTTACCGTCAATATCAGGTGCATCTGCATAGCATCTACCGAAATAGCTTTCAGATACCTTATCATATCCTTCACATATCACCTTTAAGGCCTTTCCTACAAACCCTAGATTAAATCTGTTATGTATTCGGAGCTGTTCACGCATCAAAATATCCTTACGACGTTCTTTTGTTTTTTCATTCACCTGATTGCTGAAATTATAAGCAGGTGTGTCTTCTTCACGGGAATAGCTGAATACACCTAATCTTTCGAAATGACCCTCCTTAACAAACTCATGCAGTAAATCGAAGTCTTCCTTCGTCTCCCCTGGGAAACCGACAATAAGAGTTGTTCTTAAGACTATATCCGGTATTTTTGATTTTAACTTTTCAATAACTGCTTTAATCTCAGCAGAATTTCCTCTTCTGTTCATTCGTCTAAGTACATTATCAGATATATGTTGAATAGGCATATCAATGTATTTTATTACTTTTTCATTTGTGGCAATTTCTTCAATTAACGAATCAGTAATTTTATCCGGATAACAGTATAAAATGCGTATCCAATCAATTCCGTCAACTTTTGATATTTCATTTAATAAACTATCAAAAGCGTATACACCATAGATATCTTCACCGTATCTTGTTGTATCCTGTCCAACCAGACAAATTTCTTTAACTCCTATTTCAGATAATTGCTTTACTTCAGCAACAATATCTGACATTTGTCTGCTTCTGAATTTTCCTCTGAGTTTAGGTATTACGCAATAAGTACAGTTATTATCACAGCCTTCAGATATTTTTATATATGCAAAATAATCCGGTGTGGTGATAACTCTTTCATTATCAATAAAGGAGTTATCAGGACTTTTTAAAGAAATATACTTTTCACCTTTATATGCTGCATTGACAGCTTCAATTACATCGGAATATGATCCTGTTCCAATTACAGCATCAACTTCAGGAAGCTCCTCAAATAATTGTTCGCGATATCGCTCGGATAAACATCCTGCCACTACAATTCCTTTGAGGGATTTATTTTTTTTAAGCCATGCTACATCGAGGATAGTTTCAATTGCTTCCTCTTTTGCTTGTTGTATAAAAGCACAGGTGTTGACAACTATTACATCAGCATTTATATCATCAGCAACAAGTTCCATGCCGGCTTCATTTAATTTATACAACATTGTTTCTGTATCAATAAGATTTTTCGGACATCCAAGTGATACAAAGGATACTTTAATCGCCATTTTAAATCCATTTCCCGACACTTGTCGTATTGAAATATTTATGTAATAATAAAATTATTATTTATTAACTATTTTAATTCTGTATATCATCTTCATCGACTATCCGGTTTATTGCACTGCTTATATCGCTCGATGAATAACCTTTATTTCTAAGATAAAGATACACTTTTTGTTTATTTTCACGGTCTATTTTTTGTTCTTTGAACTTTTTCTTTATCAATAATACAATGTTTTCGTTATATTCTTCTTGATTTACTTCCAGCTCATCAACAGCAATTCTTATATCTTCGCGTTCAAATCCACGTTTCATCAATTCGGTTATAATGCGCTGTTTCCCATATAATCTTTTTTGATAAATTTCCGCATATCTTTTTGCGTTTTCAGCATCGTTGATATAATGCATCTCTGTTAGTCTATCTAAGACTTTAACAATTATATTCTCGGAAAATTCAGATTTCAATTTTCTGTATAACTGCTTTTTTGATATATTTGAATATGATATCGCTCTGAATGCTTTTTTTAAACAATTATGATATTCTGATCTGATACATATTTTCTCATATATATCATTATCAATAATATCTTTTTCTTTTATATTAAAATCAGAATAATTTTTCAGCGAAAATAATATTCTTTCTGAATCAATTATCAGCAATACTTCATCTTTATCATAATAAATGATAATTTTATCTATATGATGCATATTATTAATAATTAAAATTCGTTATCGAATTCTGCTGGTAAAAGTTCATCTTCGACGTCTGTGTTTGTTACTACAAGATTATCTAATAATTTCATTCTGATTTTACTCTCTATTTCAGCAGATAACTTATCTTCTTTCTTGAGTAATTCGCGAAGTGAATCTTTGCCTTGACAAAGCTTCTGACCGTTATATGAATACCATGATCCGCTTTTCTCAAGAATATCCATTTTTACTCCAATTTCAATTATTTCACTTTCTTTGGATATACCTGTACCGTACATTATATCAAATTCTGCTGTCTTAAAAGGGGGAGCGACTTTATTTTTAACGACCTTGCATTTTATATGGTTACCGATTATATCAGTACCCGATTTTATTTGTTCTGTTCTTCTGACATCAATACGAACTGATGCATAAAATTTCATAGCTTGACCACCGGTTGTTGTTTCGGGATTACCGTAAATAACACCAATCTTTTGTCTAAGCTGATTAATAAAAATAATAATACAGTTAGATTTTGATATTGCTCCGGAAAGCTTTCTCAGTGCTTGCGACATTAATTTTGCATGAGCACCCATCTGAGCCTGTCCCATATCTCCATCAATTTCATTCTGAGGTACAAGAGCAGCGACTGAGTCTATAACAACAATATCAATTGCTCCGGATCTTACAAGTGCCTCTGTAATTTCGAGTGCTTGTTCACCACTGTCTGGTTGAGAAACAAGAAGAGTATCTATATTAACACCGAGAGCTTTTGCATATATCGGATCCAATGCATGTTCGGCATCAATAAATGCTGCTTCACCGCCTTTTTTTTGTACTTCGGCAATTGAATGAAGTGCAACAGTAGTTTTACCTGAAGATTCAGGCCCGTATATTTCTGTAATTCTGCCCTTTGGGATACCTCCGATCCCGATTGCAAAATCAAGAGATAAAGAACCTGTTGAAACTGAAGCAACCTTCATATGCGCATTTTCGCCCAAACGCATTATTGATCCCTTACCACACTTTTTTTCGATCTGAGCCAGTGCAGTATCAAGTGCAATCTTCTTACTATCCATAAATCAAATACCGTCCTTTTCTATAATAATCAATAATATTAAATGCAAACCGTCGTGACGAACTTATGTTCCTATATATATTTATATCATATTTTAACATTAATGTCAATACTAAAATTATCATATGTAATTAAAACATAATTTTCAGATTTTTTCGCAAAACAATTTACTTATTACGAATTTTGTTGTATAATGGAGAGAATAAAAATCAGAGGTGATAATTTTGTCAGAAAAGAAGTTGATTCTCGTTGAAACTTCAGCTCGCCATGTTCATGTAACAGATAAAGATCTTGAAATTCTATTCGGTAAAGGTCATACCTTAACCAAAAAGAAAGAATTATCTCAACCGGGACAATTTGCTTGCGAAGAAAGACTTGATGTTGTAGGACCAAAAAATACAATTAAGAATATTAGTATTCTTGGTCCAACCAGAAAAAGTACACAGGTTGAAGTGTCCTTTACTGATGCTAGAACCCTTGGTGTAACTGCTCCAATCAGAGAGTCCGGGCATATTAGTGCATCTGCTCCCTGCAAACTTGTAGGATCGGCAGGTGAAATCGAAATACCGGAAGGTGTTATTATTGCAAAACGGCATATTCATATGACTCCAAAAGATGCCGAAGAATACGGTGTTACCGATAAACAGATCGTTTGTGTTAGAATTAACAGCGAAAGACCTGTTATACTTTGCGACACTGTTATTCGTGTTAATAAAAATTTTGCACCTGCAATGCACATTGATACCGACGAATCAAATGCAGCTGCTGCGTTTGGTGTTATTTATGGTGAAATAATCAAATAAATATAAATTTAAACAAGGAGATAAATATGAATTATTCACACGAAGTTGAAAGTATGTGTGTAGTTGCCAAAGGTCCTAAGCACGGGCCTGCACCTATTCCTGAAGAGGGTAAATGGGTAAAAGTATACGAAATTAAGGACATATCCGGTCTTTCACACGGCATTGGCTGGTGTGCACCTCAGCAAGGCGCATGTAAGCTTACACTTAATGTTAAAAACGGAATTATTGAAGAAGCGCTTGTTGAAACTCTCGGCTGTTCCGGTATGACACATTCAGCAGCTATGGCAGCTGAAATCCTTCAAGGCAAAACTATGCTTGAAGCTCTTAATACCGACCTTGTTTGCGATGCAATAAATGTTGCTATGCGCGAAATTTTCAAGCAGCTTGTTTACGGCAGATCACAGACTGCTTTTTCCGAAAATGGTTTACCTATCGGGGCTTCTCTAGAAGACTTAGGAAAAGGCCTTCGTTCTCAAGTGGGAACCTTCTTTGGTACAAATACCAAAGGAGTTCGTTATCTTGAAATGGCCGAGGGTTATGTTCTTAGTGTCGGTCTTGATGAAGACAATGAAGTTATCGGTTATAAATTTGTTCATCTCGGAAAAATGATGGACATGATCAGAAAAGGTACCGCTCCGAAAGAAGCATATGAAAAAAATATAGGCAGCTACGGACGTTATAATGATGCGGTCACATATATTGACCCAAGAAAGCAATAAGGAGGACGAAGTAAATGGCTACATTTGAAGGTTACGAAAGAAGAATTAAAACAATCGAAAAATGTCTTGTCGAATATGGTTTTAAGGACCTCGACGAAACCCGTGAGCTTTGTCTGAGCAAAGGAATTGATGTTGATAAAATAGTTAAATCAGTTCAACCTATTGCTTTTGAAAATGCTGTTTGGGCTTATACATTCGGCTGTGCTATAGCTCTAAAAAAAGGAATTACGAACGCTGCTGACGCTGCTGAAGTTATTGGCATTGGTCTCCAGTCGTTTTGTATACCCGGATCTGTTGCCGAAACCAGAAAAGTTGGTCTTGGACACGGAAATCTTGCAGCAATGCTTCTTCGCGAAGAAACAAAATGCTTCTGCTTCCTTGCCGGACATGAATCATTCGCTGCTGCCGAAGGTGCAATCGGTATAGCAAGAAGTGCCAATAGAGTTCGCAAAGAACCACTTCAAGTCATTTTAAACGGTCTTGGTAAAGATGCTGCATACATTATTTCAAGAATCAATGGGTTTACATATGTTGAAACAGATTATAATTTCTATACAAGCGAATTAAAAATTGTCAGAGAAAAGAAATATTCTGACGGTGATAAAGCAAAGGTTCGTTGTTATGGTTGTAATGATGTTCTTGAAGGTGTTGCTATAATGCAGCATGAGAAAGTTGATGTTTCTATAACAGGAAATTCAACAAACCCAACAAGATTCCAACATCTTGTTGCCGGTACATACAAAAAGTGGTCATATGATAATAACAAGAAATACTTCTCTGTTGCTTCAGGGGGTGGTACCGGTAGAACTCTTCACCCTGATAACATGGCGGCTGGTCCTGCTTCATATGGTCTGACAGACAGTATGGGCAGAATGCACGGTGATGCTCAGTTCGCAGGTTCTTCTTCAGTTCCCGCTCATGTTGAAATGATGGGGCTAATCGGTATGGGCAACAACCCGATGGTTGGTGCAACAGTTGCTTGTGCAGTTGCAGTTGAAGAATCACAGAAATATTAGAATATACATACTACTAAGTTTGAAGTAATTGCAATAATAAATAACCCCGACGACTATTGTCATCGGGGTATTTTTTATCGGTTTTGTTTATGACCGATTATTGCTTTGACGCTGCAAAGCACTCACTGCAATATACCGGTCTGTCATTTGTTGGCTGGAACGGTACTTTTGCTTCTTTTCCGCATTGTGCACAGGTAGTTACAAACATTTCGCGTTTAACTTTTCCTGCGCCTTTTCTTGCATCTCTGCATTTCTTACATCTCTGAGGTTCATTTTGGAAACCACGAGAAGCGTAAAATTCTTGTTCACCTGCAGTAAATGTGAATTTTTCACCACATTCTTTGCATACTAACTCTTTGTCTTCGTACATGCATTTTCCCTCGCTTTTTGGTATTGTTTATATCCTCGGTCCTAAACCAGGTACCGTAGGTTCAAATTAAGCAACCCGTGTATTATTTACGAGTTTTTATTCTCAAGTGCTTTACTTATTTTAATTTTTATTCTTGAAATCGCATTATTTATGCTTTTCTTATCTTTCCCGGTAATTCCTGCAATCTCATCAGCATTTTTTTCACTTAAGTAAAGTTCGAAAACTTTTTTTTCATAATAAGACAATTGCCCCAAAAAGCGATTATACAGGATTAGTGTACTTTCCTCATCAATAATAAGTGTTTCAGGTGATGCTAAGATCGTATTTGGTATTTTGTCTAAGAGAATAATATTATTAGTTTCTTTTTTATATTTCTTTATAGCGGATAATAAGTTTCGCTTGATACAAGCAGTAGCATATGTAACAAATGATGCGGATATATTATCGTATGTTCTGATTGCTTTAAGTAATCCAATATAACATTCCTGTAAATCATCATCCCTTTCGGACGCCGGAATATTATAATTGTTTATTACCCATTTAATTAATGACAGATATTTATTTGCCAATGCATCAAATGAAGCATTATCTCCAGCTTTTGCATTTGCTATTGTTTTCTTTTCTTCAAAGTCAGTAGAATCGGCAATAAATTCTTTAAAATTTTGCTCTTTATTATTTCGATTATCTGTCATTATTAGTTCACCATTTGGCTTTATGTTGATATTATATAACAAAAGTATAAATGTGTCAATAGTTTTTTTACAATTTTACACGAATTATTTTAATAATATACTTCATTTTATTTATATATTTTTTATGTCAAGTATTAAATACATTTGATATTTTGTTTTATTATAAAATTCACTTTGAACGAGTTAATTGCTAAAATCTATAAAATAATGCTGGTTTTGACGATATTTTTCTTCAGCTTTTTTCCACATCGGAATTGTATCAATTAAATAACATTTTGCATTTAAAATTTTTCCTGTCTTAATTTCATCTTGAGTTAAGACATCATCGAGTCTGTCATATCTTTGAATAACATTTTTAAAGCCATGAGCTTTACACATCATTTTATGTTCTTTGCTCTCAGAATCGATCAATGTATATTCATATTCGCCATTCCATAAATAATCAGGTGTAATTAACTCCTCAACAGCATGCATTGATGTATTGGGTGTTGTACCGCAACCAAGAAATAATATCTTACCACCAAGCTCTTTTACTTTTCTGAACGATGAATTTACTCCACACGGGGTTGTATCATAATGATGTGTTGACGTTATTTCATCTGCATATTTCCCGATCGCACAGCAGGAATGTGTCGGGCAAAGTGAACGCCTTACACCATTAACCTGAGTACGGAAGTATTCAGGTATAGCTCCGACATTAGATGGTGTTTTATAGTAATCAAAAACCCTGTTTTCGGGATTGCAGTACATATAGCTTAAGGCAGGTAATACAAGTGTTCCTCCACCAATTGCATCCATAATTCCGTTTATGACATCTGCAGGAGTACAATCTATTCGTCCAAGTGATTTAAGTGACGAATGCATTAAAATTGTATCACCTTTTTTAATTCCAAGTCTTGAAGCATCTTCAGATATTTTTTTCACGTAGTTGTTATTCATTTTTTATAATCCTCTCAATTAAAATACAGCTGTTTGATTTTATAATTACATAATTATCTTTATAAATTTTCTCAGTAATTAAATCGCTATAATACCCATCTAAATTTATAATTTCATCATTTTCTGACAGATTAACAACACAAATAAAATTTTTATTAATCTGATATGCGATACATTCCAGTCGTGTTTCAATGAAACTAATTGCACCGGATATTTTCTCGGTATTTCTTAGTTTACAAAGGGTCTTTGTCCATTCAAGAATATCGTTATCTTCTTTGCCCCAGGGATACGGTCTTCTGTTAAACGGATCACGGTAACCTTCCATACCAATCTCATCACCATAATATATGCAGGGCGTACCTTTCATTGTTAACAATAATAAAAATGCAAATTTTAATAAATTCTTTGCTTGTGATCTCTCATTTAGTGTTAATTTGAGATTTGTTAATTCACTTCCCTTTATTCCTTCTCCGCTGATACCGCTTAAAATAGTTATAATTCGATTTGTGTCATGCGAGCCGAGAAAATTCAATGAATTATAAAGACAATGATCCGGATAATGCAATTCAAGAGTATTAATTGTATCAATCAGTTGTGTATTATTCTTGGTTAATATGAAATTTATGATTCCTTCTCTAAGCGGATAATTTGTAACTCCATCCAATTCATTTCCCAGGAAATATTTCTTCCTGTTTCCATATGCGATTTTATTGGAAGCATCTTCCCATACTTCACCAATAATAACACCGTTATACTTCTTAACTGTTGAATTTATCTCTCCGAGAAGTTCATCTTCAAGTTCATCGGTAACATCGAGCCTTATCCCCGTAATCCCCATATCAAAATACTTAGGAAGTACATTATTACAAATGAAATTTTTGAATGTTTCTGTCCTAACAGTTTTAGGAAGTATCTTTACTCCCCACCAGCAGTCGTACACATCAGGGTATTCTCTGAAGTTATACCATGAATAATATGGCGATTCTTGCGACTGATATGCTCCGAGTGATGAATATTTACCGTATTTGTTGAAGTAAACACTATCATCACCGGTGTGATTAAATGCACAGTCAAGAATGATTGATATATCTTTCTCTTTTGCTTTATCAATTAATTTCTTCAATGCTTTATCGCCGCCGAATCCCTCGTCAACCTTCATATAATCTCCGGTATCATACTTATGGTTAGAGTATGATTCAAATACCGGACTTAGATATATACAACTGGTACCAAGAGATTTTATGTAATCGAGCTTCTCAATTATTCCATATATTGTACCACCAAAAAAGCTGTTATTTGGTATATAATCGCCAGGGTATTCACCAAACTCAGGTTCAGTATTATACCAATCATCAAAATATACAGCATCAGTTCTTTTTGAAATGCATCCTCCGCGTGAGAAACGGTCAATAAAAATATGATAGACAATACCGTTATTAATTGCTTTAACAATATTCAAATTATTATATATCAATATTAGTTCGTTGCATTGAAAAGTTTTTACCTCAGTATAAACATAAAATTCGAAAAAATATAATCCAATACTTAACTCCTGTAAACTGACATCATAACAAATGAATTCTTTATCCAGATAACAGTCATTAGCTATTATAGTAAGTAGTTCTGTGTTATCATTTTTAAGTACACACTTTGCTGAAGTTGGGCAAATATCCCTATCCAATAAAAAAGTTAATGTGATATCTGATGTTACTGAAAAAGCTAACTTTTTGTTTTTTAATATTAATTTATTGTTTTTAAATTCCATATATTTTCTGAATACTCTCTAATGCTTCTGTCAGCTGCAAAGAATCCTGCTTTAGCGATATTTACAAGAGCCTTTTTAAACCATTCTGTATCATTTCTATATAATTGAAGCATTTCATTGTGCTTTACTGTGTAACTGCCAAAATCCGCAAGACACATATAGGGATCTGAAATACCGTTTGCAAATAACAAATAATTGGTTATACCAGAAAATGATTTTCCGTTAAAGCCTTTATTTAATTGTTCGATTATGCTTCTTAGTATTTGGTTTGAATTATAATATTTCAGAGACTCATATCCTTTGCTCCATAAATCTTCAACTTCATTTGTTTTCATTCCGAAAATAAATATATTCTCATCTCCGACTGTGTCATGCATTTCAATATTAGCTCCATCATATGTGCCTAATGTTAATGCTCCGTTAATCATTAATTTCATATTGCCTGTACCGCTTGCTTCTTTGCCGGCAAGAGATATTTGTTCACTTATATCAGCTGTCGGAATAAGTTTTTCAGCTAATGTAACATTATAATTTTCAAGAAACACGACCTGTAGCTTCTTATTTATACTATTATCACCAGCAATATGCTTGCTTAGATTACAAATAAGATTGATAATTTCTTTTGCCATATAATAACCGGGGGCTGCTTTTGCACCGAAAATAAAGGTTTGAGGTATTATATCAAGTTCGGGATTTCCTTTTAATTTAATATATAATCCGATTATATTCAATACATTTAAAAGTTGTCTTTTATACTCATGCATTCTTTTTACTTGTACATCAAAAATTGAATTGGGATTTAATCTTATATTATATGTTTTTAATACATAATCTGAAAATTTTTCTTTATTCGAGTTCTTGATTTTTTTTAATTCAGCATGAACGCTGGTGTCATCTTTAAATTTGAGAAGTTTCTCAAGCTCAGCAGGATTATTCCTATAACCTTCACCAATTCTGTTGTCAAGTAATTCAGCCAATAGAGGATTCGCATTACAAAGCCATCTTCTGTGCGCAATTCCATTTGTAACATTCGTAAAACGATCGGGATATGATATATAAAAGTCCTCGAACACTTTCTCCTTTAATATTTCTGAATGTAGCTTTGAAACGCCGTTCACCATGTGAGAACCTACAATGCTAAGATTTGCCATCCTAATTACATGGTTATCTATAATAGTCATGTTGCAAATACGTTCCGGAACATTTTGCTTGATGTCATTACATAATTTGTTATTAATCTCGACAATAATGGAATAAATTCTAGGAAGTTTTTGAGCGAATAAATCCTTATCCCAACACTCAAGAGCTTCCGGAAGCACGGTGTGATTGGTATAAGATATACAATTAATAACTGTATTCCAAGCTTCATCCCATGTATATGAGTATTCATCAAGTAAAATACGCATCAACTCCGGTATACATAATGCCGGATGTGTATCATTGATATGGATTGCAACCTTATCACTCAGATTTGATAAAGTACCGTAATAACGCAGATGATCAAAAATTATATTCTGAATTGAAGCGCTTACAAGCAGATATTGTTGCATAAGACGAAGTTGTTTTCCTTCAATATGATTATCCTCAGGATATAAAACTTTTGAAAGCAGTTGAGCATTCGTGCTTTCCTGTACTGCTTTTATATATTCACCCTGTGAGAAGGCTCTCATATTAAAATTGCGGGTATCCTGTGCTTTCCATAATCGAAGTACCGATACTGCTTTATTATCCGAACCGGATATCATCATATCATATGGAATAGCTTCGACTTCGTCTGCGTTTTCATATATTATCTCTAATTTGTTCTGATTCCATCTTTCACTAATCTGACCGCCGAATTTTACTGTGAATGATTTATCAGTGCGTGGTACCAGCCAGCTTTCGCCTGATGGCAGCCACATATCAGGCATTTCAACCTGCGAGCAATCTACTATTTTTTGTTTAAACAACCCATATTCATAAAATAAAGAAAATCCCATCGCTGGATATCCTAATGAGGATAGACTGTTAAGATAACATGCTGCAAGCCTACCGAGACCTCCGTTGCCTAACCCCGCATCATCTTCCATCGAATATATATTTTCAAGCTCAAAACCGAATTCGAGTAAAGCTCCTTTGTATTGATCTTCAAGATTAAGATTGCAGAGATTATTCTTCAAAGATCTCCCTAACAGAAATTCTATGCTCAGATAATATACTCTTTTCGCTCCCGCTTCTTTAATCTTGCGATTGAATTCTTTTCGACTTACAGACAGAATATCTCTGACTGATATGACTGTTGCTTTATATACTTGATCTTTAGTAGCATCTTCATATGAAATTCCAAAAAATCTTGATAAATTACTTTGTATTATAGATTTTATATATTCTTTATTTATATTATTCATTTATGGTTACCTTTACTTTGAATATTCATGTTACCTCATCATATAACGAAAGATATTCTTTCGCACTCTTGTCCCATGAGAAGTCTGTGTTCATAACATCTTTAACGAATTCATTCCACACAACTTTATTCTTAAACTTCTCCAATGCCCGATATACTGCAGCCATCATGTCGCTGCTTTCATATTCATTGAATGAAAATCCATTAATTCCTTCATGGATTGTATCATGTAATCCACCGACACTTCTGACAACCGGAACAGTTCCATATCGCGATGCAATCATCTGAGAAAGACCGCAAGGCTCGCTTTGAGACGGCATCAAGAATATATCTGAAGCTGCATATATTTTCTTTGACATATCTCTATTAAACATCAGTAATATCGATACTTTTGATGGATAATGCTCCTTCAGTTGTGTAAAGAACGCTTCATAATGAAAATCACCGGTTCCAAGTAAAACAAATTGAATATTATTTGAAAGCAATTCATCTGCAGCATGAGAAATCAGATCAACTCCTTTATGAGATGCAAGTCTGGTTATCATTGCAATCATAGGAATATCCGGATCTTCAGGTAACCCGAGCATTTTTTGAAGCTGTATTTTATTTTGTTTTTTCATCGACACTAATTTTGGATCGTAATTATTAAATAATTCTGAATCGGTTTTAGGATTATAATAATCCATATCAATACCGTTTATTATTCCTCTGATCTTGCCCTTGAATAAATCGAGTACATTATGAAGTCCTGCAGAAAAAGACTGTCTCAAAATCTCATTTGCATAAGTTGGAGATACGGTTGTAAGCATATCGCAGCTCACTATTGCTCCTTTCATAAGATTAATTGCACCATTATAATCAACAGTCTGTCTATCATTTTCTGTCAAATCAAAAATGTCTCCCAGAATATCAAATCCGTAAACACCCTGATATTCGATATTGTGAATTGTGAAAACAGTTTTAATATTTCGGTATTCTCCCCTGTTCGCATATTGGCCTTTCAGATAAATTACAGTCAGTGCACTTTGCCAGTCATGCGCATGTAATATGTCCGGTATAAAATCAATTTTAGGTAATAATTCGACAACTGCTTTACAAAAGAAAGCGAATCTTTCACCATCATCAAAGCTGCCATATAAGAATCTGCGATTAAAGTAATGTTCATTATCAATGAAATAGAATTTGACTCCTTCCCTCTCAATCATATAAACTGCAGCATATTGATTACGCCATGAAAGAGCAATTGTCGTTTCGCATATTTTTATCATCTGTTCACGATATTTAGGTTCGAGTGTTTTGTAAAGCGGAATAATAACACGAATGTCAAGTGATTCTTTCTGTAACCTTTTTAAAGCAAGCGGCAAGGAACCGATTACATCTCCTAATCCTCCAGTTGATGCAAACGGTAATGCTTCAGACGCAACAAATAAAATTTTTTTTACATTTGCCATTTGTTCTACTCCTTTCAAAATATCAATTAAACTATCCCATTTTTACCGATAACAAAAGGTAATGTTTCATGTCCTGATAGGATCCTTCCGTCTCTGATAACAACATTCTTATCTGTTATTATGCAATTTAAATCTACATTATCACCGCATAAAGTGTCTTGCATTAAAATTGAATTTTTTATATATGCATTTTTATTTACTTTGACACCTCTAAAAAGGATTGAATTCTCAACTATCCCTTCGATTATACATCCGTCTGCGATCAGTGAATTTGATACCTTTGCTGTTTGGGTATACTGTGCTGGCGGTGAATTACGTACTTTAGTATAAATCGGACGATTCTTAACTCTGAACAACTCTGTTCTGACTTCCGAATTCAATAAATCCATACTGTGCCTGAAATAATCTTTTATAGATGATATTCGTGCAAAATATCCTTTGTATTTATAAACACGATATCTTTCCTTTTTAATATTTTTTTGTAAAATATCAAATGAAAGATGTGAATGATTGTGAACTATGGAATCTGAAATTACTTTTAATAGATAGCTTCTTGTAAATACACAAATATTGAGATTTATATCTTTATATCCACTTTCAAAAAATGGAGCTGTCAGTATATCGGTTATCCTACCATTCTCGTCAGATTCTATTATTTCAGTATCATCCATTGTATTCTTAACGATATACACCTGTTTTACTGCTATTGTCAAATTGCTTTTTATCTCTATATGATATTCAATTATATCTCGTAAATCAATATTGCATACAACATCACAATCGCATAAAACAACATAATCATCGGTTAATGATTGAAGATAAGTATAAATGCCCTTTAGTGCTTCGAGACGGGTTGTATATAATTTATGTTCACCAGCATATGCGGTTATAAATGGGGGTAATATTTTAATACCTCCAGAACGGCGTGATAAATCCCAGTCCTTACCTGTCCCAATATGATCCATTAAAGACTGATAATTATAATGCGTTATTACACCCACATTGTATATCTCGGAATTTACCATATTAGAAAGTGCAAAATCAATAAATCTGTACCTGCATCCAAACGGAACAGATGCCATTGTACGCATTCGTGTAAGTTCTGAGATATTTTCATCATGTATATTGGAAAATATAATACCTGCTGTTGACATAATGGTTACTCCTTTGCTCCGGTATTTTTCGAAATATATTTACTGTCTACCATAACATCAGAAGGTATTTTCATATTGCTCGGTATTATCAAGTGGTTCTCAATAAGGGTTATGCCTGAAGAAGATTCTTTCTCTTCTCCGATTATAGTATTTGATCCTACTACGGTATTACTGTCAATTATTGAATAATTAATAACCACGTTTTTATTAATTATACAATTCCTCATAATAACCGAATCTTTTATTACTGCTCCCGAATCAACAAACACACCTTCTGATATTACCGAATTTATTACTGTTCCTTTAATCTCACAACCCTCGGTTATAATCGAATTTTGTATAACTGCATCAAACCCAACATAATGTGGCGGATCAGCATAATTCCTTGATGAAATTCGTGATCTGGAGTCATGAAGATTGAACTCAGGTTTATCTCCAAGTAAATCCATATTTGCTTCCCAAAGACTTTCTATTGTCCCGACATCCTTCCAATAACCTTCAAACTTATAAGCAAACATTCTTTCACCTGAATTGAACATTGCAGGTATTACATCTTTCCCGAAATCCTTTGATGAGTTTTCATTTTCTTCGTCCATTATAAGATATTTTTTTAGTTTTTCTTTTGAAAATATATAAACACCCATTGAAGCCATTGTTGACTTTGGATTTTTAGGCTTTTCCTGGAATTCGCTTATTGACATATCTGGTCGCAGTGATAATATTCCAAAGCGTGATGCTTCTTCTTGCGGTACTTTAATTACTGCAATAGTACAATCAGAGTTGTTCTTTATATGAAAATCAAGCATAGCACGGTAATCCATTTTATATATATGGTCTCCAGATAGGACAAGAACATATTCCGGATCGTATTTGTCAATGAAATTTAAATTCTGATATATTGCATTTGCAGTTCCCTTATACCAGTCAGCTTTTTTAGATGCCTGATATGGCTGCAATATCATAACACCGCCATATGTGCGGTCAAGATCCCACGGTTGACCATTTCCTATATACTCATTAAGCATTAACGGCTGATATTGTGTCATAACACCAACAGTATCAATACCTGAGTTTATACAATTAGAAAGCGGAAAATCAATTATTTTATATTTGCCTCCAAAAGAAACTGCCGGTTTTGCAATCTGCTGTGTAAGTAAATATAATCTGCTGCCCTGTCCACCGGCAAGCAACATTGCGATACATTCTTTATTTCTCATCTTATTTCCCTTCCTTTTTCATTTTAACATCAATATACTGATCCCCAATGGTGGTAATCTCAAATGAATTTTATATTCTGAATCAACTTTATTTGATATTAGAATTCCGGGATTAATTACACCGCTGCCACCGTATTTAACATCATCACTGTTGAATATTTCAATATAAGCACCGTTTATATCTACAGGCAAAATAAAGTTTTCACTTACATTCGGTGTGAAATTTATTATAACAATAGCAGGCAGCTTCTTTTTATCCAATCTTTCATATGCAATAACACTATGCTTACTGTCGTTGACAATAAGCCATTTGAAACCGTTCCAGCTCGAATCACATTCCCAGAATTGATTATGCTTCAGGTATAATCTATTCAAATCCTTTGTATAATTTAAAAGCTTTTTATGCATCTCAAAGTCAAGCATAAACCATTCGAGTGAATTACTGTAATCCCATTCTCTGAACTGTCCGTATTCACTCCCCATAAATAAAAGCTTTTTTCCAGGATGAGTCATCATATAACCAAGAAATGCCCTCATTGTTGCGAATTTCTGCCAGTAGTCACCGTTCATTTTATCGATTAAAGATTTTTTACCATGAACAACCTCATCGTGTGAAATCGGGAGAATGTAATTTTCATTAAAAGAATACACCATTGAAAATGTCAGCTTGTTATGATTATATTTTCGATTAGTAAACTCTTCTGATATATATGAGAGGGTGTCATTCATCCATCCCATATCCCATTTATAATGAAACCCAAGTCCGCCATCTTTAATAGGTTTAGTTATACTGCTCCAGTCTGTTGATTCTTCCGCTATCATTATAACATCCGGATAATTAGTTGAAACAGCTTCATTTAGCTTTCTGAAAAATGCAACAGCTTGTTGATTTATATTCGTGCCATCCGGATTAGGATTCCACTCTCCGGGCATTCTGTCATAATCAAGATAAAGCATTGATGCAACTGCATCAACTCTGATTCCATCAATATGATACTTTTCCATCCAAAATAATGCATTTGAAATCAAAAATGACTGTACTTCGTTGCGGCCAACATCAAAAAAACGTGTACCCCAACCTTTATGTTCCATTCTATCCTGACCTTGATATTCATATAAAGGAGTTCCATCAAATTCATACAGTCCGTGTTCATCCTTCGGAAAATGCGCTGGTACCCAGTCCAATATTACACCGATGCCAACACTGTGCATTTTATTGATAAAGTACATAAAGTCCTGTGGCTTTCCGAACCTTGAGGTCGAAGCATAATACGAACATACCTGATAACCCCATGAGCCGTCATATGGATGCTCAGCGACAGGCAAGAGTTCAATATGGGTATATCCCATCTCTAATATATAAGGACATAAACGATCCGCAAGCTGCCTGTATGTAAGATTACTACCAACGTTATTACGTTGCCATGAACCTAAATGAACTTCATAAATATTCATTGGTTTCGGTATTGATATATGCTGTGACAGATATTCTGATAAACTTTTTCTTCTTTTTAAATATTTTGAATCGGACCATTCGAAACCCGACAAGTCATTTATTATAGAAGCGGTTTTACCTGCAGTTTCTGACATGAAAGCATATGGATCTGATTTATATACATATTTATTTTCACTTTTTATTATATATTTGTATAGCGAGCCTTCACCGAATTCAAAATTACTCAGTATAATGTACCATATCCCAGATTCGGTTTCTTTTGTCATTATTAGAGAATTGGACCAGTTATTAAAATCGCCTGTTAAAAATACTTCTGTAGCATTTGGCGCCCATACTCTGAATAAATATTCTGAATTATTACATTTGTGTGCACCCATATACTCATAGGTATGAAAATTTATTCCTTGATGAAACAAAAAGGCAGCGTAATTATCTGAAATCAATTCACGCAGCCTCCCTTACCAATTTGTATTTTATTAATCTAATTATATCTTATGGTTTATAAAATTGCAAGAGTAAATAAGAAAAAAATTAACATTTAACATTCGTATTACAGTTGAACAGAATGTATAATTATGCTATCATAAATAAAGAGTATTTATGCAGAATACAATATGGATTTTCTTGATAATAAAGTAAAAAATAAAGAAATATAAAATCCCGGGAGTTATTCTATGAATAGAAATTATCTGAACTATATATTGAAATTTAGTTTTATTGTATTATTTCTTATCTTAAGTTACTCAATAATCTGGGCTGCAAGCAATAATTTATTGCCATTCTTTAATTATTCCGAAGTTGAGACATCAAAAGAAATCATTGAAGCCACTTCTTCATATCCGGAAGCAACCTCATCTCCTGAGACTTCAACGCCACCTATTATAATTGATTTTTCTACTTACTTAATAAATATAAAAAACAAAGAAAATTATCCTGCTTATCAGACTACTGATTTTCCATATGACAACAACTCAATTTTTGCATTTGCAAAATCAGAAATAATTAATTTAAAAATTGTTTCAATGGTTCCAAGAATGGGATATATTTTCGTCACATATGATGATAATTCAATATCTTTGCTTGACAACACTGGTAATGTTATTTTTGATAAAATTCCGGATGGTTATACTTTTGCAGGCGTCAGAGATATTGAAAACCGACCCTTGTTTCTATTCGAAGATAAATATTATTACCTTGATATCAATAACATTTTTACCTTAAGCGAATATGATGAAGGTCGCAACGGCCGTGGTATTCAATTTGATTATCCATCATATTATGGTGAATCAAATAGTATTATCGAAAAATATAAATACGGCAACTTTTATGGTTTAAGATATATAAAATCAAAAGCAGTATATTTAAGTGCTTACTATAAAGCTATTTATTCCTATTCTGAAGGTATTTGCAGCGCAATTTATAGTAATTATTATGGTCAGGATAGATTATTTTTCTATAATGAAAAGCGTCAAAGTGTTTCAAAAGAATACCTTCCACCTTTGACAAATGGAATCGAGAGTCTCGGTTATTATTACTTTGATCACGGTCTAACACGAATTCGTACAGAAGAAAATGGTGTCAGTAAAGAACTTCTGATGTATAAAGACACAACATTATTTCAGCTGCCGCCTGATTTTGAACTTGTCAGCTATAATAATGGTGTTCTAATATTGAAAAAAGGCAACAAATACGGTTATATGAAATATACCGGCGAATGGCTGACTGATCCCGTATACAAATATGCAGGACCGTTTATTGAAGGTGTTGCTGTTGTAAGCCAAGGCTCCAAGTACGGTTTAATTGATATAAACGGTAATACAATCTTACCTGAAGTTTTTGATTTTATAAGCAGCTGCAGCGGTGGGGTTGTAATAATGCATGAAGAAGAAAACGGATATTATATACTAAATAAAATGCATCCTATACCAGTTGAACCTAATACATCAGAGGAAAGTATACAAGAATAATTATAGACAAAAATGGCGTGAATATAAGATAATGTATCAATAATTGAATCCACATTGAATCTTAGATGTAATGATTTAAACTTAACTTCTAATTTAAAAACTGAAAAAGAAATTTCAAACTTCTCTGTTGGTACACATTTTATCAAACAAGATAATTCAGAAATTTCTTCTGATCATTCTAAACAAATAAAAGTTGCCGGCTGATATTAAACAGCCGGCATAAATATCTTATTTGTGTCTGAATTGCTCAAAATACAGGTTATATTTTTTTTCATCGCTCAGAACGCTGCTTTCATCATGACCCGGATATAATGCGAAGTCACCAGGTAATCTATAAAGCCTTTCGAGAGAACGCTTCATATCATCATCTGAGCCACCCTTGAAATCGGTTCTGCCGACACCGCCATTGAACAAAGTGTCACCGCTAAACATCAAATCGTCGAAAATATAACAGACTGAGCCGGGGGTATGCCCTGGGGTATTCATGACATTGAATTCAAAACCTGCAAGGTTGTATACTCCATCAGCATCAAATAAAAAGTCTGCCGGTGCAAACGGTCTCGGATCGTGATCAAGCATAGGTGAAAACAAGTCTCTGGCTGTTAAACTATCAGCATCTTTTTTGTGTATTGCTACAATTGTATTATCCCGTCTTATGTCTCCGAGCGCAAGAATATGATCAAAATGACCGTGTGTCAGCAGTATCAATCTGCATCTTGCGTCCATATCCCGAAGAATGCTTTTAATATATATCCCGTTATCACCCGGATCTATTACCATAGCATTACCTGTATCGTTATCCTGAAAAATATAGCAATTTGTTTTAAGAAATCCGACTTTTAATGTTTTCAATTTATAATTAATCATCATATTTATCCCTCGTTTCAATAATTAATATTTATTAATATAGATACAACGATTGACAATACCATTAGTGATGCAAGTATTAAAGCGATCAAAGAAGCAATCTTTTTACTCATTTTGAATTACCTTTTGTTATATAAAATTTATATATTTATTATAACATAAATCGAATAAAAAAACAAGACTTGTAATTTTCAATTTTATATGGATAATATAAAGTGTGTTGTTTTTAAAATAACTCTAAAGGTGGTATTTGCATGGATTTTAATTTTTCTTTAATACCAAATGATATATTTCGTGAAATTGCTATATCTGAAATTATAGAACGCAACGAAAAGACAGTTGAATATGGATTAATTTTAACCAAAGAAGCCGCTTCCGAACTTGTTCAAACAAGAACCAATGAACTGACTAATACAGGAAGGGTTGAATTTGGTGGTGCAACAATTCAAAACATTATCGACGCATTTTATGATTCGCCATATATAAATCAATATAATTATGCTCAAACCTTACATGAATTGATTGAGATTTTTTATTATTATAAAAATGAGACTTTAGATATAATATCAGATAATAATTTGATATATTACATGAAAAGTTATTTTAACGGTAGTTGTCAGGGTTCGCTTGAACTTTTAAAAAATCGAGAGCTTGATGAGCTTGCACGCAAAGTTCGATTCAGCGATTTTCATTTTTCTGAACCTAATGACATCAGTGAATTTTATTATGAGGTAGATTATGATGAATGGGAATAAAATTTCTAAAATACAAAAAATCACACGCGATAATCTAAGTAATGAGTTCTATCTTCAATCTCTGTTGCAGGAAGCATTGAGTTGTAAGATTATTTCAGAAGCAGAATATAAAAAAATCCTTGAAAATCTGATTAAATTATTAGCTGAAGAGACACAAAAATTTACCAAAGGCGAAAGCAGCTCTGTCCGAACAGAAACTGCAAAAGCGATTCTTGATTCAATGTGTTATAAAATCAGCATATATCTGAAAAGTATCAACAATTGTGATGCTGCTGTATTAATTCTTCTTGAAAGACCGTTAAGAGATATTTTATCTTCCGGAAATAAATTGATAGAATCTAAATTAAAAGTTGTTGTTTCATTATACAAAAAAATTAATAAAAACCGTATTAATACACCAAACAATGCATATAATGATACAATAGGCAAAGGGTTGAAGTTGTTTTTTAAGGAATATGATAAGGACTTTGAATCAAACGAAACACCGGTTGCAATTGATTATCCTCTTTGTATAGAATGTAGTAATTATGTTGGAGTTGAATTTATAATAAACTATATGATATCGATGTATTGGGAGAATGTTTTCTGCTCTTATTTTGTCGATACTGAAATTCATTCAATTATGCAATCAATAAATCACGATTATGAGGGTTTGCTTGTTAATATATTCGAACAAACATTATTGAATTCTCTTGCGAACATTATTATTGGGAAACCTGATAAATTAAAATTATATATTAATGATATAACTGATTTATATGGAACTTTAAAAATAAAAAGCGATTCCGAACTTCGAAAATTGTTTAGTGATGCAGCTGCTGAATATAAAACGCAGATAGTAAATTTTGATGATTATCTTCGTAATTATATCTCAAAAGCAATAGACAAATTCTTGCCTAGTATATTACATGCTTTACACACTAATACACTTGATAAAATATTTGCTACAGAAAATAATACTGAAAAATCTGATATAATTCATATAATTAACGAAAAAAGAATCAGTGACGAAAAGTTCAGAGAACTTGTTGATGAAATCAGAACATGCGAAAATATTAGTGATAAAATTACAATGATTATGGCTGTTTCAAGTATAAAGGATCTGATTGATATTCTTGAAGCAAATTGTTTTTTCGGAGATGAATATCTAAAATTATTCACAATATTGGATGAAGTTGAATTTGCTTTGCTAAATAAAGCTTCTGGAATTAAATCAGAACGCGGAGAAGATCATGAATGGCAAGGATATTTTAATGAATATTATTCAAAGCTCTCTAATACTATAAAAAGTAAAATTATATTAAATTCTGAATTATTACCCGAAATTGATATATAGAGATAACTAAAAGGTATTGGCTATTTGTCAATACCTTTATAATTATTTACTTCTTAATCAAACCAAATGCTTTTGATATTTCCATAATAATAATAGGAACGAATGAAAGCCCGGCTCCGATTAAATAATATTCGAAGGGTAAATAAACAAGTTTAAAAGCAACAGATACTGGGGTAAACAACACGAGTGCAACCAAAAACAAAGAAATCAGAGTTGCAATATTCAACTTTTTATTTGTGAAGAATCCAAGCTTAAATAAAGAATGATGCGAACGCATGTTGAATGCTTGGACTATTTGGCATGTTGCCAACACCATAAATGCCATTGTCTGACCAGCCTCGGTACTTCTACTGTTACCAATGTAAAAAGCAATTAAGGTCAGAGCTGTAAACATACATCCTTGAAGTACGACTCGAACGCCAAGTCCGTTTGCGAATATACCTTCATTCTTTGGCTTCGGCTTCATGTTCATAACATCTGCTTCAACCGCTTCCATTCCTAATGCGATTGCCGGCAGGCTGTCGGTAACAAGGTTAATCCATAATAGCTGCATTGATATTAATGGTGATATATGCCACAAAAGCATTGCTGTAAATACTGTCAGTACTTCACCGATATTAGTCCCGAGAAGAAATCCGACAACCTTTTTAATATTTGCGTATATTCCTCTTCCCTCTTCTACAGCATCAACGATTGTTGCAAAATTATCGTCTGTTAAGGTCATATCTGCTGCGCCTTTTGCGACATCGGTTCCTGTTATCCCCATTGCACAGCCTATATCAGCTGCTTTCAATGCAGGAGCATCGTTAACACCGTCGCCTGTCATGGAAACAACTTCACCTTGATGCTGCCATGCTTTAATTATTCTGATTTTATTTTCCGGTGAAACACGAGCATAAACAGAAATATTCCTTACTTTACTGTCAAGCTCATCATCAGTCATTGTATCGAGTTCAGCACCGGTTATCGCCATATCTCCATCTTCGTAAATGCCGAGTTCTTTTGCAATTGCAGAAGCTGTAATAACATGGTCTCCGGTTATCATAACCGGTTTTATGCCGGCTATACGGCATATTTTTACTGCCTCTTTACACTCGGGTCTCGGTGGATCTATCATTCCGACAAGTCCTAAAAATATTAAATTGTTTTCGAGATTATCAGGCTTCGGATCATTTGGTATTGTCTCAATCTCTTTATATGCTATTGCAATAACACGAAGTGCGGAAACTCCCATTTCATTATTATATTGTCGAGCTTTTCCTGTATCGCCATTAGTACATTTGCCTGCAAGAACATCAAATGCTCCTTTGACAATAACTATTTTTTTATCGTTCATCAAATTGATGGTTGTCATTAGCTTTCTGTCGGAGTCAAAAGGTATCTCAGCCTGTCTTGCATATTTTCGATTCAACTCATCTTTAATAAGCCCGTTTTTATATGCAGCAAGAACAATTGAAGTTTCCGTGGGATCCCCAATATGTATCTCTTTACTGTCCTTGACAACAACCGAACCGTTTGAACAAAGCGTTCCGAATTTAAGTAATTCTAAAACCTTGTCGCTATTATTATTTGATATAGCTTCGAGTGAATCAGAACCGTCAACATATGCTTTTACGAGAGTCATTCTGTTTTGAGTTAATGTTCCTGTTTTATCTGAACAAATAACTGATGCACTGCCAAGCGTTTCAACTGCGGGTAGAGATCGTATGATTGCATTCTTCTTGACCATTCGCTGAACACCGATAGAAAGAACAATCGTTACTATCGCAGGAAGCCCTTCGGGAATAGCGGAGACAGCAAGTGAAACCGATGTCATGAAAATTTCCATAGGGTCAATCTTGCTTATAAATCCAATAATAAATATAACTGCACAAGCACCAAGTGCCATAAATCCAAGATACTTACCCAAATTTTCGAGTTTCTTTTGGAGAGGGGTTTTCGTTTCTGTTTCGCTATCAAGCATATTTGCAATCTTGCCTATTTCAGTGTTCATGCCAGTAGAGGTTACTATCGCTATAGCTGTTCCGTAGGTTATACTGCAGCCTGAATAGACCATATTTATACGATCACCTATTGGAGCTTTTTCATTGACTGTGGCAGTAGCATCTTTATCCGATGCAACAGACTCTCCGGTTAAAGCTGATTCCTCTGCTTTTAGGCTGGATGACTTTATCAATCTTGCATCTGCTGGAACGAAGTCCCCTGCTTCAAGTTTTATTATGTCACCAGGTATTAATTGTAACGCATCAATTATTTGTTCTTTCCCATCACGTATAACTCTTGCATGCAATGCTGACATACTCTTCAAAGCATCAAGTGCTTTTTCAGCTTTACTCTCTTGTAAAACACCCATAGCTGCATTGATAATAACAATGAGTAATATTAAAACAGGTTCAAAGAATTCATTCAAATGCCCTTCGTAAATAGCTATACCAAACGAAATAAAGGCGGCTATAATTAAAATTATAATCATAACATCCTTGAATTGATTCAGAAATCGCTGTATATTTGTCTTCTTTTTCTTTTCGTAAAGCTTATTCTCTCCGAACTTGAAAAATTCGGATTCCACATCGTCGGAACTCAAACCATTCTGAGGATTTACATTAAATTTATTTAATACTTTCTCTATCTCCTGATTATAAGATATCAATAATATCCCTCCAAAATTAAGGTTGTAATGTTATGAGTATATATGAGTTAGCTAAATATGTCAAGTAATATGAATGTTATTCAAGTGAAAAACCCATATCACTGATATACCTGTCAAAAAAGAATGTGTCAGTTGACAATTCTATTGTTTCTGCAAAAACAGAAATTGATTTGCTCCGATTTTTTTTATCCGGATCAATCAACATTATTGCTGCACCCGCAGCTGCTGCATTACCAACAGAATACGCTTTTTCATACAATTCTTTAGGTATTAATCCGATTTTTACAGCTGAAGCAGTAGATAAAGCTGTTCCGAACCCTCCGGCAATAATTAATCTGTCAATATCATTCACCGATAATTTGGCATAATGAATCAGTGTTTCTATTCCGGCACAAATTGCTGCTTTTGCAAGTTGTAGAGCTCTTATATCCTTTTGAGTAATTACAATGTCGTCGATTATCTTTATACTGTTTTCATCCTTATACTTTATATAGTACTTACAGTTCTCAATTATCAATCCTGTTTCATCTATACATCCAAGATCAATTAATGTTGCAACAGCATCAACAATTCCTGTTCCGCAGAGCCCTGATGATTTAATGTTACCAATTGTTTTACTGTACAATTCACCATTTATAGCAGATATACTGTATATAGCTCCATCTCTGGCTGTCATACCCATTGTAATGCCTTCGCCTTCAAATGCTGTGCCGGCAGCAGTTGAACAGCATAAAAGCTTCTCTCTAGCTTTTAACATGACTTCTCCATTTGTGCCGATATCAATAATTATGACATTGTCAGTTGCCGTATCGAGATTTTCAGATAATGCAGCACAAACGGTATCAGCTCCAATGAAAGCTGAAACACAATCAGGAAGATATACAGAAGCATTAATTCCTTTTATACCAAGTTCATCGGTATTCGTTACATAACCGAAAAGACAATCAGCAATAAACGGTGCTGCAGAAATTGATTTGATATCTCTGCCTGCAAGAAGATATAGCATGGCTGTGTTACCGGTAATAACCATACTATTAATTTCATCAGTACTATTAAGACTGAGACATAATTCAGAAATTCCACTTCTGATAATATCTGCAAGTTCCTGCTTTTGCCCTTCAACAGACTTCCCTATTCTTGTTATAACATCGGAACCGAATATTGTCTGAGGATTTCGCTCGGATCTCACATCAATAAGTTCACCATTCAATAAGTTAAAAAGATATGCTGCAAGGGTGGTAGTACCTAAATCAATCGCTATACCATAACCATTTCTTTTATGAGCAATAATTCCTGATCTAAAATTAATATCAGTCATAATACTTTCTTTTACTGTATCAGGTAAAAGAACAATTGCATTGCCTTCAGCGTATGTCATGCATGCGTAGCGAATTCCGTTTGAAAATTCTTGGTCTGTCAGCAACTCTTTTTCTTTTTCGGTCGGTTCAGATAATATGCCGTTTGTTTGAATTCTACATTTCATGCAACGTTGTTTCCCACCGCAAGGCATAAAAAATTCAAATCCGCTTTGAAAAATTGCATCAGAAATCAGTATTTTATTTTTAAATTCAATTTCTCTGATTTGATCAGATTTTTTTATTATAATTTTCATAATGCTCACTCATTTATTATTTTATCTATTTTAACATAATTGAATTATAATATCAATAAAGAAACCAAAAGACTTACAGAAATATTCCGTAAGTCTTTTGGCGATATAAAATAAGAGAGGTTTATTATCTTCTGCCACCGGGAATCATGCCCCCACCGCTACCAACCGTTGTGCAGAGAGTTGATTGTGTAAATGAATTAACCTGTGTTTCATTAACATCAACCGTATATTTTTGTCCGACTATCAATGCCGCTGAACTGACTACTGCTGATTGATATTGCTTAGCAGCTGTAACTGCTATTATTTCATTTCCTTCCGCATCAAGCAAGCTGAAAACGCTGCTTTTTGCTTGTGTTGAAGTAAAATATATTATGACTGAGCATTGAGAAGATGAAGTTGATGCTGTTTGAGCCATGCCACTGCTCCCAAGAGCAACAACTGTACCACCGCTGATAACATAAGTACCATCATAATCAAGTGCACCATTGTTGTTTGCGGTTGGCCCTAATACAATTACATTACCTCCGGTTTGCACAATCGAACCGTTAATATCAATACCATCACCTTCTGCGTTTACAGTAATCTGACCGCCGTTGATTTCAAGAACTGCTGTACCACTGCTAAAACCACCACCGTCGAATCCTCCGCCGAATACACTTGAGCTGCCATCAGTACCGTTTATACCATCATCGGATGCAACAATATTAACATCCCCGCCATTAAGAGTTATTGTTTTACTTTCAAGCCCTTCATAACACTTAAGGATTGTGATTTGACCTGCATTGATTATAATTTCAGTATTTGCTCTGACTGCATCATCACCTGTTGAAATTTCAATGTTTCCACCATTTATTGTAATTAAATTGTTGCAATTGATAGCATCGTCACGTGAATTTATTACTATTGTTCCATCATATACAGATATAGAATTATTCGCTTTTAAGCCCTTTCGGCTCGAATTATTTACTGACAGATTACTATTGCTGCCATCACCGCTGGTTATGTCTATTTTACCATCAGTTATTGTTAGATCGGTAACAATATCAACACCATCATTCCCACAATTGATATTTGTAGTGCCACCCTCAATATTACAATAACCTTTTTCGGTATTTTCTTCATTTGTTGTTTTAATTCCATCTGAGCCTGCATTAATATTTAGAGTTCCGCCTTTTACTGATACTGTATCTCTGCCAACCATCCCATCTTCTACACTGGTAATAGTTATATTACCGTCAACAATTTTCAAATCATCCTTGGTCTTAATCCCATTCTTATAATTTGCATTAACTATTAAGGATCCTGTACCATTAATGGTCAAATCATTTTTGCTGAAAATGCAAGCATCAGGTTCATCTGCACCGGATTCAAGAGCATGCGTGGAACTGTCTGTAAGTGTATTTGTAGTTCCATCAGCCAGCGTTATTATTGTTCTGTCTGCATTTACAGTATATATAGCAGGACCTGTTTTGCATGTAATATCTACACCATTCAATATAAGTTGAACTTTTTCATCTGTCGAGAGTTCTATTATAATTTGCCCGTCATTTAGCTTTCCACCTACAATATATTCGCCTGGACTTGTAATCGTTATTATACTACCTTCGACAACAGCACCCTCGCCGTTATAAGATATCGAGTTACCATTCAGAGCTATTTCACCATCATCAGATTCAACATAAGAAACATCGGTATCATCTTCATCATAACTTGTTCCATCCGGGATACTAACATCAATTTCTGACAAAGTATTATTACTGTTTTCTGTGTTTTTTGAACTATCGCTTATATTATTTCCATTATTGCTACTGCAACCGGCAAGAAGCGTCAACAACAGAATTGTAATAATAAATATTCTGATTTTATATTTCATTTCATATCCAGCCTTTCATATACATATCTACTATCTGTTATTATAGCTCATCTTTAATCGTCTGAACTCTGTTTAATATGATTGGTAAGTTTCCATTTCTGCATCTTAATTCATCTATAAGCTTCTTTTCGTTATTTGCATCTTTCATTATAATTAAATAATGTAATTCATACATACTACCCATATTGGTAGTCTTAACTTTTTCAAGCGAATAACTTTTTGTGTAAACATTAAATATATCAATAAAAACATCAGTATAATCTAAACTTTCCGGTATGGTAATTTTCAATTCTTTTTCGGCTTTAATTTGAACTCCAAACGGTGTTTTGGCAAATATCAAGATTATAATACTTCCCACGATGGTAATTATCAATGCAAATCCGACATATCCCATACCTGTTGCAAGTCCTATTGCCATAGCAAAAAATATAGCACAAATATCTCTTGATGAACCGGGAACTGAACGAAATCTAATAAGACTGAAGGCGCCCATTACCGCAACACCAGTTCCAATATTACCATTGACCATCATAATGACCGATTGAATTATAAGCGGAAGGACTACGAGTGAAACTGTAAAATTCTTTGTAAAATTACCTTGCAACATATAGGTGATTGCAATCAACAGTCCTAAACCTACGGAAGCTCCCGTACAAATTAGTGTTTCAGATAAAGTAAGACCGGCTGTTGAATCTAAAATGCTGGTCAACATAGAAATTTCCTCCAATTGTTTTAATATGCTTTTATTAATTGCGGTGCTTCATTTTGTATATCAGTTAACAGAATTTTAGTATATATATTCCCATATTTTGAGAATGAAACAGGGTATATTTCTAGTTCGGATAACATATGTGCCATCCATACAGGAATCGAATATGAAAGCTTCAATTCCATCAGATATTGGTCTCCTTTAAGAACATTCTCACCGTAATCACCGGATTTGAGATTCAAATCATATTCTCTTCCTCGTATATTATTATCAAATGTAAGTCTTATTGAAGGAACATCAATCCCGTATAAAGCAGTACGATCATAAGCAAGAAATACTTTTGCTTTGGGGTTATAGAAATTAATTGAATAATTAATTTCATTATATATTTGATCATTTAATTTCAATGGTTCTTTGAAATCCAAATAGTTTACCGCTTCTTTTAGAGCAGCACTGATACGTCTTTTATATACTATTCCTTTATATTTCTTTTTAATTTCAATAAAAACTATATTATCATCATTTGGAATACCATAACTGCGCAACCTTATTTTTTCTTTATATATTGGTTTTTCTATTGAACGCCTAATTAAATCGTAATTATCAGTATCATAATATAAATTGCATAATGTATAACTCGGATATTTATCCGGCTTCATATATTCTTGAATATATTTTGTAATATATTCTTTTTGTTCAGATGAAATGATATATTTCTTTTCAAAACGTTGAAATGAGAATTGAATTGCATTATTTGTTTCAGCCATGCTAATCACTTCCTTTCTGATTGCTTATATAATACTATCACCATGTGATATTCCTGTGCTGATACTTTCATTTTTTTATGAAAATAAAACAAAACTTTATGTTAAATATATGTAAAATAATATTTCAGTTAAATATATAAGTAGAAATATTATATAAAAGTATTTGACACCATACAGAAAAAATGCTATACTTATCCAAGAATATTTTTTATTAAATAATATATGGAAGGAGTGTTTGGGTTGCCACTTGCTGACTTTTTAAGACCAAAAGATTTCGATGATGTTGTCGGTCAGAAGCATCTGCTTTCAAAAAATGCTCCTTTTCGCAGAATTATAGAAAGCGAGAATATTCCAAGTCTTCTTTTTTATGGTCCACCAGGTACAGGTAAAACAACAGTTGCTGATATAATTGCAAAGAAAACAGGTAAAATCTTTCATAAATTGAATGCTACTGTTGCATCTTTATCTGATGTGCGTGATATTCTCAATTCAACCGATTCAATTATTACTCAGGATGGAGTCGTTTTATATATAGATGAAATTCAATACTTCAACAAAAAGCAACAACAGTCGCTTCTCGAATACATGGAAGATGGTAGAATAACACTAATATGCTCGACCACCGAAAATCCATATTTTTGTATATATAATGCCTTATTATCCCGAACAACTATATTTGAGTTTAAAAGTGTAAGTCCTGAAGATATATTAATATCATTACGGAGATCTCTTGATGCTTTAAATACACAAAATGAAATGAATAAAACAACCTCCGATAAAGTGTTAGATATAATTTCTCATAATTGCGGTGGTGATGTAAGAAAAGCAATCGGCACACTTGAAAATACTTATTATGCGTCAATTGATGTGTTACAGCCTGAAATTGCGAAAGAATTATCTCAACGCTCAGGATTGCGTTTTGATCGTGACGGTGATTCGCATTATGATCTGCTGTCAGCTTTTCAAAAGTCAATAAGAGGCTCAGATGCTGATGCTTCAATTTATTATCTTGCAAGAATACTTGAAGGCGGAGATTTATTATCTGCTTGTAGAAGACTTATGGTAATAGCCAGCGAAGATATCGGACTTGCATATCCGCTAGCAGCAGTAATAGTAAAATCCTGTATCGACAGCGCATTGCAACTTGGATTACCCGAAGCATCAATACCTCTTTCGCAAGCGGTATTATTATTAGCGACATCACCAAAGTCCAACAGCGCAATAAATGCTTACAGTGCAGCTGTCTCCGATATTGCAAACGGTGAAATACCGCAATGTCTAAGAGATACACACTATCCGGGAGCTGATAAACTTAATCATACCGGTTATAAATATCCGCATAATTACCCTAATTCATATATAGAACAGCAGTATCTACCCGATACTTTAATAAATAAAATATATTATGTACCCGGAAATAATAGAGCTGAAGATGCTGCAAAGGAATATTGGCGCAAAATTAAGAAAAACTGATGTAACCTTTATGTAAAGTTGACGGTTTTATTATAAATTATAAAATAGCTATTGTCAATTATATTTGAAAATATAATCAAAAGGCAGTTAATTTATGTTAGCAAAAAATATAATATTATACAAGCAGGAAATACCGCTTAAAACTCCATTTAAAACAGCACTTCGTTGTGTTTCAACCCTTGAATCTATAATTATTGAAATACAAACCGAAAATGGAATAACCGGTTATGGTTCCGCATCACCTACAGCAGCAATTACCGGTGAAACAATACCCTCGATTTTTTATGCTATAACCGATTACATCTTCCCTGCTATAAAAAATAAAGTAATAGATTCATCTGTGTTTAAAATAATCAGTAATTCTATTGAACATAATACCTCAGCAAAAAGTGCTGTCGAAACAGCTATTTATGACTTGCTTTCAAAAAATGCAGGTTTACCTTTGTTTCAATATTTGGGCGGAAAGGACATAAAAAAACTTGATAATGATATAACCATAAGTTTAAACGATCCCGACATAATGTATTCCGATGCAATAACTGCCAAGAAAAATGGTATAAATATCTTTAAAATTAAACTTGGCGGTTCTTCAGATGAAGATATCAGAAGAATAAATGCTGTCTCGAAAGCTACCGGTGACAGTAAACTCAGACTCGATGCAAATCAAGCTTGGGATTTCAACACTGCTTATGAAATTATTGATTATTGTGTTTCTCGAAATTTATCTGTAGAGTTTATTGAACAGCCATTTAAAGCACACCAGATTAAATTAATGAGTGAGTTAAAGCACTTAAGTAAAATACCCATTCTTGCAGATGAAAGTGTTTTCAACTCATCCGACGCAGAAGACATAGTAGCAAAAGATGCTGCTGATTATATAAATATAAAGTTAGCAAAGTGTGGCGGTTTGACTGATGCAATAAAAATATGTAATATTGCTAAAGCTGCAAATAAACAATGTTTAATAGGTTGTATGTTAGAATCACCGATTGGTATTATTGCTGCTGCTCATCTTGCTACTGCATTTGATATTATTTCTATGCATGATCTTGATGTAGTTGAATTAATTAAATATAATCCGATTATATCCGATGTTCAATTTTACCCTAACAGTATAACTGTCGGAACTAATACCGGTCTTGGTGTAAATAATATTAGTGAAGTTATAAGGTTTATAGGTTGAACAAAAAATTTATCATTTCTAATCTTATTTTAATCAACCTACGAGATTGTGCATATCGACCATAAAATATAGCAGATATTCAACAAGTTGGATCCAAACAAATTCCGATAGAAGGTGTAATGGTTGAAATGAATATTAGAGAAAAAATATTATTTTACAAAAAAATTCCCACAAATGATATAGGAATTATGATATGCGATTTAAATGAAACAATTTTCTCTGTAAATGAAAATAAGACATTTCGGAGTGCAAGTACCATTAAATTGTTTATATTATCTTATTATTTAGATTATTATAAAACCTTCGATAAAATTATTCAAATTCCAGAATACAAATATGTTGAAAGTAGTATTATTACTGAATTGAATACAACAAACGCAACTATAGGTAAGCTTCTTATCCTGATGATGGCATCAAGCGATAATACTGCAACAAATATATTAATTGAAAATGTTGGTTTTGATAAAATAAATAATTATATTTCTAACCTTGGCATAAAAAATACATCTTTAAAAAGATATATGATGGATTTTAAAGCTGTTGAATCAGGTTTAGACAATATATCAACAGCATATGATACTATAATAATTTTAAAGTACTTAAGCAAGAATCAGGAAGCATTAGAAATAATGGCAAAACAAAAAAATGATGTCAGACTTACAAGATATATTTACAACGATAACATTAAATTTTATGGCAAAAACGGTGAATTAGGAAATGCTTTCAACGATACAGGGATATTTTTTATAAATAACAACTTTATATTTTCCGCTGTATATACAAGAAATATTGAAAGAGAGAAAGCAGCTGAATTATGTGGTTTATGTGGCCTTTTAGCAATAAATGAATCTACCTTTGTTATATAAACAGGAGTATCCTCATGATTAAAAAAATAACTAATTTTATTAAAAGAAATTTTGCTTTAATTATTGTTTTGACCGCAGTTTTAGGTCTGATAATTTTACCGCTTTCGATAATACAGGTTCCAAAGGGACATGATATTTATTTTCATATGGAGAGAATTGAATCTTTATCTCTTGAAATGAAAGATGGAAATTTATTCCCTCGAATATATACAACAGCTTTAAACGACTACGGATATGCTTCACCAATGTTTTATGGAGATTTGCTCCTTAGAATTCCGGCACTTTTGGTTATTACAGGAGTGTCAGTTCCTGTTGCGTACAAGATATTTCTTATGTTAATTGCTCTCTTTAGCGTTGTTATCAGTTATTTCTGTTTCAATTCAATCGTAAAAAATAAAACTGCTGCCGGTGTCGGGGCTATATTGTTTTCACTGTCTTCTTATTTTGCGACCGATTTATTTTCAAGAGCAGCAATCGGAGAAGCTCAGATATTCATATTTCTTCCTGTTGCTTTCCTTGGTTATTATCACATAATGTTTGGTGATCATAAAAAGTGGTTTTACCTACCGCTCGGATTGTTCTTTATGTTGCAGTGTCATATGCTTTCAGCAGTTATTTTTGTTGTATTGCTTGCAATATTCACATTATTCTACCTCGATATAATAATAAAAACACCTAAAAAACTTCTTTATATAGGTGTTTCTGTATTTGTATTCATTATATTAAGTGCTTATTTTCTTATACCTATGCTTGAGCAGTTTTCTTCAACTACTTTTATTGCAACGGATGGCACCGCTGCAATAAAATGGGGAACTTTATCTAAAAGGTCAATGCCCTGGTGGTCAGTTTTCTGCGATTTTAATTATAGCATAAAAACAGATGAATGGATACCTAACGGTGTAGGGTTTATCATTATCGCTGTTTGGACAGTATATTTTATTATTCGAAAAAAATTTAAATCAGATATATCATTGTTTTCAATTATTCTCTCAACTATATTATTATTCATGACAACAGAATTTTTCCCATGGAAATACTTTCAAAATACATGTGGTGTTATGCAATTCCCTTGGAGATTGTTGGTGTTTGCTGTTTTCTTCATGACAATAGGCGCTATATATCTTGTTAAGAATACGAGCAATAAGAACAGAATAATTGTTTCCTTAATATTTATCATAATTTCATTATTATCGTTTATGATGACTGTTAACGGAAAATACTCAATAATGCTTGAAAAAGCTTCAAATAATGAAGTTGAACCATATCCATATAATAATAATGTTGGAGCTTATGAGTACTTCCCGACAGGAACCAATTCAAGTGAAGTATATAGCTTCACAGAAATCATCAGAACCAATAATAATGATATTGTTGCTTCATATAATCGCTCACATGGAAAAATAGAAGTTGAGTTTTCAGGCAACGACTACTTCGATACTTATATTGAATTACCTTTGATAATGTATAAAGGTTACTCAGCAATAACACCAGAAGGCGAAAATCTGGAGGTTATATTTGGAGATAACAATAGAGTTCGTATAATGCTCGGTGATTTACAACAGGGAACATTTATTGTTGAATATACAGGTACTGTATTACAAAAAGCTTCTGATATAATATCTGTTATTGGATTTATTATTTTCTTTATATTTATAATTATTATTTTAATGAGGAATAGAGTTATTAATGTTAATAAGTTAGATTCTGATTCACCTATGATTATATAAATAATCCAATGTCTCGAATCTATATCCTTGCACCTTTAATGCGATTATAACATCATCAAGAATTGCTGCATTTGTTGTCGAATTCGGATGCAAGAGCATAACCATTCCATTATGCACATTTGACATTATTTTATCATATGCCCATTGTAAAGGTTTTTGATTACCATTATCCCAATCAACATATGCAAATGACCAAAATACTGTACGATAACCCAACTCCTTCAGATATTGTAAACTCTGTTCTGAAAAACTACCCTCGGGAGGTCTAAAATATTTTGACAATATATTTCCAGTTCTATCATGATAAATATCTTCAAGATTTTCAAGCTCATTTGTCAATTCACCTTTTGACATGGACGAAATGTTTTTATGACTGTATGTGTGATTAGCAACAATATGACCTTCATCATGAATCCTTATAACAATATCTGTATTAAATTTAATTATTGCAGGTAAAATAAAAAAAGTAGCTTTAACATTCTGTTTTTTAAGAATATCAAGAATTTTTGCGACATTACCGTTTTCATATCCTGCATCAAATGTTAGATAAATAACTTTTTCATCTGCATTACCGATTGATAAAACATCATATTCATCATATGTTTTGCCACCATCCATAAGGTTTGGTTGTAAGTGATCATCAACACTTTTAACAAACCATGAAATACAATTATTATTAGCTGATGCAGATATTGATGTTAATAATAATATTAAGCATAAAGCTGAAAATATTTTTTTCATAAATCAAACCCCTTTATTAGTATTTTATGATTTAAAAATAATTTTATAAGTTGTAAATATTACATTGTAAAGCAGGAAAAAACAAGTGACACATATAATAAACAAAGCTATTGCTGTTATTTATGAAAAACCTAATCTGAATTCACCTATTACTGATGAAGGCATATACGGAATGAGTTGCGAAATTCTATCTGAAATTAATGATTTTTACGAAATCAATTTATTTTACGGATATAAAGGTTTTATAAAAAAAAATAATCTTGAAGAAGGAATGATGCAGGAGTATATAGTATACTCAAAATTTGCAGATTTGCTTCCTACACCTGATTACAAATTTTCTTCATTAATAACTTTACCAATGGGTTCGCGAATTAATGTTAAAGAAATCTTTAATTCGAATTTTTGTGAAGTCATATTAAATGATAATACAATTTATTATACTCATAAAAAAAATATTAGATATTACAGTCAAATATCTAACAATTTACGTGAAAATTTAATTAAAACAGCACAAAAATATGTTGGTACACCCTATCGTTGGGGCGGTAAAACTCCATTAGGAATTGATTGCTCAGGGCTGACATTTATGTCTTATTATATGAACGGTTATATAATATATCGAGATGCAAATTTTGAAAAATTTAATAATATGAGAGAAATTCCATATTTGGATATTCAAAAAGGTGATCTATTATTCTTCCCAGGACATATTGGAATGTATCTCGGAGATGATATGTTTATTCATTCTACAGGTAGCTTCGGAAGTGTAACAATAAATTCTTTAGATCCAAAAAATGTATTATACAGTGAAATACATCATCGAAATCTGCAAATTGTTGCAACATTAGAAATTTAAAAATTTCTTTCAGATAAAACAAAAAATCCTTGATAATCAAGGATTTTAAACTCTTATATTTGATATATATGAATATAGGTATAAATGTTTTTACGAAAAAAACCTGCGGTATGCATATTGCTCACCGCAGGTTTGGCAGGGGCAGTAAGAATCGAACTCACGGCACGTGGTTTTGGAGACCACTGCTCTACCAGCTGAGCTATGCCCCTATATAAAAAAATCCATAAAAATATATCTAATATTAATATGGAATTCATTTTTTATTACTCGAATAAGCCTCAAAAAATGAATAGGAGTAAATCACAGAAATAAATCTGATGATTGAATCAAAGAGCATTGTAGTTCAAGCCCTCGGTCTATTAGTATCGGTCAGCTCAATGCGTTACCGCAC
>Ga0209417_1000622_pt1 | contig 79270 bp, 50 predicted proteins | sample RifGroF2_FD_184002 | JGI IMG/M metagenome (GOLD analysis project Ga0209417, IMG submission 184002) | Groundwater microbial communities from Rifle, Colorado, USA - Groundwater F2 (SPAdes) (version 2) | ecosystem: Environmental > Aquatic > Deep subsurface > Groundwater | place: Rifle, Colorado... | reverse complement strand
CAATCCTCCCAAGGTATAGGCAGCCCGGATAATAATCGGGTAGCCAACAGTTTTTACAGCCTCGTATGCTTCGGCCATATTTACACAGGCAATGCTTCGTGGCGTTTTTACATCGATTTCAGCTAGTTTTCCGGCGAAGATTTCCCGGTCTTCGGTATCAATAATCGACTGAACCGGAGTTCCAACCACTTTTACATTGTATTTCTCAAGAATTCCACCTTTAAAAAGTGCCACCCCACAGTTCAGTGCGGTTTGACCTCCAAATGCGAGTAAAATGCCATCAGGTTTTTCCTTGACAATCACCTGTTCCACAAAAAACGGAGTCACCGGAAGGAAATAAATCCGGTCGGCAATATCTTCCGAAGTCTGGATGGTTGCAATATTCGGATTGATCAGGATGGTTTCCACATTCTCTTCTTTCAGGGCTTTCAATGCCTGAGATCCTGAATAGTCGAACTCACCGGCCTCACCAATTTTCAGAGCTCCTGATCCGAGTACGATTACTTTTTTAATGTCTTTATTTATCATGATGTCTTAAATTTCAAGTTCCAAATTTCAAATTCCAGGTTTTCCGGACTCCGGACTTCCGTCTTTTTTACTTCTTCGTCTTTTTATATTCGATCACATTATTTATGAAATCGTCGAACAAAAACTCGGTATCAACCGGTCCGCTGGCAGCTTCAGGATGGAACTGAGTCGAGAAGAATGGTTTGGTTTTGTGACGGATTCCTTCATTGGTCTGGTCGTTTACGTTGGTAAACAAAGGCTCCCAATCAGAGGGCAATGTATTGGTATCGACCGCAAAACCGTGGTTCTGCGAAGTGATGAAACAGCGGTCAGTTCCCTGCAACAAAACAGGTTGGTTGTGGCTTCGGTGACCGAATTTCAGTTTGTAAGTTTCGGCTCCGGCAGCACGTGCAAGTAACTGGTTTCCGAGGCAAATTCCCATGATTGGTTTTTCGGCATCCATTGTTTTTTTGATATTTTCAACCGTTGCATCGCACAAGGCAGGGTCGCCAGGTCCGTTCGATAGGAAAATGCCGTCGAAATCTTCATTATTGAAATCGTAGTCCCATGGAACAACGATGACCGTTGCATTTCTGTTCAGCAAACAGCGAATAATATTGTATTTCACCCCACAGTCAACCAGTACAATACGGTGTTCACCGTTTCCGTACACTTCTACCTGATCAGAACTGGCAAGTGCAACCAGGTTTTCCTGATTCGGGTCGTAAAAATCGATGACTTCATCTTCAAACTCAATTTTGCCTAGCAACGAACCTTTTACACGGATAATTTTGGTCAGCGCACGGGTATCAATTCCGAATAAACCCGGTACTTTGTGCTCTTTCAACCAGTCGCCCAAACTCTTGATGGCGTTCCAGTGGCTGTATTCAAACGAATAGTCCGAAACAATTAAACCAGTAATATGAATCTTGTCTGACTCATAAAATTCATACAATTTTTGGTCTTTTGAGTCACTTGGCACACCATAATTTCCAATCAACGGGAAGGTTGAGACAAGGATTTGGCCCGTATATGAAGGATCTGTTAAACTTTCGGGATACCCAGTCATAGCGGTATAAAAAACGACTTCTCCGGCTACCGACTTTTCATATCCGAACGATTTTCCTTCAAAGGTTGTTCCGTCTTCAAGAATCAATCTGACTTTTCTAAGTTGTGTCATCGTTGCAATGCTAAATATTAAAAAAAATGCGTTTGACTACGGCTGTAGGGCAAACGCATGGTTGTTATTTTTAAACAAACTTTCTTTTCTATGGATCTTCGGGATTTCAACCCGATACAATTCAAGTTTCAATTTGTTGATGTGTTTTAATTCTGCCACAAAAATAGATATTATTTTCTGAAAAAAAAGCTTGCAATTAATATTTTTGCATAAATTTGCATCGAAAATGTATAAATATTCAAATTGAATCATTCACCAAAAAGCAATTGCGTCTCGTTGGTAGATGATTCTAAACAAAAAAAATGAATGCAATGCTTTTTTTAAGCCTCACCCTTCGGGGGAGGTTTGGAGGGGGCTTTAAAATATTCAAAATGAAGAATCGCACCAAAAGGCAGCTTGCTATTAAACAGGCAATTCTCAATGGCCGGATCAGCAGTCAGGATGAGCTTTTGCATATCATGAAAGATCAGGGCTTCGAATTGACGCAGGCTACCTTGTCGCGCGATTTAAAAATTCTGAAAGTTGCAAAGGTATCCGACCAAGCATTGGGTTATGTATATGTTATTCCTGAAGGGGTAACTGCTGAAAGCCATAAGGAAAATTCAAGGATTAATTTTTTGGCCGATGGATTTCGCGATATACAGTTCTCAGGAAATCTTGCAGTAATTCGCACCATGCCCGGTTATGCAAATAGCATTGCCGTAGTTATTGATAATGCTGAACCATACGAAATATTGGGAACCATCGCGGGCGACGATACCATATTGGTAATCATGCGCGAAGGTGTTTCGCACAGCGATCTGATCAACAGCCTGATTCTGATCATGCCGGCACTTGAAGATAAATTGGGATGAAATCAGGAAAAAGAAAAAAGCTAAGAGATAGGAAACAATTGTTTCCAGCGAGATGCCGGAGGTATCAAATATTTATAGAAAATAGATTACATAGCAAGATATTCGACCCCATCCGGGGTCGCACACTTTAAAAATCGCCCAATTTTCTATAAACATCCCAATCCTCCGGATTTGAAAACAAAAATTTATTCAGAACGGAAATGAAAGATTTAAAAAATATTCAAATACTGGTTGCTACTGAAGAGCACCTGAAATACGTTGACGCGGTGAACGATGCTATCGACATTGCTTCAAAAGAGCGTGGAACCGGTATTGCACGCCGAACTTATGAATATATTGCCGATAAAATGCTTCAGGGAAAGGCGATCATTGCCCTGGAAAACGGCGATACTTTTGCCGGGTTTTGCTACGTTGAAACCTGGGGCGCGAAAAGCTTTGTGGCCAATTCCGGATTGATCGTCGTGAAAGATTACCGTGGAATCGGTTTGGCTACCGAAATTAAACGAAAAGCATTTTCACTTTCCAGACAACTCTATCCAAGCGCCAAAATCTTTGGTTTGACTACCGGATTGGCCGTAATGAAAATCAACCATGAGTTGGGATATCGTCCGGTAACTTTTTCGGAACTAACTGACGACGAGGATTTCTGGAAGGGTTGCCAAAGTTGTGTGAACTACGATATTCTGACACGAACTGAAAAGAGCAAATGTCTTTGTACTGGCATGTTATTCGATCCGGCATGGGAGCAGGAAAAGAAAGTGGAAGAAAAACCGGAAGAGAAAAAGCAGAATGGTTGGGCAATTAAAGGCACCTTGCTTGACATCATCAACAAATTGAAACCAAATAAAAACGGATCACAGCCAAAAAAAAGCCGTAGATTTTTCATTTTTTAAATTAAAACAAGTAACAAACAAAAGCCACATCAACACTTAGGTAAAAAATTACAATCTATGTGACCTATGTGGTAAAAAAAATAAACAGATGAAAGATAAAGTAGTTTTAGCATTCAGCGGAGGTTTAGACACTTCATATTGCGCCAAATACCTTTCGGTTGAAAAAAACATGGATGTTTACACAGCCATTGCCAATACAGGAGGTTTTTCCCAGTCTGATCTGGAAGCTGTTGAAAAAAAGGCTTACCAACTTGGGGCAATTAAACATGTTGCTCTTGACGTAACCGATTCGTATTACGAAAAAAGCATCAAATACATGGTTTTCGGAAATATTCTCCGGAACAATACCTATCCTATTTCGGTAAGTTCTGAACGTGTATTTCAGGCCATTGCCATTATTGAATATGCCAAACAAATTGGTGCCAAATATGTGGCTCACGGAAGTACCGGCGCAGGAAACGATCAGGTTCGTTTCGACCTTACCTTCCAGATTCTGGCTCCTGAAATCCGCATCCTCACTCCTACCCGCGATTTGGAATTGAGCCGTCAGGAAGAAATTGATTACCTGAAAGCGCACGGCGTTGAAGCTGATTGGAAAAAGATGGATTACTCCATCAATAAAGGACTTTGGGGAACGAGTATCGGCGGAAAGGAAACTTTAAAATCGAATAAAACGCTACCTGAAGAAGCTTACCCGTCGCAACTCACCGAAACTGAAGAAAAAGAAATTACGATCGATTTTGTTCAGGGCGAATTGAAAGGTGTGAACGGCGAGATTTTTGATAATCCGGTGAATGCAATCCGTGCTTTGGAAGCTGTTGCATCTCCATACGCAGTTGGCCGCGATATGCACATTGGCGACACCATCATTGGCATCAAAGGTCGTGTAGGTTTTGAAGCTGCTGCGCCAATTATCGCGATCAAAGCGCACCAGATGCTCGAAAAACATACGCTCACCAAATGGCAACAATACTGGAAAGAGCAACTGGGAAACTGGTATGGAATGTTCCTCCACGAAGCACTGTATTTCGAACCAGTGATGCGCGACATCGAGAAATTCCTCGAAAACTCGCAGCAAACCGTAACCGGAAAAGTAATTGTGAAACTAAAACCATACAATTTCGTTCTGGTTGGCGTTGAGTCTGTTCACGACTTAATGCGCTCAGAATTTGGTGAATATGGCGAAAAAAACTCGGCCTGGACTGCCGATGATGTGAAAGGGTTTACCAAGGTGCTTTCTACTTCGCTGAAGATACACAATTCGGTAAACAAAACATTCTAAGAAGACCGGAGACAGAAGTCCGAAGTCGGGAGAGCCGCTCCCTGAGCGCTATGGTTCCTGAGTAGCGTAGCGTATCGAAGGAAGCAGTCGAAGGGAGCATTCAATTAGAGACTGAATAGTAAATCATTTAATCGTAAATTAAGACCATATGAAACCTGCTTTTCAATCTGTTTTTCTAGTTGTTATCATCATATTACAATTCACTTCAGGAACAATTGGGCAGATTAAACATGCGAACCAGGATTTTGCTGTTGGCGATTTCAAAGTTCGCAGGCTTCAGGATGCTCAAATCTACCTTCAGACTTCATTCCTATCGGGGATTGAACACGACGAAGCAAAGAAATTAACCGGAGGTCTAGACTCTGTATTGACTCCTGTCAATGCATTTTTAGTGCAGACACCAAACCATATCATACTTGTTGATGCAGGGATTGGGAAATACCCCGGAGAAGATTCAGGGCACCTCATGGAACAGTTAAATGATGCAGAGATTGATCCGGCCAAAGTTGATCTTATCCTCATCACTCATTTCCATTTCGATCACATCAGCGGATTAACATCTCCGGAAGGAAAAAAATTATTCCCTAATGCAATGGTCCGTGCTTCGAAAGCGGAGAGCGACTTCTGGATGCGCGATGCTTCGTTGATACCTGAAAATTTGCGTGAGCGGGCGGCAAAAATTAAAGCTGTTCTGGCTCCTTACGTTTCAACAAAGTCTTACTTTCCATTTCTTCCTGATGAAAATCTTGGAGATGGAATTAAGGCAATATCAGCAAACGGACATACTCCCGGACATGCAGTTTATTCTTTTTCATCGAAAGGGAAAGAACTTTGGTGCATTGGCGATTTAATCCATTTTGGGTTAGTTCAATTCGAACATCCATCTGTAGGTATAACCTTTGACAGTGACGGCCAAATGGCGATTGCAGCGCGTATCGACTTTTTTCAACGTGCTGTAAAGGCTCATATTGTCCTTGCCGGAGCACATTTACCTGAAATGGTAAAACTTGAAAAGAAAGGCGATGCATTCATTGCAAAGCCAGTGAGTGCTTATTGATAATTGAAAAACAGAACAAATGATAAAAGTTGGAATTATAGGTGGCGCCGGATATACAGCCGGTGAATTGATCCGGATTTTGCTGAACCATCCGCAAGCTGAACTGACATTTGTCCAGAGCAGCAGTAATGGTGGAAATTTTCTATCGGATGTTCACACCGATTTGTTGGGCGATACCGATATGAAATTTGTTGCTGAAGCTGATTTTTCGCTGATCGACGTGGCTTTTTTCTGCATGGGACACGGAAAATCGAAAGAATTCCTTCAGAAAAATACAATTCCTGAAAATGTAAAAATCATCGATTTAAGCCACGATTTCAGGTTAAAGCGAGAAGGAAACGACTTCGTTTATGGTTTGCCTGAATTGAATCGTGAGTTGATCAAAGAATCGAATAAAATTGCCAATCCGGGATGTTTCGCAACCGGAATTCAGTTAGCTGTTTTACCATTGGCTGCAGCCGGTCTGATCACCGATGAACTGCATGTGAATGCCATCACCGGCTCGACCGGAGCTGGTCAGTCACCGAGTACGACCTCACATTTCAGTTGGAGAAGTGGCAATGTATCGGTTTATAAAGCCTTCGAACACCAGCATTTGGGTGAAATTGGCCAAAGTTTTAAACAGTTGCAGCCGGACTTTAATTACGATATCAATTTCATTCCGGTTCGCGGAAATCATACCCGAGGCATCTTTGCCTCAGTTTACACCAAATTTGACGGTTCTTTAGAAGAAGCCATCAAGCTGTATCAGGATTATTACGCATCACATCCATTTGTATTTGTGAGCTTGTCTAATCCTGATCTTAAACAAGTGGTAAACACCAACAAAGCGATTGTTTACCTCGAAAAACATGGCAATAAACTCATGATCCTTTCGGTAACCGATAATCTGCTGAAAGGCGCCTCCGGACAGGCCGTTCAAAATATGAACCTGATTTTTGGACTGGAAGAAACGATGGGGCTGAATTTGAAAGCGGTGGGGTTTTGAGGCCTCCCCCAACCCCTCCGAAGGAGGGGAGTTTTGGGCTTGCATATATGGAAGACGATTGCTTAAAATACAGAAAATAAACACAAACATTTATTAGCCTCCCCCACCGGGGGAGGTTGGGAGGGGGCTTTTTATGAATCTATTCGACGTATATCCGTTACTCGACATCACTCCTGTGAAGGGAGAAGGTTGTTACATGTGGGACGAAAACGGAACCAAATATCTTGATTTATATGGCGGTCATGCTGTAATTTCAGTAGGGCATTCGCATCCGCATTACATCAAAAGGCTAACCAGCCAATTGAACGAGATTGGTTTTTACTCCAATTCGGTACAGGTTCCTCAACAACAGGAACTGGCCGAAAAGTTAGGACAAGTTTCCGGCTATCCAGATTACCAGCTTTTTCTGGTGAATTCAGGCGCCGAAGCCAACGAAAATGCGCTTAAACTGGCGTCTTTTGTGACAGGTAGAAAAAAAATAGTGAGCTTCAAAAAAGGATTCCACGGACGAACTTCAGCAGCCGTTGCGGTAACCGACAATCCGAAACTTATTGCTCCGGTTAATGAAACTTCAAATGCAGTAATTCTTCCGTTCAATAATCTAGAACTATTGGAAGAACAACTAAAAACTAACGAAATTGCTGGTGTCATTATTGAAGGCATTCAGGGAATTGGCGGTATTCATGTTCCGGCTGAAGGCTTTTTGGTTCAGGCTGAAAAATTGTGCAAACAATACGGGGCATTGCTTATTCTGGACGAAATACAATCGGGATACGGCCGCAGCGGAAAATTCTTCGCACATCAATACACTTCAGTAAAACCAGATTTGATTACTGTAGCCAAAGGAATGGGCAACGGATTTCCGGTTGGAGCCTTGCTGATTGCTCCCGAAATCAAGCCTTGGCATGGCATGTTGGGAACAACTTTTGGTGGAAATTACCTAGCATGTGCAGCAAGTTTAGCAGTTCTGGAAATTATGGAGGACGAAAAACTGGTCGAAAACGCCGCAGAAGTCGGTGAATATCTGATCAGTAAACTGAAAGAATTTCCCCAAATTAAAGAGGTCAGGGGACTCGGTTTGATGATTGGACTCGAATTTGAACAACAAATTAATGACATTCGTCATGTTTTATTAAAAAATCATCATATTTTTACCGGCATAAGTGGAGCAAATACCATCCGATTACTTTCTCCGCTAACTTTGACGAAAAATCAGGCTGATGTATTTATTGAGTCATTGGCTCAAACGATTTCGAAATAAGGAAAAAGAAACGAGAAAACGTTTCGTGTTGTTTAAATAGTAAATGGTAAATTATTAAATAGTAAATATTTAACAGATGATTGATCAGAAAATAACCATTATTGGTGGAGGAAATCTTGGAGGCGCGGTTGCCTTTGGTTTAATTAAATCGAAGCAAATACAGCCATCGTCCTTAACCATTTCTGACAGGTACACCAGTGTTTTGAAGAAATTTCAGGAACAAGGTGCAACAACTACGGACAACAATACCGAAGCTGTACGTAATGCCGATATAATTATTCTGGCTATCAAACCTTATCAGGCAAGTGAAATCCTTGCAGAGATCAAACCATTTTTAAACTCAAATCAAATTCTAATTTCTGCCGTTGCAGGATTAGGACTTCCAAAACTTGAAGAAGCTGTAAGCGGATCAGGCGTGCAGACCTTCCGGATAATGCCAAACACGGCTATTGCCATACAAGAATCGATGACCTTGATTTCGACCAATGTAAAATCGGAAGAACTGCGCAATCTGGTTGTTCATATTTTCGATCAACTAGGCAAAGCGCTCATAATTCCTGAAGATTTAATGGCAGCAGCAACTGTGCTTGGCTCGTGTGGAATCGCTTTTGCTCTGAGGTATATGAGAGCTGCTATGCAGGGTGGAATTGAGATGGGGTTTAGCGCTGAAATGGCTCAATTTATTACTGCTCAAACCGTCAAAGGTGCGGCAGAGTTGATTCTTGAATCAGGCAGACATCCGGAACAGGAAATCGATAAAGTAACCACACCTCGTGGAATTACCATTACCGGATTGAATGAAATGGAGCATCAGGGATTTAGTTCTTCGCTGATTCAGGGACTGATCGCCTCGTTCAATAAATGTTGATTTTGAAAACAAATTTGCGCTATAAAAAAATAACTGTCAAAGTGGGCAGTAACGTTCTAACCAAGTCTGATGGAACATTGAATGATGCCAACATTTCGCATTTGGTTGACCAGATCGCTTTTTTGCACCAAAAAGGTGTTGAAGTCGTACTGGTGTCTTCAGGAGCGGTGGCCGCAGGTCGCGGTGAAATTGGGAACGGCAAAAAGCTGGATACGGTTTCTGCGCGCCAGTTGTGGTCAGCTGTCGGTCAGGTAAAAATGATCAACAGTTATGCTGAAGCATTCCGGAAATATGGAATTTCGTGCGCTCAGGTACTCACCACCAAAGAGAATTTTAGCGACCGGGTTCATTACCTGAACATGAAGAACTGCATTTCGACCCTGATTGAGAACAAGGTCATTCCGATTGTGAATGAGAACGATACGATTTCGGTCACTGAGCTGATGTTTACCGACAATGATGAACTTTCAGGATTAATTGCCTCGATGGAAGATTCTGAAGCATTGATCATTTTGAGCAACATTGACGGAATTTACGATGGTTCGCCCGATCTGCCTGAATCGAAAGTGATTCGCGAAATCACCTCGAAAAGCAAACCACTGAATGAGGCCATTTCGACCAGCAAATCGAGTTTCGGACGTGGCGGAATGCTGACCAAATACCACATTGCAAAAAAAGTAGCCAAAGGCGGCATTAACGTTCACATTGCCAATGGAATGAAAGAGAATACCCTCCTGAAGATTATGAATCCGGCGGAGGATTTTATTCATACAACGTTCTTGTCGGAAATAAAAAAGTCGTCCAACGTAAAGAAATGGATTTCGTATTCTGAAAGTTTTGCCAAAGGTGAATTAGTTGTGAACCAGGGAGCAAGCGATGCACTTCTTTCGAACCATGCCACCAGCCTGTTGCCTGTTGGAGTAGTTTCAATCGAAGGCACTTTTGAAAAAGGCGATTTGGTAAAAATTAAAGACGAAAACGGAAAGCTGATCGGAATTGGAAAGTCGGAGTACAATTCGGAGAAAGCTGAAAAATACAAAGGCAACAAAAACAAAAAGGCAATAGTTCATTACGATTATTTATACTTGATGGAATAATAAAAATATTGACTCGGGATTTGTGTACTGATACCCTTTTCATAGACCCCTTAATTAATGCCTCTCAATGGCAACCGATTCCTGAGTTATATTCCCCCTCTCCCCCCTGGGAGGGGGATTTTTTTTCCTTTTGGGGACGGATTTTGTATTAATGGAAATCCTATATTTACGGATTAAACTCACTCCCTGCCTGCCGTCAGGCTGGCAAGTCCGACTAGTCGGACTTCTCCCCTCTCTATGAATTGAGAGGGTCAGAGTCAGCCAACCGGCTGACGACGGGGTGAGTCAAAATAAAACTAAAAATGACAGTAAAAGAACAATTGACGCTGGTATTAAAAGCCAGCCGAAAACTGAACCTTGTTTCAGTGGAGAAAATAAATCAGGTTTTGCAAGATGTAGCCGAAGCTGCAATCGAAAATACTACATTTATCCTTCAGGAAAATGACAAAGATTTGCGTCGCATGGATCCAAATGATCCGAAGTACGACCGATTGATGTTAACTGCTGATCGGATAAAAGGAATTGCTACCGACATTCAAAATGTGGCATCACTCCCCTCTCCTCTTGGCCGTATTTTGAGCGAAACCAGCCGACCAAACGGACTACAGATCACAAAAATTAGTGTCCCCTTTGGAGTGATTGGGATCATTTACGAAGCGCGCCCAAATGTAACTTTCGATGTATTTTCGTTATGCCTGAAATCGGGAAATGCCTGTGTTTTAAAGGGTGGAAGCGATGCCAATGATTCGAACATGGCCATTGTAAAAGTTATTCAGGAAGTTCTCCGGAAACATCAACTGGATGAAAACATCCTTTCACTTCTGCCAGTTGACCGTGAAGCAACAAATGAACTTTTGCATGCTCACGGTTTGGTTGACCTCATTATTCCACGTGGTTCGCAAAGCCTCATCAATTTTGTACGCGAAAATTCTTCCATTCCGGTGATTGAAACCGGCGCCGGAATTTGCCACACTTACTTTGATGAGTTTGGTGATGTTGCGAAGGGCAAAGAGATTGTGTACAATGCAAAAACCCGTCGTCCAAGCGTGTGTAATGCTCTCGATTGCCTGATTGTTCACGAAAATAGGCTGACTGATTTGCCACTTCTTACCGAACTCCTTCCACAAAGCCAGGTTGTGATTTACGCCGACGAGCAAGCATATCAAGTACTTGATGGAAAGTATCCAACACAACTGCTTGAACATGCCACCGAAGAATCGTTCGGGACAGAATTCCTTTCATATAAAATGGCCATAAAAACAGTTGCCGGGTTGGAGGAGGCACTGGATCATATCGCCGAATACAGTTCAAAACATTCCGAAGCAATTATTTCTGAAAATCAGGAAGCGCTTGGAATATTCCGCAAATCGGTCGATGCGGCAGCTGTTTACTGCAACGTTTCTACGGCTTTTACCGATGGTGCCCAGTTTGGATTAGGTGCCGAAATTGGTATATCCACCCAAAAACTTCATGCCCGGGGACCAATGGCGCTCGAAGAACTCACCAGCTATAAATGGATCGTAGACGGAGACGGACAAATCAGGCCGAAATAACAATAGGAGGATTTTAAAAATAACTGGTTGTGTCGGGTCACCAGCCGCTGCAATCATTGGCATATCCAGAGGAGCAGGTCTGTGTAGCTACTAATTTCAGAAACTTTTTTGGTAGCTTTGCTTAATATTTTATTGGCTTATGAAGCGGAATCTATGCTGAAGTTTTCCCGAATTAAACTTGATGTGATGCGTTTTCTTATTTGGGTAATTTTACTGTTACAGGCACTTTCTGTTTTTGCGCAAAGTGAGCATTATAATTTTTCCAAATTAGATACTTATACCGGCCTCTCAAATAACCAGGTGAATGCTATTCTAAAAGACCAGGACGGTTTCTTATGGTTTGGTACCATGTCCGGGCTAAACCGCTATGATGGATATTCCTGCAGGGTATTTCGTAAAAATTACAATGACAGCTCTTCGCTGCTTAATAACAGTATTCAGTCTCTTTATGAGCTTCCCGATGGAAAGATCTGGGTAGTGACGATGGGAGGTACCTGTATTTATAATTCGCATACCGAAAAATTCGATACTGATCAAAACGGCTATTTGCATTCTCTTGGTTTACCTTCCGGTGCGGTTAGCAATATCGTAAAAGGAAACAGCGGCAGATATTGGTTTCTTTACAACAATCTTGATCTATACTTATATTCAGGTACAGATAAAAAAGCAAAATCTTTAAGGCATAACCTCAGTGTTAACAGTTTGGATAGAATTAGTTCTGTTAAAGAAACGAAAGATGGGAAATTATGGATAGTGTATCAAAATGGATTTTTACAAGAGTATGATATAAATTTAAGCAAGGTTATTTTCTCCAGTACCGCATTGCAAAGCCTCAATAAAGGGAGCAATGCTTATAACCTTTTTATAGATAATGATGGCGATGTCTGGGCGTGGGCCCTCAATAATGGAGTTTTTCTTTTTCAACCACAGTATAATTCCTTCAAACAGTTTAGTGAAAATTCATTTCCTTTCAGGCTTAACGAGAACATGGTAAACGGGGTCGTTCAGGATAATAATGGTTTGATTTGGGTGGCTACTGACCATGGCGGTGTAAACCTGATCAATAAAAAAAACAACTTCAGTATCAGTTATCTTCTCAATGACCCCAAAAATTCCCGGACACTTAGCCAAAATAGCATAATAGGATTGTATAAAGATGATAACGGAATTATCTGGCTAGGAACCTATAAATACGGAGTTAATTATTTAAACAGCAACATTGTGCGGTTTCCGCTTTATCGTCACGAGGAATCGGATGCGGCAAGTCTTCCTTATGACGATATAAACAGGTTTGTTGAAGATAAATCCGGTAATCTCTGGATTGGGACCAATGGAGGGGGATTGATCTTTTTCGACAGGAAACGAAATACATTTAAACAATACCTGCACGACCCGAACAATAAAACCAGCCTGAGCAATAACGTAATTGTAAGTTTATGTATCGATCATGAGAATGTTCTCTGGATAGGGACGTTCTTTGGCGGCCTCAACCGCTTCGACGGTCAGCAATTCACACGCGACGGGCATAGTGACGGTGATTCTTCGAGTCTGGCGAATGATAATGTGTGGGAAATATTTGAAGACCGGGAGCAGAATTTGTGGATAGGTACGTTGGGCGGCGGTTTGGATATTTTTAACAGGGAAACAAACCGGTTTAAACATATTCAATACAAGGGAGAGCTGCAGGACTCAGGGCCTTTCGACTATATATCCTCCATTCTGCAGGATAAAAAAGGGAATGTATGGGTTGGTACAACTGGCGGGATCGCCGTCTTTGAAAAGGGCAACACAACCCAGGTTTTTTATCAAAGCTCCAAAGATAAAAGTGATTTAAGCAATAATAATGTTACTTGTTTTTTTGAAGACAGCAAGGGAAGAATTTGGGTAGGTACCCGGGATGGATTGAATTTGTTCAATGAGCAGGCAAAACAATTTCAGACATTCACTACATCCGATGGCCTTCCCGATGATATGATATTGAATATTCTAGAAGATAACCATCAGACACTTTGGATTTCCACCCCCAACGGACTATGTAATGCCATTCCAAAACAAGACAAAGCTGGTCTTGTTTTTTCTGTAATTGGTTACGACGAGATGAACAATTTGCAGTACCGTCAATTCAATGACTTTGCAGCACTCAAAACCCGTGCGGGAGAACTGATCTTCGGAGGCCCTTCCGGTTTTAATATTATTAATCCTGATAAAATTCTAAAACCTGTTTATCGCCCAAAAATTGTTTTTACCGGGTTGCAAATATTAAATAACACTATTGAGCCAGGTGAAATGATCAATAACCGGGTTCTGTTGCAGCAATCTTTGTCACAACTTCAAAGTATTAAACTTAAGTACAAAGAAAATGTTTTCTCTGTTGAATTTGCCTCCCTGGATTTTGGCCACAGTGTACGTAATAAATGCGCATATATGTTGGAAGGATTTAATTCAGACTGGTTGTATGTCGATGCCAACCAGCGTAGGATCACCTTTACAAACCTGAATCCCGGCTACTATACGCTTAAGGTAAAAGTGTCAGGAGTGGATGGTGTTTGGAGTGATGAAAAGACTTTGCTGATCAATATTGAGCCACCATTTTGGCGAACCAATATTGCATATATTATTTATGCATTGATCTTAGCAGGATTGTTTCTGCTTGCCCGGCGCATTACACTAGACAGAATTCACATGCGATACGAAGTGCAACTTCAGCGTAAGGAAACAGAAAGAGTTCATTCTCTGGAACAGTTAAAGACGAAATTTTTTACCAATGTAAGTCATGAGTTTCGTACGCCTTTAAGCCTGATCATTTCTCCATTAGACAAAATCATTAAGCAAACCACAGACGAAGAACAGAAAAAGCAATTGAATCTTGTGCAACGTAATGCCAAACGATTATTAAGCCTGGTAAACCAATTGCTCGATTTCAGGAAAATGGAAGTGCAGGAAATAAAATTGCATCCTGCAATTGGTGACATTATAGGGTTTAGTAAAGACATCAGTCACTCATTTATGGACATCGCCGAAAAGAAGAATATACGGTTTTCATTCTCGTCTGATATTGACAGCCTTGAAATTTATTTTGATAAGGATAAAATTGAAAAGATTTTTTTCAACCTGCTTTCCAATGCTTTTAAATTCACACAAGACAATGGAGAGGTGAGCGTCAGCCTGACCTATAATCCCCCTGCAAATAATGAGGATGAAGGAACCCTGGCCATCGAAATAAAAGATACAGGTATTGGAATTCCTACCGGTATGCAGGAAAAAATTTTTGAACGATTCTTTCAGACAGATGTCCCTCAAAGCATGGTGAACCAGGGAACCGGTATTGGCCTTGCCATTACAAAAGAGTTTGTCAGGTTACATCAGGGTATCATTTCTGTAAAAAGTGAACCGGAGCAGGGAACTTGTTTTACAGTTTTACTTCCGGCAAAAAAGATTTATGACCCTTCGGCCAGCACTGCAATCAGCCTGGTGTTGGCAGAAGAGGAAGAGGTGGAGCAAATGATACCTGAGGAAACTCAAAAAAGCGGCAGGAAAAAAACAATATTGGTGGTGGAAGACAATGAAGATATCCGCTTTTATTTAAAAGATAACCTGAAAGGGTGGTATAAGGTAGAAGAAGCAACCAACGGAAAAGAAGGTTGGGAAAAAATAAAGCTACTGAACCCCGATCTGGTAGTGAGCGACATTATGATGCCTTTGATGGATGGAGTTGAACTGGCCCGGAAAATTAAAACCGAGAAACTTACGGCACATATCCCCGTTATCCTGCTTACTGCTATGGGAAGCGAGGAAAAACAACTGGAGGGTTTGAAAGCAGGCGTAAACGATTATATCACCAAGCCCTTCACCTTTGAAATCCTGGCCTCACGCATCCGGAATCTGCTATCCCAGCAGGAATTATTACAAAAAAGGTTTCAAAAGCAAATCGAGGTCAATCCCAGCGAGGTGACTATAACACCTGTTGATGAGAAGTTCTTGAAACAGGCTTTGGAAGTAGTTGAAAAATACATGGACAAGCCGGATTTTTCGGTTGAGGATTTCAGCCACGAGATGAGTATGAGCCGCAAGGCCTTGTATAATAAAATTCTATCACTGACAGGCAAAGCTCCCCTTGAGTTTATTCGTTCAATAAGAATAAAGAGAGCTGCGCAGCTGTTAGAAAAAAGCGGGATGACCATTGCCGAAATTGCATACGACGTTGGATTTAATAACCCGAAGAACTTCACGAAATACTTCAAAGAAGAATTTAAAGTATTGCCTTCCAAATATATAGTAGGTAAAAAAGAAAATTCTTAGGTAAGATTTTTCTGTTTATACTTGTTTCCATAGATGCCGAACGAGAGGCTCAGCCATCGCAGCCAACACAGCTAAAGCCAGCCAAGTTTTAAGAGCCTTAAGGGCAATGTCATATAGTTAAGCATTATAGAGCTCTTAATGATTTAAAAATTATCAGGCTTACTTATTGGTTTTAAATGGTTTTATCGAACTTGTGAACTGTATGGCTTGAGGAATGGTTTGATATTTATCAAGCACCCCAATTGCCGTGCATCCTACCCCGGTTGTTTGGTAGTCGAAATTAAATGTTACACCATCCGATTTGATCAGATCATAGGTGTATTTTGCCTTTGACAAATTTTCGGTGCTGTAATTATAGCAATTGAAATTGAATGGTTTAGCTGCCGAAAACTCCATTCCGATTCCTTCAGCATTTGTCAGTCGCACATAGCGGTTGTCGGTACGCAAGCCACAATCCTGAGGCAGCAAATACGGTACAAACATCGCATCAACTGTCGACTGATAAAGCCCAATACGGTAGCCGGTTTTGCGGTCGGGATAATTCTCCTGCGGCCCACGTCCAAACCATTCTACATTTTGCATTTGGTCATCGAAAACCCATTTTGTTCCGATGCGTGGCAACGACATGGGCATTTTTCCATTCGGATTAATCGTGTGCTGTAAACTAATTTCACCATCGGGCGAAATCGTATAAATCATTTCATTTTCGAAGCCTGCATTGCCGGCATTTCCAAAAAGATCAATAGTACGAATACTGACAATTACATTTTCTGCCTTATTTTCAACCCGAAATAATTCAAGTTTTGACTTCATTTTATCCAGACCGATGGAATACCATGAAGTGGCAACCATCCTTCCGTAGCCCTCGGTTCTAGGAAATAAATTAACCGCAGAAACTGTCCAGTCGTCTAGTTCGTTCGCCACTGGGGCACGCCAAACATTGAGTTGCCCTCCTTGTTTCAGCAATTCTGTACCCATGTATTTCATGGAGTACAATTGTCCATCGGCTTTATTAAAGGCATAATCGAAATTTACTCCGGATACAATCAATTGTTGCTCATTATCTGTCACTTTTAAAGGATTGGTCTGATGCTGTGCCAATTTTTTATCGGCAGGAACAATCCATGGCATTTCCAATTGATCCCAACACAGTTCAAAACCCTTAGGCGCCCATTGTGCAGCTTCTTTCGAATGAAAACTAACTGTTGCCAAATAGGTTGCACCGGCTTTTAGCTGAGGCTTCTGAATAGGAAGAACGTAGATTTTTTTTGCTTCCGGTTCGACGTCCACCTCCAATTTTCCGGAAGCAATCGTGATTCCATTTTCTTCCAAATTCCAACGTGCCTCAAAGGCATTCGTATTGGTAAAAAAGTTTCGGTTCTGCACTTCTATTTCCATTTTTTCGGCATTGCTCCACTTGACAGAAATGGGTTGAGCCGACTTTTTCATTTGCCACATTTCAGGTTCCGGAACCCGATCGGGCCAAATACTTCCGTATGTACGCGCGCCAATTCCGTAGCTGAAAAACTCGCCTTCGTTTTGCTCCTGTTCAAAATCGAGCCACAAAGCTGCACGAGATTTCAAGTCTGGTTTTGCTGCAAATAAATCATTGATTTCAATCGCTTTGGGGAAAATACCCATCTGATCGATAATGGCATCGCACAAATAACCGGAGGTATGCTGACCATGTCTCTCGGTATTCTTACCCACATTCAGAGGAAAAGGGAAATTGGTAATGTTCCCGGTGACCGGTTCTTCAGCCACCTTTTTGTTGTCGATAAATAATGATATCGATTTCTCGTTATAAATACCTGCCACATGATGCCAGTTTTGTATCCAATCTTTGGGTAATTCAGCACTGACAACTGTTTTCTTCGAAGTGTAGATATAGAACTCGAGCGAGCTGGCACCACTTTGCTGCAAGCCAAATTGATTGTTTCCTTTGGTGAGCAGTGTTCCACCCGTTTTCATTAAATCGCGTGGAAAAATCCAAAACGAAACCGTTAGTTCATCACCCGAGATTTCAATATTTCTATCCTGATAAACTTCCACCCACTGATCGTGACCATTCAGATCAATACCTTTTCCATCGTGTCCGGCAACCAGTTTGGCGCGTCCCATGATGTGAGTTGCTACATTGTTTGGTGAAGAATCGGTCAATTTGCGAACTGGCTCGCGCAAGCCTGGACTCACAAAATCCCAGATTGCTCCGCCCATGATGCGTGGATACTGGTAAATCACATCCCAATATTCGTCCAGTCCGCCACCGGCATTTCCGGCCACCGAAAGGTATTCGTCCAGAAACGAGGGTCGCGGATCAACACTTTCAGGAACCATCCCCACCTGTGTTTTGAGGTCAAAAGGTGATGGGTAACGGGGTCCGATAATCTCTTCGCAAGAATGCGAAAAAGCGTTTCCGCCATACATCCAATATCGTGTAGTATCGTATTTCCGTCCTTCATCAATCACGGCACAAATATTTTTCCCTTCGCCACTTTCGTTTCCGGCGCTCCAAAACAGAATGCTGGCATGATTCCGGTCGCGCAACACCATTTTGCGAACCCGCTCGCGGTACATGGGCTCCCATTCAGTTTTATCGCTTAAATATTCAGTTGCATGAGCTTCATCTCCTGCTTCATCAATAATATACAATCCATATTCGTCGGCCAACTCCAGATATCTTGAAACTGGCGGATAATGTGAAGTTCGCACACAATTGATATTGAATTGCTTCAGTATTTCAAAGTCTTTCCGAATGGTAGCTTCGTCCATGGTATGCCCCAAATCGGGATGTTGCATGTGCGTGTTGATACCGTTCAGTTTGATGGCTTTTCCGTTCAGATAGAAAACCTGATGGCGAATTTCAGTCTCTTTAAAACCTATCCGACCGGCAATTACCTCTTCGGTTTTACCTTCGCTGTTGATTAATTCCATTGTTAACCGATAGAGATTGGGTGTTTCGGCTGTCCATTTTTGGGGATTTTTTACCAATGAAGAAACATCTATAATTTGCTTATTATCAGCAGTTATTTGAACTGCATCAGAAGTAAATTCCTGAACCAATACATTCTGCGCATTAAACAGCGAAGTGCGAACTTTGTAGTTCTGTTTGTCGGTTTTCGATTGGTTGTTTACCGTAATCTGCAAATCCAGTTTTGCGTTCTCATAGTTTTCGTCCAGGTCGGTAGTGGCATACCAGTCGAAGATATGTACATCCGATTTTGCATACAACCAAACATCGTCGAAAATACCAGCCAGTCGCCAATAGTCCTGTGCTTCGAGGTACACCCCGTCGGAATATTTAATTACGTTGACGGCAATGGTATTTTTTCCTGGTTTCAGAAAACTGGTAACATCATATTCGGCAGGCTCTTGCGCACCTTCGTTGTAGCCAACTTCCTGTCCGTTGATCCAGACAAACGATGCCGAAGCGGTTTTCTCCATACGCAAAAAAATGCGTTTGCTTTTCCAATTTGCCGGTATGGTAAATGTTTTGCGATACGAGCCAGTGGGGTTGTATTCGCGGGGAACAAATGGCGGATTGGCGCCAAACGGTTGTGCAACATTTCGGAACAAAGGATCGCCAAAACCCTGCATTTCCCAGTTGGAGGGAACTGTAATTTCAGACCATTTCTGATCATTAAAGTTTGATGTAAAAAAGTCGTTGGGTGTACCTTCCGGGGTATTGGCAAAATGGAATTTCCACCTTCCATTCAACGAAAGCACATTTTCTGACTTCGATTTCTGAAGATTTAATGCTTCACCAACCGATTTCAAAGGAATACAAACCGTGTGACCTTCAGTCTGGTTGATTTCAAATACCGTTGTATTTTCGATGAAAGGATAAACGTTCGCAAATTTCGATTGCTGTGCTGAGGCTGTAAAACTTGCCAGAATGATAAATAAACCAACTATTTTTTTCATGCTCTATTCCGTTTTTATCTTGATGGAAGACTATATTTTTTCTCGAAGATCGACAAAAAAACTTGTGCTTTATCTGTTCTGATACAGAAAAATAGCGCAAAGGTTTGCTCAAAGGTTTGCGCTGGTAAAAAATGTTGAGAAACATTCTTTACCAAATATAATCATGGATATTCAAGATTCAAACTAATATAATGAAACAATAGTGACCGATTAAAATATTAACAATACTATTAAAAATGCTGATCATATTAGAATTGGGGATATTTCGCCACCTACGGGGCTTCATTTTTGTGGGGATACATTTTTCTATAAATATTTCGTTCCTAACGGAACTAAAAACAGTGCCAGCGGCACTAAATATTTATAGAACAGTCATTTCCCCGAACACCCTGAGTGCCGTAGGTACGAAACAATTCTATTTTAAAATTTAGTCGGTCATCAGTGATAATGAAAGATGATTTTATGACTATCTTTTTAACCATATGGTAAAGTTCCGATTTGGTTAATAACCAGTTAGGCCTGGCAGACAGAACCCCCGAAGAAAGAAAGTGAAACGATTAAACGGCAAATACCAAACTTTACCAAACTATAAAATAGCTATATAATGCTTAACTATATGACATTGGCCTTAAGGGCATTTTTCCCAACAATATTTTCCTGATAAATTCAATTACTGGTTTTCGATATGAGTGTATCTCCTTTAAACCTGGAATGCACCTTAAGGGGCTGTTTTAATAAGACACGTTAAAAATCAGCCTTATCGGACATTTTCATACCCTAGTAATACCCATTTGATGCCCTTCCTTCAGATTGCTATTGCATAGTTTTACTGCATTGTTTCCTTAGCTCACGAAAATATCTATGAAATGCAGAAACCTCTTAAGATAAACAATTTAAATTTTTTAAAATGAAGAATATCAAAAGTGCCACTATGATTTTGGGCTTTCTTAAAACTTTTTTATCAAGCATTGCGCTTTTGAGTTGCATGTTTTTTTTAAATAATGTTCATGCACAACAAGCAACCAATCCAATCATTTTTGCTGATGTGCCTGATATGTCTATGATCAGGGTTGGTGAAAATTATTATATGAGCAGTACAACAATGCACATGACCCCGGGTGTGCCGATTATGAAGTCGAAGGATCTTGTAAACTGGCAATTGGTTAGCTATGCTTATGATACCCTTGCCAACATCGACGAACTAAATCTGACCAATGGCAAAAGCGCTTATGGACTTGGTTCATGGGCAAGCAGCATCAGCTATCATAACAACACATTTTATGTAACTACGTTTGCGGCAACCACGGGTAAAACGCATATCTACTCTACAAAAAATATTGAGAAAGGTCCATGGAAGTCCGTTTCATTTACACCATGTGTTGGCGATCATTCCTTGTTTTTTGATGACGATGGAAAAGTGTACCTGATTTATGGAGGCGGCAAAATAAACCTGCTGGAATTAAATGAAAATGTAACGGGTGTAAAGGAAGGTGGCATCAGCCAGGTAGCTATTGAAAATGCCAGCGCACCGAGTATGCCCGAAGGGAAGACAGGTGGCCTGGGTGCAGAAGGTTCGCAGTTGTTTAAAGTAAAGAACAAGTATTACCTGTTTAATATCACTTGGCCTCCGGAAGGCATGCGTACGGTAGTCATTCATCGTGCCGATAAAATCACTGGTCCATGGGAAGGCCGTTTGGCATTGCAGGATTCCGGTATTGCACAGGGTGGTTTAATTGATATGCCCGATGGGAGGTGGTTCGCTTATTTATTCCGTGATTATGGCTCAGTGGGTCGTATTCCTTACCTCGTTCCTGTAACATGGAAAGATGGCTGGCCGGTGCTGGGAACAGATGGAAAAGTTCCGCAAACCCTCGATCTGCCTGCCAGCAAAGGGCTTATTCCCGGCATTGTGAATTCAGATGAATTTAAGCGCAAAAAAGGAGAGCCCTCCCTGCCACCGGTTTGGCAGTGGAATCATAACCCCGATAACAGTTTATGGTCAGTAACAGAACGCAAAGGGTATTTAACGCTTAAAACAGGAAGGGTTGATACCAGTTTCCTGCTTGCAAGAAATACGCTGACCCAGCGCACTATTGGCCCGGTTTGCAGCGGCTCTGTTTCGTTGGATGTATCGAAAATGAAGGACGGCGATTTTGCTGGCCTCGGGCTTTTGAATAAAAACTTCGGACTGATTGGTGTAAGAGTTGACGGCGCTGGTCGGTCAATCGTGATGATCAATGCCAGCACCGGCAAGCCGGAGGAAGTTCAATCGATACCGCTTACACAAAACACGATTTTCTTTAAAGCAGAATGCGATTTTACCAACAAAAAAGATGAAGCAAATTTCTTTTATAGTCTTGATGGAAAAACCTGGAAAGCATTAGGCACACGGCTTAAGATGACTTACACGTTTCCACATTTTATGGGCTATCGTTTTGCATTGTTTAACTACGCCACCAAAATATCCGGTGGTGCCGCCGCTTTTGATTTCTTTCATATTACGGATACGATTCAATGATAACACCTGAAGTTCAAACTAAAAGCAATTAAAACTTATGAATATGCATAAATATCAAACTATCAGAATTTTATTATTCGTGTGGGCTTGCTTCACATACTCTTATGAGTCTTATAGTCAATATACCTGCAATATTACCCCCATTGGCGGAGGTGGTTTTGTAACAGGAGTCATTACTCATCAGACATCGGGTGATATTTATTGTCGTACCGATGTCGGAGGTGCTTACCGCTGGGATGCGGCAAACAGTAAGTGGGTACAGTTAATGGATTGGGTGCCGGAGACACAAAAAGGTTTTTCAGGAGTGGAAGCCATGGCTGTCGATCCGCAAAATGCAAATAACGTTTATTTGCTTTGTGGCATGGATTATTTTGATTTTGGAAAAACAGCAATTTTAAAATCTACCGACAAAGGAAATACTTTCACGGTTATAGATGTTACCTCTAAGTTCAAGGCGCATGGAAACGGGATGGGGCGTTCGAATGGCGAACGTCTCGCTGTAGATCCTCACAACAGCAACATCCTGTTTTGCGGAACCCGACGGAACGGATTGTGGAAAAGCACCAACGGAGGCAGCACTTGGAATCTTGCATGGAACGGCGTAACTACGACCACAAATGACAATGGGATTTGCTTTGTCATTTACGATCCTTCAAGCAGTGTTGAAAGTGGAGCAACGCAAACCATGTACATAGGAGTTTCCCGCATCGATGGAGCGAATATTTACAAAAGTACCGATGGCGGAGTGACATTTACTGACATTTCACCTATTACCACTTTTATGCCTCACAGGGCAGCACTCGTAGGCAATACCATGTATGTTGTTTATGCCGACGCAGATGGCCCTTGGAATTGTGGTTCAGGCAGAGTTTACAAGCTCGACACATCTACAGGCACTTGGACAAATATAACGCCAAGCAACAACAATTATTCCTATGGAGGGGTAAGCGTTGATCCTTCCAATGCCAACAGGGTAGTCGTATCGACCATCAATAAGTGGAACAATAATCAGTATGGAACCACCTGGGGGGATTTTGTGTACTTGTCTACAAATGGAGGGACAAGCTGGACGCACAAGAATGGGTCGGGCAGCAAGTATAATAACGACGGCATAGGATGGGCAAGTGGGATGCTGCACTGGGCAGGTTCTATCGAGTTTACCCCTGGCAATACGGCGGAGGTACGGGTAGTTTCCGGAAATGGTGTTTTTTCCAGCTCCAATATTGATGCAACCAACCCAAGCTGGAAATTTGATGTGAGAGGGCTGGAAGAGACAGGATTATTAGGCGGGATAAGTATCCCGGGCGGTCCGTTTATTTCCGTTTTCGGGGACATTACAGGTTTTGTACACAACGACTTGACCTCATATCCGACGCAAACTCATCAGCCAGCCGATGGGTCAAACTGGAGTGTTGATTATGCGGCAGCCAATACCAGCAAAGTAGTGAGAGTCGGCAGTACAAAAGTTTACTATTCCACCAATCAGGGCTCCACATGGACGGCATGCCCCATTACTAAAGGCGGGAGAGGAAATCTTGCCATCAGCGCCGACGGAGGAACTATACTTCATTGTGCCGGCGACTCTTCTGTTACCAGATATACCACTAACAATGGACAAAGTTGGACAAATGTAGGAGGAGTTACGATTTCGAATGCATTTCCTGTATCCGATCGGGTAAACAGCAATTACTTTTATATCCATAATCCGTCCAACGGACAGATGCTTGTGAGCACCAATAAAGGAGTTAGCTTTTCAGTCGGCGGTACTCCCGGTGCATCTTCGGCTCCTTGGACGCAAACTTATGTCCGTGCTGTACCCGGATATGAAGGGCATATATGGGTGCCACTGATCGGGAACGGGTTAAAATACTCCACCGACCATGGAGCGACTTACACGAAAATAACAAACGTTACTAATTGCAGCGCAGTAGCTATTGGAAAAGCGGATGTTTCCGCTACTTATCCTACAGTTTTTATCTGGGGAACGGTAGGAGGTGTGAACGGTATATTCAGGTCAACAAACAAAGGAGCAAACTGGACTCGTGTCAACGACAATGCCCACCAGTTTGGTGGGGCAACCCTTATATTTGGAGATATGAATGTCTTCGGAAGAGTATATATGTCGGGCGTATTAGGGCGAGGTTTGATTTACTGGGATCTTGTTAGCCCTAATGCGATAGAATCCGAAAGTGTCTTGAATGAGTTGGTTATTTATCCCAATCCGGCTCGAGATGGAAAATTTTCAATAAAGATTCCAATGACATCCCAAAAAGCAACTATTCATATTTTTGACAACCAAGGTAGAATGCTATTTGAAAAGGTCATTGGTAATTACAATGGAAATTTGAATATAGATTCCGGATTGAAAAAAGGAATTTACTTTGTAAAGGTAACTTCAGAAGGAATGAACATCACTAAGAAACTTATCATACAATGAGCATTCAAGAACTGATAAACAACACTAAACACTATTAATGATGAAAATTACTTTTTTTAAAACCGAGGCATTGTTTTGCCTGCTATTTGTTTGCTCTTTTTCGATTTTTGCGCAAAGTTCATCGTTTTCAACCTATATGAACCCCGTGATCCCGGGAGCTCACGCTGACGTTACCCTGACCAGGATCGGCAAAGATTTCTATACCACCGGCTCCTCCTTTAGTCCAACACCTAAAATCTACCATTCGACTGATCTGATCCATTGGGAAGTTATCGCCCAACCGGTGAGTGCTACATGGTCACTTTATGGCAAGGGCAAATTTGATGGTTGCTGGGGTGGGCACATGGTATATTATAACAACAAGTACTGGGATTTCTTCGGACACTGGGGTACTATGTATTTTGTTACTGCCGATAAGCCTGAAGGCCCCTGGAGTACGCCTGTAGCAATGAAATGCCCTTCCTCTGTGCCTGGTCTTGGAATGGACAATTCGATATTTATAGACGATGATGGATTGTGGTACTTGTTGGTAAAAAACGGACAGGAAAACAACTGGATCCTTCAACTAGGCACCGATGGTCAACCCGATGGCAATATCCTGAATTTATGTTGGATCAACCCTGCTCCCACCTACCCATTTGTTTGGGCTGAAGGGCCTACCATGTGGAAATACAAGGGGTATTACTACTACACTTTTGCCCTCCATGCAGGTGGAGGCCAGAAAGTATTCAGAAGCAAACAACTGGTGGCCGATCAGGCAGCATGGGAAAACCTGGGCGACTTCTTCAACGAGGCTGATCCGAAGAAATACCAGGCTCTTTTCACTGGAGCCAACCACTGTTCGCCTGTTGTAATGCTCGATGACAGCACTTCCTGGGTCATTTCTCATTCGTTCATGTATGCCAATGGCGGCGAGTGGCAAGGTATCGGACGACAGGGACTGATGAGCCAGGTGATTTACAATACAGCCGGCAAACCTGTTGCCAACTACCCCATCAATGAGCCCCGCACAGCGCCCCGTCTGCCCTCAAGCGGCATCCCTTGGATGGTACCTCATTCCGACTTTTTCAACACCACAAAACTTAACCCCGAATGGTCAGTACTTGGATACGCTGCCCAACTGCCCTGGTCATTGAGCGCTCGCCCGGGATGGTTGCGTCTTTCACCAAAAAACCAGCACAATACGATCATCAAGAACGATGCCGAGCACAATTACGCGCTGATCACCCGGCTTGATTTTGCCCCCAAAGCCTCCACCCATGAAGCTGGAATCCGCATCATGACTGGCCTGCAAAACTTATCGGCTTGTGTGTTCAGCACAGCCAACACTGCAGGAGAGCCAACCATCAAATTTACTTTCAATACCACCAGTTATGAAGTGCCCAACACCTCTGGGAATATAGTCTGGCTGAAACTGTCGCGATACAACCATGTGTTGTCAGGCTTTTACAGCACCAACGGGTTCGATTGGGTGCAGGTAGGTAACACCATTGATGTGAAAAGCATGGATGTAGAGCAAGCCGAATTCAACGGGTGGACAGGCAACCATCAGGGGCTGTACGTCAAGGGATTGGCCGCGGACTTTGACCTTTATGTGTACCGTGATGCCTATTCTCCCATAATGGCCGAATGCCCTGCCAACCAATGGGGCACCACACGGAGTTACCCTGTCTCAGGAGTCAGCGTACTGGATCAGATTCATACCAACGATTGGGCCCTGTATGCGGGCGTGGAATTTGGCGACGCAGATTACCCCGTAAAGGCGGTGTCGTTTGAAGCCAATGCCGCGTCGGTTGCCTCAACCGGGGTAATAGAAGTGTGGCTCGATTCGCTTCAAACAGGCAGGAAGATCGCTGAATGCCCCATTTCGACGACCGGAAGCCTGAGCACATACAAATTGTTTCCTATCGACATTCCAGAAGTAACTGGCAACCACGATGTGTATCTGAAATTCAGGGGAGAAGGAACTGGTAAACTATTTCAGCTTAAATCGTTCCGCTTTTTGGGTAAGCTCAAACAACCAACGGCCAACCAGGCCACCCTGCCCGAAACAGGGCCACTCAACGTGTTTCCCAATCCGGCAAGCAATCAATTTACAGTCAGCAGCAAGGAGCCCTTTTCAAGGGTGAGAATCCTGTATTTAGATGGCCAGGTAGCCGGTCAATTTAGATACCCCCAGCCCGTCCTGACAAGTACCCTTACTTTTCATCCTGCCCCTGGTACCTATCTCCTTGAAATTACCACCAACAAGGGAACAAGAAGTACGAAGCTGGTTGTTTTGTAAAAGGAAGTGCCTAAAGTTCACTTTAGGCACTTCTTCTCTCAGGCACTATCCTCCAATTCAACTTTTATAGGTTCACTCTTTTTCTCCATGGACAGAGTAAAATAAAAGGTGGAGCCTTTATTTTCTGTACTTTCAAAACATACTTCACCACCAATTTTTTCTACAAAACCCTTTACCAACAATAGTCCGATCCCTGCTCCTTTGTAATAGTTGACAATTTTTGAAATATTGGCTACTTGAGGTTTAAATATTTTTTCCTGTATCTCTTTTGACATTCCCTGGCCGTTGTCTTTAACACGAACAAGGATCATATCGTCCAACTTCTTTGCATTTACGATGATTTTGCCATCATTCGGCGTATGTTTTACCGCATTCGAAACCAGGTCCTGAAGGATGGAGTGTACCATTTTCCCGTCTGCAAAAACGGTTGTATTTTCCTTTTATTAGAGTCTTGATGGCAGAATTAAAAATAAACACATGAAATCGATAAAGAATTAAAAATTCTTTTCAGAATTGAAAATAGCTGTATCTTTATGCAATCACCTATTACCACATAAAACATTGAAAAACAATATTTTAAGAAGATAAATAAACCAAAAATGAGACATTTCACCTCGGTCCATGACCTTGAAAGTTTAGATTCAGCTTTAAAACTTGCATTCGAAATCAAAAAATCACCTTACAAATATCAGGATCTGGGTAAAAACAAAACGCTTCTACTCGTTTTCTTCAACTCAAGTCTTCGCACACGTTTAAGCACGCAGAAAGCCGGATTAAACCTAGGCATGAACGTGATTGTTTTCGACATTAACGAAGGTGGCTGGAAACTGGAAACTGAATTGGGCGTAATTATGGATGGCGATAAACCCGAACACATCCGCGAAGCAGTTCCTGTGATTGGTCGCTATTGCGATATTATCGGCGTTCGTTCATTTGCCAAATTCGAAAACCGGAATGATGATTATGAAGAAAAAATAATCCAGCAATTTGTTGATTATTCAGGAGTTCCGGTGGTGAGTATGGAAGCTGCAACACGGCATCCCCTTCAATCATTTGCAGACCAGTTGACTATAGAAGAGTTTAAAACAAAAGAACGACCAAAGGTGGTTTTAAGCTGGGCTCCGCATCCGCGGGCATTGCCTCAGGCTGTACCAAACTCGTTCGTGGAATGGATGCGCCAGACAGATTACGAATTGGTAGTTACCCATCCTGAAGGATATGAATTGGCTCCTGAATTTATGGGCGACCTGAAACCCGAATACGACCAGATGAAAGCTTTCGAAGGCGCAGATTTTATCTACGCAAAAAACTGGGCATCGTATACCGATTATGGCAAGATCCTGTCGAAAGACCGCTCATGGACTGTTTCTGAACGCCAGATGGCTGTAACCAACGATGCCAAATTTATGCATTGCCTTCCTGTGCGTCGGAACATGATAGTTACCGATGAAGTGATTGACGGGCCAAATTCGATTGTTATTCAGGAAGCCGAAAATCGCTTATATTCGGCACAGGCTGTACTAAAAATGATTTTAGACGAAATAAAATAAAGGAATTGACCATTTGACAATTTACGATTTACGATTATTGAGTACTGGATAAATAGTAAATTGTAAATAGAAAAATTGTAAATATTCATTATGGAAAGATTAACCATTGTAAAAGTTGGTGGAAAAGTTGTAGAAGAAAAAGAATCGCTTGATCAATTACTGAATCAATTCGCCCAGATCAGGGGAAAACGAATTCTGGTTCATGGAGGAGGTCGGCTGGCCACTAATATGGCTGAAAAACTTGGCATAGAAACCCAAATGGTAGAAGGTCGCCGTATTACCGATGAAGCTACCCTGGAAGTGGTTACCATGGTTTATGCAGGATTAGTTAATAAAACAATCGTTGCCGGATTACAAGCCAGAGGCTGCAACTCGATTGGATTGACCGGAGCTGATTTAAATGTAATCCGCGCTAAAAAGCGTCCGGTTAAGGATATTGATTACGGCTTTGTTGGCGATATTTTAGGTGTAAATACATCTGAATTACGTTTGCTCCTGAATGAAGAAGTTGTGCCGGTTATGGCTCCAATCACCCATGATATGCATGGACAGTTGCTTAACACCAATGCCGATACTATCGCGGCAGATTTGGCCATTGAACTCTCAAATTATTTCACGGTCAATCTTTTTTATTGCTTCGAGAAAAAGGGCGTACTGCTAAATGCCGAAGATGAAAATTCGGTCATTTCCGAATTAAGCTACGAACGTTTTAAACGGCTTCAGGAAGAAGGGGTTATCAAAGAAGGAATGATCCCGAAGCTCGACAACGGATTTAATGCCATGAGAAATGGTGTGAGTCAGGTTTTGATTACCAATCCAAACCAAATTTCGATGGCACGGGGCACACGATTGAGTCTTAAAGAAGATTAAAACCAGTTAAAATTAAAATCCATGATGTTACAATCTTCAGTCAAATACAGTATGATGAGCCAATAAAAAACCCGCCGGGTAAGGTGTGAGGTATTTTCCGGCGGGGGTTAATAATTAAAATCGAATGTAAAAATTTAATCTGAATTATTATCTATTTAATCCTATGAAAAGCTTCATTCATAATATAATCCTGATACTTTTTATTCTTGTTGGTTACAGTTGTTTTGCCCAGGAAGAAACAACATTTGTAAAAATTGGCGGACCTGTGCCAGATTTCAACTATGAAATAAGTCCGGGTCTAACTAAAAGCATCAGTGAACTTAAAGGCAAAACAGTATTAATCACATTTTTTGCTACCTGGTGCGGTCCCTGTCGAAAAGAATTGCCACATATTCAATCAGATATTTACAACAAATACAAAAAGAACCCGAATTTCGAAATCCTAATCTTAGGTCGCGAACATAGCTGGGAGGAAGTAAATAAGTTCAGGTCTGAAAACAAATTTTCTATGCCTTTTTATCCCGATCCTGAACGTAAAATATATTCCAAATTTGCTGGTCAGTATATCCCACGAAATTTTCTGATTTCTCCGGATGGAAAAATACTTTTCAGTTCAATCGGATTTGATGAAAAAGATTTTAATGCGCTAAGAGGTATGATAGAAACCCAGCTTAAATCAGTAAAAAGTGGTCAGTAATCAGTGATCAGCGGTCAGACGAAATCGGGGTAGCCTCTTCCTCCATATTTTCAGACTTCGGTCTTCGGTCTCCGGTCTTCCGACTTTTCCCTGCCTACAGCGACTGAGACTGAACACTGAGACTGAACACTGAATTCGACTTTTTATTTCGCTGCGATAGTCTCAATTTCTATTAAAACACCCAATGGCAATTCTTTAACGGCAAACGCGGCCCTGGCCGGAGGATTTCCGGAGTAGAATTTGCCATACGACTCATTCATAGCTTTAAAATTTGCCATATCGCTAAGCAGACAAGTTGATTTTACTACATCGGCATATTCATATCCGGCTTCATTCAAAATAGCACCAATATTCTTCAGTACCTGTTCAGTTTGTTCCTGAATTCCACCTTCCACAATTTTCATCGTCGAAGGATCTAGCGCAATTTGTCCGGAAACGTAAAGCGTTCCGTTCACTTCAATTGCCTGACTGTAAGGGCCAATCGCCGCCGGAGCGTTAGGCGTTTGTATGATTCGTTTCATATTTAATGGTTAAATGATTAAATGATTAAATGGTTGAATGGTCAAAAGGTTAAATTGTAAAATTCTAAATTATCAAATTGCACAATTGTCGAATTGTCAAATTTTCATTGCCTAACTATGCTTTTCCGACAAATACCTTTCGGCGTCAATTGCAGCCATACAACCAGAACCTGCTGCAGTAACAGCCTGTCGATAAATAGAATCCTGAACATCACCGCAGGCAAATACTCCGGGAATATTGGTTTTTGAAGTACCGGGAATAGTTTTGATGTAACCTACTTCATCGGTATTAATATAGTCTTTTACAAAATCAGAATTTGGTTGATGCCCAATTGCAAGGAAAAACCCATCAATTTTAATCGTCACTTCCTCTTCTTCCGGTCTCCCTTTTTTCTTCCAGAGTATAGCACCTTCAACAACACCATCACCAACCAATCCTTTGGTTTGATGTTCCCATAAAACCTCAATGTTTTTCGTTCGGAATACACGCTCCTGCATCACTTTTGAAGCACGAAGTTCGTTTCTTCGAACAATCAAATAGACTTTGTTAACCAATCCAGCCAGATAAATAGCCTCTTCGGCGGCAGTATCGCCACCACCCACTACGGCAACATCTTTTCCCCGATAGAAAAAACCATCACAAGTGGCACAGGCTGAAACACCACTTCCGGCATATTTCTTTTCATCGGCAATTCCCAAATATTTGGCAGTTGCCCCGGTTGCCAATATAACAACGTCTGATTCAACTATTTTTTTGTCGTCAATCCATACTTTATGTGGAGATCCTGAAAAATCAACTTTGGTTGCAAGGCCCCAACGAATGTCTGTACCAAAACGGACTGCCTGAGCTTTTAAATCTTCCATCATCTCAGGTCCGGTAATTCCTTTAGAATATCCCGGAAAATTTTCGACTTCGGTAGTTGTAGTTAATTGGCCTCCTGGCTGAAGTCCTTCATACATCACCGGACTAAGGTTCGCACGTGCTGCATAAATGGCAGCAGTATAACCGGCTGGACCTGACCCGATAATCAGACATTTTACACGTTCAATTTCAGCATTCAGATTTGTAGCATCACTTTTATTACTGTCAATATTCATTGTTTTAAACATGCTGTTTTTTGATTTAATTTTAGTTTTCAAAGTTACAAAACAAGTAATCAGTAACAACAGTTAAGCAATCAATAATTCTTATCCGTCTATAGACAAAGCCGAATTTAGATTTCAGCTTTGCTATACTATGATCTGCCCTATTTTGGCTTTCATAACAATACCAATTGAAGCAAACCGAATAACGCATTGTCTGACAACATGCAATAGTTAAAATATCATAAAATATTATAAATTAATATGTTAGTGAAATAAAGTTTTAAATATTCAGTTCTTAAATAGGTAACATTTATCAGGTTTTTCATGTAAAAAAGAATATAAAACGATAAGTTATGGTTGTTCAGAAAAGAATTCAGAGAATTAGGAAACAATCAAGGATTGCTACTCCTACCAGAAATTTATGGTTTTTAAGTGACGAAAGTTTGATTAACCAATCTTCTGCTACCGAAAAGAGATCATTAAGGAATGATCGGGCAAGTATTTTTAATGACGACTACACCCGTTATGGACAAGGAAATACTGGTTTACCCAGAACGAATAAGGAATGTCCTTTCGTTGTTGATTGGCAAATGTCAGATACCTTCTGATCAGCAAACCATATTAAAAAGCCCTGCAAATACCATCAACCCAAATTTTGCATTCCCGAAGGATTATTTTCGGGAGTGGTAACTAGTATATCATCACTTAAAAACGCAATCAATGAATGTCCTAATGTTCGGCTGGGAATTTCCACCACACATTTCAGGAGGTTTGGGAACTGCCTGCTATGGCATTGTGAAAGGATTAGCTTCAAGTCGAAATATAAATATCACTTTTGTAGTTCCTAAAACTCATGGCAACGAGCATTCGGCCAATAATATACAATTAGTAAGTGCAGATAATATTTCTGTTGGCAGTCAATATCATTTAGAATGGAATCCTACAGATGTCAGCATTCTTGAAGTTAATTCACCACTGGTTCCATACTTGACTCCTGAAAGTTATATGGAAAGTTATCAGGTGTCGGGCGGAATGAAAACAGAAACTATTCAGGAAGATCAAAAAATTACATTTTCCGGAGGATATGGCCCGAACCTCTTTTCTGAAATATATAATTATGCAGTTGTGGCTAAAACCATTGCAAAGGAGAACCAATTTCAACTCATACATGCCCACGACTGGCTGACTTTCCCTGCTGGCATTGCGGCAAAGCAAATTTCAGGGAAACCACTCATTGTCCATGTTCATTCAACCGACTTCGACCGAAGTGGCGGAGCTGTTAATCCCGATATTTTTGCAATCGAAAAGCAGGGATTTGATGAAGCTGATCATATCATAACTGTAAGCAACCGCATTAAAAGCAGGTTGACCAATCAATACCACATTCCCTCTCAGAAAATAACCACGATATACAATGCGATTGACCCTGAATTGAATTCCGACGGTGAAATAAAGAATCGGAAACAAAAGCATAAAATAGTCACATTCCTTGGGCGAATAACGATTCAAAAAGGCCCAGAATACTTTGTTGATGTTGCCAGAATGGTAATCCACAGAATGAAGAATGTCCATTTTGTGATGGCCGGGAACGGTGAATTAAGAAACCATATTCTTGAATTATGTGCCCGATACGGAATTACTGACCGAATTCATTTTACCGGTTTTCTGAACAATGATGAAGTTGCCCGTATGCTGCGGCAAAGCGACCTATTTATCATGCCTTCAGTATCTGAACCATTTGGAATAGTTCCACTTGAAGCCATGCAGGCCAATGTTCCTGTTATTATTTCTCTGCAATCTGGTGTGTCAGAACTAATCAGAAATGTGATTAAAACCAATTTTTGGGATGTTCATGCAATGGCTGATGCCGTTCATGGTATACTATCGAATAAAAAATTAGCGACAAGCCTGATTACTGAAGGAAAACAGGAAGTCAGCAGACTAAGCTGGAACCATTCGGCAAACCAAATCAGGCAAGTGTATCAGAAAACACTTTCAATTATAGACTCGTAAAATGAAAAATATTTGTCTTTATTTTCAAATCCACCACCCATTCAGCTTTCAAACCTTCCGGTTCTTCGATGTTGGAGAATACAGGTCATATTACGACGATTTACGTATTGAAAAAGAAATTCAGGAGGCTTCAACGAACTATTATTTACCAACCAACAATTTTTTACTCAAGCTCATTCATCAATCCAAAGGACAACTTAAACTTTCGTTTTACATTTCAGGTACCACACTTGATCAGTTTCTAGCCTATTCGCCCAAACTGATCAGCAGCTTCAGGCAACTGGCCGATACCGGCATGGTTGAGTTTACTGGAGGGACTGACTCTCATTCAATTGCTTCGCTAGCCGGAAATAATGATGAATTCATAGACCAGATTTACCTGAATAAGGAAAGGATTCTACAAAATTTTGGTCAAAATCCCAAAGTGTTCATAAATTCCGATTTGCTTTTCACCGATCAGATTGCCACTAATGTGGCAAAGGCAGGATATTCTGCTATTTTCACGAATGGAGCAAAAAAAATGCTGCAATGGAGAAGTCCGAATTACCTGTATTTCAGTGAGGCTCAGAAAATGGTGAAAATAATGCTCAGGAATGAAGCTGTCAGCAACGAACTGTCAAGACTACTCGGGAATACAGATACAATAGGAAAGACGGATTCAATTAAACAGATTCTGAACTACCTATATGCTATAAAGCCGGAAGAACCAATAATCAATATCTATTTGAATTATATGTTGTTGGGGGGAAATGGAATGGCGGATAAACATCGCTTTTTCAGGAAATTTGCTTCAAAAATTATTTCGGATCCTTCCTTCTGCCTGAGTTTACCTTCGGAAATTCTGGACCGATATATGCCAATTGCGGAAATTGGAACCGATATGCCTATCTGTTGGAAGGAGGGTTTTCATTCCTCCTATTATCCAGGTAATGAATTGCAGAAGGAAGCCATCAAACATTTGTTTGAGTTGGAAAAAAAAGTAAAATGCATCGAAAATCAGAATTTGAAAATCGATTGGCAATATCTACAAACTTCCGATCATTTTCACCTGATGGACGAAAATCATCCGGATTATGCAACCTCTGAATCAAATTCAGGCATCTTTAAGTCAAAATATGATGCTTTTATCAATTACATGAATATATTGGAAGATTTCAGACAACGGCTAAAGTCTGAAAAAAGAAAAGTGAAACTGGGAAAAACTATTCAAAAACCAATACATTTCAGCCGGGTAAAAAGAAAACCTGTGATTTGAGGATTAAAATATCAACTGTTTTTTTTGCATAACTAAAGAAGATGGCTACTTTTGCACGCACAAAAGTTCGGGGTGTAGCGCAGCCTGGTAGCGTATCCGTCTGGGGGGCGGGGGGTCGCAAGTTCAAATCTTGTCACCCCGACAAAATAACAAAAAGCACTGAAATTCAGTGCTTTTTGTATTTACACAACCTTCTGCTACTCTATATTTTTATTGAAGTCTAAGATCTTTTGAAGATCCCTTCGGCAAGATTCTGCCAGAAAGGGTTCATTAATGGCTTTTCGAATCAAATCACCCTTATCACGATTCACTCTGAAGATTGAAAATACCTGGCTAACTAACAGACAGTCAGCATTTCGGTCAACTAAAACAAATTCATCGCCCTTTTGCACGTTCCCGGGTTGTAAAACCCGTACATAAATCCCTGAATATGGTAATAACCAAAAATCATCAACCACTTTTTGATCGCCAAACCTGACACCTAATTTAAAACAAGGCTGGCGGGGTTGCGAAACCTGTACGATTGCTTCTCCAACCTGATAAGTATCACCAATGTGAATTTCAGATTCATCTAATCCATTAACTGTCAGATTTTCACCAAACATTCCCCATTGCCAATCCTGATCAGGATATTTGGTTTTCCAGAACGGATAATGATCGGCTGAATACAAATAGCATGCTTTTTCAGCGCCACCATGGAACCGGCGATCAAGAACATGGTCATTAACGACATCTTCCTGACCAAGAAATATCGGTGCACCTATTCCATACTTGAAAATACCAGTGGAGACTTTTTGCCCTCGCCATTCAATAGTTACAGGTTCTCCGATATTGGTTGAAATGATTTGCATAAATCTTGTAATTCAAGGTTATTCTTCCTCTAAAATTTCCTGAACACGACCAACTTCGCCGGTTTCAAGCCTGACTTTTATTCCATGCGGATGATTTGGAGAATTTGTCAACAGGTTTTTCACAATGCCTTCAGTCAATTCACCCGTCCGCTGGTGATGTTTCTGAACAATATTGACCAGTAATCCAGGTTTTACATCAGAACGTTTTCTTCCATCCATAATTTCATATTTTTGAATTGCAAATGAACAAAAAATAAGGAATACTAAATCTCCTAAAAAACAAAAAGCCTATCTTCAGAAAGGCTTTAAATTTATCTTATTCAGACTAAAGTTAAACATTCAGCGATAAATACTTCAGAAACTCCTCTTTTCGTTGATGGTCTTTAAAAACCCCACTATATTCTGCTGTAATTGTTGAACTTCCTTCGTCCTGAATTCCACGGCTCGACACACATAAATGCTTAGCATCAATAACTACAGCAACATCTTCCGTGTTTAATATTCGTTTGAGTTCGTTGGCTATCTGGACTGTCAACCGCTCCTGAACCTGAGGCCGGCGTGCGAAATAATCGACAACCCTGTTTATTTTTGAAAGGCCTACAACCTGCCCACTCGCTACATAAGCCACATGAGCTTTACCAACTATCGGTAAAAAATGATGTTCACAGGTTGAGTTCAGATTAATATTTTTTTCAACCAGCATTTCTCCATATCTGAACTTATTTTCGAACACGGATATTGTGGGTTTATTAGCAGGATTCAGTCCTGAAAAAATCTCCTTGACAAACATTTTAGCCACACGGTGAGGCGTTCCATTTAAACTATCATCAGTTAAGTCGAGCCCCAACACATTCATGATATCCCGAAATTTATCTTCAATTATTAGCATCTTCTGTTCATCGCTTAACAGGAAAGCATCTTCTCTCATCGGCGTTTCCGGCGAAGTAGCTATATGATTATCACCGATTAATCCATGCGCGTTATAGTTATTATTTCGTTGTGAATGAATTCCATTCAATTTTGTTTTTGTAGTCTCAGCTTTCAAAAATCCGTTAACTTTCATATTGATTCCTCCCAATAATATTAAATACGCGATCAGGCAAGGTTTATAAACAGCACAAAAACAAATTAGTTCAGCACAAAAAGGGCTACCTGAATCAGATAGCCCTTTAACCACTTACCTAATGAATCTAATCGCGTGAAACTAAACCTATACCTTCTATCTTTTTATACACCTGGGGATCGCCTTTATAACGGATTTTACCAACACCACTGATTGTTGCATTCAGTACATCAGTAGCATAAACACTTCCGGCACCAAAGCCTTCAATTTTGAAATTCGTCTTTTTTGTTTTTAAATCCACTGCATTTAAATATCCTGCTCCTGCAATTGATGCATCCAATTCATCGGCAATTCCATCGAATTCAAACTTCACACCGCCCTGACCTATCACTTTAAAATGATCGGCTTTCACATTCATTTCAATGCTGGCGCCACCTTCAACATGCAAATAAAAATCCTTTAAGTCAACATAACCTTTCGTTTCAAGACTAATTCCACCTTCAATTACCAATTGCTCCAGATCTTTAAAAGTAATGTACAGGATCAGCTCATCGAAGTCAAAATGCTTTTTGGTTACTTTTAGATTGAGAGATTGGGCATCAGACTGAACATCAATATATTGAAAATTATCTTCGTCGGTTTTAATCCTCAATCCAGGTTGACTTCCCTGTTCAAGAATAACTTTATAGGCGCCTTCCAGATAAATTTTAGTAAAAGGTTGCACCTTATATGTTCGGGTGTCGGAATCATCCCATGATTGCTCAATTGGTGCGACCGGATCCCCAAAAAGTTTAGAGACCAACATCCCAAGAGCAAAAGTCAAACTAGTAATTCGAAGTAGGAACATAAGATTCAGTTTAAAAAGATTTAAAATCTGAATCAAAACTAATTAATCGTGATGCAAAAGTTTTTTTCTTTTCGATGAACCTCGGATTTTTTTAGGTGAAACGGAAGATTAAAGCATTAATCCAATTTACGATCGGAACAACCGGTAAATATTGAAGAAAGTTTTTTAAGATTTTTGAATCAGCCTTTTCAAATACAACATCAAATAAATGGGCAATAGTGTACCTACCACAAGCATGACTAAATCAATGGTCTGGAAGGTTTCCTTTTTGAAAATGTTATATCCTGTCATTACTGAAACACCAAACAGTAAAATTAATAATGGAACAAAAACAAGACTATTTTGGGTCTTTTTAAGCAGAAGGCACAGAAGAAACCATATAAGACCAATGCCTATTCCAAGTATTGTCTGAACTATTTCGCCTTTTGCATAGTTTAATATGCCATAAATTAAAGGCAATACTGACATCAGATACATGAACCTAAAAATACTCCCAACCAATCTATTACGGTGAAAATCATTGCTAACTTCAGGAAATAGAGTTCTTTTTGTTGATTTGCTGTTCTGAAATTCGGGCGCGAGCAAATCCTGTTTCGAATTAATCAGATTGCGGTCTACCGCAATTTTTACGGCTACGTCAACAGCCACTTCCTGATAGTCTTTGTGTTTTCTCAGGATTTCCAAAATCTGTACATCAGTATAATCCAAGTATTTTTCGTAAAGATTCACTTCTCTTGATGTTTCCTGTCCTGAATTATCCATGATATTTTTTTCACAAAAATAGGCCTTTGAATTTATTAACAACGATTAAAACAAAGAATACATAAATTGATGTATTTTCGGTGTTGGAATCAAAAATCAAAAACAGCTAAACAAATAAGGTATGTATAATTTTGAATATCAAAATCCGGTAAAAATCATTTTCGGAAAAGGTGAAATCAGTAAAGTTGGCCTCAACATTCCTGAAGGCTCAAAAATCTTACTCACCTATGGAGGAGGCAGTATCTTTAAAAATGGAGTTTATGATCAGGTAAAATCTTCAATCAAAGGCTTTGAGGTCGTAGAGTTCGGTGGAATTGAGCCAAATCCGCATTACGAAACGCTGATGAAAGCTGTTGAAGTGGCAAAAAACGAAAACATTACATTTCTGCTTTCTGTAGGCGGAGGTTCAGTTTTGGATGGAACTAAGTTTATTGCGGCAGCTGCCCGGTTTACCAAAGGTGATCCCTGGCACATATTATCCCGGAGGGCACCGGTTCTGGAAGCAATTCCAATCGGTGCAGTTTTGACCTTACCTGCAACAGGGTCCGAAATGAATTCAGGAGCGGTTATTACCCGTGTTGAATATCAGGAAAAACTGGCCTTTATGTCACCATTTGTTATGCCGAAATTCTCCATTCTTGATCCTGAAGTCATTTTCTCGCTGCCTGAAAGGCAAGTTGCTAACGGGATTGTGGACTCATTTGTACATGTGATTGAGCAATATCTGACATTTCCGGTGAATTCGCCTATTCAGGATCGCTTTGCGGAAAGTATCCTGAAAACCCTGATTGAGGAAGGCCCCAAAGTACTTGCCAACAGGAATGATTATGAATCTGCCGCCAATTTGATGTGGAGTTCAACTATGGCGCTAAACGGACTGATTGGAGTAGGAGTACCGCAAGATTGGGCAACCCATATGATTGGACACGAATTGACCGCCTATCATGGAATTGATCATGCAAGAACACTGGCAATAGTTCTTCCCGGAGTTATGAATATCAAACGCAACCAGAAAAAAGATAAAATTCTTCAGTTAGGTGAACGTGTTTGGGGAATCAGCAATGGAAATGATGATGACCGAATTAACCTGACCATTTCAAAAACAGTAGAATTCTTTGAATCAGTAGGTATTCCAACCAGATTACCCAACTACGAGGTAGGAACAGATACCATCGACACTATTTGTGCCCGGTTTACCAAAAGAGGCTATAAAGTTGGTGAGAAAGCTGATGTTGGCCCGGCAGAAATTCGATTGATATTGGAAGACCGGTTGTAGAGGAAAAAGTCATTAGTCATTAGAAAAAAAGGAAAGAGAAAAAAGGAATCCTGCGAGATTGAATATTTTCTCTTTCCTTATTTCTCTTTTCCAATGGCTCTTTCCTATTGACTAATGACTTTTTCCTTAGAAAGAGAAGGAATTCATCACTCTTACACCATTATTGCAGCAATTCTTTGGCAGTTTCCCTCGCAGTAGTTGAATAATTCTCGCCACTCAGCATCTCAGCAATTTCTTCAATCCGTTCCTGTTCTGTTAGTTTCCTGATGGAGGTATAAGTATGCTCATTTTCATCAAATTTGAAAACTTTGTAATGATGTTTCCCACGTGCGGCAATTTGTGGTAAATGAGTAATATTCAGTACCTGAACGGTTTTCGACATTTGTTCGAGTATTTGCCCCATTTTTACGGCAATCTCGCCTGATACTCCTGAATCAATTTCATCAAAAATGATGGTTGGCAACGAACGGGCATCGGTAATCAACGTTTTGATGGCCAGCATCAAACGCGACATTTCGCCGCCTGAAGCAACCTTGGCAATTTCCTGCAATTCCTGATTTTTGTTGGCCGAGAACATAAAATTCACTTCATCCAGGCCGTTGATTGAAAATTCAGAAAGTTCTATAAACCTAACCTGAAATGAGGCATTTAAAATTCCCACATTGCGAAGCACTTCAATGACTTTATCAGCAATTAAAGTTGCAACCGATTTTCTTTGTGAACTCAATTTACCAGCCAATTGAGATAAAGCAATTTTTTGATTCAAAATTTCATGCCGAAGAAGCTCGATTTCTTCTTCATAAGAACTAACCAATTTAATTTTTGCCTGAAAATCGGCCTGAATAAGTAATAGTTCAAGTATACTGGTAACCCTGTGCTTCTGTTGTAAGGAATAAATCAGGTCAAGCCTTTGACTGATCATTTCAATTTTCTCAGGATCATTTTCTGTCCGATCTTCCAGTGCTGACGATTCAGCGGCAATGTCTTTCAATTCAATGTAAACAGATTCCAACCGATCATAAATCTGGTTGGCTTCCGGAAGTACGCTGCGAAGTTTTCCTACTGAATTGAGACTCTCTTTTATCCGGAACAAAACCGATTGTTCATCTTCGCTCAAATTTTGAAAAGCTTGTCCGAATACCGATTTAATTTCCTCGGCATGAGTCAGTTTCTCAAGCAAAAGTTCAAGTTCTGACTGCTCATTTTCATGTAATTTTGCTTCGGAAAGCTGATTAAACTGAAATTCAAAGTAATCCAAATCTTTTTTTGATTGCTCAGCCAGAACAAGTATTTGGTTAAGCTTTTCCTGAAGAGAAAGGTATTTTTTATATGCAGACTGATAGTTTCCAAGAGTTTCAGTATTACCGGCTACCAGATCGACAATTCGCAGTTGATAATTCTTTTCATTCAATTCAAGATTTTGATGTTGAGAATGAATATCGATCAGCTTCATTCCCAAATCATACAAAACCTTCACATTTACAGGAGTATCGTTGATGAACGCGCGTGATTTACCTTGAGGAGTAATTTCACGACGAAGAATGGTTATGGATTCAAAATCCAACTCATTTTCCTCAAAAAAGCCTTTTAATCCGTAATTCTGAATATTGAAAACCCCCTCAGCAGTACATTTAATTGTTTTATCCCTCAACACTGATGTGTCTGCCCGTTGACCAATAATCAGGCCAATAGCGCCAAGCAGAATTGATTTACCAGCTCCGGTTTCGCCGGTCAGGATATTTAAATCTTCGCTGAAATCAATGTTCAGTGAATCAATCAGAGCATAATTTTTTATCGAAAGTGATTTAAGCACGGGAAAACTTAACTTTAAATGAACGACCGAAGATAATTCGATCCGGTCATAAAGATAATCGTTTATTCAAATTTTAGAAGCTTTCCGATTTGAGTATTTTTTCGTATTTGCTACCATTCGAAGGATCGCACTCATTAAGGATAACTGAAACCCGGTTGCGCTCATCGGGAAAGGATTTGGAGAAAATATTGACCAGTTCATCTGATTTAGCATCGAAAAAGATCTGCAGAATATACAAAGATGGCCGTACTCTGAAAACCTTTTGTATTGACTTCAAAGATTCAGCAATCACTCCCCTGCCCTCTGGCGCTTTATCGGCCATTAAATCAAGTCCCTGACGATGGTATTGGTAAGTACAACTTCTGAATCCTGCATACGACTTATTCAAGATATTTTCAACAAGCCAATATCTGTTCCGCTCGCTTTCATACGATTTCCAGCCTTTTTCCCTAGCATTCTGCGAATTATTAACAATAGCCTGAGCCTTCTGAAAATATTCTGTTCCGCCTTCAAAAGAAAACGAATCATAATCCATTCCTAAAATCATATAAGCGTAAAAAGCCAAAATATTGGTCAGGTTGTCTTTGTTCGATGTTTCATTGAATTCAAGTGTCTGATATTCGATGTATTTACAATGAAAGTCATTGTCTTTGATATTCAGCAATACCGTTTCGTAGGATGAATTAAATACCGGACGCCGAAGTTGAACCTGGATACTTCCTTTAAATTCATCTGAAGAAATCTGTTCGTCGAGATTGATGAAAAAATTACATTCGATCCGTTCGTCCATCTGATACTTTTGATCCGTCCATTTCCTGTTATTCATGAATTCATACAAATCAGATTGCATGGTTTCAAACATGGTTCGGTTAGCGCCCTGAATTTTCTGCGCTGAAATACTGATGTTACAGCGTAATTCCTGAGCAAATGAATTATTCAGACCAAGAATTAAAACCATCAGAAAAACCAAATTTCTTTTCATTGAATATATATTTTTTAACAACATACTGGAAACTAATGCTGTACTATCAAAAAAGATTACAACTTATTTCAATTTTTCCACTTTAGGTCCTTTTTTATAATGTCTGCGTCCTCTGTCTTCTTGTCACAGTAACTATTGAAACTAAAGTCAAGTTTATCACAAAACTTAAAATCATGATTTGAAAATAGTCTGTCTTATAATGGTCATAAATCATGAAAACCATAATTGCATAGAAAATTATAAGTCCCAGTAATGACTCAATTAAATGATTTCTATTACGTGAGAACTTTGTCGGCAAATAAATTGTCAGTCCAGGAATTAATACAAACCAAAACATAATTAGGGTAATCAAGTTCCATCCAATCAAAATTGAAAATGGAACCAAAATAATTGTAAGTCCGATGGGTACAATCAGAGTCCCCTTTAATTTGTCTTTAGATTTCTTGTCCATATATTAGAAGTAAATAAGTCGACTTTTTAAACTATGGGGCATTCCTATTGACTACTGACTATTTCCTTGCTTTCTTTCTATTTCAGCAATAATCCTTACAACAATATCGGCAGCAACTTCAGCCTTTGATTTTAACTCAAAAAAAGTCGGATTATTGTCCCGGTCAATAATTGTAATTTTGTTGGTATCCACTCCAAAACCCGCACCACAATCATTCATTGAATTCAAAACAATGAAGTCAAGGTTCTTTTTTGAAAGTTTAGCATAGGCATTTTGCAACTCATCGTTAGTTTCGAGAGCGAATCCAACCAACAACTGGTCCGGAGATTTTATCCGACCTAATTCACCCGCAATATCATTGGTTGGTTTCAATTTAATCAATAAATCGTCCTTCCCCCGTTTAACTTTCGTGTCAGAATATTTTTCAGGAGTAAAATCAGCCACAGCAGCGCACATCACAGCGCCATCAGTTTTAGGAAATATACGAAGACATTGTTCATACATTTCGCTAGCAGATTCGATTGAAATGATGTTGATTTCAGGATTTGAGTTTTGTATTTGTACCGGGCCGGAAACAATGGTAACCCTGGCACCCTGTGATGCCAGTTCGTTGGCAATGGCATAACCCATTTTGCCTGAAGAATAGTTTCCAATAAAACGTACAGGATCAATTTTTTCGTAGGTGGGCCCGGCGGTGATGAGGAAATGCCTATTCAGTAGTTTTTTTTTTTGATCAAAGAACCTGACAACTTCTTCAACGATATTTTCCGGTTCTTCCATGCGGCCTTTTCCATAAAGACCACTGGCCAGTTCTCCTTCACCCGGTTCAAGAATCAGATTTCCAAATAAGCGTAAAATTTCCAGATTCGCCTGGTTGGCCGGATGACTGAACATATCCAAATCCATTGCAGGGGCAATCATTACCGGGCATTTTGCTGACATATAGGTAGTAACAAGCAAATTATCGCAAATACCATGTGCCATTTTCCCGATGGTAGCTGCTGTCGCAGGAGCGATCAACAGAAGATCGGCCCATTGTCCCATATCCACATGAGAATACCAGCTACCATCATTTGCAGAGAAAAACTCGGATGCTACTGGCTTTCCTGATAATGCTGACATGGTAACAGGGGTAATAAATTCTTTGGCTGATGGAGTCATCACAACCTGAACCTCGGCGCCTTCTTTGATAAGGCCCCTCAAAAGATAAGCTGCCTTGTAGGCAGCTATACTTCCGGTAAGTCCGAGGACTATATGTTTTCCTGATAGCCTCATAAAGGCTTATATTACAATTCTTTGTTGCGGTTTTCCTTGGCAGGATTACGGTGATAAATCTGATCGTTTACAAATTCCTCGTAAGCAATCAAAGTGGGTTTTGGAAGACGTTCGTAATACTTTGAAATTTCAATTTGTTCACGATTTTCAAATACTTCTTCCAGGTTATCGGTGTAGGATGCAAATTCCTGAAGTTTCTGACTTAGCTCTTCTTTCATTTCAGAAGCGATCTGATTTGAACGTTTCGCCAGTATCATTACAGTTTCATAAACATTACCTGTACGGCTTTCCAATTCTCTTAAATCTCTTGAAATTGTTGTAGATTCAGCTTTTGTTTTCTTAAAATCCATATGTATTAAATATTTGAACCGGGTTTATAATTCAACAACTTTGCCGTTGTGGCAAAATACTTTTCAACTTCCTTACGGTATTTACTTTCAGGATATTCGTCGACAAAGGTATAATATTCATCCAATGCTGAACTCAATCGTTCACGCTTTTTTTCTTCAACACTCCTGATGGCCAGCAAATATTTAGCTTTTAACAGCATATACATCAGTTCTTCGCGGTATTTAGTATCCGGAAAATCTTTAAGCGACGATGATAAAGCAACTACTGCAGCCTTATAATTGTTCAAATCGTAATAAAGTTTACCACTTAAATAGGATTTGTAAACCAATTTATCACGCAATTCGATGATCAGTCGGTTCGCTTCTTCGCCCCTGGTTGATTTTGGATATAAATTAATAAATAACTGAAGGGCATCAATGGCATTTTGAGTAACTGCCTGATCAAGACGCGCACTTGGTGAATCGAGATAAAAGCAATATCCAACCATAAACTGAGATTCCTCTGCATATTCACTTCTTGGAAATTCTTTGATCAGTGATTTAAAATAATGCCCCGCCATCAGGTAATCATTCATACCAAACTGACTTTTGGCATAATAGTAATATACTTTATCAGCCCGGCTGGTACCCCTTACAATATTAATCAAGTCTTTTAGCAATGTCGAAGACCGCACAAACTCTCCACCCTCATAATACTCAAGCGCCTTTTTATACTTAAATTCATAATCGGTGCTTTTTACGATCTTATTATAATCGCTGCACGAACTTAAAAACAGTAAAAAAACAAAGGCTATTGTAGCGAAATTTCTCATTTTCATTAACATGGCGCAAATATACATTTTTATCGGAATTTTAATGGCCGAAAATTAGGATGAATTATTCAGAAAACAATCCCGTTTAGGTTAAATTAACAAATTTGCAGACTTATTAAAAAAAATTACTTTTGCTTCACTAATTATAAAAACCAGATCAAGTGGACATTTTTGAAAAACTGAGGAACAATATGGGAAGCCTGGGAAAATACATGAAACAGGCTCATGGATACTTTGCTTTCCCTAAATTGGAAGGCGAAATAGGTACCAGAATGAAATTCAGAGGTAAGGAAGTCTTAGTTTGGAGCCTTAATAATTATATTGGACTGGCCAATCACCCCGAAGTGAGGGAAGCTGATGCGCAGGCAGCAGCCGATTATGGTATGGCATATCCAATGGGTGCCCGGATGATGTCGGGACAGACCAGCAAACATGAAGAACTGGAACAGAATCTGGCCGATTTTGTTGGAAAACAGGATGCCTTTTTGCTGAATTTCGGTTATCAGGGAATGGTTTCCATCATTGATGCTGTTTGTGGAAGAAATGATGTAATTGTCTATGATTCTGAGGCTCATGCCTGCATCCTTGACGGTGTTCGCTTACATATGGGCAAACGCTTTGTATACGCTCACAATAATATGGATAGTCTTCGTAATATGCTCATTAAAGCAACCCGACTGACTGAAAAACAGGGAGGCGGTATTTTGGTAATTACTGAAGGAGTATTCGGAATGGCCGGCGATTTGGGCAAACTGGATGAAGTAGCCAAATTTAAAGAAGAGTTTAATTTCAGGTTACTCGTTGACGATGCCCATGGATTCGGAACTATGGGTGCAACCGGTGCAGGAACTGCTGAGCACTTTGGAGTTTCTGCTCAGGTAGACCTTCTTTTCGGAACATTTGCGAAATCAATGGCTGGTATTGGCGCATTTGTTGCCGGCGATGAAGATATCTGCAACTATCTGCGATATAATATGCGTTCGCAAACATTTGCAAAATCGTTACCAATGCCAATGGTAATTGGGGCAATAAAACGACTTGAATTATTAAGAACCCGACCTGAATTACGCGAAAAACTTTGGTATGTGGTCGATAAACTTCAAAGTGGTCTGAGAGCAGAAGGTTTCGATTTGGGAGCAACCAATTCGTGTGTTACACCTGTTTATTTTAATGGTGGTGTTGGTGAAGCAACAAGTGCAGTCATGGATCTGCGCGAGAACTTTAATATATTTTGTTCGGTAGTTGGTTATCCGGTTATCCCCAAAGGGCAAATTATGCTTCGTCTGATTCCCACAGCCATGCATACTCTGGAAGATGTGGAATATACCATTAAGGCATTTGCTGAAATCAGAAGAAAATTGGAAGAAGGGAAATACAATGCCACTGAAATTCCAACATTTATAGAATAATAAATTTTATAAATATAAAACCATCTCTTCGGGGATGGTTTTTCTTTTTACATTTAACTGCACATTTAGCCTCTTTAGCTCAGTTGGTAGAGCAGCTCATTCGTAATGAGCAGGTCGGCGGTTCGAGTCCGCCAAAAGGCTCGTAATTAAACATTAAGACCCCTGAAAAGAAACTTTTCAGGGGTCTTAATGTTTTTGCATGCAAATCGAATGAACCCGATGATTAAACTTGCAGGAAAAAACAATTAAATTGGAATTCATTTAGAAAACTACGGCGGAAATTACCTATTGACTATCTGAATAGCAGGTACTAACTTTAATAGATGATCTGGAAGTAAGAATTTTACAAAACCCAGATCAGCAATTAATTTTTAAAAACCAAATCTACCTTTAAAGTCAACTTTGACCAAAAATATTAGAAAATATTTTTCAGCTTTTCCCCAACCCAAAAATGTAAAGCTGAGAATATAATCTTTTCTCTTGAATAGCAAATATTTAGGAACGTGAAAAAAGGTTAATTTTTTAATAGAATTTGTAACAATTACTGTACAACTTGTTTTCAGGAAGTATGAAATATTAGTATTTCATCGATGATCTGTATGTTGGGAATGGTTATAGTTCCAATTGATTTATGCTGATTCTGAAAAAAATATTGAATCAAAAAATCTTCGTTTGAAATTATCTTTTCCCGACAGTATTTGATGTTATCATCATTCTTTCTTCTTATTGAGTTTCGAATTCTGTCTGCTGGCATTTTACTATGCCTGATTTTACAGGCTTCATTTCGCTGCTTTACGAATTATCCGGGCATGAAGATTACCAAAATTATCACTTGTATTATCATTACTTAATCATAACACTAAATTTTTACGAATATGAAAAAGTATTTACTTTTATTGATTGGAGCAATCCTTATCGTGTTTGGGTCTAATGCACAAACAAACATCAGTACCCATTTCACTACCAACACCACACTAACTGCTGCCAACAGCCCTTACACTGTAACTGCTGATATAAACATAAATGCTGGCGTTACAGTTACAATCGAAGATGGTGTTGAAATCAAATTTAACAACAGCAGGTATCTCCAGGTATTTGGAATCCTGAATGCCACCGGAACGAAATTTACATCTTCAGCCGCTACGCCAACCAAAGGAATTTGGGATGGAATTTACGTTTCGTATGAAGGAAATGCCAGCTTTGGTAATATTAACCTGAATAATTGTACCGTTGAATATGCACAGAATATTTGGTGCAGAAAAGGTACTCTTACCTTAAAAAATACCACTCTCGATAATTTTAGTGGTTATGGAGTTCAGGTCTATTCACAGGGAACATTGGACATTTCAGAAACTACTATTAAAAACACCAACCATCCAATTTATTTTAACGGCCCTGGAATGCTTAAGTCAGGAGGAGGAAACGTTTTAACCGGGAACACCGAAGATTACGTTTATCTAAATTTTGCCGACATTTCCGGCACTTTTAATATGCCTGATATGGTCATTCCATATCGATTGACAACGTTTAGAGTTGCAGAAGCAGCTACCGTTAATATTTCACCCGGAGCAAAATTGTATTCGTTTAATAGTGAAATGACCATTCGCGGAAAAATCAAAGCCCTTGGAACCAGCGATAAACCTATTATTTTCGATATGCATCCCAATGCATCCTATTGGCTTGGAATAAACATAACAGCCACAGCAGTTGATACAGCATGTATCTTCAAAAATTGTATAATTAAAAATGCCAAATACGACAACGATGCTTATGTTTCAATGGCAATTGATAATGCATCTCCGAGTTTAGAAAACTGTGTTTTCACACAAAACCACCGAAACCTTTTTGTAACCGGAATAAGTGAACCAACTTTTACTAATTGTAGTTTTAGACCTTCAACAATACTTAGCGGGGAGGCATATAATCTCGCAATTGATATGAATGCAAATGTGGATTTTACTACCGATTCCATAAAGTTTAACGCCAATGAAATAAGAGCTGTAAGAATTCTGCCTTCAACTGTAATTGACAATGCACATCTGAAAAAGATATCGTTTAAAAATATTGAAAATATTACTTATTGTCTGTATGAAACCACAACAGTACACGATACAGCCTCTTTGGTAATCGATCCCGGTGTAGTGATCAAATGTAGGCAATACAATTCATTAATTGTTGCAAATGGAACATTAACAGGCATCGGTACCGAAGCAGAACCTATTATTTTCACCCATCTCGCTGATGACAATTTCGGTAATCCGCTTGACTCACAAAACAATGGACAGGCAGGGATCAGTAATAGCAATTCAGGGCGGATTGCCATCTATGGCAATTCAACTTCAAAAATTAAATACTGGAAAATTCATTATGGCGGTTATGATTCCAATAACTGGGCTGTTTACGTTTCAAAAGGCAACATCGTTGAGAATTGCGAGATAAAAAACTCCTACCGGGGAATCTATTTTTACGACAATGCTCAACTTTTGAACAACTCATTTATGAATATTAACTATTTTCCGGTTGGAAGAAAAGTTAATCTTGGAAATCCTGTATTATTAGGAAATACCGTTTCAAATGTTGGATACATCGGAATACTTATTGGTGAATTTGCGACTGATTCACCAACACTTAAATCAATGGATTTTGCCGGATTCACTAATGTGGCCTATATTATAGAATCTCAGTTATCCATCGCGGTAGGCAATGTGGTTACGATTGATCCTGGAGTAGTGATTAAATTCAATCAAAGATATTACGGATACCTCTCTGTTAGCGGTGCAATAAAAGCAATTGGGAAGGAAAATAACAAAATCATTTTTACCAGTATTGCAGACGACTCAGCATCCGGCGACACCAACAACAATGGAACATCTTCTATACCCACGAACTATGATTGGCAAGGCCTGGATTTCACGGGAACTGCAAGTGATACTGAAAATATCATTAAAAACTGCGAAGTCAGATACTGTGGTTATCCGGTTTATTGGGATGGTTCAATACGAATCACTGATTGCCGGGTGGTTATGGATTCAACCAAGGTGAATTTCAGCTATGGAGGTGCTTTGTGCATATTCGGAAATGCAAATCCGGTAATCACCAACAGCCAGTTATACAACCTAAACAATGCCCCTATTTATATGGATATGTTTTCTAATCCAACCTTTACAGGTAATAAAGTAGCCAACCTCCCGAGAATAGGCTTACGTATCCGTGGGGGTGACATTAGCGGCACTGTGCCAATCCGAAGTTTTGCCGGGTATGATTCCATCTCTTACATTGTTGAAGAAACCATGACTGTTAGCAACGCTTTAGTTATACCAGCAGGAGCAACATTTAAAGGCGCCGGAAGATGGAATATTCAGGGAAAACTTGACATTCAGGGAACTGCTCAAAAACCGGTTGTCTTTACCACCCAGGAAGATGATTTTTATGGAAGCCCGAAAGATATGCAACAAAATGGGCAGGCCGGTTTTAATAACTCAGGAAGTTATTTCGTTTTCTATGACCAAGCGAATGACGCCAGCACAATCGATCATGCATTGTTCCGGCGTTCAACCTCCAATTCAATACAGATGACCAATGCTTCACCGAAAATATTGAACACCAAATTTGAAGACCTCCCCTACCCTGGAATTGCGTTAGCTGGATCAAGCACCCCATCCATCAATGGTTGTACCTTCAACAATGCTGTATTCCCGTTCACTACATCACTGGTAACTTATCCAGCAGAAACTATTGGCAACACCATAACTGGCACAACCGGCAGGGCAATCCGGATTTCCGATGAAACGTTGACAAAGGATGTTACCATGGTGAAACACGATTTTGCCGGCATAACCAACATTCCATATTTCTTTCAAAATTATACGGTTGGGACTGGTGCTAAACTTACAATCAATCCTGGAATAGTTTGCAAATTTGGGAGTCAGGGATATCTGAATATCCAAAATGGACTAATCGCAAAAGGTGGCAGTACGGTTGACAGTACTATTGTTTTCACCGCCGACCGTGATGATTTTTATGGTGGCGATACCTATAACGATGGCGACGCTAATTTGCCAAATAGTAATTACTGGCAGGGAATAAATTTCTATAATGAATCAATTGACGAAAACTGTCTATTAGAGAATTGTATCCTGAAAAATGGTACTTACTGGTATTATCCGCAATATGCAGGATATGAGCAATACAACAAGGGTGCTATTACATTAAACAATTCCTCACCAACAATCAAGAACAGTCTTTTTGATAGTAATTATTTTGGTATAGTTTCTTTTGGCACTTCCCTACCCAAAATTACAAATTGTGACTTTGTTGGTACCGACCCCACTTATGGTTTTGGTATTTGGAATCAAACAGCAACAAATACTGTAACTGCTGAAGGTTGCTGGTGGAACCACAATACCGGCCCGCGACATTCTTCAAATCCGGGAGGATTGGGTGAACGGGTATCCGACTACGTTGATTTCACCCCATTTGCTTTACAATTGGCCAAGCCTGTTCTTGGTGATGTAAGCATGAATGGCGAAGTTAAACCTTACGATGCTTCGTTAGTTTTACAGCATTCGGTTGCTGCAATTGTATTAACAGAAAAACAGCAAGGCGTAGCTGATGTCAGCGGAAATAATTTAATCTCATCCTACGATGCTTCATTAATACTCCAATATAGCGTTGGACTGATTAGCAAGTTTGACCCTGAACCTCTGGGAACAAAAGCGGCAACCATTAACGATTATGCCAGCATTTCGTTCCCTGAAACGATTAACGAGCCTGTTAAAAAGACTTTCCAGATTCCTGTAACAGTTTCAACTTCAGAGGGTATCAAAGCTTTAGATATGAAGTATTCAATCAATAAGGAACATATCAGGTTTATTGGGATTGACCAAAGTAAACTTCCGTCAGGAATAGCGCTTGAATCGTGGTTCAACGACAAAAATGGGGAAATCGCCATTTCAATGGCATCTGCCTACGATCTGAAATTGATTAATCAGCAGTTTGTACTCGAATTTGAGTTTAAAGATTCTGGAATTAACCAATCGCAATTCAACTTGACAAATGCGATGGCCAACGATCACATTATAACTGAAAATCTGGGTTACGCTACAATAACCAGCAATTTGGGAATTACCGGCATTGGCAATCTATCGGTTATAGGAGAACCAATCATTTACACCGATCAGGATGGTATTCATACCCAATTCGAGTTATCGAAGCCAAATCGCAATTTGTATTTTCAGGTAGTTGATATTGCCGGAAGAATAATCTATAAACGAGACATACATAACCTGAATTCTGGTCTGCAAAGTTTCACATTGCCTTATGCTGATTTTAACAAACCCGGAAGAGGAATTTATATCCTGAATTTGCGTACTGATGACTTCAGTTACTCAAAAAAACTTCTGATAAAGTAACCAATCCAGGTAAAAGGACTCTGTCATATCATAGCAACAGAGTCCTTTTCAACGGATTGCAAGCATTTTAGATGAAATCGCATTTCTGTCTGAAAATCACGGTTAATCAGATTTCCCGGGCACCAATGCACTACTGGAAACAGAACCAGACACTAAAATAAAACTTATACAGATGAACAAATTTATCAGATATATAATTGCCTCCTGCGCCTGGATATGTTGCTTCACTTTGTTCCTGACGGGCACCGCGAAAGCACAAACAACCATAGGCTTCAGCATTGAGGGGGCAACAGTGCTTGAAAAAGACACTTTTACCATAGCGTTTAAAGCCGACTCCCTACTCACCGGTAAGGGAGTCATGGCCTATCGCTTTGGTTTGTCGTATAACGCTGACTACATTGAATTTCTGAACATTGATTCGGTTGGAAGTGTCCTGAAGAATTGGGGAAGCCCAACTTTCAGTAACAGGGCAAGGGGTAGAATTATCATTGCCGGAGCAAGCTCGTCGGCATTGACCGGAACAGGAAACATGTTCTACCTGAGATTTAAAGCCTTGCGGGGCGGTGGAACATACGTTGATAATATTTCAGGGCAAAGCTATCTGAATGAAGGTTCACCGGCAATGACCCTTAAAAGCGGATATATCAATGCAACCTATCGCTCTTATCCCGATATCTATCCCGATAATATTCAGTTGTTTGTTGGGGATGAGGCCCAGATGTATGTCAACGGAGGTACCTCACCATACATTTACAATACGGTCGATACTGCCATCGCAGTTATTAGCAGCCAGACAAAAGTTAAAGGAAAAGGTCCAGGGCAAACAAAAGCCTTTGTGACCGACAAGGATGGTGAGAAATCTTATACGAGTGGAATTATTGATGTCAGGGCTATTAAAATGAGCGTGATCAAAAGTTCCGCCTGGCCAAAAGACACATTTTATTTGCCAATCAAAATCGAGATTGCTCCCGGCACAAAAGTATATTCCGGATATTTTGAACTAACCCATAATGGAAATATTCAGGGAATTAAAAACAGTGTTCAAAATGGAGATTTTGAAGTTTCACTTCAACGTAATGCTATTACAAATATGACTCGTGTTTCATTTGCTTCAGCCAATGGCATTTCAGGAACCGGAATTCTTTGCAATCTGGGATTCAAAGCCATTAACAGCGGAAACCATTACATCGATTTCCAAAACATGAAATTCAACGAGAATCTTTTGGCATTTAACTATCAAAACTTTGTTGAAGTCTTCAGTTTACCAACGTTGAATATATCACCGAACACTGGCACATTAATGTGGGGGGCAACACAAAAAATAACAGTAACCAATGGGGCTCCTCCTTTAAGTTATTCACTATCGAATCCAACACTGGCATCCATTGACCAACTGGGTAACCTGAGTGCTTTATCCGGAGGAAAAGTAAAAGTAACAGCTACTGATACCCATGGGGCAACTATTACGAGTGGTGATTTCACCATTCTTGATAATCAGTTTTCAATTATTAATACTGATGGAGATCTTGATCATACAACTCGCGTTCCGATTTCAACATCACCATTACCAGCAGGGAAATTTATTTATGATTTTGATGGTACAATTTCCTTTGTTGAAAATGACCTTGAGTTTATAGGTCTGGACCCGGCAGGATCAAGTATGCTGACCGAATTTGTCCGGACAGGAAATTCGGTTCATATTGTCGGGGCAACCAGTACAGGAATTCCATCAGGAATAATCTGCTATTTAAAATTCAAAATAAAGAATACAGTGCCCATTGATGGTCAGTCAACAATCACCATAAATTCACTCACCGCCAATGAATCCTCACTGTTCTCGACCACAGCAAACGGAAAAATCACCCGGGTTTTTCAAGTGAGTTACAGACCTGTTGCCAATGCAGGAATCAATAAATCGGTATCCGAAGGAGCTATTGTTCAGCTCGATGGTTCAGGCTCTTATGACGACGATGGCAATCCAATTACCTATTTATGGACTGCACCGGCAGGAATAACTTTAAATAACAGTACACTGCAAAAACCTACCTTTACTGCTCCTGAAGTGAATGTAAATACTATTTATACTTTCACTTTGGTAGTTAATGATGGAACAGACAATTCTGATCCTTCAACAGTAAAAATAACCGTTCTCCAGATAAACAAACGACCGGTAGCCAATGCCGGTCCTGATAAAAGTTGGAATGAAGGACTTTCTTCAATTTCGCTCGATGGAAGTCTTTCTTCAGATCCTGACGGAGATGTAATTTCCTACAAATGGACCTCGCTGGATGGAATTATCCTTTTTGATGCACTTGGCGTCTCGCCTACGTTTAATACACCACAAGTGAACGCCGATAAAAATTACCGTTTCAAGCTTGAAGTAGCTGATGGTGTTCTGACTTCTTTTCCTGATACCGTCACTATCAAAGTTATTAATTTGAATAAAAAACCGTTGGCGTTTGCCGGAGGAGACCAAACCGTGAATGAAGGCGCTTTGGTTCAATTGGACGGATCGTTATCGGCAGACGGAGATGGCGAGGATATAACCTACAAATGGACAGCGCCGCCAAACGTTACGTTATCATCGACGACCGCAAGCAAGCCAACCTTCACGGCACCATTGGTTCACCTCGATTCGGTACTGGTTATTTCGTTGGTTGTTAATGACGGACATATAGATTCGGACATCGACAATGTTTCAATTACGGTTAAAAACCTCAATATATTAAGTACTGAAGCTCAAATTTTAACTGCGACTCTGGATGGCGCCGATTCAATAAAAGTGGATCAGGCTTTGCTTCGGGTAAATTTATATCTGCCATACGGAACGGATCCCCGTGCACTTGCCCCCACTTTCCAGATTTCGCCCAAAGCTTCCATCGTACCGGCTGGCGGCTCTATCCGTAATTTCACCTCACCGGTTTTGTATACAGTTACTGCCGAGGATGGAACTACCAAAAAAGTGTATTCCGTCAGAGCATATGTACCTACGATAACCCTGAAAAGGACACTTGCAGCCGGATGGAACTGGATTTCGCTAAGCAATACACCACCTGACATGGCAATTGGTTCCGTATTAGGAAGTCTTACATTGGCAAACCTCGATTACATGAAAGCTGCTACCACTTCGGCAGTATATTACACATCCCCAGGCTGGTTTGGAGATTTGGTTAACCTTCCTCAACTTGAAATGCTGATGTTCAAAAAAGCAACTTCGCAGACTTTCACATTAACCGGAAAAGAAATCAATCCAACGCTGACATCAATACCAGTTTCAACTGGATGGAACCGGATCGGATATATCCTGAAAGGCAATGCAGCGCTTGGTGGAGCTTTTGAACCGACCAGTCTACCTTCCGGAGATATTTTACTGAAGAGCAAAGAAGCTTCGGCAATTTATTACCCTGCTTCAGGTTGGGCAGGTGACCTCGATTCAATGAGAGTTTTGACTGGATATATGATGAAAACAGCTTCGAATGCTGACCTGAAATATAAAGCCAGCAGTGCAAACCTTAAATCGGCACAACAAACTCTTTTTAATCGGAATGAGCTATACGCTAATTACAGGATAAATCCTCCATTGTTTGAATACTCAGCAAACCTGATTGGCGAACTGGTGAATCAAAAGGGAGAGAATATCATTCAAAAAGGGGATTTGCTTATTGCTTATTCACTTTCTGAGCCAAGAGGTGTGACTGAAGCGCGATTTATTCCGGATTTAAACCGGTATGTTTTCTTGTTAACCATGTTTTCGAATTCCAATCAGGATAAAATCAGTTTCAAAATAAAATCATTAAACGATGATTTAGAAAAGCCACTTATTGAGGAATTGAATTTTTCAACCGATCAGGTATTCGGCGAGGCTATGAATCCTTACCCGCTCCAATTGGCCAGCACAACCGGAATTGATCAGCCAGGCTTCGATCAGTCTATCCAAGTCTATCCAAATCCGGTTAGCGAAAAACTTCAAATCCGGTCCGACGATGTGATTCAATCAGTTGTCATATCTGGTTTATCGGGCAATTGCATCCATATTCTTTCCAATCTTTCAGAATATACTTTACTCCTTGAGACCAAAAACCTGGCGCCGGGAATGTATATCCTGAAAATTGAAACTTTAAAAGGCACATTTATCAGGAAACTCATAAAATCCTCCAACTGATAAGGACTCAAAATCAAAAGCACAACTGATATGGAAACTGAAATTACAAATCCATTAAGCTGCTGGGAACATGATTTAACAATGAGAAAAACCCGAATGATTATGAAAAAATTGATCCATAAAAATAGTCAACTATCTAATCAGGAAATACATGAAGATTTCAGGATAAGTAGATGGAGCTTTAAAGGAATAAGAATAAAAGTGCTTCGCAAATTGGTTTTTGCCTTGATGCTGTGGTTACCGCTGGCGGCATCCGCCACCTTGACATTACCGGCAATACCGAGCAACGGTAGCCTGGCTAAACGGTTTGAACTAAGTACTGAACTGGTTTTCAGGGTGAAAGTAGGAGAAACCTATTTGCCAAGCGGAGCGCTGATTTCATACATTAATGGTGAAATAAGAGGCGCCCAAACTGCTTCGGTGAATTTTCCGGCCACTGGAAACAATGTTTATAAAATTCTGGTTTTCAATGACAAGGCAAGCGGCGACTCAATCAGCTTTAAGTATTACGATATTTTCAGTGAGAAAATATACGATATCAAGGAGAAAATTGAGTTTGTTCCCAACCTGATACCTGACTATGCGAACCCGCAAATTTTGACGGCGTTTTGTAAGCCAATTACAGATGTGAGCGGACTGATTCCTGAAAATGGAAAAGAAAACCTGAATCCCACGCTTGACCTGTTTTGGCAGCCTTCGGCAAATACCACCTCCTACAGCCTGTTTTTGTGGGAAGATGGAGCAACTGTTCCAACCACGCCAAATTACTCCAACATTTATGGCACTACGTTACGGGTTTATAACCTGAAATACGGACAGTTGTATCGCTGGAAAGTAAAATCGTCAAACGATTGTTCATCGGTTGAAAGTGTAATTCAAACATTCAAAGTCAGGCAATTACCCGATCTTACCGTAACCAATGTAACTGCGCCGTCCAGTGTCGAATCGGGCAGCAACTTTGATATCAGTTTCAAAATAAAAAACATCGGGGTTGGCAATACGGCAGGTATTCAATGGTACGATGCCGTTTATGCTTCAACTGACGGAACCCTGAGCAACGACGACCGGTTACTGACAACCAAAATCAATCTGAAACAACTTGAACCGGACAGCCTTTACACACAAACAGTCTCGGTTTCGCTTCCGATTGACTTCACTGGAAATTACTATTTTTTGGTCAAGACGGACTATTACAGTTCGGTGACCGAACTTGCTGAAGATAACAATACAGGAAAAACGACCGGTACTTCACAGGTTGTCCTAAAATCGCTTCCGGATATTCGGGTAACTGATATCGTATCTGAAAAGGCCACAATCATTCCGGGTGATTCGGTAACGATAAGCTGGAAAGTTGAAAATATTGGCGGAGTTACTGCTACAGGAGGCTGGGCCGAAAGAATTACTTTTGTTCCGGTTTCAGGTCTTAAGCTTCCGATTGATCCCAATGTAAATTACCTGTCTCCGTTGCCTGCAGGAAATTCTGTAAACCGGAGCAGAAAAGTAAAACTGCCTGAAATACTACGTTTTTCGGGTGATGCAAACATTCAGGTGGAACTGATTCCTTTCCCCGAACTCCAGGAATATCCTGCCAGCAAAGCCAATAATACAGCAGTATCTGCCGGTAAAGTTACCGTAACAAATACACTATTTTTGTCTATTCAGAGTAGTTCTGTTTTGGAAAATGTACCACTTCCAGTTCGGTGCATTATTACCCGCAGCGGCGATTATACCGCTGATCTGGTTGTTAATACGACTGCTTCGCTTGCAGGTCAGCTTAACATTCCGGCCACGGTAACCATTCCGGTCAATCAATCTTCGTTTGCTTTTAATGTCACTCCTATTAACAATGCTGTACTCGATGGCTCAAGGGATGTTGATATTACTGCAAGTGAGGCAACCTATACAAGTGTGGCAAAAACACTGACCATTCTGGATGATGAAATACCTACTTTGACTGCCCAGCTAAGCAAAACCCAGGCAACTGAAGGCGAAACAATCGTTTTAAGCGTTTCCCGTGATTTAGTTACTCCTCAAACATTGACGGTTAGTTTGGCCACCAACAAAGCTTCGCAGTGGACTTTTCCTTCGTCAGTCATCATTCCGGCCAATACCAGTTCAAGCACAGTTTCAGTTGTTATTACCGACGACATTACTCCTGAATTAAAAGCGGATGCTATCATTTATGCCAGTTCTGCCGGAGTCACAACCGGACAGGTAACAGGCACTATCATTGATAATGATGTTCCGGAAGTAAGCCTCGAAATACTTACTGATACGATATCTGAATCTGCAGGAGTTTATGCAACCTGGGGAATTATCAAACGCGTTAAAGGAGATGACATTATCAGAGTAAATCTGAGCGCCAATTTAACCAATTCGCTCTTTTTCCCTGCGAGTATCACCTTGCCCAAAGGTGCCCAGGAACAGCAATTCAATATCGGAGTTGTTGATAATGGGGATGTTGACGGGTACCGTAAAGCAATCCTTTCGGGATCAATATTTATCTCCGCCTGTAATTGCGGAACCACTCCTGAAAATGGTGGCGTTGTTTCGGCAAATCTGGTTATTGCCGATAATGATGGCCCTTCCCTGTCGGTTTCTGTCCTTCCGGTTTCACTGCCCGAAGGAAAGCTGAATGCCGGCACACTGACCATATCGCGCAATACACCAACTACCGATGCACTTCCGGTTACCATTTCTCACAATGATGGTACCGAAGTCAGCATTCAGACAACAGCAACCATTCCGGCTGGACAAAAGTCTGTTCAGGTACCGATAAATACAATCAACGACAATATTGAAGATGGGAACCAGATGGTTTCTGTTCAGGCCGGCGCTACATCCTTCTCTTCTGGATTTGGGTATGTTTTTGTGACTGATCTGAACAAACCTGACATGGAAATCACCGACATGGCATTAAATACCAGCACTGTCGCAACCAACGAAGTCATCGAAATATCGGGATCGGCCTTTAACAGCGGTTTTGCAACTGCACCTTCGGGAGTGAAAATAAATTTCTATTCCTCGAAAGACAAAACCATCGATGCCAACGACATTCTCCTTGGGGAATTTGAATTTCCGTCCCCAATTCCGCAGGGAAGTCCAGCCAACTTTATGAAGACGGTGGATGTTCCGGACCAAACGGGAAACTTCTTCATCCTGGCAAAAGTTAATCCGGCGGAGACAATCACCGAATTGGTTTATTTTAATAACGTGTCAGATGCCGTTGCTTTAACCGTTACTCCTGAATACAATGCCAATGCGGTTGCCGATGATATCCTGTACCTGCCAAATACCACTATTCCTATTCATGGATCGGCATTGAATAACAAGAATGAAAAAGTGCCCAATGTGGATGTTGATGTGTATATTTTAAACAACGGCACTCGTCGTGAACTAAAAGCCAAAACAAATGGCAGTGGCGATTATACGATTGATTTTGTGCCCATTCCGAATGAATCGGGGCATTACACAATAGGCGCCTGTTTTCCAAAGCAAAATCTAAGTACCGTTCAGGATCAATTCGACATTCCCGGATTACAGAGGGAATCAACCTCGAACATCATCTGGGAAATGAAATTGGGACAAACAATAACTGGCAAAATTGGTATTAAAAATACGAGTGAAGCAACTTTAAATAAACTAGTCATTACTTCGGATAAGCTTCCTGCCGGATGTCAGTTAAAGTTTGACACCATTGCAGTACTTTCAGGGAATCAAACAAAAGAATTCAGTTTTACCCTGAAGGCGACAGAACTTACCATCGGAAAAGACTATGAAAATATAAGTTTCCAGGTTAAATCTGCGGAAGGAATCACTACCGATTTCCCGGCATATTATTACTGCCAGGCATTACAGGCTCAGCTGAAATCTGATCCGGTAAGCATAAACACCACAATGACCAAAGGAAAATCAAGGCTTTACGAGTTGTTTATTTACAACAATGGAGCAGGAGAATCAGGTGCTGTAACCATAAGTTTGCCTAATGTTAGCTGGATGACTTTGGTTAGTCCAGGGACCCTGACCAATATTGCCCCGCAGGATACCGCGACTGTAATAATAAATCTTGAACCCAATGCTGATACTCCATTAAATACTCCAATTTCAGGAAACATTGCAGTAAATTGTGTGAATGGCTATGGAACTTTGATTCCCTATCGCATCGAAACAGTATCAGAAGAAACCGGTGGGTTAAAAGTGGATGTCATTGATGAATACACTTATTTTACCGATGCAAAACCGCACGTTAAAAATGCGCATGTGGTCGTGCGTCATCCTTTCTCCGGAAAGATTATAGCTGACGGATTTACCGGTGATGATGGAATATTCTCGGTAGATAATCTTCCTGAAGGCGCCTACAAAATGAATGTAGAAGCAGAAAAGCATGAAGGCTTCCAGACCACATTAATCATTGATCCTGGCAGGGTTAACGAACAAAGCGTATTTTTAAGTTTCCAGGCCATCACTTACACATGGGAAGTGGTTCCAACTGAAATTGAAGACAAGTATGAAGTTCAGTTGATCATGAAATTTGAGACCAACGTCCCCGCTCCGGTAGTTATTATGGAAATGCCAACTGAAATGCCTCAGCTTTTCAACGATCAAACCTACCCGTTTATGGTAACCCTGACGAACAAAGGGTTGATCACAGCCCAGGACGTGCAACTTAATTTGCCTCAGAACGATCCGGAATATGAGTTTGTGACCAATTTCACTAAAATGAATCTTTTGGCGCAACAGGCTATTCAGGTTCCGGTGGTCATGAAATTAAGGGCAGGAACCAAATCAGCTTCTACCATTCAATCAACCGCTTCATCCGGACCTTGTACCGACTTTGCGTTCACTATATATGGATTTGAATGTGGAAAAGACAAACAATGGCACCAGACTAATCATGGAATTACCTTCTCAGGCAGAATTTGTCTAGGTACTGGTGGTCCTGGTGGTGGCTGGGGTTGGGGCCCAGGTTATAGCGGAGGTCCTTCCAGAGGTGGAACAGGTCCATACCATTACGACCCAGGCAATAATACTCCATCAGTTTCTGCTCCAACCATAGGTTGCGACAACTGTCTGATTGATCTTGCCCTTGCTATTGGTGGATGCCTTCCCGGGGTTGGCGCTGTATTTAATACGATAGGATGTATTAAAACATTAGCCGGTTATAGTGGAGTGACTCCTGAATTTATACTTGATGTGGGCATTTGCCTTGGAGGTTATATCCCAGGTTATGGTTGCCCAATTGGACTTTTTGGCGCTCTCAAATCTTGTATTAAAGATCCTCCTATCTTGGTGAAGAGTGCATCTCTTATTGCCGATATTCAGGGAAATAATTCCGTATCCCCAATCATACAGCAAGCTTTAGATGATCTGGCCTATTTTGTATACAAACAAGATGCACAGGTCGGTTGGATGAGCGAAGTGATGGGAAGTATGGATTGGCAATCGAAGGGAAGTTTTATGGATTTTCTAGTCCAGGTAGATTCTATTACCGGTAATAATCAAACGATAAGTGACGCGAAAGCTTTACTGATAAAACAAAAAATGTTGGGTAGTGACATTACCGGAAATGAAATAGATGCTTTTATTACGCGCTGGAACAGTTCAATGGCAGCTTATGCTTTAGGCATATATTCACCAACTGCCGATCACCCTGGAATTATAGATAATACGATACTTGAGGGCTATGTTCAAAAATCTGATTCAGCACAAGCTTATGCAGTATCTAAAGGCTATGCTTCAGTTGGTGAATTGTACAATGCTTCGCTTGCAACCTTAAAGGAACAGGTTGAATCAGGAAGAAACTCGGTATGTGCCTCAGTAACCATTAACATTACCCAAAAAGTGGTGATGACCCGCGAAGCTTTTGAAGGTACGTTGACTATATTCAATGGCAACAAAACAACTGCCATGAAAGAAATCAAATTAAATCTTGAAATAAAAGACGAAAATGGAGTTTTGAGCAACGACCTTTTCCAGATCGAAACCAAAGCGCTTTCGATCCTGACCGGAATTGATGGAACCGGTACACTTGGTGCTGAAGAAAAAGGAAGCGCAACCGTTTTATTTATTCCTGAAAAAGGCGCAGCACCTGAAGTTCCAAAAAGTTATTCTTTCGGAGGATCGTTCTCCTACCTCGACCCATTTACCGGTGTAACCGTTACCAAACCTTTGTTCCCGGTAACCCTGGATGTGAACCCAAGTCCGGATTTATTCCTGCATTACTTCATGTCACGCGATATTCTTGGGGATGATGCTTTGACAGCCCCCGTTGAACCAATGGTTCCTGCCGAATTTGATGTGATGATTCAGAATAATGGCTTTGGCACTGCCAAAAATGTACGGATCGAAAGCGCTCAGCCAAAGATAGTTGAAAACGAAAAAGGTCTTGCCATTAATTTTGCCTTAATCGGTTCAAACCTGAACGGGCAACCACGCCAGTTGGGCCTGACAAACATCGACTTTGGAAATATACCTCCGAAAAAAGCAACCATCGGGCAATGGTGGTTTACCAGCGATTTACTGGGTCACTTCATTTCTTACGAAACCAAATTGACCCATTTGGATAGCCGGGGAAATCCTGATCTTAGCCTGATAAGCGGTGTTGCGCTGCACGAATTGATTAAAGGAGTCCGGGTTTATTCGGGAGTTGAAGATGGAATTAACGACTTTTTGGTTAACGAAGTTCAGGATTCCAAAGAGTTTCCTGATATTATCTATCTCTCGAATGGAGGAACACTCGATGTTTATCCGGCAGTATCTCAAAGCACCTCAGGTTCTGTAGCTTCAGCAAATCATGAAATTGAGTTATTGGTCACGCCAAAACAAATTGGATGGAACTACATTAAATTCAGTGATCCTGGTGGCGGTAACTACAAAATTGTAAGCGTGACGCGAGAAGACGGCCAGGAAATACCACTGGATAATGTTTGGCAAACCTTTGTCACTTTACCCGACGGGAAAGAACCTGTATATGAAAATATGATGCATTTTCTGGATGTATTTGCTGCAAACGCAGCGCAAAAATATATCATCCGGTTTGCTCCGAAAGATAAGACCTATCCTGTCATTGTAAAGATTGATAATGTACCTACAGTTGCCGTAACTTCACCTGTAAGTTCAGTAAATGTGGTTTTCCAGAATCCAATTGATCCGGCAACATTCAACTATGAAGATATGGTTTTACGGATACAAGGTGGTGCTGATGTAATGGACAATACGGTAACCGTTACTCAACTTGATGCGACCACATACAAGGTTGACCTGACAACGAAGTCGATAGGCAATGGCTATTACGTTTTAAATGTTAATACCGACCAAATCAGTAATTTACTGGGGACAAAAGGTCAGATAGGTAAACAAGCCAACTGGACCCAGTTTATTGATATTCCGGCTGTCAGTGAATTTATCGGATTGCCAGACAATAACATTGGTGCATCCTTTGATAACATGATGCTTAGGTTTAATCTTCCAATTGATTATTCAACCCTTTTGCCAGACCGATTCAGCTGGACGAAAGACGGAACGCCGGTTTCAGGAACAGTATTAGTTACACCTATGGACACTGAAGGAAACTTATTCCAGCTTTCCGGATTAAAATCATTCATGTCTCCTGACGGAAAATATTCGCTTACTGTTGACTTGCCAAACATCAAATCGCTCAACGGAGTTAATGGCATTCTGACACAGAGCGTTGAATGGGAAATCGACCAGACAGCCCCACTGGTAAATCTGATCATTCCTTCGACTGACGGCGGTTACGATTCACAACACCGTACGGCATTTACAATCAAGTTTAACGAGGCAGTGAAAGGATTTGGACTTGGTTCTCTTGAATTATGGAAAGACGATCTGAAGCAACCAATCTCACAACTTAATTTCACAACGAAGAGTGATTCTACTTACCTGATTACTCAATTCAGGATGTTGACCTATTATGAAGGAAGTTACCTGCTAAAGGTAAAGATGAAAGACATTACCGATTTTGCAGGCAACTCGCGCACAGATACAGTCAAGTATAATTGGATTGTTTATCGTAAACCACCAAAAGCGGTCACCGATTTACATATCACTCCGGATATGGGATTTTCTGATTCCGACGATATCACAGCTACACGTATTCTATACGCGACGATGGTGGTGAACGAGCCAAATACAAGAATACAGATTTATCAAACCGATCAGGTAGATCCAATCCTTTTGGCCGATTCAGCTAATGTACAAGCAGGTCCGTTAAGTTTACCCGTCAATTTCACCTATGGTGGAAACCTGACTCTTCAGGCATACTGTATCGATATTTACACCAATCAGTCAGTTACAGAAACACCTGTGTTTATTGATGAAGCAGCCCTTCTATCAAGCTGGAAAAACACACCGCTTGCTGCTGTAACAACTCAACCGACTTCGTTTCAAATTGAGTTTACCGACAAATTGCTTGATGATACCAAATTGAAAGATTACCTGAAATTTGAGCGTGATGGACAATCGATCGGAACTCAAAATCTGAACATTACCAAATCAACCGATAAACTTTTTGTGCTGACAGGAATGGATCAGGCCGGCGATGCCAGTGGAGCATATGCTGTTACACTTGACATGAGTCAGTTGAAGAAATATAGTTCAGGTAGACAGGGAATTTCAAGTTCAAAGACCCAATGGACATTACAAAGCGCGAACAGTGCACCAAACGCGAACGCAGGAGCAAACCAGTCGGTAGATGAAAATACAGTAGTAACTCTTGATGGGTCAGGTTCATCTGATCCTGACAGCGACGCCATCACCTATTTATGGACGGCGCCTTCAGGAATTACCCTGAGCTCGGAAACCGTAGCCAAACCTACATTTACCGCCCCTGAAGTGGTTACAGATCAAACCTACACTTTTGATCTTGTAGTGAACGACGGCAAAGTAAACTCAACGGTTTCGCAGGTAACTGTAACGGTAAAAAATGTCAGTTCAGCAACTACCCAGTCAATAAGTCTGAATATTGGATGGAACATTATTTCAGCCAATGTTACTCCGGCCAATTTGGATATGATGGCTATTTTCCAACCATTGATTGATGCCGGGAAGCTGAAGAAAGTAATGGACGAAGCAGGAAATACGCTTGAAGACTTCGGCTTCTTTGGCGGCTGGACCAACAATATTGGAAATATGGACCTAGACCGTGGATATAAAGTGAATGTTACCGAACCTATCATGCTGGATCTTCAGGGAATCCCAATTCCACTGCCACAGGAGATCAGCCTGAATATTGGATGGAATATCATTGGATATCCAACGAATCAAACCATGGATGCCATGACCATCTTCCAACCACAGATTGATGCCGCGAAATTTAAAAAAGTGATGGACGAGGCAGGATCGACTCTGGAAGATGTAACCTTCTTTGGCGGATGGACGAACAACATCGGAAACCTGACGCCGAATAAAGGTTACAAAGTAAACATGACCTCAGCGGGAACATTAACGATACCTGCAAGTGGGACCAAACTGGCAGTTATACCTCCTGAAGTCATCCCGTCAACCCACTTCCGAAAAGTATATATAGGAAATGGAACTGACCATGCAACCATTAATCTGGTCGATCTGGCAAAAGGCGGATTAAAAGAAGGCGATGAAATCGGAATATTCGATGGAAAAATCTGTGTCGGGTCTGCTCAAATTGGTTCAGATCAACTGAGTCAAAACAACATCAGTATTGCAGCCTCCTGTAATGATGGTTTGGCAGTTTCATCAAATGGGTTTACTCCTCAAAATCCAATAAGTCTCCGGTTATTCCGTAACAATCAGGAATATTTGTTGCAACCCGATTTACAAAATAACAGCAACAGCACCTTTGAAAAAGGGGAATCCATGTTTGCCGTAGTCCATACAGAACTGGCAACCTTGCTTACTGAAATAACCCAACCTGTTTCAATAAGATGTTATCCTAATCCATTTGGCGAACAGATAACCATAGAATTAAACTATTCTAAGGCTCAAAAACTGGAAGTCAAAGTATTCGATCTCAGCGGACAAACAATTCGAACGCTATATGTGGGAAATAGCTTTACAGGAACAACCCTTTACTGGGATGGGAAGAATGACGAAGGTGTAAAAATGACATCCGGAAGCTATTTCATAAAAGCAAATAATTCGGTAGAAAAGGTAGTGCTGAGTCACTAATAAATTCAACTTGTAGTGGCAATATTTTAAAAACTATAAAAATAAATTCCATGAAAAGGCTAACATATTTAGTAGTGATTCTCCTTATGGCGGCAAATAGTTTTGCTCAGGGACATTTTACAGTTTCTTTCAGCGGGGCTGGTCACGATCATATGACTATTTACGTGGTGAACGCTACTATTGGTACAACAGCTCTTGAAGCAGGAGATGAAATTGCGGCATTTGATGGTGAAGTTTGTTGTGGTAAAGCAACGCTTTCTAACTCAATAGTAATCACAAACAAAAGTACTTTTGCACTTATTGCAGCATCACAGAAAGATAATGGTTCTCCGAACGGATTTGCCAATGGAAATGCCATTACGTATAAATTCTGGGATTCTTCACAAAACAAAGAGTATTCCGGGTTGACGGCAGAATATTTAAATCCGTTAACAGGTCAACCAACAAGTACGCCCACTTTTACTCCCAACGAAACAGCTTTTGTGATACTTTCGGTTCCGGCGCCAGCCAATCAAATTCCGGCCTCGAATGCAGGTTCCGACCAATCGGTAAACGAAGGGGGAACGGTTTCTCTGGATGGTTCGGCTTCAACTGACCCTGACGGCGATGTTCTGACATACAAATGGACAGCTCCCGCCGGAATTGTTCTCAGTTCGGATACTGATCAAAAGCCTACCTTTACTGCTCCGGAAGTCAGCGTTGATACTCAATACACCTTATCCTTGGTGGTAAACGATGAAAAAGCAGATTCACCGGCTGATGAAGTGGTGATAACAGTATTGCAGGTAAATAAAGTACCGGTTGCCAATGCCGGAACTGACCAATCAGCAAACGAAGGCACAACTGTTTCACTCGATGGTTCAGCTTCATCCGATCCGGATGGAGATCCACTGACATACAAATGGACTGCACCAGCAGGCATTTCGCTGAGTTCAACAACTGAAGCAAAACCTACATTTACAGCTCCGGATGTAACAATCAATACCAGTTACACCATATCTTTGATTGTTAACGACGGATCGGCTGATTCGCCAGCCGATGAGGTTGTAATCACAGTTAAAAATGTCTCCAACCAAAATCCTGTTGCCGATGCTGGTTCCGACCAGGAAGTGAATGAAGGGGCAACCGTGTCGCTCGATGGATCTGCTTCGTCTGATCCCGATGGAAATCCACTGACATACAAATGGACTGCACCAGCAGGCATTTCGCTGAGTTCAACAACTGAAGCAAAACCTACATTTACAGCTCCGGATGTAACAATCAATACTAGTTACACCTTATCTTTGGTTGTAAACGACGGATCGACAGATTCTCCGGCCGATGAGGTTGTTATCACAGTTAAAAATGTCTCAAACCAAAATCCTGTTGCCAATGCTGGTTCCGATCAGGCCGTGAACGAAGGGGCAACCGTTTCACTGGATGGATCGGCTTCATCCGATCCTGATGGTGATCCACTGACCTACAAATGGACTGCACCGGCTGGAATTTCATTGAGCTCAACAACTGATGCAAAACCTACCTTTACGGCTCCTGAAGTAACAATCAATACCAGTTACACTTTATCCTTGATAGTCAACGACGGAGTGGATGATTCACCTGCCGATGAAGTGGTAATCACAGTAAAGCAGGTAAATAAACTACCGGTAGCCAATGCAGGCGATAATCAAACAGTAAACAAAGGGGTATTGGTAACGTTGGATGGAACCGGATCGTCCGATCCGGATGGCAATCCTCTCACTTATTTATGGACAGCGCCTGCCGGAATAATACTGAGTTCGACAACTGCAGAAAAGCCAACTTTTACCGCTCCGGATGTTGCTACCGACACGGATTACACCTTTTCACTGGTTGTAAACGACGGCACGATAAGCTCAGTATCTGATGAGGTAGTAATTACGGTAAAAAAAATCAATCAGGCACCGGTAGCAAATGCCGGGGCCAATCAATCGGTAAACGAAGGCGCGCTGGTGACTTTGGATGGAACCGGATCATCCGATCCGGATGGGAACCCACTAACCTACAAATGGACTGCACCGGCTGGTATTACATTGAGCTCAACAACTGATGCAAAACCTACCTTTACAGCTCCTGAAGTAACAATCAATACCAGTTATACACTATCCTTGATAGTCAACGATGGTGTGGCTGATTCGCCTGCTGACGAAGTGGTAATTACAGTAAAGCAGGTAAATAAACTACCGGTAGCCAATGCAGGCGATAATCAAACAGTAAACAAAGGAGTGTTGGTTACGTTGGATGGAACCGGATCATCCGATCCGGATGGTAATCCACTCACTTATTTATGGACAGCGCCTGCCGGAATAACGCTAAGCTCGACAACTGCTGACAAGCCAACTTTTACCGCTCCTGAAGTTGCTGCCGACACCGATTTCACCTTTTCACTGGTTGTAAACGACGGAACTGCAAACTCAGCTCCTGATGAGGTGAAAATCACCATAAAACAAGGCAACCAGGCGCCCGTAGCCTGTGCTGGATCAGACCAAACCGTGAACGAAGGTAATTTGGTTACTTTGGATGGTTCCTGCTCCTTTGATCCCGACAACCGGATGGCCTTCAGTTGGTCATTACCAGGAAATCCTCAGATAAGTACACCGCTTGGTATTAAAGTAACTGTAACAGGCCCTGCGCTGACTACCACTACCAACTATAACTTCTCGCTTGTCCTGCTTGATGGCTTAGGCGGAAGTTCATCACAAATTAACTGGACGGTTCCTTCCGGAGTAACATTTAGCTCAAAAACTGTTTCATTCATAAAAATTACTCCACCCAACATCAGCAATAGTAATTACTCGTTCACAGTAAAGGTTTTCGACGGTTCAGATTCGTCTGACCCGAACCACAACGGGATGACTTATTTTGAAATTCCTCCTACGTATTTTATTATGAATCCGACCACCATCATTCAAATGAACATTACTGCGCCTGAAGCCACTCCGCTAACCAACCAGAACTTTCTGATTGAGGTGAGTGATGCGACCAATTATCCTGCTTCTGGAACCATTTATATGACCCAAACCTTTAATATGCCTGCAGGTATTACCTTGGGAAAAACTACTGTTGCAATGCTTACCATAGTTTCTCCCGACGGAAACAATCCCGATTATAAGTTCACCTTCGAATTTAACAACGGGTTGGGAATATTTGACCCTGCTACAAGTGGGTTCACTTATCGCTGGACAGCGCCGCCAGGAATTATACTAAGCTCTGAAACCTCTCCAAAACCAACGTTTATTGCTCCTGAAGTGAGTTCCGATACTGAATTTAAATTTACATTGATCGTCAATGATGGAATAGATGATTCTCCACCGGATGAAGTAGTGGTTAAAGTCTTACATGTAAATAAAGTTCCTTCAGCAAATGCAGACGCCGATCAATCTGTGAATGAAGGTGCAACTGCAACTTTGGATGGTTCGGCTTCCTCTGATCCAGATGGAGATGCCCTGACTTACAAATGGACTGCCCCTCCGGGAATTACACTCAGTTCTGATACAGATCAAAAACCAACTTTTACAGCTCCCGAAGTTGTCACCGACAGCCAATTTACTTTCTCACTGGTGGTAAACGACGGACTGGCAGATTCTGCTCCTGATGAAGTAGTGGTTACCGTTTTGCAGGTAAATAAAGTGCCGACAGCCAATGCAGGCGCCGATCAATCTGTGAATGAAGGTGCAACTGCAACTTTGGATGGTTCGGCTTCGTCTGATCCAGATGGAGATGCCCTGACTTACAAATGGACTGCTCCTCCGGGAATTACACTCAGTTCTGATACAGATCAAAAACCAACTTTTACAGCTCCCGAAGTTGTCACCGACAGCCAATTTACTTTCTCACTGGTGGTAAACGACGGACTGGCAGATTCTGCTCCTGATGAAGTAGTGGTTACCGTTTTGCAGGTAAATAAAGTGCCGACAGCCAATGCAGGTACAGACCAAACAGTGAACAAGGCGGCAACAGTAACGCTCGATGGAACAGCTTCGTCTGATCCGGATGGCGATGTTCTGACCTACAAATGGACTGCCCCAGCTGGAATAACGTTGAGTTCTGATAGCGATCAAAAACCAAGCTTTACAGCTCCTGATGTTAGCGCTGACACCAAATATTCATTTCTGCTGATGGTAAACGACGGAAAAGTGGATTCTCCTTCAGATGAGGTTGAGATTACGGTATTACAGGTTAATAAAATACCGGTTGCCAATGCAGGGAACGACCAATCAGTTGACGAAGGAGCAATTGCTTCACTCAATGGTTCGTCTTCATCCGATCCCGATGGAAATGCGCTTACTTATAAATGGACAGCCCCGGCAGGTATTGTTCTCAGTTCTGAAACTACTGTAAATCCTAGCTTTACGGCTCCCCAAGTCAGCTCCGATACTCAGTACACCTTCTCGCTGGTGGTTAATGATGGTCAGGCAGATTCTCCGGCAGATCAGGTGATTGTAGAAGTGCTGAAGGTAGATCATGCTCCGTATGTGAAGAATGCGATTAATGATATTTCGGAGAACAAAGGTGCGCCGGATCAAATCATCGATTTAAAAACAGTATTTGCTGACGATGATTTCGGTGATGTTTTGATTTATAGTGTCATTTCAAATACCAATGATATGGTTGTTGAGGCTAAAATCACCGGATCTGATCTGACTTTAGATTTTTCAAGTGTAAATATCGGGTCATCGGAAATAGTCGTTACTGCAAGTTCAAATGGGAAAGAAGTTAACTCGAAATTTGCGGTTGAGGTTAACATTCCGACTTTGATTGATCCACTTGGGGAAAATTCTCAGGAAATATTAATTTACCCAAACCCTACTAAAGGCGTTGTCAAATTGACATTTAGCCAATTACCAAAAACCGGGACATGGATAACAGTATTTGATATTACGGGGAAACTGATCTTCAAATCAATGGCCGACAACAAAGAGGAATATTTGAACCTGAAAGGTAATCAGGTTGGCCTGTATTTCATAAAGATTGACCAGAAAACTCCAAAAGCTTATAAAATTGTTTTAGAATAAAGGATATTTTATCTTGATATTGTACTAAATTTATTTCACTGTTTACACAACGAATCCACAGAGCAAACAATTTCCGTGGATTCATTTTTTTGTAAATTATTTTAGATTTTTCAAATAAATACGGTCTCGTTTAAAAAGGCTGAGTCACTAGTAAATTCAACTTGTATTGGCAATATTTTAAAAACTAGAAAAAAAAATACCATGAAAAGGCTTACCTATTTTGTAGTGATTCTCCTTATAGCGGCAAATAGTTTTGCTCAGGGACATTTTACAGTTTCTTTCAGCGGGGCAGGTCACGATCACATGACTATTTACGTGGTGAACGCTACTATTGGTACAACAGCTCTTGAAGCAGGAGATGAAATTGCGGCATTTGATGGTGCAGTTTGTTGTGGTACAGCAACACTTTCACAACCAATAGTTATAACAAGCAAAAGTACTTTTGCCCTTGTTGCAGCGTCGCAGAAGGATATCGGATCTTCTAACGGATTCACCGTCGGAAATGCCATTACGTATAAATTCTGGGATTCTTCGCAAAGCAAAGAGTTTTCCGGATTAACGGCAGAATATTTAAATTCGTTAACAGGTCAACCAACAACAACGCCCACTTTTACTCCCAACGAAACAGCTTATGTGAAACTTTCTGTTGCAGCTCAGTCCAATCAAATTCCGGCCTCGAATGCAGGTTCTGATCAATCTGTAAACGAAGGAGCAACAGTTTCTCTGGATGGTTCGGCTTCATCTGATCCTGATGGTGATATTCTGACTTACAAGTGGACTGCACCGGCGGGTATTATCCTCAGTTCTGAGACCAGTTCAAAGCCAAGCTTTACTGCTCCTCAAGTTAGCGCCGATACTCAGTATACTTTCTCGCTGGTGGTAAACGATGGAAAAGCAGACTCACCTGCTGATGAAGTAGTGATAACGGTATTGCAGGTAAATCAGGTAAATAAAGTGCCTGTTGCCAACGCAGGCCCAAACCAATCGGTTAATGAAGGAGCAACGATTACACTCGATGGTTCGGCTTCGTCCGACCCTGATGGCGATCCCCTGACTTACAAATGGACAGCTCCGGCTGGAATAACGTTGAGTTCTGATAGCGATCAAAAACCAAGCTTTACTGCTCCTCAAGTCAGCGCCGATACTCAGTATACTTTCTCGCTGGTGGTAAACGATGGAAAAGCAGATTCACCTACAGATGAAGTAGTAGTTACCGTTTTGCAGGTAAATAAAGTACCTGTTGCCAATGCCGGACACGACCAATCAATAAACGAAGGAGCAACGGTTTCTCTGGATTGTTCGGGTTCTTCCGATCCCGATGGCGATGCCCTTACGTTTAAATGGACAGCTCCGGCTGGAATAACGTTGAGTTCTGATACTGATTCAAAACCTACATTTTCTGCTCCTGATATTAGTGCCAATACTCAGTACACCTTCTCTCTGGTAGTTAATGACGGAAATGCAGATTCTCCAGCTGATGAAGTAGTGGTAACGATATTACTGGCAAATAAAGTACCGGTTGCCAATGCCGGACCTGACCAATCGGTAAACGAAGGAGCAACAGTTTCTCTGGATGGTTCAGCTTCATCCGATCCCGATGGCAATGCTCTGACCTACAAATGGACTGCCCCAGCTGGAATAACATTGAGTTCTGATAGCGATCAAAAACCAAGCTTTACCGCTCCTCAAGTCAGTGCCGATACTCAATATACTTTCTCGCTCGTGGTAAACGATGGACAGGCTGATTCTCCGGCAGATCAGGTGATCGTAAAAGTATTGAATGTGGATCATGCTCCGTATGTGAAGAGTGCTATTAAAGATATCTCGGTGGACAAAGGTGCGCCGGATCAAATTATTGATTTAAAAACAGTATTTGCTGACGATGATTTCGGCGATGTATTAGTTTACAGTGTTATCTCAAATACCAATAATCTGGTTGTTGAGGCTAAAATCACAGGATCTGATCTGACTTTAGATTTTTCAAGTGTAAATATCGGGTCATCGGAAATAGTCGTTACTGCAAGTTCAAATGGGAAAGAAGTTAACTCGAAATTTACGGTTGATGTCAACATACCCACCCTGGTTGATCCGTTTGCTAGTGAGAATCCGGAAATACTTATTTACCCAAACCCAACAAAAGGTGAAGTCAAATTAACATTTAGCCAGTTACCAAAAGCAGGAACTTTACTATCTATTTATAACCTTTCAGGCAAATTGATCTATAAATCTACTGCTGATGAAACGGAGAAAGATTTAAACCTGACAGGGTTTCCGGTTGGCCTTTATATTTTAAAAATTGATCAGCAAATGTATAAACTGATAAAATTCTAGTGTTTTGTACTTTAAGTGCGACTAAATAAGTTTTGGATTTATCGGTTTATTGGTTCTTTCTCAATAGCCGTAGCCTTCAGGACTAAAAAATAGATAACAATCTTTTGTGCTTTTTATAAAATATTACCGCAAGAATTAAAAAGGTCACTAAAAAATTAACCAATGAAATGATGATCGACAAAATAAATATTCCTATTAAAATGGAAAGGAACCGGCTAACATGAAAGATATAAGCTGTTAAATCAAACCCCAATAGCTTTGCAATGATATTGGCAAAAAGAAAAATAACCAGAATTGCCAAAAAGCCTGACCACATGCTTCTCAGATCGGGCCAACTAAGTTGCATGTGCGATGATATACAAAAAGAAAGGTACAGGAATAGCCAAAAAGTGAACACGTTCAAATTACTCAGGGCAAACACACTTCCGGTTAATTTTACTCCAAATGTGATAAACTCACCGGCACTTTTCATGAATTCAAAAATCCCCGTACCTTTAAATTCATTGGTTGCAATGAGTCTGGATATTTCGTTGTAGTTTGGCAAACAAAAATAGATGAGTGCATAAAGTATAAACGAACCAAATAATATAGGACCGGTGCCAATAAAAAAATTACCAATTCGCTGATAAAAACTATCCTTATTATATGAATGATTGACATATCCGAGGCTGCCATCCGCGCTGTTTGGAGAAAATAGTTTTATTTCAGTAATCCGGTGACCGAATAAAATACAAAAAAAAGCATGTCCAAACTCGTGTACCGGAGTTCCTATCCATCCGGTTAAATAAATATCGAGTTTGCTTAAATTTGAATTTGCAAACGCTTTCCGGGTTGACCGTGAAATAAAGTAAAGCAAAAGGCCAAAGATGATGACAAATCCAAAAATGGCAACCAACTGATAAAGGGTAGCAACAACAACCTGAAGAATAAAATTTAGGATGGGGTTTAGGTATTGCATGTACAATAATTGTGATTGTTTATTCCTCTTAATTAAAATGATAGGCGAAGGTAATTAATGAATTTTTAAGTTTCACCAATTACTTTATGGAGGTGGAACATATTGCGGTGTACTTATGAAATTGGATTAAAGATTTTGGTTGGAAAAATTAATAGGGGAAACATCTGCGAATAATTTGGTAAAAAAGAATTTTGAGAATAATTGTGAGCAGGGAAAGTTAATATCTTTACAGATAAATCGTTAGGACAGCAATGTGTCACATTAAAAAATTGAATTGGCCCTTTTTACCCAATTGCTAAATATCAATTCCATTTTTTTCTAAAAAAAGTTTCTCACTAAAATGAAAAAGTTACTTTTGCACGGTCTTTTCAACTTATCAAATTATACAGATATCAAGATATGGAAAGTGAATCATTAATTCTCTTTTTTATAGTTGCGCTTATCCTTGTGGGTGGGGCAATTATTTTTTCAACCCTTGTTGCGCCAAATTCATTTAATCCGGCTAAATCGGAACCTTATGAATGCGGTATTCCTACAGAAGGTCCTGCATGGATTCAGTTCAATGTAGGTTATTATCTTTTTGCAATTATTTATCTGATTTTCGATGTGGAAACCGTCTTTCTGTTCCCTTGGGCAGTTGTCATGAAATCTATCGGAATGAGGGCATTTATCGAAATCATAATTTTCTTTTTCGTACTTGGCCTTGGGCTGTTGTACGCATGGAAAAAAGGAGCTTTGAAATGGGTGTAATCAAATCAATGAAAGATGAAGATTTCGGGGATAGTGAATCTCTCGAACTCTTAAAAACGTCAGGCCACAATTTTTTTCTGACCAGTATCGACAATCTCCTCAACTGGGGTCGTTCGAACTCGGTTTGGCCACTTACTTTTGCGACCAGCTGTTGCGGAATCGAAATGATGGCAGCCGGTGCATCGCGCCACGACTTTGCCCGCTTTGGAATTGAAGTTTACCGCGCCTCGCCGCGTCAGGCCGACGTGATCGTTGTTGCAGGAACTATCGTTCATAAGATGGTGCCGGTTCTGAAACGTCTGTATGATCAGATGCCCGATCCTAAATATGTGATTGCCATGGGCGCCTGTGCTGTTTCCGGAGGACCTTTCTTTTACAATTCTTATTCTGTTGTCCGTGGAGTCGATCATGTCATTCCGGTAGATGTTTACATTCCCGGGTGCCCGCCTCGCCCTGAAGCCTTACTTTACGGAGTCATGCAACTTCAGCGGAAAATTAAGGGCGAATCATTTACCAATCCTGCTGATCAGGCCGACAGGTTACTTTAATTTCCAATCTATGCTGAATAAAGAAGAATTAACAGATATCATCAAAGGTATTACACCTGAAGCTGAATTCCCGGAAGGTAAACAACTGCTCGAAGTAATTGTTCCGGCAGAAAAATTATTCGCTCTGGTTGAAAAACTTAAAACGGATAAAAAGACTGCATTCAATTACCTGATTACCATGACTGCGGTTGACTTCACGACAAACATGACCGTTGTTTACCATTTGGAATCTACTGATTTCAGGCATTTAGTTGTTCTGAAATCAATTCTTTCAGATCGTGAAAATCCTCAGATCGACAGTTTAACAGCTCTGTTTCCAACTGCAGAGTTTTTTGAACGCGAAGTTTTTGACCTGTTTGGAATAAGGTTTAACAACCATCCAAACATGAAACGTCTTTTTCTGGAAGATGATTACGGATTCCCGTTACGCAAGGATTTCCGCGACGAAATAAATATCATTGAACGTTAATACTCTAATGATGAGTGAAGAAATTATAAAAGATGTGATTGTTGGGGAAAATGAGGACTATATTATTAATATGGGCCCGCAACACCCTTCCACCCACGGAGTATTGAGGCTGGAGGTTTGCCTGAAAGGTGAAACTGTAAAATATTTGGTGCCACACATTGGTTACATTCACCGTGGAATCGAAAAAATGTGTGAAGCAAACACCTATCAGCAAATTATTCACCTGACCGACCGGATGGATTACCTGTCGGCTCATATAAACAACGAAGCGGTTTGTATGATTGTTGAAGACGCCATGCAGGTTGAAGTTCCGGAACGGGTAAAATATATCCGTACTATTCTGGATGAGTTAAACCGCATTGCTTCACATCAACTTTGGTGGTGTGCTTTTGGGATGGATTTGGGCGCGCTGACCAGTTTCTTTTACGGCCTGCGCGACCGGGAACACATCCTTGATATTTTTGAAGAATCATTCGGTTCACGCTTGTTGCACAGTTTCCTTACACCCGGTGGCCTGATGCATGACGTCCACCCCAATTTTCAAAAAAGGACCAAAGAGTTTATCAAATACTTCAAAACAAAATTACCTGAGTACGATCAACTGCTGACCGGAAATATTATTTTCCAGAACCGTGCGATAGGAATCGGACATATGAGTCGTGAAACGGCTATCGGATACGGAGTTACAGGTCCTTCAGGCCGTGGATCAAATTTTTCATGCGACGTTCGTAAAATTGCGCCATACGGAGCTTACGACAAAGTCCAGTTCAACGAAATACTCGAAACAGGCTGCGATGTTTTTGCCCGTTATAAAGTCAGAATGGCCGAAATGTGGGAATCCATGAGCATCATCGAACAGTTGATTGACAATATTCCGGAAGGCGATTATACCGCTAAAATGAAGCCCATCATCAAACTGCCGGCAGGCGAATATTTCCGCAGAGTAGAAACTGCCCGGGGTGAACTGGCCGTTTATGTGGTAAGCGACGGAAATAAATCGCCATACCGTATGAAATTCCGCACGCCAAACTTTAGCAACTTGTTTGTGATGAACGAAATTGCTTCCGGCTATAAAATTGCCGACCTGATAGCCATCAGCGGTTCGCTCGACCTAGTAATTCCTGATATTGACCGCTAAATGAACACAAATATGTCATCAAACATTTACGATTTTTCGACACTTACCGGCTCTATTCATACCTGGTTATCAGGAATGATGTCGTCAGGTTGGGTCATTTTCACCGAAATGGTTCTCATCGGACTGGTTTTTCTTCTGATGTATGCCTTACTCGGTCTATTCCTGGTTTACCTCGAACGTAAAGTATGCGCCATCATGCAGAACCGCGTTGGACCAAACCGTGTAGGAAAATGGGGACTTTTGCAAACCATTGCCGACTTAATCAAACTTTTGCTGAAAGAGTTGATTCCAATCCGAAAATCAGATCCACTGCTTTTCAACCTGGCACCATTTATTGTAATTATTTGTTCATTCCTTGCTATGGCTGCTTTACCGTATGCCAAAGGACTTCAGGCAATCGATTTCAATATTGGTGTATTTTATGTGATGGCAGTATCTTCACTTAGTGTGGTTGGTATTCTGCTTGCAGGTTGGGCGAGTAACAGTAAATACTCGTTGATAGGCGCTATGCGAAGCGGAGCACAAATTGTAAGTTATGAACTTTCAGTTGGTCTTTCACTTTTGGCGATTGTAGTTTTTTCAGGAAGTATGCAACTTTCAGAAATTATTGGAAGCCAGGCAAACGGATGGTGGATTTTTAAAGGCCACATCCCGGCTATAATTTCTTTCATTATATTCCTAATTGCCAGTACCGCCGAAATTAACCGCGGTCCTTTCGACTTAGCTGAAGCTGAATCAGAATTAACTGCCGGTTTTCATACTGAATACTCAGGAATCAAATTCGCATTTTTCTTTCTGGCCGAATACATGAACATGTTTATCGTTGCAGCCCTTGGAGCAACTGTATTTTTGGGCGGTTGGATGCCATTTCATGTCGGAAACTGGGAAGGCTTTAATCAAATAATGGATTATATCCCTTCGGTGGTTTGGTTCTTTTCAAAAACATTTTTTATCATTCTGATTATCATGTGGTTTAAATGGACATTCCCACGTCTGCGAATCGACCAGTTATTGACTCTGGAATGGAAATACCTGTTACCAATAAGTTTATTCAACATTGTATTAATTGCCTTCATCGTACTGATGGGCTGGCATTTTTAATAATAAATAAGGATGAATAGTATAGCACAATATTTTTCCGAACTGTTTAAAGGACTTTCCTCATTATGGGCAGGAATGCGCATAACCGGAAAATACTTTTTCAGCCCGCGGGCCATTGTAACCCAGCAATATCCTGAAAACCGGAAAACCCTGAAAATGGAAGAGCGGTTCAAAGGAGAAGTGACCATGCCTCACGATGAAAATAACCAACATGCCTGTACCGGATGTGGTATCTGTGAAATGAACTGCCCGAACGGATCAATCGAGATTTTAACCGACCGCGTTCCTAACGCTGAAGGCAAAATGGAGCGGGTGATCGATAA
>Ga0209417_1000619_pt1 | contig 79480 bp, 76 predicted proteins | sample RifGroF2_FD_184002 | JGI IMG/M metagenome (GOLD analysis project Ga0209417, IMG submission 184002) | Groundwater microbial communities from Rifle, Colorado, USA - Groundwater F2 (SPAdes) (version 2) | ecosystem: Environmental > Aquatic > Deep subsurface > Groundwater | place: Rifle, Colorado... | reverse complement strand
GCCTTGTAAATCTGATTCTTTTATTTCTTGTTTCATGAAAGCTATTAAAACAATAAATCTCGATGGCGCAAGTACAAAATGTTTTTTTCAGATTTTTTTTAAGCAAAAATAGTGCCGAACAGAATTGGCACTTTTCGGCAAAAACAGGAAAATTAACACAATCGTGCTGCGAAATCAGGGTATAGGGAATATTTTAGGATTTAACCCTAAGGTTATTTTTTACCTTGAACCAAGACAAATTATCGTTCAGGCCGAAGGCTTTTGCGGTGGCGGATTTAATTCCTGTTTCCAAAGCGTTTCTTAAATTGTCGAGGGAATTAACGAACCCTCCGGCAGGCCGGGGGGCTAAATAGGATTTTATAAATCCTGCCAATAAATAATCGCCACAGGCGACGGTGTTTAGTACATCATATTTTTTGCCGGTGTATTTTGCGGAAATTGCAATTACATCTTTTTGATTGCCGCTCCCTAACGGTCGCGGCTCGGAAACCCCCTGATAAATCAGGGGGCTAAATAAGAGGATGGCGCCTTTTTCGCCGCGGGAGACGAGAATAAAATTAACCTTATTCAATAATTTTTTCGATGCCTTAATTATATCATCTTCCGTATTTTTGATTTTACTGCCGATAAGTTCGCCGAGTTCTTCAATATTCGGCTTAATCAAAAACAAGCCGCCTTTGGAAACAATTTTTTTCAAAGCAGGGCCGGAAGTGTCAACACAAACGGCAGCTCCTTTTTTCTTCGCGAACTCTACCAGTCCAACTGTTTCTTGCGGCATTGCGCCTGCAAAAACGCACAAATTATTTTTCCTGATTATTTTTTGCAAATCCTGTTTCAGCATTTTCATCGATTTATTATTTGCCAAAGTGCTCTTGCTGCGAAGATGAATCTGTCGTTTGTTTGCGGTATCAATAACTGTAATGTTTTCGCGAGTTCGGCCGGGGGTTTTTGTCATTTGAATAGTAATTTTTGCGGCTTTACCGCGTGGGCTGAAGCCCACCCTACATGCTTTTTTCATTTGTTCGAAATCTTCACTGCCCCAGAGGCCTGCGGCGATTGACTGCTCTCCGAGCCATGCAAGAGCCTTGTTGATATTCAATGCTTTGCCGGCCGGTGAAATATTTTGAGATGATATAACCTTGTGCTCGTTCCAGTCGATGCCGTTAATTTCAATTGTCCTATCCCAACAGGGAGATAAGCCGATAGTGATGATTTTATTTTTCATAGATAATCTGAGTTTTTTTTATAATCGTTGATAAGCTATGAAACCGGAGTATCCAAACTTCGGTTAATAATGATAAGTATATAGGTTTTGATAGTGATAGCAAGAAAAGTTTCATGCGGCTATTGGGAGCCGAAAGGGGAAAAGTGGGGCGGAAGCGGCAGAGTAAACTGACGCATATTATGGTAATTTTTTAGTTGTTAGTTTTTTTCAAAGATTTTACAATAAAGGAGATTTGAAAGGGAAAGCTATGATGCAGCAGGAGCAGATTCAATATTTGGCCAACTTATATTTTCTGGCCGGTGCAGATAAAAATTTTGAAGTCGAAGAGGATTATATCCTACAGGATGTTGCTAAGGGAATCGGGGCAGGGTATCTTGAAACGCGAAAAGCGCTCGACCTTTCGCTTGAAAAAGATTTTCAAATCAAACTGCCGAAAAGATTGTCTGAAAAATACCGCTGTCTTGAAGATATGCTGTTTCTTGCATTGAACGATAAAAAATTTCACAAGATGGAAAAAGAAATCATCTTAAAATACGCAAAAAAACTCGGTATCAATCAGGAACAGTTAGATATTATTCGTGAGGAAACGAAAGTACGAATTTCGGAGATAAAAAAATAGCAGCTAACTATTTAATCGCTGATTACACAGATTACGCAGATCGGTATATGGAGGAAAAACCCCCGGTAAAACCGGGGGCTAAACGGAGTATTGCAAGATTATAGAATTTCCAAAGCGATGAGGGTTATGTCATCGGGCTGGAGGTAATTTTTGCCTTGTTTTATAACGGTCTCAAATTCTGAAACCAAAGTATCTGCTGGGAGATTTGCAATTTCCAAAAACCATTTGTTAAAATCGAATGATGCATTGTTATTTGTGGTATTTATAAAAGGCTCTGCGCCATCAGAATAAATAAGCAGTTTATCGCCGACAGCGAGCTGGATTGTTTCCTGCTCAAATTGAGCGCTGTCGAAAATGCCGAGAAGCGAACCTTTTGTCTGTAATAAGCGAGGCTGTTTATTTTTCTGTATAAAAATCGGGTACGGATGGCCTGCACGGCATAACGTTAACTGTAATGTCTGCGTGTTGAGCAGGCAATAACAGCTTGTTGTGAACTGGCATCCGCTGAGATTCTGTTCGATCATTCGTTTGTTTAGAGTGCTTATCACTTCGAGAGGCGAAAAGATTTTGTATTTGTTTCCTAAAGTTTGACGCATCTGGACAGCGTGTTTGAGGAACATTGTCAGCAGCGCGGCGGGAATAGAATGGCCAACGGCATCGGCCATATAGAAACCGATGTGGTTTTCGTCGAGACGCGCGACATCGTAAATATCGCCTGAGACCCAATCGGCGGGCATAAAGCTGATTGCCCATTTGAGCTTGTCGCTGTTGGGCAGAGTGCGCGGGAGGAAATCGCGCTGTACGAGGCCGGCCATTTTTAACTGGTGCTCGAGCTGTTCGGCGTGGTATTCCTTTTGCGTTACGTCCACGATGAGGGGCTGGAATTTGGGTTTGCGATATACGTTGCTGATTTTGATTACTGGTATAATCTGGCGAGCTGAAGTTTTTCCTATGACGTTGAGCATTTTGCAATGGCCGAGGTCAAGGTTTTCAAAATCGCCGTAAACGATAGTCGGAATCTTTGCCCTGTCGAGCAGTTTGATTATTTCAACTAATCTGTTGTGCTGGTCGGGCTGGATATATTCTGTATCGATAATTGCGGTGCCGATAGTTTCGGGATAGAACTCTGTTTCGAGGAAGAAATCGAAATCGGTTTTTTTCCAGTTGAAGTTTTCGGTATCTAAAATTTTCTGGAAGTCCGGTTTAATGGAACCTCCGGCACAAATAAATAATGCATCGAAGAAAAGAACTGTGTTTTTATTTGATTTTGCCAAGTTTTCCGTCCTTATTAAAAGCTAAGTATACTTACATTTTCGGCAAAATCGAGAGGGGACTTGTGCAGAGTTTTTGTTGACATAGTATGACTCATAAATTAGGATTTTATCGGTCTTAGATTAACCGCGTGGGCTGAAGCCCACCGTACAAATAAATTGAGAGGGTAAACAATGGGTAATAATATTGATCCATCATGTATGGCGGCACCGTTTATGGTAGTGTTTTTTCTTATTTTCGCAGTTTTCGGGCTGGCAGTAATTTTATTTAAATTATTTCTCTGGTGGAAAATATTTTCAAAGGCGGGTTACAGCGGCGCGTTTGCATTTTTGATATTAGTGCCGTTTGTAGGGAATTTGATAGTTCTTTGCGTACTAGCATTTTCGAATTGGCCGATTTTAAGCAGGGCAGTGCCGCCTGTGCCGCAGATTTAGCTGGGTTTTAACCAGAGAAAATAGCGGAGCCGATGCGGAGGATTGTCGAGCCTAACTCGATAGCGAGTTCGTAGTCCTGACTCATACCCATACTTAGATGTTTAAAGTCTGAGCCGCCGATTTTCTCACCCTGTATTTCCTCGAAGAGTTCGCGTGCTCTTTCGAAACTTTCTTTTACTACATCCTTGTTCAATGTCAGCGGGGCCATTGTCATTAGGCCGACGAGTTTGAGGTTGGGCATTGTAACAATCTGCTCTGCGAGATGGATTGCGGCGCCGACGGGAACGCCATATTTTTGCGGTTCCTGCGAACAGTTGACCTGCATCAGAATTTTTGGGGTGAGGGAAAGTTTTTCGGCGTCTTTGCTGACTTCCTCGGCGACGCGGAGGGTATCGACAGAATGGATGAACTGACAATTTCGCAGGAGTTGGCGGACTTTATTTCGCTGAAGATGGCCAATCATGTGCCAATTAATTTTTTTTGGGATTGACGGGTCAGCGGAATTTTGGCTCAAGAAAAGGTCGAGGTCTTCGGCGGTGATTTTGAGATGCTGCACGCGGTTTTCGCCAAGCTCTGTACAGCCGAGACGCACGACTTCTTTTATCATATCGATGTTGGCGGATTTGGTAACCACCACAGTTGTGATTTCAGAGGGGTCTCTGCCGCAATGGCTGCAAGCGGCGGCGATGTTTTCCTGAACTTTTTTCAGATTGTCAGCGATTTTATTCATCGATCCTTCTACAGATAAAATCACGGAAGAAATTTTGCTGTATTTTTAAGTTTACGCGGCAGGTATTCGTTGACGACGAAATCGAGGCCGTGTTTAGCGAAAGCCTGCTGCTCGACACGAACGCCCATATTAAGCATCTGGTTCATCGCAGCCTGCCATGGCTTGTGATGTTTGACGAAGGGGTCGTTTTTCAAAGCGTCTTTCGCGCGTTTGATGTCAACTTCCTTCAATGGATGCGTCGGCAATTTGTAATCTATAATATCCTGCGGGGTAACGCCAAGGAATTTTGATTTCGGTACGCAGAAATATTCGTTAAGGTGCGCGGCGTTTCCTGAGCCGACTTTGAGCGTTCTATAAATATTGAAATAACCGTAAGGGTCGCCATCGACGAAAGCGTAAACGGGTGCTTTTAATTTGTCTGAAAGCCTTCGGATGAATCTTCGGCAGGCGCGGGTTGGTACGCCTCCCATGCTGATCAGGATGCAATCGTTTTTGTTCCAATAATCATATTTAACGAGGCGCTGGAACATACCTGCGGTTTCGATTGCGAGGATGAATTTTGCATCGCTTGAAAATTCGAGACCTTCGACATCGATGGGAATGGAATAGGAGCCTGAACCGAATTTAGTGCAATCTATTTTGAGCCTATTTCCTTTTGCGTCGGAATCTATGACGATGAGCTTTCCTGCGACTTCGCCGCCTTTTTCTTCGGGGATGAATTTTAACTGTTCGCGGTTAACGCCGAACATAGCTTCGACGTCATCCATAATGGTGTCCGATTCGGGCTGCTCATCGAAGCCTGCTTTCCCCCAGTTTTTGGAGATATAATAAGCCTCTCTTTTTGTCGCCATATCGTTTGTGTCGATTAGTTCTTTCGAGAGCGACATCATCTTTAATGTTTGAGCAAAAGTCTTGACGGTGCTGACGGTCAGTGTCCTGATTTTGTTTTTGCCGAGGATTTCGAAATGTCCCTGATCTGAATGATATTTGACATTATTCAGCGATCGCACGGGGGTCGACATCGTGGGCTTTTGCTTTTTCAGGATCTTTTCCTGTATGTTTCGAGCGGTAGTTTTTATTTTTTCGGCAACTGCCGGTGCATTTTTCTTTGTCATTTTGATTCCAAACTTACAAAATATTAAAATTACATTGTATAATCTAAATGAAATATTGCGCAATTCAAGCTTAAAGTTTTCGCTATTTTGCAGTAAAAAGGGCTTGACATATCTCCATAAATCTGATTTTATGGAGACTCAGCAAACTTGGAATTCGATTGACTTAGCTCTTTATAATCGCTATAATCGAAATAACGTTATTTAAAATCCTCGGCGAGGCAGTGTCAAGCCAGTGGTTCCCCCCCAGCCACTTTGACCGTCTCGCCATTTTTATAGTATAAGCGTGTTGAAGCGTTATAACTCAATGTCTAAATTTGGTGGAAATTGTCAATTTTATAGTCCGGTAATCTGGAGATTAACGGTTCTCTTGCGGGGGCCGTCGAATTCACAAAAATAAATTCCCTGCCATGTTCCGAGCTGTAAACGATTGTCTTTAATAATCACAGTTTCGCTGCATCCGACGAGAGAACTTTTGGTGTGTGCGTCTGAATTTCCTTCGGAGTGCTGATAACCAGCATTATTGTGGGGAATAAGAGAGGAAAGAGTGAGAAGGACATCGTGGGTGACGTCCGGGTCGGCGTTTTCATTGATGGTGATTGCGGCGGTTGTATGCGGGCAGAAGACGAGAACGGAGCCGTTTGAGATGCCGGATTTCTCGACTGCATTTCGGACTTTATCGGAGATGTCAAGCATTTGGTTGTGGGCGTTGGTGCTGACGGGAAAAGAATCGGTTACAAATTTCATAATTTATCTCCTACATTCTGTCTATTATTTTTATGCCGAGGAGGTTTTCGAGGCCGTGGCGAATTATTTGCGCGGTTAAATTGCAAAGCAGAAGGCGCGAAGCTCTTGTTTTCGGCTCGGCATCGAGGACGGGACAGGCATTGTAAAATGCGCTGAATTTGCCCGCTAAATCGTAGAGATACGCGGTAAGGAAATTGGGTTTGAAATCGGCGATGGCGGTGCTGAAGGCTTCGCTGTAGCGGATGAGCTGTTTGGCAAGTTCGAATTCAGCGGGTTCATTGATAAATATTTCTTTTAAACCTTTTAATTCTTTTGCGGTGTCGATTCCTTTTTCCTGACCTTTTCGGCCAATGGATTTGACACGGGCGTAGGCGTACTGCATATACGGGGCGGTGTTGCCGTCCATCGCGAGCATTTTGTCAAAACTGAAAATGTAATCGCTTGTTCGATTGTTGGAATAATCGGCGTACTTGACGGCGCCGATTCCGACGGCGCGGGCGATACTATCTTTTTCACTGTCGGCAAGTTCCGGATTTTTTTGTTCGACGACCTGCTTTGCTCTTTTGACGGCTTCGTCGAGAAGCTCTTTTAGTTTTATGTTTTCGCCTGAGCGGGTTTTTAATGGTTTGCCATCTTCGCCGAGGACGGAGCCGAATGTAACGTGAACGAGCTTTGTATCTTTTACCCAGCCGGCCATTTCAGCGACTTTGAAAAGCATTTCAAAATGCTGCTTCTGACGGGCATCTGTAACGTAAATTATTTCATTGGCCTTTAATTCGTTTATACGGAAACGCAAGGCGGCTAAATCAGTTGTTGCGTAAAGAAAAGCTCCATCAGTTTTTTGGATGATAAAAGGCATAGGATTGCCTTCTTTTGTTTTGAAGCCTTCAGGGAAAACGCAAATCGCACCTTCGGATTCAACGGCTAATTCCACTTTTTTTAAATCGTTGACAACATCAGCTAATTTGTCTCGATAAAAACTCTCGCCTCGTTCATCTTTAACAGTTAAATTAATACCTAATGTTTCATAAATTGGCTGATAATGCTTACGTGATTCGTCTACAATATTTTTCCATTGCTCCATTGTTATAGGGTCAGATTGATGTAATCTTCTTACTTGCTGATGTGCAACAGCAACAAAATTTTCATCATTATCAAATCTTTGTTTTGCACTTTTATAAAATTGCTCAAGGTCATTAATTTCTACTTGTGAATAATCTTCATCAACATAAGGCCATTCTAATTTAAAATATGCAATCAGCATTCCAAATTGTGTTCCCCAGTCGCCGATGTGGTTTTGAGGGATTACATTCCAGCCTGCCTGTGAGAGCATTCGGCAGATACAATCGCCTATGATTGTGCTGCGCAGATGGCCGACGTGCATTTGCTTTGCGATGTTCGGGCCGGAGAAATCGACGACGACGGTTTTTGATGTTTCGGATTTTTCTATGCCGAAGTTTTCGGTGTCATTTTTTATTTCTGTGAGATAGTTTTTAATAAATTCAGGTTTTAATCTTAAATTTATAAAACCTGCGCCTGCAATTTCGGGAGTTTGGCAGACATCCTCAATTTGGAGATTTGCTATTATTTTTTCGGCGAGCTGGCGAGGATTTGTTTTTAACTGTTTTGCTAATGAGAGGGCGCTGTTGCTCTGGTAATCGCCGAATCTTGGGTCTGTGGCGGCGGTAACTATAGCGGGGATGTTTTGGCCTGTTACTTTTTGGATGGCATCAGTTATTCGCTGCGAGATTAGTTCAATTGGAGTTTTCATATTATTCCGCGTGGGCTAAAGCCCACCCTACGCATCGCCGTACCGGCGACGGCTAAACAACTTATTCAAAGATTATTCAATTTTTAGTTTTTCGGCATCGCCCCAGAGAAGTTCCAAATCGTAAAATTGTCTGAATTCTTCATTGAAGAGGTGGACGACAACATTGACGAAATCGAGTAGAACCCATTTGCCCTGGTCGTAACCTGCACGGCCGAAAATTCTGAAATCATGTTTTTTCCCGTAATCAGTAATATCATCTGCAACGGTGCGGGTCTGGCGGTCGCTTGTTCCAGTGGCGATAACAAAAAAATCGGTCGCGGGACTCTTGCCCGTAAGGTCGAGGACAACTACATCCGTACAATTGTTATGAACAGCGATTTTTGCTGCTTCAAGAGCGAATTGCTTCGAGGTTAATTCTTTTTTCTTTTTTGAAGACTTTTTTACAGTGGTTTTTTTCTTTGCCAAGTTTATCCTTTTTGCCACAGAGTTTTATTTTATATATTAGCCACAGAGAACACAGAGTTCACAGAGGCAAAAAAAACGGGGTCGAGTTTAATTCTCGACCCCGATAGGATACAGTTAAATGTGTTATAAGTCAACTATTTGCCTAAATGCAGAAATTCTGAAATAGCAGGAGCAAATTTGACGATGACGCCTGAGAATACAACACTAACCATAGTCATAAGCTTGATAAGAATGTTCAAGCTTGGGCCGGCAGTGTCTTTGAAGGGGTCGCCGACAGTGTCGCCAACAACAGCGGATTTATGAGCGGGGGAGCCTTTTCCGCCATGAGCACCTTTTTCAATGTACTTCTTGGCATTATCCCATGCGCCGCCTGCGTTGTTTAGCGTAATTGCGAGAACGAAACCGCAGGTAAGGCCGCCTGTAAGAAGACCCATAATTCCCGCTACTCCGAGGAGAAGACCTGTAACGACTGGTACGATAATAGCCAGCAGAGATGGGAGAATCATTTCTCTCTGAGCGCCGGCAGTGGAAATCGAAACGCATCTTGCGTAATCCGGTTTAGCTTTGCCTTCCATAATTCCGGCGATTTCCCTGAATTGTCTTCTGACTTCGTTAACCATCGCGCCAGCGGCTCTGCCGACAGCTTTAATGGTCATAGCACAGAAAACAAATGACATCATAGCGCCAATGAACAAACCGCAAATGAGTTTTGGGTTCATAATTGTCAGGTCATAGGCACGTACGAAATCAGAGATTGCAGCGGTTTTAGCAGAAATAGTTCCTTCGACTTGTCCACTTGAACTGAATATGAATTGTCCAACCTGGTAAACTTTTTCAGGAGCGGCGTCAGCGAGACGACCAATCCAGATCTTGATCTCTTCAATGAATGAAGCGAGAAGAGCCATAGCTGTCAGAGCGGCTGAACCAATTGCAAAGCCTTTGCCTGTGGCGGCAGTTGTGTTGCCGAGTGAATCGAGAGCATCTGTTCTTTTTCTAACTTCAGCACCGAGTCCGCTCATTTCAGCGTTTCCGCCTGCGTTGTCAGCAATTGGGCCGTAAGCATCGGTTGCGAGTGTAATGCCAAGAGTTGAGAGCATACCAACTGCGGCAAAGCCGATACCGTAAAGTCCTACTGAAGGATATGTGAATCCGCCTGCGAAAGCGAATGCGCAGATGATACCGATAACGATTGTAATTACCGGAAGACCAGCAGAGTACATACCAGTTGCGAAACCATCGATGATTGTTGTGGCAGGTCCCATTAAAGCCTGGTCAGCAATGCCTTTTGTAGGTTTATATTCGTCTGAAGTATAGTATTCAGTGAATTGGCCGATTACGACGCCTGCGATAAGACCTGATATTACTGAACCGAAAATTCCCCAGGTAATCCATTCGAATTTAACAAGGAAGAGTAGTGCAAATATAATAAGTACCGAACTTCCCAAAGTTCCAAACAGAAGTGAACGGAGCAGATTTTTCTGAGTTGCATCTTCTTTGCATCTTACCATAAAGATACCGATAATCGAAAGTATGATGCCAATACCTGCCACGACCATAGGAGCCAGAACTGATTTTAAAACATCAGACTGTGTTTTCATTGCCATAGCAGCGCCGAGAGCCATTGTTGCGAGAATCGAGCCGCAATAGCTTTCGTAAAGGTCTGCACCCATACCAGCGACGTCGCCTACGTTATCGCCAACATTGTCTGCGATTGTTGCGGGGTTTCTGGGGTCATCTTCCGGAATTCCGGCTTCTACTTTACCGACGAGGTCAGCGCCTACGTCAGCGGCTTTTGTGTAGATACCGCCGCCGACTCTTGCGAAGAGAGCCTGTGTTGAAGCACCCATACCGAAAGTAATCATTGTAGTTGTGATCTCGACGAGTTTATGGTCGTGATGCATTCCGGCGGGCACGAGCTGGAGGCCGAGGAAAGAAAGACCATTTGCCATATTTGCTGCGGTATAAACGATTTTATCGAGAATTAGGAACCAAAGTGAAATATCGAGAAGGCCGAAACCTACGACGACAAGACCCATAACAGCGCCGCTTCTGAAGGCAACCTGAAGACCTTTATTTAGGCCTTCGCTGGCGCCCTGGGCAGTTCTGTTGGAAGCGTTTGTCGCGGTTTTCATACCGAGGAATCCGCAAATGCCGCTAAAGAGACCGCCTGTTAAGAACGCGACAGGCACAAATGGATTTTGAATTCCCATTTTAGCAAGTATAGCGAATATGATTAGGAGCACGACAAAGACCATTGCGACAACTCTGTATTGTCTGAAAAGGTAAGCGTAAGCGCCTTCCTTTACATACTGTGCGATTTCAATCATTTTCGGGGTTCCGGGATTTGCACCCATCATCATCTTGTAAAACATAAACGCGAATACAAGAGCCGCGATAGAGGATATCGGAGCAATCCACCAAAGGGCGGGTATCGCACCTACGGAATCAACGACAGATTCCACCGCACCTTCCTGTGCGAACGCTGCTGCCGACATAAACAGGACAGCGAACAAAAATCCAGTTTTTGCAATCAAATTTTTCACTTTAACAACTCCTTATAAAAATAAATTTAAGATTATTTGAAACTCATTTTAGCATTGAGTTACTTTATCAAAGAGACATAAGCAACGGCATAAAATTTTTCTATGCGCGAAATTAGGGACAGTGTATAGATAATCAATTTTTTTGCAAGGAAATAACGCACTAAAAATTTCGAATTGGTCTATAAATAAGACCAAGAAAAATCGTTCAATTGTTTAAAATATAAGTCATTATGCAATAAGATGTTATGGTGCGCTCTCGAAAAAAAGACTGCTGACCACCTTTAAGGTGTTTGAAAATTTCCTGTTTTACGCAAACAGCCTAAATTAAATAGCTCCTGACCCCATTTTTTAATTGTATGAAGTAATCAGGACGACGGATTTTTTTGCTCTGTCGATTGCGGCGGTTCTGTCCTGCATAAAACCGTGAGATTTTATTTTTGCCGGAAGATCTGGGATGGTTTGTAAAAAAGATAAAACGATTGAGCTTTTTAATGCATAATTTACGTTCTGAGGAACTGTGCCGGTAGTCATGAGCGCTGATATGTCATTTAGTCTTGCGATAATCAGGCCAATGACTTCGCCTTTGTCATTTACAAGCGGGCCGCCTGAATTGCCAGGCTGAACGGGAACGCTGATTTGGAAAAACTGGGGATTGTCGCCTGTGCCGGAAAGAGCACTAATGGAACCTTCGGTGAATTTGGGTTCTGTGCCCTGGAGAGAGATTTGAGGATAACCCATTGTGAAAACCAAATCGCCGGTTTGAGCGGTTTTATCGGGAGAAATCGGGAGATATGAAAAATCATTGCCATCGATTTTTAAAATAGCGGCATCAATAGAATCGTTTTTAGCAATTACTTGAGCGGGATATTTTTTTTGATTGTAGAGGATGTTAACGCTGCCTGATTTCCCGACTGAATGGTTGGCAGTGAGAATATAGCCGTCAGAGGTGATGAAAAAACCGGTTGATGTGATTTCAGAGTTCGCGGTGAAGCCGGCGGGGTCACCTTTTGGTGCATCTTTTTTTACGAGATAACCTTTTAATTTTGTTACCCTGTTAATTCTCTTTTGTGCATCTTCAATTTCTGCCGGTGACATTTTTTCGCGAAGTTCTTCTTTTAGCCATTTTGCATCTTTATCGCCGTTCATCGAAGCGAGCGACATCCATTTTAAGCTTTCGGCGTAATCGATATTAACGCCTTTGCCGTTCCAATAGCATGCGCCGAGAACAAGCTGGGCGCGGGTGGAACCTTGTGAGGCGGCCTTGATGAACCATTTCGCGGCGGTTTTGTAATCCTGCGGAACTCCTTCGGCTCTGCAGTACATAACGCCGAGGAGATATTGAGCATCGATATTGCCGGCGGCGCCTGCTTTTGAGAACCATCTAACAGCTTCTTTGTAATTGTGTGGTTTTTCGTCGCCGCGGTCTTTGCAATAAAGCAGACCAAGCTGGTATTGAGCTTTTGCATTGTTTTGCATTGCGGCTTTTGTGAGCCATTTTTCGGCGAGCGAGTCGTCCTGTTCGATGCCGGTGCCTTTATAATACATAAGTCCAAGTTGGTATTGAGCATCGGCGAGACCCTGATTTGCGGCTCTGGCAAACCATGCGGCCGCTTCGGGGTAATCTCGGCCCACGCCAAGGCCCTTACTGTATAAAAGTGCGAGGCTGTATTGTGCTTTTGCATACTCCTGCACGGCGGCTTGTGCATACCATTGAAAAGCCTGAATATAATTTTGGACTGTGCCGCGGCCGTTTTCACAGATTTGGCCGAGTTCGTATTGGGCTTTTGCACTGCCTTGCTCGGCGGCTTTTGTGTACCACATAATTGACTGGTTGTAATCTTTTGGCACGCTGCGGCCTAACTGATACATCAGAGCAAGTGAGAGCTGGCTATCTAAATCGCCTGATTGTGCTTTAGCTGTCAATTCGTCAATCGAGAGAGATGATGCTGCGGAGACTTCGGTAAACCAGCAAGCCGCAATGATAAACGCCAATAAAGATAATCGAATTTGCATAATAGTAAATCTGTAATCAGGATTGGCGGTATTATACATAAACGTGAAATTCAAGACAAGTTTAAAGCTGATATAATATTATTATCAGAGCAAATCGCATGAGGGAAATTGAGTATATTCCTTATTTACAGCGAAAATAAACGATGTGATAATTATGAGAAAAAGGAGATTAAAATGATAAATGTAGTATCCCTAATACTTTTTGCGATAGCCGCTTTAGCAGGTGTGACTCTTGCTGTGATGTACACTAAAGGAAAATTAACAATCGGCGGTGCGCTGCTTCATGGTTTGTTTGCGGCAAGCGGATTGGTCGTATTGATAATCTCCGCGGCACAAGGTCAAACGACTACAATAGCAAATTACGCGCTGGTTTTGTTTGTCATTGCGGCATTGGGAGGTGCGGTATTATTCGGAAGCCATTTGAAAAAAGGAATGCTGCCGAAACCGCTTATCGGTATTCATGCAGCAGCCGCAGTGATTGCGTTTCTAATGCTGCTGACCGGAGTATTCCGCAAATAACAAGAGAATGAACATAATTCTAAAAACAGGGCTGGCGCTGGGATTAATTTCATTCTGCTTATTGATTTTGCAGATCGTACTTACTTGCCGTTTTAAACCGCTTGAAAGAATTTTTGGGCTCGACAGGCTTACGAATTTTCACAGATATCTGGGCATTATAATTGGATTACTTCTTACAACGCATATCATTATTATGCTGTCGCTGATAAAGGTTCAAAATTTTGCGATAGTAATGGGGCAGATAGCTTATGGAATCGCTTTTGTTAATATTGTTCTGGCATTGTCATTCGAAGCTTTCGGGATGGATTATAATGTCTGGCGGGTAATTCATAAGATGATGCCGATTGTAGTTGTTGCGGCTTTCATTCATTCTTATTTGATTGGGCCAGATTTGCAAAATGCCGGGATGAGGATATTGTGGTGGGTGCTATTAACAGTTTTTGCAATGGCGGTTTTACTTCGAAATTTTTATATACCGCTATTTATTCGAAAAAAATATAATATTAAATCGATAGAGCAGGTAACGCATAATACTTTTACGCTTACATACCTTCCGGAAAAAGGAAATCGTTTTGAATATAAGCCGGGGCAATTTCTTTTTCTAAAATTAAGGCGACCCGGCCGAAAAAGCGAAACACATCCATTTACGATTTCATCTTCACCGACTCAGGGAGGGTTTTTGCAAAATACGATCAAGCAATCGGGCAATTATACGAATACGATAAATCAAACATTTATCAGCGATAAAGCTGTTATTGAAGGGCCTTACGGCAAGTTTAGTTTTTTATACACGAAATCGAAATCTCTGCTGTTTATAGCGGGCGGGGTAGGCATAACGCCAATAATGAGTATGATAAGATATTTGCGAGATACCAATGATAAAAGGCGAGTAGTCGTTCTTTATGCCAATCGTGCTTTTAACGATATTATATTTAAAACAGAGATGGAGAATTTGCCGGGGAATTTCAAAGTTGTTCATATTCTGTCGGATGCGGAGAAAGACTGGAAAGGTTTAAAAGGACATATTACAAAAAACATTATCGAGGAAAATGCACAAGATATTCTTCCTGAGGCAGATGTTTTTCTGTGCGGGCCGCCGAAGATGATGGAGACGATGGTGAATTACCTTAAGGACTTGAAAGTACCTTCAACCAAAATACATTATGAGAGATTTACGATATAACTAAAAACTCATAACAAGAGATTTTTGTTAGAAAAAAGATTTGCTCATAACCACTTCTGGGTATAAAATACACCATTATTTCTCAATTCGAGTTTAAAAAGGGATTTATGTATCTTCAAGCAATAAAGAAAAGCATTGAAAATATCATAGCATCTTATTTCAGGATACATCCGGTCAGACACGTAGTATTGGGATATTTGATATATATTTTTGTGGGCTGGGTGTTTCTTTGTTTTCCTTTTATGCATAAGCCAGCAGCGGCGGCAAGTGTTCTCGATCATTTGTTTATTTCCACATCAGCGGTTTCAACAACCGGCCTTGTAACAGTCAGCGTATCGGGAACTTATAATATTGCTGGTCAAATATTAGTATTGATTTTGATTCAACTTGGCGGAATCGGATATATGACGTTTGGCTCATTTATATTTCTGGCTCAAAGGCGGCCTTTGAGGATAGAAAGAATGAATATTGCCAATGTTGTTTTCGCGCTTCCGGAAACTTTCAAGGTTTATAAATTTATCAGGAGCGTAATAATATTTACTATTTCGATAGAAACCGTGGGCGCGATTTTAATTTATATCATGTTGCGAAAAGCGGGAATCGAAGGCGCTTTCTGGTCTGCGATATTTCACAGCATATCTTCATTTTGCACTGCCGGTTTCAGTCTTTATGATAACAGTTTTGAAAATTATACTTCGCATGTGGGTTTGAATATTGTAATAGCTTTTTTGAGTTATCTCGGAGCAGTAGGATTTATAGTTTTTGTCGATATTTGGCGAAAGCTCCAGGGAAAAGTTGAAAACGTAACACTGACAACAAAAATAATTTTATGGGCTACATTTTACCTAAGCGTAATTGGAATATTTATCTTTTTTATAACAGAACCGAGCATAAAAAATTTACCGCCTGACCAGCGACTGGTGGCATCATTTTTTCAGGTGATGACGTCGATGACTACTGTGGGATTTAACACAATACCAATAGGGAGCCTGAGCAGGGCGTCTCTTTTGGTGATAATAGTTTTGATGGTGATAGGAGCGTCCCCATCCGGCACAGGCGGAGGTTTGAAATCGACGACATTTTCGGCTCTTTGGGGACTTATGCGAAGCACGATACACGGTGAGAAAGAAGTGTCGTTCTGGGGACGAACCGTTCCCGATTACCGAGTTAAACTTGCTGCATCGGTATTCTGTTCTTACGTAACCTTCCTTTTGATAGGAACGTATTTTTTATCATTGGCTGAAGGGCGGATGGATTTTGAAAGCATATTGTTCGAGGCGGCTTCTGCTTTAGGAACAGTGGGCTTGAGTACTGGAATTACAGGGTCTGTAACACCAATGTCGAAAATCATTCTTATCATATTAATGTACCTGGGCAGATTGGGGCCACTGACTTTCGGTTTGTCTCTGGTTGCGGGCCATAAAAAAGAGATAGAGACCAAACGGGCAGAAGATTTGGTGATTTAATTATGTATGATAATCGGCGTTGATTGTTACATAATCTTTGCTCAGGTCGCAGCCGAAGCAGAAGTCGCTGAATTTGCCGGCGCCGAGATTTACAGTTATCGTATGTTCTTTCTGTGAAATTATTTTTGAAACCTTCTTCGGATTGAATTTAACGGGCTGGCCATTTTTAAAGACAGTAACTCTGCCGATTGTGCAGGTTAGTTTATTTGGATTCAATTTTACGCCGCAGCTTCCGACAGCGCAGATGATTCTGCCCCAATTGGGGTCTCCGCCGTGGATAGCGCATTTAACAAGGTCGTAATCGGCGACTGCGCGAGCGGCCTTTACAGCTTCGTCTTTTGACGCAGCGCCGTTAATCACAACGGTGAACATTCTTGTTGCGCCTTCGGCATCGAGTGCCATTTGCTTTGCTAAATCTGTTGTGAGGTCTTTGAGAGCCGCTGCAAATTTTTTATACTGTGCGTCCGCCTTATTAATTTTTTTATTTCCGGCGAGACCAGATGCGAGGATTATCGCGGTATCGTTTGTGCTTTGGTGGCCGTCAACTGTAAGTTTATTTAATGAATTACCGATTGCTTCTTTTAAGGATTTTTGAAGGAGAGTTTTTGAAATCGCGGCATCGGTAGTGATAAAGCAAAGCGTGGTAGCCATATTGGGGCCAATCATGCCGGCGCCTTTTGTAGTGCCGGCGATGGTTATGTTTGCGCCGCCGATGGTGATGATTTTGTGAGCCTGTTTGCATTTTGTATCAGTGGTCATTATAGCGTGCGCGAAATCTCCTCCGGCATCAGGACTGCTCGATAGATTTGCGGCGGCAAGAATGATTCCATTGTTTACCTTTACAATTGGAAGCTGATGGCCGATGATTCCGGTCGATGCGATGAGAACGCTGTTTGCATCTGCATCGATAAGTTCGGCGACAGTTTGGCACATTGATTGCGCGTTTTTCAGGCCGAGTTTGCCTGTGCAGGTATTGGCATTGCCGGAATTGACGATGACAGCTTCTGCGTAACCGGATTTTACGTGCTGTTTGCAGATGGTTACTGCCGCTGAGACGATTTTATTTGTTGTGAAGACTGCGGCTGCTGCAGCGCCTGTTGGGCAGCAGATGATGCCGATGTCTTTTTTGCCGCTTTGCTTAATTCCGCCGCTAATACCGGCAGCGAGAAATCCTTTGGGTGATGTTACAGTTGTATTTTTCATTTTGTGCTTCCTGCAATGTTATAAAATTTTAGTATCTTTGCTTCTTGGGTCATCGAGAATTTGCGGGCCGTTGGTTAAGATGCCTTTCAGTGCTATTTCTCTGAATTTTGCAGAGGGGTCGTAGAATGAAAGAGATGTATCAACGGTGTTTACCATTATGCCGGGGGTATTGAGTTCTAATTCATTTATGATTTCGCCGTCGGGCTGGATGAAACATGACGGATAGGGAGCGATTTGGCTGCAAGAGTTCGACATACTTGCCCAGAAATAATTCGACGCGCAATTGGCCTGCATTGTCTGTCTGATGATATGACGGTGGACGCTCTGTTCTTTCTGACGGGCATTATAAAATGACTGAATGATAAATTGGACTTTCAATTTGTTTAATGCCCTGTAAATTTCGGGGAAACGCAAATCAAAACAAATCAGCAATGCACATTTGACGCCGTTAAGGTCGAATATCACGAACCTGTTGCCGGGAGTGTAATGCGACAAATCGCCTTCGGTGCAGAAACGTTTATCATACCTGTTTTCAATTTCGCCTTTTGGGTTTATCAAATAAAGGCAATTGTGCGGTTTATTCGGAGGAGTCAGCCTGTGAGAACTTCCGAGAGCGACCCAAATTTTCAGCCGGCCTGCCAAAGACATAATTTTTTTCGTTTCACCGGTAAGCAGAGGCCAATTGTATCCTTCGAAACTTTCGAAATCCGCAACGGCATAACCGCTCAACGCAGCCTCAGAGAAATGGACGATGTCGGCATTGAGTTTTTTCGCTTCTTTGAGAAATCCGCAGATATATTCTGAGTTCCGTTCAATATTTTCACTGACAGGAAACTGGCACGTCGCAACTTTTATTGTGCCCGTGTTCATCATTTTATATCAATCCCAAAGATTCATCTAAACCATACATAATGTTCATGTTCTGGACGGCCTGGCCGGAGGCGCCTTTTATCAGGTTGTCAACCGCACTGAAAATAATTATCTTGTCTTTTGCAACTGTCGGGTAAATCTGGCAGTAATTTGTTTTCGCAATATCCTTGAGCATCGGGGCTGTTTTGAGAACCTGTACGAAACGCTCATTTTTGTAAAATTCATTATACATCTCACCGAGTTTATCAGCGGTGATTTTTTCTTTCGGCTGGCAGTAAATCGTTGACATAATTCCGAAATCAAACGGAGCTACATGAGGCTGGAAAAGAACCTCAATGTTTTTACCAGCTATTTCGCCGGCGATTTGTTCCATTTCAGGCTGATGACGATGTTTGCCGATGCCGTAAGCGAAGAAATTTTCGTTCATGTTCGGGAAATGGAAATTCTTCGATGGGTTTTTACCTGCGCCGCTTGTGCCTGTTACTGAATTTATAATAACAGTGCCGTCGATAAGTTTATTTTTGAGAAGCGGGGCGGTACCGAGAATGAAACTTGTCGGGAAGCAGCCGGGGTTTGCGATGAGTTTCGCAGTTTTGATTTTATCGCGATTCAATTCACACAGACCGTAAACAGCCTGCTTGAGATTTTCTCTATCGGTATGCGGCTGGTAATATTTTTCATAGACATCAACATCTTTGATTCTGTAATCTGCGCTGAAATCGATAACTTTCAGGCCGGCAGCCAAAAGTTTCGGTACGAAACCCATTGAGACTTTATGCGGCAGGCAGCAGAGAACGACTTTAGCGCTGCTTGTGAGTTTATTCATATCGAGCGGTTCGATAGCGAGGCTACATCGACCTTTGAATCTCGGAAAAATATCTTCTACTTTTCCGCACTCTTCGGGAAGGGCGGTAAGATATGTAAGTTTGGCCTGCGAATGACGCAGAAAAATCTCGATTGCTTCGGCGCCGGTATAACCGCTTGCGCCAATAATTGCGACAGTTAACATTTTATAATCTCCAAAAAAAAGGCCGCGTATAATTTCGCGGCCATTGTAATATTCCAGAAAGTAATTTGCAATTAACGTTTTGAGAACTGGAACCTTCTTCTGGCGCCGGACTGTCCTGGCTTTTTCCTTTCAACCATTCTGCCGTCACGAGTAAGATAGCCGCCGTCTCTAAGAGATGGCAACAGGGTTGGGTCATAGTTCTTCAGCGCTCTTGCGATACCGAGCATAACAGCGCCGCTTTGACCGGTGATTCCGCCGCCATTAACGTTGACGAAAACATCGATACTGCTTTCGGTCTTTGTTGCCTTCAAAGGTGCAACAACGTTATTAATATCCTGCGGACGAGTGAAATATTCGTCGAGCTTCCTGTTATTGATTTTAAGTTCGCCTTTCCCCGGTCTGATTCTGACTCTGGCAACAGAAGTTTTTCTTCTTCCGGTGCCCCAGATGAATCCGCCTTTTGATTCAGCTTTTTTCGCAGTTTGAACTGCGGGTGTAGGTGTCGGCAACTTAATTCCCGCCATTGGGGTGTTTGCGTTTGCAGCATTTTCGATCATATTTTATATTTCCAATAAAGGTTTATTATAATTCGATTTTTTCAGGGTTTTGCGCGACATGCTTGTGCTCAGTACCGCAATACACCTTTAATTTTTTGATCATTCTGTCGCCCATAGCGCTTTTTGGGAGCATTCTCTTGACCGCAAGCTCAATAACCTTCTGAGGCTTTTTGGCCATCATTTCCTTGAAGCTGACATATTTGTGGCCGCCGGGATAAAAGGTGTAATAATCATACAATTTTGCTTCTTCCTTTTTGCCGGTGAGTTTGATTTTCTCAGCGTTCAAAACGATAACAAAATCGCCTGTATCCACATGCGGTGTGTATGTCGGTTTGTGTTTGCCCATTAAAACAGGTGCAATTTTCGCGGCTAATCTGCCGAGAATCGCGCCATCGGCGTCCACGACAAGCCATTTCTGCTGTACTTCTTCATTTTTTGCTAAAAAACTCTTCATAGACTCTTTCTAATTTTTGGAAAACGGCACATTATAACCTGCAAATTAGAGGTGTCAATACTAATTTTAGCAAAATGATGCTAATTTTGGATATCTAAGCCTTTGCAATTGCGTAAGTTATATTTATTAAATAATCTCTTATCAATTTGTTTATAAATGCTGTACTCAAGCAAGCTTGAGATTGTTTTAAGTAAAATTCCAAATGCAAGAACAGGAATAGGTTAATGCAGACCTATGAAGTTTCTTTTGCCAGATGAAAATCAAAATAAAGAGGACAAATAACTAAAAGAGAAAAAAAGCTGCTTGTTTCCAAGCAGCCTTTTTTATACTTAAATTTGGATTTTATTTTTAACTGCAACCCATTGAGTTGCCGCAGTTGAAACATTTGTAGCACGAGCCGTTGCGAACGGTAATCGAGCCGCAAATATCGCAGGCCGGTGCATCATCCTGGAAATGCTCAAATTGAGCGTTAAACTGCTGAATTGCGGCAGTCTCGTTCGGGGTATCGGTGTCGCCTTTTACGACTGAAGTAACCATCGCAACCGCTCTGTCTGCCAGGTTTGCCATTCTGCCTTTTTCGGCAGGTGTCGATTGTATTTCAACCGGCTTAATTATCGGTTTAGCCTGGACTGCTTTTACTTCGGCGATTTTTTTTGCAAGGTCTTTCGTTTTTTCAACGAGAGTTTTCGCTGTTGTTGTGGTTTTATTTTCCGAAGATGGAACGTTGCTGCGGTTGGGCGTATTCTTTTCGGCATAGCCGGGGATAAACTGGCAACCCATCCAGCAGAAGATATAGTCAATAAGACTCTTTGCGAATGGAATATTTTTATTCGATGTCATTCCTGCCGGTTCGAATCTTGCGTGTCTGAACTTATCGACAAGCGTAACGAGCGGAACGCCATATTGCAGCGACATTGAAACGCATGTTCCGACAACGTCCATCAAACCGCCGACGGTGCTTCCTTCTTTTGCCATAGTGATAAACAACTCGCCGGGCTGGCCGTCATCGTAAAGACCGACTGTCAGGTAACCTTCGTGGCCTGCGACGGAGAATTTATGCGTGATGCTCTTTCTTGTCTCGGCAAGTCTGCGTCTGTACGGTTTTGCAGGTGCTGAAACAACTTTCGGCTGTTCTTCTTTTGAACCGTCTTTATGTTCATCGGTTTTTACCGGCTGGAGCATCTTTGAACCATCGCGATAGACTGCGACAGCTTTTAGACCCATTTTCCAGCCTTCGATATACGCTGAGCGAATTTCCTCAGCGGTAGATTCTTTCGGCATATTGATTGTCTTGCTTATCGCACCGCTGATGTACGGCTGGACAGCAGCCATCATTTTCAGATGAGCTATATAATGAATGCTGCGAGAGCCTTTTTGCGGTTTGAAAGCACAATCGAAGACAGGCAGATGTGCTTTGTCGATTTTTTTGCTTGTTTCAATTGTATCGTCTTTGTCGATATCATCGCAGATGTTTCTGATATCTTCTGCACTGTAGCCGAGTCTTTCGAGTGCCATCGGGACCGTTCTGTTGACGATCTTTAAAATTCCACCGCCTGCGAGGAGTTTATATTTTACCAATGCGATGTCCGGTTCGACGCCTGTGGTATCGCAATCCATCATAAAGCCGATTGTGCCTGTCGGAGCGAGAACGGTAACCTGAGCATTTCTGAATCCATGTCGTGTTCCGGAGTCAAGAGCCTGGTCCCATGCGTCTTTGGCGGCACTGAGCAGATAATCGGGGCAATTGACTTCCGAGATGTTCCTGCTGTGCTGGCGATGCATATCGATAACGTTGAGCATGTAATTGGCGTTTTCTTTGTATTTTTCGAAAGTACCTTTCGAAGCGGCAATTTCCGCACTTGCGATATATGCATTTCCTGTCAAAGTCGCTGTTATGGCAGAAGCGATTGTTCTTGCCTGTTCGCTGTCGTATGGAAGAGCGAGACTCATAATGAGACTGCCCAAATTAGCATAACCCAGACCCAGCGGCCTGAAATTATGGCTGTTTTCTGTGATTTGTGCGTTGGGATAACTGCCGTTATCAACGAGTATTTCCTGCGCGATAATGAATAATCTTATCGCGGTTTTGAATCTTTCGACATCAAACGAGCCGTCTTCGTTTCTGAATTTCATAAGGTTCAGCGAGGCGAGGTTGCAGGCCGAATCGTCGATGAACATATATTCGCTGCATGGGTTAGAGGCGTGAATTTCGCCTGAGGCCGGGCAGGTGTGCCATTTGTTGATTGTGGAATGATACTGCAAGCCGGGGTCGCCGCAGAATCTTGTAGATTCTGAAATTAAGTCCATCAGCTCGCTTGCTTTGTATTTTATAGAAGGATTGCCGGAGGTAACTTCACGGGTTGTCCATTCGTCATCTTTTTCGACCGCTTCCATAAACTCCTCGGTAACTCTTACCGATAAATTGGCGTTCTGGAACATAACGCTGTTATATGCTTCGTTGTTGAATTGTCCACCGTAACCGGCTTTGATTAGTGCTCGCGCCTTTTTCTCTTCTTCCATCTTGGCGATAATGAACTCTTTAATATCGGGATGGTTAATCATTAATGATTGCATCTTCGCGGCACGCCTTGTTTTTCCGCCGGATTTTACTACAGCGGCAATCTGGTCATAAACACGCATAAAGCTCAATGGGCCGGATGGTTTTCCGCCGCCTGCGAGCTTTTCTTTGCTGCTGCGGAGAGTTGAGAGGTCTGTGCCCGTGCCTGAGCCGTGCTTGAAGAGCATTGCTTCACTGGCGGCAAGCTTCATTATGTCTTCCATTGTGTCTTTTACAGACTGGATGAAGCAAGCCGAGGCCTGCGGATATTCATAACTGCTTTTGCAGGGTACGGCTTTGTTCTGTTTTGTATCCCAATGATAATTATGTTCGCCGCCTTCGATGCCGTAGACATCTTTTAGACCGACGTTGAACCAGACAGGAGAATTGAACGAGCCGTATTGATTAACGCACAGCCAGGTAAGTTCATTATAGAAATTTTCGGTGTCGGTCTGGGTTGTAAAGTACCCATCTTTATAGCCTCTGTCGGCGATAGTTCTGCAAACGCGATGTATCAACTGCTTAACAGAATATTCACGATGACCGGTTTCAATATCGCCATAGAAGTACTTGCTGACAACGACTTTGGTAGCAAGCTGGCTCCATGAAGCCGGAACTTCGATATTGTTTTGTTCAAATATAACTTCGCCGCCGTCGCCGGAGATTTTAGCTTGTCTTGTTTCCCATTCGAGCTGGTCGAATGGGTGTACCGCAGGCGTAGAAAAAACCTGGTTTATTTTAAGTCCCCGGGATTTGGTATTCCCGGGATTTTGCCAATTATTCATATTGCTTTTATCATTTCTTCCCATAAATTCACTCGAACTGCTGCCAGCCATAACGTTTGCCTCCCTGCAAAAAAGCGCTTCCTTGCGGCTTTACTTGTTTATTTTAAGAAAATACACTACATATTGTGAAGAACGGGATTTCAAAACAATATGTAGGTGTTAATCACTCTCATATAATAGTACGAATCGAGAGAATTTTTGCAATCTAAAAAACGTAAAAAAATATTGGAATTTTGTTAGTCCTTGTCGTTTATGAACCTGCGGTAAAAAAAAAATATTTTAATTCTTTTGGAGTAGATTTTTTTTGAAAAAAACGTATCAAAAGATCTGATAATTTGAAAAAAATCGGCGGTGGAGTTCGATTTAATTATCGGACGTTAAATTTTTATTTCATTTTAATGGTAATTTTTTAAACTTCCCCATTTTAACTCTGGCGTCTTCAAATTAATAAGTAAGTGAACAAATTGATAATAGAGATACTATCTTGTACAATGAAAGCCATGGCAGATAAGTTTGAAAAAATTCGGCAGATGATTCGCGAATTTCCGAGTGGTCCGGGGCTGTACTTTATGAAGGATGTAAACGGAACGGTTCTTTATGTCGGCAAGGCGGCAAATCTTCGGTCACGGGCGGGGAGTTATTTTCAGCCGTCGGCGGATATAGAATCGACTCGCGGACCAATAATCGCTGAGATGCTGAAGAAAGTCGAGGAGGTGGATTTTCTCGAAACGCAGAGTGAAGTTGATGCCGTTCTGCAGGAAGCGAGGCTGATAAAAGATATTCGGCCTCCGTATAATTCCGATTTGACGGATGATAAATCGTTTCCATATCTTGAGATTACAATTCGTGATGAATATCCCGGCGCATATATTACACGCCAGCCGCGAGCAAAAAGCAAATTGTTCGGGCCGTTCGCGGGAGTAGGCGATTTGCGCGGCACGCTGGTTGTGCTGCAAAAGATTTTTAAATTTCGTACTTGCGGACTTGATATCCGAGAAGATGACGAAAAGCGGCGATTCTTCAGGCCTTGTATTCTTTATAATATAAAACAATGCACCGCACCCTGTGCAGGTTATATCAGCAAAAAAGATTATCGCAAAAGCATCGGCGATTTAATTAAATTTCTCAACTCGAAAAGAACAACGGTTTTACGAGAATTGAACAAGCAAATGGAGGAAGCCGCAAAGGCGATGGATTACGAAGCCGCTGGGATGTATCGCGACAGGATTAAACTGATTGAAAATCTTGACAAGCGGGGTACGCTCGAAGAAAATGTTCAGCCGGAAGTTTTCTTTACAGACCCAACAGACGCTCTTGTGAAATTGCAGAAACTTATCAACGGAGGCGGACAGGTTCGCATAATCGAAGGTTTTGATATCGCGCATATCGCAGGAAGTGAAACGGTCGGTTCGCTTGTGAAATTTATTGACGGCAAACCATTCAAGGCAGGATATCGCAGATATAAAATTAAAACTGTCAGCGGAATAGATGATTACGCGAGTTTGAAGGAAGTTTTGATAAGGAGATTTTCACGCGCGGCGGCAGGTGAGGAGCTTTGGCCGGATTTAGTTTTAATCGACGGCGGAATCGGACAGCTTCACGCGGCAGAAGACGCATTTAAGGAATTGAAAGTTGCGCCCCCAAGACTTGTTTCAATCGCCAAGAGAGAAGAAATTATTTACGTATCAGGAAAAGATGAGCCGTTGAAACTGCCGGCGAATAATTCTGCGAAGAAACTTTTGCAGTATGTTCGTGATGAAGCGCATCGTTTTGCACAGCATTATCATCATATTTTGCGACGCAAAAAAATGCTCGGCGAAAAATAATTAAATTTTTCTTCCGTTCTGAAAGGCGATGCCGGCAGACCTTCCTTATTATACAAATTTGCACCTTCAGGATTGTCAGCCCAGGCATATCTTACTGCCGCTGGTTCGGCGATACTGTCATTCCAAACTATAACTTTATCGCCATTGATTTCTGCTTTTGCCCAAATAAATTTTTTGTCTGCGCCTGCGATTGCAAATTGTTTTAATTCGCCGCCTTTTGCGATAAGACCGCTGCCAGTGTTTGCAAACGAAAGAATTATTTTGTTTTCTTTGATTTCCATTGAATCATAAATCGGGCCAGAATAAACGATGTCATTGTCGTAAGCGAGCTTTTGAGCGGCGAGTGCGAGTCTTTTGCCGACATCCTCTTTATTTAAAGGATGAATATCATTCCACTCGCCCAAGTCGATAGCTACTGCCATTGCGGTATTGGGGACATTGAGTGTTTTAAGCTGCTGCTCTCGAAGCATAGCCCAGTTGCTTTCAGAGGGGGTCTCTCTGGCCTGCATGAAGTTTGCCAATTGAACGTACAGGAACGGGAAATTTCCCTGATTCCATTTTTGCCACCAATCGGTGATCATCGTTGAGAACATGTTATAATAATTTTCGGGCTTTCCTGTGTTCGATTCACCCTGATACCAAACTACACCTTTTATTTTAAAATCCAAAAGCGGAGCAATCATCGCATTGTACAACCCCTCAGGCTGCCATTGAACAAACGTTGACGGCGGCAGCGGTTCCATTTTTGCGCCGAGCTTGTAAAGCCATTTGCCTTTTAAATCAATTGTGTTTTCTCCGACTGAAAGCTGATATGGTTTTTCTTTAACGAAACCGCCTCGGCCAGAAGTGTTAATTACTCTTATGACGATGATATTTTTTCCTGCTTTAATAATATCGGCAGGAATATCATATTTTCTGGGCGGGTACTGATACGAAGTTGTTCCAACAAATTTTCCGTTGACATAAGCCGTATCAGCATCAACGATGCAGCCGAGCAGAAGTTTTGCGGGCTTTCCAACCATAACATCCGGGACATCGATTTCTTTTCGAAACCAGACAACGCCGTTGGCTTTGCCCAACCGCTGGTCTGCCCAGTAACCGGGGATTTCCATACTATCCCAATCAGAGGCGGGATAATTTACGTCATACCATTTGCTCTGCTGATTGCCTTTATCGAGTTGGTTAAGTCGGCTGTACCATTCATCGCTGGTCTGTTTATTTTTATGCAGAATTTCATCGACGTAATTAGCATCTTTGAATTTCTCTGCGGTTTGCAGATGTTCGGGAAATTTTTCCAAAGCGTCTTCGCTCATCCACGACTGCACAGGCGAACCGCCGTAACCTGAAGTGATTAATCCGATTGGCACTTTATATTTTTCATATAAGTTTTTGGCGAAAAAATATCCTACAGCGGAAAACTCAAGAACATTTTCCGGATTAGAGGATTTCCATTTGCCGCCGGACAAATCTTCCTGGGGCGATTTAAAATCATATTTTTTTAGAACCAGAAAATTTCTGATATTAGGGTTCTCAGATTTTGCAGCTAAATCAGGATATCTATCCAGTACCCGGCTGACAGGCAATTCTATATTCGATTGGCCGGAGCATAACCATACATCTCCTGCAAGAATATTTCGCAGTGTGATGCTGTTTGTTCCGCTGATTTGCATTTCATACGGGCCGCCTGCCTGCATTCTTTCGAGCGTAATGAACCATTTTCCGTCTTGATCAGGTTTTGCGGAATATTCTTTCGCCTTAAAGTTTATTTTTACTGTTTCATTTACATCGGCCCATCCCCAGATTTTTAGTTCAGTGTCTCTTTGCAGCACCATACCATCGCTGATTAATGCCGGGAGTCTGACTTGTGAAAAGAGGAATTGCGTGATTGTTAAAACTATACAGCAGCTAAGCATCCTTACATTTCGTTTCATGTTTCTTCTTTCATTTAATCAATGTATAAACCATGAACCAACTCGCAGGAGGAGTTTTTTGCTGAATCCTTCAATAACATACGAAGTCAATCTCATCGTCTCTCTGATGATTTGAAGAATATCTCTTTCGCCTCCCGCAAAACGCAGAGTATTTGAAATATTCTTTATTTCGTCAATATCGTAATTGAAACCTCTGATTATTGCAACTGGAATACCGCTGCTAATTTGACCGAACAACAAAGCAGAAGCTGCTGTGAGTTGGTGAGCGACTAATTCAAAACCACCGAATTTAGGTTTGCCGAATTTGTCCTTTTCGCCAAACATCATAGAAAGCGGATTTATGCCGGAACTGCCCAACGCCAAATCTATTGTGCCGTAAAAAGTTAATTCGGTATCTGCCATTATTAACGCGATTTTTTTACCGGTGATTTTTTGTATTTGCTCTCTGATTTTTTTAGCTTTGTCGTCAGGGTCATCCGGAATCAGGCCGACTTCGCCTACAGGATGATTCGAGCTGTCGATACCCGCATCGCAGGTATGTAACTGGCCGCAGGGATTTCTTGTTATGAACAGACATTTTTTATTTTCGCATAATGTTTTTGCCAGGTCTATATCTGTTGAGCCTGCCTGAACATATTTTTTGATCGCGCCGTTCATCGGTAAAACTGCGATTATTTTATGGCCGGTATCGAAAACAAGCTGTATCCACATCGGGTCTTTGCCGGTTTGTTTGGCAAGCTTCAATGCTTTTTTGCTGATTTTAACATCTGACATTTTTCTAATCAGGCCGAGAGATTTAGTTACTATTTTGCTTGTCAGAATGAGAATATCTTTTTCGTTTATTTCGATGTTTTCATTTTTTGCACAGTCGCAGATTATTTGCGCAAGGTTATCGCCGGGCTGAATTTCAGGTATCGTTTCCAATCCTAAAATTTCTATTTTTTTCATTTACTATCCCTCTTAATCGAACATCGGTTCCGAATATTTTTTTGCATTCAGAATTATGTTTGAGTCGATTATATATATTTTTCATATTTGGGGAAGTCGTGATTTTCCCTTTTTTGCCAAGATATTCATTTGAAGTATAAACTATTATTTCATCTGCCAGATTTTGCCTGATAAAAGAAGTAATGATTTTTTCACCGCCTTCGACCAGAAGCTGCTGAATATTTCTTTTGCCTAGCTCTGCAAGTACAGCTTTTAAATTTAGACGGTTTTTATTTTTTGAGACTTTAATTATCTCTACGCCTTTCAGATTAATTTTCTTCTTCGATGCTGTGAAAATGCAGACCGGCGTTTCATTTGCAGTTTGAATTAAATTGCAGTTTAGAGGAATTTGCAGTTTGCTGTCGAGAACCACTCTCAAAGGGCGGCGGCCTGTATCAGGCCGTATTGTCAGCATGGGGTCATCTTCGAGGACGGTATTGATACCGACGAGAATAGCTTGCGCTCTTTTGCGCAATTTGTGCACATCTCTTCTGCTTGCTGCATTTGTAATCCAGCGTTTTTTGTCGGTTCGGCATAAGAAGCCATCTTTGCTTTGTGCCCATTTGACAATCACATAAGGTTTTCTGGTTTTTGCGAATTTTAAAAAAGGCGCATTTAAATTTTTAGCTTCCTTTTGGCAGATTCCAGAAACAACTTCGATTCCCGCTTTTCGCAGAATCTTAAAACCTTTGCCCGCGACTTTTTTTGTGGGGTCTTTAACGGCTGCGACTACTTTCTTTATTTTTGCTTTAATAACGGCATCGGTGCAGGGAGGAGTTTTGCCGAAATGGCAGCAGGGCTCAAGAGTTACATATAAACTTGCGCCTTTTGTTGAAGTTTTGCAATTTTTCAGGGCTTCTATTTCCGCATGCGGCCCGCCGAATTTTTTATGATAGCCTTTGCCGATTATTTTTCCATCTTTTACAATGACGCATCCGACAGCAGGATTCGGTTCAACACTGCCTAATCCTTTTTTTGCGAGAGACAAAGCAGTTTCCATGAATTTTACATCTACTGTCATTATTATTTGCCAATCATCTTCAGAAAATCTTTTTCACTGATGACTTTAACGCCGAGCTGATTTGCTTTCTCCAGTTTGCTGCCTGCTTCTGCGCCTGTAAGAACGTAATCTGTTTTTTTGCTGACACTTGAAGCAACTTTGCCGCCGTTCTCTTTAATAATCTGCGCAATTTCATCGCGTTTGAAATTCTCGAGAGTGCCGGTAATGACAAAAGTTTTGCCTGAGAGGACATCGCTCTTTTGAGTTTTTTTCTGTTTTGTGTTTACGCCAGCCTTAATGAGTTTTTCTATAACTTTCAAATTATTTTCATTATGGAAATATTCGTAAATGCTTTTTGCAAGTACAGGGCCGATTTGCTCAATTGCTGTAAGTTCTTGTTCGCCAGCTTCTTGCAAAGCATCTATTGAGCCGAAATGAGAAGCCAGTATTTCAGCGTTTTGCGCACCAACGTGCAGAATTCCAAGAGCGGCAAGAAGTCGGCCGAGCGGCTGGGATTTGCTTTTTTCTATACCATCGAGAACTTTTTGTGCGCTTTTTTGCGCCATTCTTTCCAAAGAAAGCATCGCGAATATATCGAGCTTGTATAAATCTGAAAAATCTTTCACAAGTCCTTTGTCAACGAGCTGCTCTATCAATGCAGGGCCGAGATTTTCGATATCCATCTGGTCTCGACCGGCAAAATAGCGCAATTTTTCTTTCAATTGAGCCGGACAGCTTGTGCTTACGCATCGAATATAAACACCGGCAGGGTCTTTTTCAGTTTTTGACCCGCAGACCGGACATTTATCAGGCGGTTCAAACGACTTTGCGTCTTTGTGTCTGTGTTCTTTTTTAACTTCTACAACCTGGGGAATAATTTCACCTGCTTTTTCGATAATTACTGAATCACCGACGCGGATGTCGAGGCGCTCGATTTCATCGAAATTGTGCAAACTTGCTCGTTTTACTGTTGTGCCAGCAAGAACCACAGGCTCGAAATTGGCAACAGGAGTGATTATTCCGGTTTTGCCGACATGTACAGAAATAGATAAAACTTTGGTCTTGGCCTGTTCGGCGGCATATTTATATGACATGCACCAGCGGGGCGCTCGGCCGGTTGTGCCGAGAGTGTCATAATATTTTAATTCATCAACTTTTATAACAAGTCCGTCAATCTGGTAATCGAGAGTAAATCTATTCTTTTCAAATTTCGCGCAAGTTTTTATAACTTCCTCGATATCTTTTGCCCTTTGTGTATGTTCGTTTACCGGCAGGCCGAATTTTTTCAGCTTTTCAAGATTTTCAAAATGAGTTTTTGCGATTGATTTGCTTGTTTCGCCAAGCGAATATGCGTAAAAAGACAGATTTCTTTTAGCTGTGATTTTCGGGTCGAGCTGTTTTAATGAACCAGCGGCGGCATTTCGAGGATTTGCAAAAAGCGGTTCGCCATTCTTTTCTTTTGCTTCATTCAACTTCTGAAACGCCTTTTTCGGCATATAAACTTCGCCTCGGACTTCAAGTATATCCGGGGGATTGTCATCAAGGCGAAGGGGAATTGCTTTTATTGTTTTGATATTGTGTGTTACATCATCGCCTTTGGTTCCATCGCCGCGAGTTGCGCCAAGAACCAGAATACCATTTTCGTAACGCAGGCTCATTGCAACGCCGTCAATTTTCAATTCGACGACGTAACTGTAATTGCTTGTTTCAAGCAGCTTTGCGACTCTTCTATCGAATGCTTTTAATTCCTCTTCGCTGTAGGTGTTATCAATACTCAACATTGGTATCGCGTGAGTTACCTGTTTGAAACCTTCGATTGGTTGGCCGGCGACTCTTTGCGTTGGCGAATCGGATGTTATCAGTTCAGGATGCTGCTGTTCGAGCTTTTTTAACTCTGAAAAAAGATGGTCATATTCCTGGTCGGAAATTAGCGGCTTGTTCTCGACATAATAGAGATAATCGTGTTTTCTGATTTGCTGCCGCAGCGACTCGATTTTTTCGGATATATCCTTTTTCATGTGTTAAAATTATAAAAAAATCCCGTACCTGAATACAAGTACGGGATATTTTACTCTTTAAATTATAAAAATAAATCAAAAATCCAACTTATTTGACGCTGCCTGCCGGTACGAGGTATATTTCAACTCTTCTGTTCTTTTGATTTCCTTTGTTTCCGGCTTCATTTGCTTCGAAAGGTCTGTATTCGCCAAAGCCCTTTACACCCATGCGTTTCGGATTTACGCCGCTGGATTCCATAAGTTTTTCAACAGCGATTGCCCTGTGAACTGAAAGATGCCAGTTTGTCGGGTGCATGCTCATTGTTTCAGATTTTCTGATTGGAATATCATCAGTGTGGCCGACGATTGAAACATCGAAACCTTCAGCGGCCGGGGAATTAATGATTGTGCTGAGTTTTTTCATAAGCTCTGCTGCTTCAGGGGCAACTGCATCGCTGCCTTTTTCGAAGAGCAAATCACTTTTGAATTTAACCATTCCTGTCGCTTCATCGAAGCTGACCATATCAGGATTTTCAGCGGCGAATTTCTGCAATTCGCTGGAGAGTTCGGGGGGAAGTATGGAACCGCCTAAAGCAGCCTGCATGTTTTTGATCAGTTCTTCCTTTTGTGCGATATCGTTTTTCAAAGCTTCGATTTGTTTTGTCAATGCTTCAACATCGGCATCAAGACCCATTTGAGCATCAGCAAGCTGCTTTTCAACCTGGGCAAGCTTTAATTTCGCTACGTTGAGCTGGCTTTCAAGCTCATCTATTCTCTGCTGCTGACTGCGGTTTCTGATTTTCAGGTCATCATACTGCTGCTGAGAGACGCAACCGCTTAAAAGTGCGATAGTTAATGAAATTACTACGAGACATGTGATATTTTTGAACTGCATTTTTATTGTCCTTTCCTGACAAAACTGTTCGCCAAGCGAACTTTAATCCATTATCTTACTTTGCTACAATTGCTAAAATCCTATCAATAAGCAAATGTAAATGCCAGAAAAATTTGCAGAAAAATGCAATTCGATTTAAGAAAAAAACAGCGGGAAATAATACCAATTGGTATAATTACTCGCGCGTTGCGAGGTTTGTTAAATTCTTTGCCCGCTTCGCTTTACCCGCGGAGCATCGCACGAATATTTTTTGGGATCCGTATAAATTATTTTTTAGCCTTTGCTTTTTTTTCTTTTACCGGCTTGACTTTCTTTGCTTTTGGCGCTTTCGGAGCTTTGGGCTTTTTAGGTGCTCCCGCCGTAGAAGCGATTAGAACGCCAATGATGGTTGCAGCGGCTAAACCTGCGGCGACATACCAGATTATGGGGCCTATCGCGGATACAATCGTCATATTTAATACTGGTTTGTAACCTGAAATGACAACGATAGAACTGTAAATCAAAATTATAAACGGTATGAACAGTATAGCGCCGAAAACGTTGCTGGATGTATCTGCAGGTGTTTCGTAAACCGCAACTCCAGCGCCAACAGGGACTACTATTCCCGGCTGTTCCAAAATTTCATCTGGAACTTCGACTTCTGCTTCGGGTTGAGGCTCAAACATTTTGCCATCCTGCGGCTCTTCTTCCAAAGAAGGCTCCTGAACTGCCGGGGCCTGGTCGAGGCCTGCGGATGGGTTTTCAGGGTAAATATCGTCAAGTACAGCGCCCAGAGAGGTATCATCTGCCTGTAAAGAGAGATCGAGCAAGCCGGAACCGCTACCGGCACCTTCGAGATTGATATCTTCATCGAGGCGGGCTATGCCAAAATCATCTGCAGAACCCTTCTGGTCGAGAGATTTGGGTTTTTTGTCAATCAGGCTTGTGTCGCCGCTGGTGTCTTCGGAAATCTTGTAACCTGTGTCAGAATCAGATAATACGTTAATTGTATCGCCGCCGGGGGCAATTTTTGTGTCGCCATTGGTTAATTCGGTTCCCTGCTGTGAAGATTCAAGAGAAATGCTGCCGACTGAAGCGTTGCCGTCAGAAGGCATATTCGTGCCGGTGTCGAGTCTGGCGTTTTGGCCGGATTCAGCGGGTGAAAGGAGAATTTCGCTTCCGCTGCCTGTGCCGGTTTTGGGGGTATCGTCAAGCTTTTCATCGGCCATAAGCTCGCCTGTTTCGTCGAGCGAGAATTTGGTGTCAAGGTTCTTATCTCCTGTTCCCATAAGGGCATCCAGCTCTTCTGGTGCGAGGGAAACTTCGCCGCTTTCGTCAATGGAAATTTCAAGAGAATCGTTTAAAACCGAACCGGGCTGGGAAGAAGAGGCAATGGCATCAACATCCTCTATTTTATAAAGCTGCTTAGCGCCATCGCGGAACTCGCGAAGTTTGCCCTCTTTAACAAGAGACTTGATTTCAGCTTCGTTTTTACCTAATTTTTCGACCACTTCCTGTAATGTGTAGAACATTCCAGCCATAATAATCATCCTGTAAATAGGGTATTAAATTATTGCGCCATAAACTTTTATCTATCTTATCATTATTATACTTTTAAATCAATATTGTTCAAGAAATTTAAATAAGCGAAAAGTCAAAAGTGATCAGTGAAATTGGTTAACGGGAATTCCGGACAATAAATATTTTTAATTGACAAAAAAAGCGCAATTTAAAACTTGCGCGGAATTTGCCCCCTCTAAAGTTTTCTTCGAGGTGAAAACTTTCTAAATAAAACGGGGGTCTCTGCTTCGCTCCGATGCGATTGTGCAATTTTTGCGTCATAATTGCGCACAAAAAAGCCTCTAAAAAGCGAAAAAAAGTGTGGAAAAAGTGTGGAAAAAGTGAATGAAAAGCAAGGAAATTTAAGGTTATTCAGGGTAGTTATTGTTTAATTATAAGAGCGTCAATATAAAATCTGCAAGGCAAATTCCCCCGGCACGGGTCCGGGAAAAGTTGGAAACGATTTTATTTTACGACCCCCGGCACGGGTCCGGGGGCTAATCACTTGTTAAAGTTTTTTTATCATATCTTCAAACAACTCCATACTGAAGCCCATGACATTTGTGAGGCTTCCGTCGATTTTTTCGATAAATTTGTCGCCGCTTTCCTGGATCGCATACGCGCCGGCTTTGTCCTGCCATGTGCCGGATGCAATGTGCTCGGCAATCTCCTCGTCAGTCATCTTTCGCGGGTAGACGGTCGTTATATCGTATTCGACTTTTTCCAAACCGTCATTAATCTTTATCATCGCAATTGCAGTTATGATTTTGTGGGGCTGGTTGAAAAGCTTTCTTGTAATCTCCTCGGCGTGGGCGGCGTCCTCGGCTTTGCCAATAATTTCGCCATTAAAATCGGCGATTGTATCTGCGCCGACAACTAACATATCAGGAAATTTTTCAGCTATGTTTTTTGCTTTTGCAAGTGCGAGTGTGCAGGCGTATTGGATTGGCGGCATATCCTGAGATATGTTCGACTCGTCTATGTCAGAGACGACAATCTTAAATTCATAGCCTGCCTTTTCAAGAAGTTCTTTTCTTCTTGGTGAAGCAGAAGCGAGAATGAAATCATTAATTTTCAATTTTGAATTTTTAATTAATAACTTTTGACGGAGATAGGATACGTGATTTTGCCGCAGAAGGCAAGGTATTCCGGTTCGATTTTTTCTATTTCCTGATTCAAATAAATACTGAAAAGTTTTTGAGCGATGAAGCTGTTCCATTGAGCGGTAACGGGAATATTTCTGTTCGAGGCGATTTGCGATTCGGACTCGCTAATGGGCCATGTGCCGTTGAGTGCGCCGAGCATCATCTGGTAATAACTGCCAAGTCTTTTGCCGTAGTTGTCTTCGCGAAGGAATCGGACGAGAGCATAAGATTGAGCGTAAAAGGCGATAGCGGCTGAGTCGGCCTGGTTGTTGGCGATGACCTGGCCGGGGTTTAACGAGATGAGTGTTCGAAGCGGAATCATCTTTTTGTTTTGGATAGAAATTTTCAGAGCGCCGAGTCTCTGGTAATTTTTGGCGGGCAGGAAAATGAATCTGCCGTTTTCCATCGTGCTTTCTTCGAAGAGCTGCGCAATTCCTTCGTCGAGCCAGCTTGGGAGTCGGTATTTGAAATATCTATTGCAGAACTGGTGCCAGCCTTCGTGGCCGATGACGCTGAAAGTTCTGGTTCTTCCGATGTTATACGCGACGGTGCAATCATTTAAATAGTATGCACCTTTTTTGATTTTCTGGTAAATGGGGAATTGATGACCGGTGAAAGATTTTGTGAACTGCTCCCATTGAGCGCGGTCTTTGAAGAGGTAGAGTTTGAATTTTTCTCCGCCGTTGACGGATTGCGGGAGCTGGCTTTGATATTGCTGCCATGCGGCTTCGACGAAAGCGGGGATTTGTTTGAGCATGAGCGGCTCAAGCATAGTTGTATAGATTTTATAATGAACGGTTTCGATAATGATTCCGCTGCCGTAGGGGTTTTCCCAGGGTTGAGCGTTTTGAACAGCGGGAAGCGGCGCGACATATTTAATGAGGCCATCGGCAGTTGAGAGTTTGGCGGGAGCATTTGAATTGACAATTTTGCTGTTTTGCTCACATCCTGCAATGAATGGAATAAGGACGCAAATAAGTGAAAAGTTAAAAACTAAAAGTGAAAAGTAGAGGAAAGGCCTCCGGCCAAGAATTTTATTAATTTGTGTTTTTTTCATTTTCTTCAATAATTTCCGCGGTGAATAAATAAACTTCGGTTTTTTTGTCTTTCCAAGCGTCGGGCGGCAGACCGGCTTTATGTGAACAGCAATAGGAAAGAAACTGTTCTTTGTTCCAGCCTGTTTCATCGGCGACCTGCGGGAGGAAACAGCCGTTGGCATAACCCTTACGGATATATATACCATCTATTCCGAGACGCAAGGTAAGGGGATTATCGGTTTTTTTTAGGGGTGAAAGAACTGAAATTTCGATATCAAGCTCATCTACCTCTTTGGGGGTAATTCTGTCCGAGAAAAAACGCGAATCCTGCGTTGAGGATGCAACAGCCATATCGCTGATTAATTCAATCAATGGTTTATCGGAAGTAAACATACCGATGCAGCCTCGAAGTTCGTTTCTATTTTTCAGAGTAACGAAACAGCCACAGTGTTCGTTGAGGACGGGGTCATCGGAGGAAACCTTTGGAGGTTTTTTTCCTGAGACAGCGGCACTGACTGCGTTTCTGGCTACGGTAAGTAATTTTTTGCTTTGTTCGGGATTCATCTTATTTTAATGGAACAATTTGATGGCGAGGAAACCGCCGACAAGAAGAATTACGAAAACGAGGGTAAGAAGGTTGAAATATTTATCTATGAACGGGCGGATTGATTCGCCTTTCCAGCGGAAGAGGCCAGCGACGAGGAAGAATCTTGCCGACCTGCTTATTGCTGAAGCGATGATAAAGCCGGGGAAAAAGATACGCGCGACTCCGGCGGAAATTGTGCAGACTTTGTAGGGCAGGGGCGTGAAGCCAGCGGTGAAGACTATCCAGAAGTCGTATTTATCATAGAGATTTTTGAAGGTATCGAAATTTTTCTGTGTAAAGCCGAGGGAACCCATGTGGGCGAAGACCCACTGGTCGATTGCTTCCCATAATCCCAATCCTATTAAATATCCTAAAATTCCGCCAAGGACAGAAGCGATTGAGCAGACGGTTGCGAATCGAATCCATTTTTTCGGGGCGCCGAGTGCGAGCGGTGCGAGAAGGACATCAGGCGGGACGGGGAAAAAACTTGATTCGGCGAAACTAATGCAGAAAAGGGCGACCATACTGTTCTTTGTATGGGCGAAATGCAAAACCCAATCATAAAGACGCTTGTGGATGTGCCAGACAGGAACTCTTTTTGCAGGACTGATGTTTTCGATAATTTTATCCATAATATGCTGCGTCGAACGGTTGCGGTTGCGCGGCTCGTAACGTAGAACGATGTACGTAAAACGTAACAAGCATCGAAACCGCAGGACGAAATACGGTTTTAGTGAGGGTGTTGGGATTCGAACCCAAGACCTACGCATTAAAAGTGCGTTGCTCTACCAGCTGAGCTACACCCTCTGAACGTCGTATAAAGTTTATCGGTTGTGCCGCTGGTATCGTTTGTCGGCAAAGGATTTATGTAACGATACAAGCAACACAACCGCAGTTTACACGCAATTCAAAAATAGACGGGATACTTTACAATAAAACCTTATTTTATGCAAGAAGAAATGTTTTGGCTAAGATTTTGGTTCTTCGGGCTTGTTTTTAGCTAAATTTCGCAGGGTCGCGAGCTTACCACGGATTTCTTCGGCCATTCTGCTGTTTGGAAAGCCTCTGATGATGTCGTGGCCGGTTTGGAGGGCTTCTGTCCAACGTTTTTCGCTGACGGCGAGTGAAAAGCGCACACCGAGATTGTGGAGCTTGTTCTTGAAGACTTCGCTGGCGGCTTCCTGGAGGGCAAGGCCTTCGCTGGGGGTGAGGTAAACATCCAATTCTTTCAGAATGATGAGGCTTCTGTCGGTGTCTTCTCGTTTGACGGCTTCATCCCATGCGGCGAGGAGCTGGCGCTTGCGCTGTTCTTTTTTGTCGGCGAGTTTTTGGCGCAGGGATTTTGCTTTTTCGGAATCGGGATAATTTCTTACGAGGCTTTCAATCTGGACGCTGGCGGTTGCCCACTGGAATTGTTCAATCAGCTTTTCTATGTAGCTGATAATCTGGTTGATTTTTCCCTGTTCGGTTGAGTCGCGGTAATTGTCGGCGGCGACTTTCAGTTCCTCGGCAAGCGCTTTGTATTCACTGCGTTGCGAAATAGCATCAATCATAGCGTAGGTGGCTTTGTAGTCCTGCTGATGGAGTTTTTCCATGACGGATGCGCGGAGGTACTGGTTATCCATATCGCGGTATGCGATTGTTTTTGCGGCTTCGCTTAGTTTGACACCCTGACTAATCTGCTCGAACATACTTCTGCTGACGGCGAGTCCATCGCTGATGCGTTCAAGCAACTGCTGCTGATTTGTGAGGATTTGAAGGGCCTGGTAAAGGAGCAGGATAATCGCGAAGATTCCGACGCCGGCGGCGACCATAAGCGGGACCAGATAAAGGTCCTGAAGATAGTCGGTTGCTCCGCCAATAATCCAAAGGATGACTGTAAGAATCATAAGGGAAACGAAAATCAGATGCCATTGTACGAGCCAAAGTGTTCTGGGCAGTTTTACTCTCATGTTTTCAACTCCGCCAATAAACTGGATATAAAATATACTACTACATAATACGACTTTTGGCAAGTGAAAGGCACAGAAAGTTTTGGAAATTAGATTCGGGTCTTTATATTGTTTACAGAAGGCAACAGGACGTTAAAGTTTTACTATTTGACCAAGGCGGAAAACTTTTTATTTTTTTTGTTTTTTTATAGAAAAGGGGCTTTCTTTTTGATTTCGGCAGGTGTAGAATCGGTATTCACGATGATGGTATATGCTTTGCTGAATTATCAAGTATGGACACTTTTCGATTGCAGGAAGCACAAAGAAGAAAGATTTTTATCCCATAGCGGATAGGAGGGTTCAAAAATGGATATTTCTGCTTTGGAAAATAAACTGCAAGGTCTTCTCGATGAGGTTGAAAAAAATCCTTCCGTTAAGTACACCAAGTCAACGCTGCTGACATCAAAACCCAAACTTTCGAAGGTCAGTAAAGAAGTTAATCTCGAGCAGTATTTTGACCAGCTTCGACTGATGATAAAATATCTGGTTTTCGATATCGAAGCGACGAAGAGAGAAAATAAATATCTGCGGAAGATTCTCGAAGGTCAGGAAGAATAGTATAATTTTTAATTCTGAATTTTTAATTTTTGAATTAATTCGACACATCGCGCATGTTGCATGACAAATGGAGTAATCCTACTGCTTTTTTTGTCATCAAGGGAAATAATCATACATTGTTTTTCAGCAAAAAAACGATGAGCAAATAATATTTCACATCCATAAAAAACTTTTCGCATTTCCACTCCAAATAAATTTTCTATAATAGTCTTAAACAAGATGGAGATTGTTGAAGAAATATTAATGCAGATGAGAACCACTATAATAATAGTTTATATTTTCTCAGGAGTATTCGCGCTTGCGGATGAAGGACCTGATGTTTATACCAAACTTAGAGATGCTGCAACAGTGTTAAATCAATTTGAGGAGGGCAGCGAGCGTGTGGGGATATTAGTTAATTTGAAACAACCGGAAAGTCTGGAGGAGAAAAAAATAGATTGGGATTCGAAATCATCTCTGCAAATCCTGCACAAGGAAGTTGAAGAGATTGAGGATGATGTGATTGAAACTTTCGATGTCAATGAACTTGCGGTGGGGTACCGGTTTGAAAATCAGGCGACATTTTCGTGTGAAGTTACGCAGGAAGTATTGGAGCAATTATTAAATGACCCGCTGGTTGAGAATATCGAGCCGGATTATGTTCTGGAGGAACATCTTGCGCAGGGGATACCGCTTTTTAACGGGATGGTTTATCGCTCGGTTTATAGCGGGCAGGGAGTTGCGGTTGCGATTTGCGATTCGGGAGTTGATTATACTCATCCGAAACTGGGTGGCGGAGGATTTCCGAACAGTAAAGTAATCGGAGGATACGATACGGGCGATAATGATTCAAATCCATTTCCAACGACGCCATTCGATCCGCACGGGACTTGCTGCGCGGGGATAGTCGCAGGGGACCTTGGCGATGTGAACGATTATATAGGGGGAGTTGCGCACAGCGCAAAAATATACGCACTGAAAACGAAAAAATCTTCGGGTGATATAACGACGGCGACGCTTGCAGGGGCGTGGGACTGGTGCACAAGCCATAAAAATGATAATCCTTCATATCCACTGCTTATTATAAGCACAAGCATTGGGGGGACTCGGTATTACAGTCCGTGCGATTCATCGAATGTAACATTGGCGACGGCGGCGAACAATGCAACCGATGCGGGTATTACGCTTTTTGTTTCGACGGGCAATAACGGGTACTGCGATTCGATATCCGTGCCTTCGTGTCTGACGAACACTGTTTCGGTTGGGGCGGTTTATGATGCAGATTTCGGGTTGTGGAACGCCTGCGTTTATTCGGCATCGTGCGTCAATCCAAAATATGCAACACCTTATTGTCCGGGCGGATATTATGTTGTTGATACTACAGCGGGGGACAAGGTTACATCATTTTCAAATATGGCGAATTTTTTGGATATACTTGCGCCTGCGAATAACAATTACACAACCGATATGGTTGGCGCTCAGGGTTATTCGCCGACGGATTACGCGGATGATTTTGGGGGGACATCGACTGCTTGTCCTTACGCGGCGGGGGCGGCGGCGTGTCTGCAATCTGCGGCGAAGGCGGTAACAGGAAAATATTTAACGCCGGGGCATATCAGGCAAATTCTCACAATTACAGGCGACCCTATCGCTGATACCAAAGTCGCGATTACAAAACCGCGAGTGAATCTCGGGCATGCGATTGAACACGTACTGAACAATCCGTGCGCGGATTTAACGATAGGAACGGGAAATTTGAATTGGGCTTTTCCGCTTTATACATATTATCATGATGCACGGACGGAAGTGATTTATCGTGCTTCGGAACTTGGAGGGAGAGGTTTTATTCAGAGCCTCGCTTTGCACATAATAACGATACCGGGGCAGACAATGAATAACTGGACGATTAGAATGAAACATACGACGATGAATACGTTCAGCGGATGCAGTCTTGACTCTACAGGGTGGACGACGGTGTTTCAAAGTAATGAGCCGCGCGGAAGCATTGGATGGCGGACGTTTACGTTTAATTCGCCGTTCTATTATAACGGCACGGATAATCTGCTGGTGGATTTTTCTTTCGATAACAGTTCATACACGTCAAACGGTCAGATTAAATATTCGACACCGGGGGGCAGCAGAAGTGTTTACGCGTTTTCGGACAGTGATCACGGCAATCCACTAAATTGGACAGGAGGCAGTTCGCCAACAGTTTCGTGCAGTATTAATGTTCCGAATGTGTGGTTTGTGATTTGTCCTGTTATAAGCGGTGATTTGCAACCTGATGGGGCGGTAGATATGCTGGACCTTGCGATTATGGCGAATCAGTGGCTCGATGAGCCGGGAGTGCCATCGGCGGATATTGTGCCGGCGCCGGGTGGAGATAATATTGTCAACTTTCGCGATTTTGCGGAGCTTGCGAATCACTGGTTAGAATAGATTTCAGAAATATGAAACCACGAATGAACACGAATCAACACTAATTATAAAATACGAAATACGAAAACCGAAATACGAAACAAATACGAATTACCAAAATATTAATGTTCCAAAGACAGCTATTTACGATAATTGGAGCGATGATCTAAAAGTAATAAAGAAAATAATACAAAAAAGACGGTACTGGGTTCGGGTGCCATGTGCATAACGGTAACTCCGAAGTGGGTTAGAGGCATACCATAATAAAAATAATGTTCGCCCCAAACTAATCTGCCGGGGTTTTGGCCGAGCGGGCCTAACGTATCATAAACTAAAATGGTATTATCTATTTCATCATAGCCGTAGGCGTACATAGTATGACCTATTCCGAAGTCGTTTCCCAAGTGCAGCAGGACTCCTCTATTATTATCAATTTCGTTTTTGAATTGGTCGAAAGAAAAACCGGCTGAGATTCCATTAAAACCATTTATTAATTGGTTGTACATGACCGGTGTATTGTAACCTCTATAAGTGACGTAACGTTCTATTCCGCACATACCATCGGAGTAGTATAAAAACGGCCATAAATCCCACAGGTCATCGCTTGTGCAGGGGCTGTTATCGCTCCAGAAATGGAATTGGGTATCGCCGTTTTTGTTTCCGAAAAAATCCTGGCTTGTGCCCATAAAATCCGCGAGGCAGTCAAATTGATGAGTAGGGAAAAATGAATCGTCTTTGAAGAAACCATAACCTTTGCGGAAAAAATCGTTGATGTGGCCGGGGCTTGCGATACTGCTGTTTACTAAACAATCCGGTTTTCCGAATGTCGATAATTCAGCATCTCCGCCTGGTACGAGATTTGGGTAGCCGTTGCGGTCATACCAACCAAGCATCATACCGGCGGCTGTGGGGGCGCAACCATACCACATATCGTAATTTCCGGCATCCGGTAAGCACAATCCTTCATTAAATGAGATTAAATCCGGTTTTGCGTAAGCGGATATGGGCAAAATAATTAAAACAAATAGAATGTTTTTCATTAGATTTCCCGAACAAGGCTCAATAAATTATAGGACTATACTATAATTGTTTTGCCATTTCTTTAGAGGGAGGTCAATAGGAATATAACCTATTTGCCATCCTAAAGTTAGATAGGGGGAAGTGCTGAAATAAAAAAAGGCAGAACAGCGAAGGAGGAGTAGCTGTCTGCCTAAATGAGAAAAAAACATTTCTAATTGTATTACGCGTTGAAACGCAACAATGTTTCATAAATTTGAAAAAAGCGCAAAAAAAATGGCAGGCGGCCGAGGAGAGAAACCGCCATGCCGTGTGCGCCTCCTAAAGAGGAGGAGGTACGTGTGGGTTATCTAAAATAACATTTCTACTCAACATACGTCAAGAAAAAAATTAGGTTCTGCAAAATATATTATCGAATTTACTAAAATATAACAAAAAAGTGCATGCTTTGCTAAATTAAAGGGTAATAAAGGCTTATAGAAGTCAATTGACGATAAAAAGGATATTATTAATTACGTTCACCTGTTTTCTAATTATATTTAATAAAGGATGTGATAAAAAAATATATACAAGGGCTAAAAAAGGGTTAAAATTTGAAAAAAAAAGATTCTTTATAAGGAGGTAAAGTATGACTGCAAGTATCATTTTACTGTTAGTATTTCTGCTTGGGATGGTGGTAATCGGAATATGGGGGATGAAGAAGACTGCAACCCTTAACGATTTCTTTCTCGGCGGCCGGTCTGTAGGTCCGTGGATAACGGCGTTCGCATACGGAACGAGTTATTTCAGTGCGGTAGTATTCATCGGATTCGGCGGAAAAATCGGATGGGGCTACGGGCTTAAAGGTTTGGCTATCGCAATCGGCAACGCATTTATTGGTACAACGGCGGCGTGGCTGATTCTTGGCAGAAGAGCAAGAAGAATGACTCAAAATCTCGATGCAATGACGATGCCGGAGTTTTTGCAGGAACGATTCGGCAGCAGATATATAAAGATGTTCGCGGCATTGATAATATTTGTTTTCCTGATTCCTTATTCAGCATCTGTGTTTAAGGGATTGGGTTATTTGTTTGAAAAAAACTTTCATATCCAATTCGAGACAGCACTATTAATAATGGTCGCAATTACAGGCTTGTATCTTGTGCTCGGCGGATATTTCGCGGTAACGCTGACGGATTTTGTGCAGGGTATAATAATGATATTCGGGTCTATTCTTATGGTTTGGATTTTATCCGGGAAAGCGGCGGAAATTGCAGGCACAAGCGGAATCGGCGGAGGGTTTACGGCGGCGACGGACAGTTATAACCAATGGCACAGTGCGCTTCCGGCAGGCAAAGAGCCGAGTATGCTTATGCTGGGTGCGCTTGTATTTATGACGTCATTCGGGGTTTGGGGAATGCCGCAGATGGTACAGAAATTCTACGCCATTAAAAATGAAGCGGTTATTAATAAAGCGGCATTGATTACGACAATTTTCGCGGTGATTATTTCTTTTGCGGCGTATTACACCGGAGCGCTGACGCATATATTTTACGATAAACCTCCGATGGGAGCGAATGGGCCGGACTTCGACAGGATAATTCCTGAATTGCTGACACAATATCTGCCGAGCTGGCTGATGGCGGTAATACTCCTTTTAATCCTGTCTGCATCGATGAGTACGCTTTCGTCGCTTGTGCTGGTGTCTGCTTCATCTGTTGCGATTGACCTTTATAAGGGCCATATTAATCCGCAGATATCGAAAGAGAATTCATTGCTGATGATGCGGTTTTTGAGTGCGGTGTTTATAGTGATTTCATATTTTGTGGCACGGTATCAACTTTCGTTTATTATTGAACTGATGGCGCTATCGTGGGGAGCGGTGGCGGGAGCATTTATGGCACCGTTTTTCTTCGGGCTTTATTGGAAGAAAGCAACGCACAGTGGAGTTGTACTCGGAATGATAACGGCAATCGCGACGAATGTGATTTTGTATTATTGGTTGGGAGCAGCAAAATCTCCAATCGCAGCGAGCATAGCGATGATCGTGCCGTTTATAGTGATACCGCTGGTAAGTTTTGTGACGAAACCACCGAAAGCCGAAATTATTGAAACGGCTTTTGCGGGTGTTTCAGGGCAGACGGTTCCGAGTACACAAAGCGTTAAGATGCCCTAAGCTCGGCGCCAATATTGGACGAGAGGGCGGAAACGATGTCTTTCTGCCAGGTGTCAACGGTTTCGTGTTTCAATGTGCCGTCTTCGTCACGGAAGCAGAGCGAAATAGTAACGCTCTTTTTGCCAGCGGGGATCGGTTTGCCGCGGTAAATGCCGATGAATTTCAAATCTTCAAGCTCTGCGGGGGCTTTGGATGAAACTATTTCTTCAATCTTAGACCATTGAATCTGTTCATCGGTAATCAGCGAAAGGTCGCGGACGATGGATGGGAATTTGGGGAGCGGTTTAGCTTTTATTTGCTCCGGCTGTAAATCGAGAAGCATATCGAAATTAATTTCTGCTGCGCAGACAAGCGGGGCTTTGATGTCGAGCGTTGTGAGAATCGAATCTTTTAATACTCCGGCGGTGCCGAAGAGAGTTCCATTAACTCCATTAACTCCGTTAACTGCGTTAACCAAAATCTGAGCGCCAGTTTTTGCCCAGAATACATCGGCGGGATTGAAAGAAATATCTGCTGATGGCGCGATGTTTTTAATTACGCTTTCGATAGCTCCGCGAATGACTCTGAAATCGCAATCGCAAAGAATAGCGAGTGAACTATGCTCGGCATGTTTGCCGTCGGGAGTTTTTTGGAAGACGTTTGCCAATTCGTAAATATTGATTCCGCGAGTGCCGGCGTTGATGTTTCGGCTGAGAATTTCGAGAAGCGAGCCAATCAACGTACTGCGGAGCATATTGGAGTTTTTGCTGTTTTCGTCAAGAACGGCAAGGTGAGTGTCGGCGGCATTGGGTGAAATCAGCTTTGCGATCGATTCGGTGCTGAAGCCGGGGGTAATTGTTTCGTAAAAGCCGCAACTGTTGAGGCAGGAGCCTGTTTTTGCGGTTATCTGCTGGCGACGGTCAACGGGCGCGACTTCGATGTTGATTTTTTGTGTGAGGCCGATTTTGTCGTAGCCGTGGATTCGCGCGACTTCTTCAATTAGGTCTATTTCTCTTGTGATGTCGGGGCGCCAGGCGGGGATGGTGCAGAGGATTTTATCGTTTTCGGGTTTTTGCGGACTGAAAGCAAGGCCGCGGAGAATTTCGAAAATTGCCTGCTGCGGGATTTCTATACCGATAAGTTTTTTAACTCTGCTCAGCCGCATCGAGACCATACGAATATTTTCGACTTTGGCCGGATAGGCATCGATGAGGCCTTCGACGATTTTTCCGCCAGCGACTTGTACGATTAATTGCGCGGTTCGCTGCGAGGCCCAATCAATCTGCTCGATGTCAACGCCACGGCCGAGACGGTAGGCCGCTTCGCTTGGAAGATTTAGGGCGCGGGAAGTTTTTCTTGTGATTACGGGATTGAAAGAAGCTTCTTCGAGCAGGATGTTTGTGGTGGACATGCTGACTTCGGTATCGAGGCCGCCCATAACTCCGGCGACTGCGACGGGGCCAGTTGGGTCGGCGATGATGAGCATGTCGGGCTGGAGCTGGCAATTCGAGCCGTCGATGCTGACGATTTTTTCGTTTTGCTTTGCGAGGCGGACGATGATTTTGCCATCGCGAATTTTGTTGTAGTCGAAAGCGTGGGGGGGCTGGCCGGTTTCCATCATTGCGTAGTTTGTCGCATCGACGACGTTGTTTATGCTGCGGAGGCCGATGGCTTCGAGGCGCTTTGTCATCCAGGAAGGGCTTGCGCCGATTTTTACGCCTTCGATGACCCTGGCGGTGTATCTGCCGCAGAGGGTCGGTTCTGCGATTTCGACGGCGGCTAATTGGGATATATCTTTTTTAAGAGGCTCAAATTTAATTTTTGGCAATGTGAGCAGGCGGCCAGTTGCGGCGGCGATTTCGCGCGCGATTCCGATGTGGCTGAGACAATCGGGGCGGTTGCTTGTTACTTCGACGTCGATAACGGCATCATCGGGCAGGATTTCGAGGCTTTCGGTGTTGAAGCCGATGCTGCATAAAAGCGCGGCGAGTTCCTGCGGCGATTCTGTTATTGGGACGTAATCTTTGAGCCAATTAATGGATATTTTCATTTCTTATTACCTATAAAAGATGTTAATTTAACGAGATTGGGGTAACGTGTCAATAATTGATTGTCAAACGATTTTAAGGGCTGAGACGATTCGGTCGTTGGCGGAGAGGTCTTTTTCGATTTTGATTTCGCCGAAGATTTTTGTGTCGTCGAGCAACTGTTTAACCGCTTTGCCCTGCAGGTAGCCGATTTCAAGGAGTAACAGGCCATCTTTTTTCAGGTGGGAACCGACTTCGGCGGCAATTCTGCGGTAAATATCCAGACCTTCGGGGCCGGCTTCGAGAGCGAGCTTTGGTTCATGGCTTTTTACTTTTTGGTCGAGATTTTCATATTCGGGCAAACTAATATATGGCGGATTGCAGACAATCAAGTCGAATTCTTTACCGTCGAGCTGGTCGATTATGGGTTTGAACAGATCGCCGTGCAAAAGATGGATTTTTTCGCCGAGATTATATTTAGCTATGTTTTCGGCGGCGATTGAAAGCGCCTTGTCGCAGATGTCGGTTGCGATGATGGCTGCTTGGGGGAAATTTTTGGCGATTGAGACGGCGATGCAGCCGCTGCCTGTGCATAAATCGCAGACGTGCTGCGGGCCGGTGCGGGTTCGCAGGAATTCTATCGCTCTTTCGACGAGCAGTTCTGTTTCGGGTCTTGGTATCAGGCAATCCTTAGAAACTTTGAGCGAGAGAGAATAAAATTCTGTTCTGCCGATGAGATACTGAACGGGTTCGTTGTTGAGGCAGCGTTTGACAAGTTCACGAAGTTTTTCGAGATTTGTCTTTTCAACCTCTTTGTCGAAGTTCATATACAATTCAATTCGCTGCATATTGAGTATGAAGGATAAAAGCAGTTCGGCGGTGAGGCGCGGCGAATCGATTTTTTTTTCGGTGAAGCGGCTCGTCATCCAGTCGAGCAGTTTTTTGATAGTCCATTGTTCGGGCAATTTATTCTCCTGCTTTCAATTCTTTTTCGAGTTCGACAATAAGCGAGTCGATATACGCCGCGGTTTTTTTGCAGCCGGTGGGGCTGTTTCTGCGGTGGCCTTCTTCAAGCCTTTCCATAAGCGGGACAACTTTGTCGTGCATGACGCGCTTATCGGCGTAGTAAATTATTTTTTCCTCGATGGTGCGAGGTTTCATTTCTTCGTCAAGAATCGCTCTGTAGGCGTGTTTTTTTATTGCCAGAGCGAGTTCGGGATATTCGTGTTTGAAAATTTCACAGGCGGCGTCTTCGTGACCTTTGCCGCAGAGACGCAGAATATCATGCAAAAGGCAGCCTCTGTGGACGAAATCTATGTCAACTTGTGTTCCGGAGGCGGAGAGTTTTTTTGCAATATCCACAGCTAACTCGGCAGTAACTTCGCAATGCCTGACGATGTGTTCAGGGGTATTGTGCAGCTTTAGAAGCTGATAACATTGCTCGATAGTCGGGATTATATAGTTCATAACGATATTACCCATCGCTTACGCTCAGGGCTCTGATAAAAATATACGTGAGCCTCTAAAAATTCTAAAGCCTGAGATTGCTTCGTCATCCCGATTCGCTTTCGCTCAACGGGAATCCTCGCAATGACATTAGAGGCTGCCTAAGTTATTTATTAAATGCTTTGTCCCAATCTTTCCAGACGGGTTCAAGGCCGATAGAGTTCAACATTGCAGCAACCTGTGCCGGGGTTCTGTCGTCGGCGACTTCGAACTGCTGGAGCGATTGCTCTTTTTCGGCGTATCCGCCGGGGTTCGTTTTGCTGCCTGCACTCATTCTTGTAACGCAAATCTTGGCCATATTGTCCCTGAAGGTTTGAGATTCGCGAGTTGACATTACAATCTCGGCATCGGGAAAACATAATCTCAGAGCAAGCATCATCTGAACAAGCTGGGTATCGGTAATCATATACCTGAATAATTTTTCGTCAACGTTTTCCGCCGGGCGCATTCTTGGAAAAGAAAAAGAAACCCTTGCCTGCCAATATTTTTTCATAAGTATGTCCGCATGTTCGGCCATCGCTAAGGTCTGGGCTTGCCAGTCGCTTAGGCCGATTAAAAAGCCAAGGCCGAGACTTCTAAAACCGGCCTGACCCGCACGCGACAGAGTATCGAGACGCCAATCGTAATCGGATTTTGGGCCTGATGTGTGAAATCTGGCGAAGTCGGCGCGGTCGTAAGTTTCCTGATAAAGCGCGATGCTGTCGATTCCGGCGGCAAAAAGTTTTTGGTAGTCTTCTGTCGAAGCGGGATAAATTTCAATTGAGATTGAGCTGAAATTTTCTCGCAGTTTTTTAGAAAGCTCGGCCAAGTAAGGAACTGTTATAAAATTTTTATCTTCGCCGCTGACGATTAAAATATGGCGGAAACCTTCGGCGGCTAAAATATCGGCTTCTTTGCAGGCATCTTCGATGGTCAATCTTGTTCGTGGTAATTTACTTTTGCAGTTAAATGCACAGTAGGGGCAATTGTTGACGCAAAAGTTCGAGACGTAGAGCGGGGCGTAAAGCTGGATTGTGTTTCCGAAACGCTGACGTGTAATCTGCCTTGCTCTTTTCGCCATTGGTTCGAGATGGTTTTGGGCTTCGGGCGAAATCAACGCATTGAGTCTGTCAGGACTGTAGCCGGCATCATTATATATGGCTTGTTGTATGTTCATCCGTTTAGTCCCGTAGAAAACCAGTGAGGGGGCTTGAAGCGTCGGCGTGATTTTTTACGGATGCGGAACCTGCTTCGAATGCTTCTCTTCCGGCCTGGACTGCTTTTTTGAAAGCCTCGGCCATTTTAATCGGGTCATTGGCTGTCGCAATCGCGGTATTAATCAGGACGGCATCGGCTCCCATTTCCATCGCTTCTGCGGCGTGGGATGGCATACCCAAACCAGCATCAACGACAACGGGGATTGTGGCCTGCGCGATAATTATTTCGATGGCGGCTTTTGTTTTCAATCCCTGATTAGAGCCGATGGGAGCGGCAAGAGGCATTACGGTCGCGGTGCCGATGTCCTGCAATTTCTTGGCGAGGACGGGGTCGGCGTTGATATAAGGCAGGACAACGAAACCTTCCTTTACGAGGATTTCGGCAGCCTTTAATGTTTCAATTGGGTCGGGCAGCAGATAATACGGGTCGGGTGTAACTTCGAGCTTGAGCCAGTTAATATCCGTCGCAGCGCGGGCAAGCCTTGCTAATCGCAGGGCTTCATCGGCGTTTCTTGCACCGGAAGTGTTGGGCAGGAGCAGATATTTTTTCCGGTCAATGGCGGCAAGCATATTATCCTGCGGATTCTGGATATCGACACGACGAAGAGCGACAGTAACCATTTCGGTTGCGGAGGCTTCGATGGATTGTGCCATTATTTTGTTTGAAGAATATTTTCCAGTGCCGATGAAAAGACGACTGGTAAATTCTTTTCCTGCGATAATAAGTTTTTTCATAAATAATTTCCAAAAATATTTTAGAACCCGCCCCCCGCCTTCGCGAGGGTAAACTGCTAAATCGGCGGGCTAATGGTTTGATATATGTCAACCGCCGCCGACGAATCTTATAAGTTCGACGTTATGGCCATCCTGCAAAATAGTATTATGAAAACTGCCGCGGGGGATGATTTGGCCATTGACTTCGGCAACAACTGTAGCATCATCGACATTAAGAAATTCGAGCAATGCCTTCATCGTTGAAGGAACTTTTTCAAAAATTTTATTTTCACCGTTTATTTTTAATATTGCCATTATTATTTTTCCAAAATCATTTCAACGATAACGTTTGCCTGATGGCCTGCGGCAATTGCGACACGAGGGGCCATAAGGCTGAATCCCGATTCAATGCCGCTTTTATCATCGCCGATGAGAGTTAATCTATCTGAAATTTTGCGGGTTTTGATTTCATTGCTTCTGCCAAAGCCGCCGATTCCACTGACGGCTACAATTTTAACATTTTTCATAGAGTTCAGTACGGTTTCGACGAGCATTTGTTTCTGGTCGGGTTTGTCGAAACACTCGGCAATGATGCAGCAGCCTGTGAAAATTTCAGGAATATTGTCGGGTTTTAATTTTACCTGATAACCTTCGATTTTGATATAAGGATTAATCTTCGTTAAATTTTCGGTCAAAGCATTGACTTTATTTTGTCCGAGCTGCTCAATGAAATACTGCTGGCGATTAAGATTGCTTGGCTCAACTATGTCGAAATCGGCGATGACGAGTTTCCCAATGCCGATACGCGCGAGTGAGATTGCGACGTTTGAACCGAGGCCTCCAAGGCCGCCGATGCCGATAGTCGCAGATTTTAATTTGTTATGCGCGGAGAGGCCGTGGCGTTCGATGAGCATTGCTTCAAATTGTTCAGAGCTTAATTTAGCCATAAAATACAAAACGCAGCCTGCAAAAAGGACTGCGTCAAGATTCTATGTCTTGTGCCTCCCTTGCAGGCATTACCACTGCTAAAGGTTCGAAGGGTCGCCGAAAACCGGCCTCTCAGCCCGCACCTTTAGTGCAAGGCTCCCCTGTCACGAATTCGATATTAACTTTCGTGTTATTTTACACTTCGGCACGCGGAAAACAAGCAAAAAAACGTTTGTTTAACGGTCTTGTAATTGGTGTGAATAACTAATATAATAGTCGTTTTTATTACGTGAAAGGCAATATGGCGAATTTAACTAAACTCGAAGATATCGTTTCTCTTTGTAAAAGACGCGGATTTATATTTCAATCGAGTGAAATTTACGGTGGATTGGCGAGCTGCTATGATTACGGCCCGCTCGGCTCGGAACTCAAACGCAATGTGCGAAACGCATGGTGGAAAAGCACGGTTCAGATGCGGGACGATGTTGTCGGTCTTGATTGCAGCATCTTTATGCATCCGCTGGTTTGGAAGGCATCGGGACACTCGGATAAATTCGCGGATATCGTAACGGTCTGCAAAAAATGCAACGTTCGCAGCAGAGTTGACCATCTTACTGACCATGCCGAAGAACACACCGAGCACGTTCCGGTCGAGACAGCTCAAAAAGACGCAAAAGACCTTTCAAGAAAAGTGTGTCCATCGTGCGGATCGGTTGGAAAGTTTTCAGAGCCTATGCCATTTAGATTGATGTTCGAGACTCAGATGGGTGCGAATATTGAAGATTCAATGACGATCTTTCTTCGGCCTGAGACAGCGCAGGGAATTTTTGTAAATTTCAGAAATGTGCTGGATACTACGAGAGTGAAGATTCCGTTCGGCATCGCGCAAATCGGGAAAAGTTTCAGAAATGAAGTAACGACAAAAGCGTTTATTTTCAGGACGAGAGAATTCGAGCAGGCGGAAATAGAATTTTTCTGTGCACCGGGAACGGATGAAAAATGGTTCGAGCATTGGAAAGAATTTCGTTTCAAATGGTACACAGATCTTGGAATGAAAAAAGAAAATCTGCGAATGCGTGAACATGAAAAAGATGAACTTGCACATTACGCAAAAGGTTGCGTCGATGTGGAATATAAATTTCCGTTCGGGTCGGGCGATTGGCAGGAACTGGAAGGTATAGCAAACAGGACCGATTTTGATCTTCGACAGCACCAGAGAGGTATGCGAACCTTGAATTCATGGTATGAGAAAAAAGGCGACTTGTCGAAAATAGAACTTAATAGTGAATCAGAAGATTATCAGAAGGGGCCATTGAGCTATTTCGATGAAGAAAATAAGCAGCGGTTTATTCCGTATGTAATCGAACCAAGCGCGGGAATTGACAGGAGTTGTCTTGCGTTTCTGGTTGACGCTTACGATGAAGATGAAGTTAACGGCGAAAAGAGAGGTTTGCTGCGTTTTCATCCGTCACTTGCGCCGGTAAAGGCGGCCGTTTTTCCGCTCGTTAAAAAAGATGGAATGCCAGAAATTGCCAGAAATATTTATGACGATATGAAAAAATATTTTTCGTGCTTCTATGACGAAAAAGGCGCGGTCGGCAGACGCTATCGCAGACAGGATGAAGCGGGCACACCATACTGCATTACGGTTGACGGTCAGACGAAAGAAGACCAGACTGTTACCGTGCGCGAGCGCGATAGTATGAAACAGGAAAGAATTAACCTCTCACAGGTTAAACAGTATTTGAGAGAAAAGTTGGATATTTAAATTTTGTGATTTTCTTAGAAGGAGAATATTATGAAAAAATTATATTTATCGAAAACGGATAGGAAATTATTGGGTGTGTGCGGAGGAATAGCGGAAATGCTCGAAGTGGATTCGACGATAGTCAGACTGATAACAGTTTTTGTTTGTTTGATTACAGGTGTACTGCCGCTTGTGATTACGTATTTAGTTGCAGCAATGATAATACCAAGTAAACCGGAAGGGCAACCATAATGATATTTGATACAATCGGCAACAACGGGCTTTACAGCAATGTTTCACCACTAATCGCGAAGGCTTTGAAAATAGCGGCTGAAACGGATTTCGAGAAGATGAAGGACGGAAGGTACGAAGTCGATTCTGACAAATTGTTTTATATGGTTCAGCGGTATAAAACCAGACCTGTATATGAAAAAATAGAAGCGCATAAAAAATATATTGATTTGCAACTAATAGTAAAAGGCAATGAGCAGATAGGATATGCGGGAACAAAAGACTTGAAAATACAAGTTCCATTCGATGAAACGAAAGATGTGATGTTTTTCAATCCGCCGGAAAATACGACTTTTCTGAAAATGCAGAAGGGCGATTTTGCAATATTCTGGCCGAGCGATGCACATATGCCGGGCTGCCAGATTGATAAAGCTGAGGATGTTATAAAGGTTGTTTTTAAAATCAAGGTATAAGAATGTTTAATGATATTGTGAAAATCAGTGATTTAAAAAATTACGGCGAAAAAGAAGTAACGATTGCCGGGTGGGTCAGGCATTTGCGGCCGAGCGGGAAATTGATATTTATCGTTCTTCGCGACGGGAGCGGACTTTGCCAGTGCGTTATTGAAAAAGGGAAAATCAGCGATGAACTTTTTGAACAATTGAAAAGGCTCGGCGCTGAATCATCGCTGACGATAACTGGTGCGGTCAGAAAAGATGAACGCAGCGTAGGCGGATATGAGCTTGTTGTAAGCGGAGCGAAGGTATTGAGTGAATCGGTCGATTATCCGATTACGCCAAAGTCGCACGGAATTGATTTTCTTTTAAAGAATCGCCATTTGCATCTTCGCTCGCAAATGCCGTGGTGTATCAGCAAGATTCGTCATACGGTTGTTCAGGCGATTCGGCAGTTTTTCAATGATAACGGATTTACGCTTGTCGATACTCCGATTTTGACGGGAATTGTCGGCGAAGAGGCCGGGAGTTTATTTAATGTTGATTATTTCGGGATGCCGGCGTTTCTGACGCAGACGGGGCAGCTTCATCTTGAATGCGCAGCGATGAGTTTGGGCAGAGTATATTGTTTCGGGCCGACGTTCAGAGCTGAAAAAAGCAAAACGCGAAGGCACCTGACGGAATTCTGGATGGTTGAGCCGGAGGTTGCATTTATAGAGCTGCCGGGGCTTTTGGAAATAGCGGAAAATTTCGTTTCGTTTATCGTTAAAACAGTTCTTGATAATAACGAAGCTGAGTTGAAAACACTTGGCGCGGATATCGAATCGCTGAAAAAGATAGTTCCGCCATTTTATCGGCTGACTTATACGCAGGCTGCGGAAATTTTGACCAGTCAAAAGACTCAGGATTTTATGGCCGCGCAATTGAAAGATTTTGTAAAAACGAAACAGGAAATTGAGGAGAAGATTACGGCTCTTGAAACAGAAGCGAAAGGGCAAATTAAACAATGGCGGCAGGATAAAATCGCGGCGGAGTTAATTGACCTGCGAAGCGATCTTGCGGAAATGGATACGAAGATTGAAAATAATCCAAAGCACGCCAAACTCGCATCGGAATTCAAGTGGGGCGAAGATTTGGGCGGAAGCGATGAAACGATAATTTCACTTATGCACGATAAGCCGATTTTTGTAACGCATTATCCGAGGGAAGCGAAGGCGTTTTATATGAAACAGGATGGAGACAATCCGAAAGTCGTGCAGAATTTCGATATGCTGGCGCCGGCGGGATTCGGGGAAATTATCGGCGGGTCGATGCGCGAGGACAATTATGATATACTGCTTGAGAAAATAAAAGCGCATGGGTATAAGCTCGAAAATTATGAATGGTATCTTGATTTGCGGAGATACGGCGCTGTGCCGCACGGCGGATTCGGGCTTGGTGTTGAAAGAACGCTTGCATGGCTGACGGGTGAAAAACATATCCGCCAGTGCATCGCGTTTCCAAGAATGATGGATAAAATTCTAATTTAAAATTTTAGTTTTTAATTTTTTTCTTGTGGTATCTTTTAAACATTCCCCAGGAAAGGATAGCCAGCAAAACTATTGCGCTGATATGTTCGATGGGGGTTGTAGACATTTCGTGATAATGACTTTTGATTTGGCTGCCTAAGTTTGTGAAAGCTGTATTGAGCAATAGGCCGGATGCGAGAGCGCAAATTATAACCGTAAGCAGATAGATAATTGCGGTGCGATGGCCGAGGACCTTCCAGATAGTTGTAATTGCGGCGGCGTTGCTTTCCGGGCCGGTGATTAAAAAAACAAGAGCGGCGCCGGGGGAGAGACCTTTGGCGATAAGAGCTGCGGCAATAGGAACTGACGCGGTTGCGCAAACATAAAGCGGGATACCGACAAACATCATAAAAAGCATTGAGCCTATTCCGGTTCCGATTTTATCGGCGAAGAAATTATCAGGCAGGGCAACAGAAATTAACGAAGCGATGACAAGACCGATGAGCATTTCCGTGCCGATGTCTTTGGGGAGAACAATGAATGCATGTCTAAAACCTAATTTGAAATATCCGCCGTGGGAGACATGCTGTTCGCGGTCGAGCTGGAAATCTTTTTTTTGCTGATGGTCGAGCAAATCAACTGCGCTTCCACCGATTATGCCGGTGATTAAAGCGATGATTGGACGAGCAATTGTGAAGACGGGGCCGAGCAAACTATATGTTACGAAAAGACTGTCAACGCCGGTTTGAGGAGTGCTGAGAAGAAATGCGGTAGTGGCGCCTTTGCTTGCGCCGCGTTTGTGCAGAGACATTGAGACGGGAATTACGCCGCAACTGCACAAAGGCAGAGGTACGCCGAACAACGATGATTTGAGTACCGGCCAAATACCTCTTCCCCCCAAATGCCTTTGTACGAAACTTGTCGGAATTAAAACTTTTAGCAGGCCCGCAACTGCGAAGCCGAATAAAAGATACGGACTCATTTCGCCAACCGTAGCCCAAAAATCTATAATAAAGGATTTAAAATAATCCATTTTAAAACCTCGGCGATATTCGCCTGTTTTATTTCAGTATTTCTTTTTTTCTGATTTGGCCATCAAGGCCGATAGTAATGTCTTCGAATTCCATTTGTTTGCCGGTGTTTGCGATTGCCTGCTGAACGAGACGCGTCAGGCCGAAGCAGCAGGGCACTTCCATGTGGACGACCTTTATGCTTTTTATGCCGGCGGAACTAAACATTTCTGAAAGTTTTTCTATGTACGGCTCAACATCATCCAGCTTTGGACAGGCGATTATGACTTTATGGTCTTTGAGCATTTTGCTGTGGAAATCGCCCATCGCAAACGGAACGCAATCAGCGGTCAAAAGTAAATCAGCGTCTTTAAGGAACGGAGCGACAGGCGAAATAAGACTAAGCTGGACAGGCCAATGGGTGAGCTGTGATGTTGTATCGCCCTGAGCGGATTGTTTTTTTTCGAACTGTTTGGCAAGAGTGCCGGGGCAAACGAAACCATGCGGATGAGGATGTGAATGAGACTGCACAGGTGAAGGTTTTTTCTCTTTTTCGAGATGTTTTTTCACTGCCTCTTCGTTGAAATCAGCGCATTGTCTTTTTTCGACGGTAATCGCGTCCATAGGGCAATGGCCAAGGCATGCGCCAAGGCCATCGCAGTATGTTTCGCTGACAAGTTTTGCTTTACCGTTTATTAATTTTATCGCGCCTTCGGCACAGGCGGTTACACACTGGCCGCAGCCGTTACATTTATCTTCATCAATTTTTACTATGTTTCTTATACTCATATTTTATACATCCGCGCGGGCTGAAGCCCACCCTACATTTTATTAAGCTCTAATCATAATTAACAACATTTTGAATTTATCTTTTGCCTGCACAGAGTGCGGGATATTGGCGGGCATGATTACAATTTCGCCCGCCTTTGCGTTTACATCTTTTCCGCCGATGGTTAGAATCGCAGAGCCATCGACAATCTGTACGAGTGCATCGTACGGAGCCTGATGTTCACTTAGGCCCTGACCTGCGTCGAAGGCAAAGAGAGTTACTGTGCCGACAGATTTATCGATTATCGTTTTACTTACGACAGAATCGTTAGCATATTCGACAAGGCTATTGAGGTCGGCGGCTTTTGCCAGGCAATTTTGCAGAACAGTATTTTTTTCAGTTTTCATTTTTAATCCTTAGCAGAAAATTAAAGGGCGGACAAACGCCCGCCCTTATTAACTTTTATCCGAGCATGTCTGCCATGTCTTTTTCCGGGTCTCCGGTCGGCATAATGTTATAGTTTTCAACGAGGAAGTTCAGAACATTCGGAGAAACAAACGCCGGCAGGGATGGCCCAAGCCTGATATTTTTTACACCAAGATGAAGCAGAGTAAGCAGAATCGCGACAGCTTTTTGTTCATACCAGGAAACGACGAAGGATAACGGCAGATCGTTTACGCTGCATTTGAACGCCTCGGCGAGAGCCAGCGCGATTTTCACCGCTGAATAACAATCGTTGCATTGGCCGGTGTCCACGAGACGCGGTATGCCGTCGATTGTTCCAAAATCGTTATAATTAAATCTGAACTTTCCGCATGCCGCCGTCAGGATAACGCAATCCTGCGGTACAAGTTCGGCAATCTTTGAGAAGTAGTTTCTTCCGGGTTTTGCGCCATCGCAGCCGCCGATGAAGAAGAAGCGTTTTATTTTGCCGGCTTTAACCGCATCGATAATTTTATCAGCAAGGCCGAGAACAGCGGTGTAATGGAAGCCGGTGTTTAATGTTCCAACTTTATTTTCCTTCAAAGGCTCTGACTTCAAGGCTTTATCAATTACCTTGCTGAAATCACGACCTTCGAGATGTTCGACGCCTGCGACTCCCGCTATGCCGCAAGTAAACATTCTGTCTTTATAGCTTTCTTTGGGAATCATTACGCAATTTGTTGTTATGAGCATTGCGCCTGAAAATTCATCGAATTCCTTGCGCTGATTTTGCCATGCAGTTCCGTAATGGCCGACGAGATGTTTATACTTCCTCAATTCGGGATAACCGTGCGATGGAAGCATTTCGCCGTGCGTGTAAATATTAATGCCTTTTCCTTCGGTTTGCTTTAGAAGCTCAATTAAATCGAGCAGGTCATGGCCGGTAACAACGATGCCGGGGCCGGGTTTTGTGCCTGCGAAAACTTCGGCAGGAGTAGGTGCACCGAATCTTTCGACGTGCGCATCGTTTAGCATTTCCATCGTTTTCAAATTCATCTTTCCTGCCTTGAGGACAAGGTCGATATATCTTTTCAGGTCAAAATCGACATTGGTCAAAGTAGCGAAAAGGGCTTCGTGCATGAAAGCGTCCACTTCCGGATCGCTTTTTCCAAGCTCTTTTGAATGATAAGCATAAGCTGCTATGCCTTTAAGGCCGAAAATGAGTGTATCCTGAAGGCTCTGGATATCGGGGTCTTTTCCGCAAACACCAACTTTTGTACAACCTGTTCCACCTGCTGCCTGTTCACATTGATAACAAAACATAATTTTTCCTTTCATTTGTTTTTATAAATTACTCAACATTATTTTTTTCAAGTATTCATCTATATAGTCCTGCAAATCAATCAGCTTTTTGCTTATTCCGCAGGAACAACTGTTTGGACAACTTTTGGGATCCGGGACGCAGCGATTAAGACAAATACCACCCTGAACCGCCTTTACGATTTCATAAAGACTTATTTTGTCCGGAGCTTTGGCCAACTCAAAACCGCCGCTTGCGCCCATACTGCTTTTCACCAGTTCGGCCGAGGCTAATTTCTGGAGCAGTTTGCATGCAAGATCGTAAGGCACATCCTGATTTTTGGCGAGCTGTCTTGCTGAAACCGGAGTTTTATCATAGTTTCCTACGAGGCCTACAACCAGCCGCATCGCATAATCAGTATTTCGTCTTATTACATCCACAATTAGTTTCAATTCCTACAAGTAGGACTATATTAGTCTTACTTCGACATAAGTCAATATGTTTCTTAAAAAAAATAAAAATATTTTTAATCACTGAGATTGCTTCGTTGCTTTGCCTAAAAGGCAAGACTTCTCGCAACGGTAGTGTTACATTTTGGTGATATTTCGCCAGCAGCGGTGGTCTTTCTGGATTAATTCATCGGCCTGGGGGAAACTTTCACTTCCCGCTGGATATAGAAATGGCTGGGAATTGCCGGTCTGCCAATCTTTCAGGAGATTATCGACAAGACTCCATGCGAGCGTTACATCGTCAATTCTTGTAAAAAGAGTCTGGTCGCCTTGCACACAATCGAGCAGAAGTCTTTGATAAGCATCGGGCGGTTCGGAGCCAAAAATTTCAGCATAGTTAAAATCCATTTCAAGTGTACCGATGCATAATTTAGTGCCGGGACTTTTTGCCTCGAAGAATATTTTTATGCCTTCCATCGGCTGAATTTTCATTATTATTACATTGGAAGGTAAATCGCTGATTCCCACCGAAGCGAAAACAAGGTGCGGAGGTTTTTTGAAAGTGATTGCGATTTCAGTTACGCGTTTTGCAAGGCGTTTGCCGGTTCGCAGATAAAAGGGCACGTCTCTCCATCGCCAGTTATCTATGAAAACTCTTGCGGCAACAAAAGTTTCGGTATTGGATTTTTTGTCAACGTTTGCCTCATCTCGATAAGCGGGCACTTCTTTGCCATCGATAACTCCTGCTGTGTATTGGCCTCTGACGACATTGCCTGAATCGGGTGAAAGATTTTGGGGGCGAATACTTCGAATGACTTTTATTTTTTCGTCCCTGATGCGTTCGGTCTCGAAGGATGCAGGCGGTTCCATTGTTACAAGCGAAAGCATACTTAACATGTGGTTTACGAACATGTCTCGAAGGGCGCCGCTTTTGTCGTAATAACTTCCGCGGGATTCAATTCCGAGCGATTCGGCAATTGTGATTTGAACGTTGTCTATGTAGTTGCGATTCCATACCGGCTCGAAAATGGAATTTGCAAACCGGAACATCAGGATATTCTGAACGGTATCTTTTCCAAGATAATGGTCAATACGGTATATCTGATTTTCATCAAACCATTGGCTTATGGAATTATTGAGTTTGTCTGCGCTTGCAAGGTCGCGGCCGAAGGGTTTTTCAACTACAAGCCTGACAAAAGTATTGCCATTTTTGTTAAGCCCGGATTGGCCGAGATTTACTACTACTTTTTCATAGAGCATGGGCGGAAGAGAAAGATAAAAAACTCTGCCTAATTTTCCGGGATATTTTTTTTCAATTTCTTCGAGTTTTTTTCCGATTGCGGCATAGAAATTCGGGTCATCGTATTCGCCGCTGACATAATAGAAATGACTTAAAAATTGCTGAGGATTGTCGAGTATGCCTGTAATAGAGTCGGCGGCTGATTTTCTCATATCCTCATCGGACATTTCAGTTCGTCCGCAGCCGAGGAAGAAAAATCCTTTATTGAGAAGGCCTCTTTTGAAAAGATTTGCAAGGGCTGGAATGAGTTTTCTTGTGGTTAAATCGCCGGATGCGCCAAAAACTATAAAGCATCCCGGCGGGGCCGGCGATTCATCACAAGTTTTTTTGACGTCAGTTACCGATGGACAAATTTTTTCCATTCGGAATTCTTCTAATTATTCGTTAAAGGGTTCGAATTCATCCTTTGAAGCGCCGCATTCAGGACATACCCAATCATCGGGCAAATCCGCAAATTCAGTACCCGGTTCAACACCGTTGTCCGGGTCGCCGACTTCAGGGTCATAGATGTAACTGCATAGAAGACATTGGTATTTTTGCATAGCTGGTTCCTTTTACAGTTCTATAATTTATTTATTTGTTCAAGGTTTTTCTGTAAATAGACAACATGAGTCATTTCTTCTTTAATAATCTGCTCGACTTTTTCCTTGTCGCTTTGGGATTTAACAAATTCCTTAATCCCCAGATAGAAATCGATGGAAGCCTGTTCGGCTTTTAATGCGCTGTTTAAAACTTCGGCGGGTGTTTCGTTTCCTTTGAACACCATCTTCGGAGCTGCTTTTCCTTCCCAGCCGGCGTTTTTAGCCATCGCATTCATATAAAACAGCATTTCATTGTCCGGGTCAACAATATTTGCTTGCGTGTTTTGCTGATAATCTGCAAGCATCTCGGCAAATATTTTTTTGTGTTTGTCTTCCATTTCGGCAAGCGTAAAGAAAAGTTTTTGAATATCTTTGCTTTTTGCCGCCATTGAGGCATCTCGATAAAATTTAGCCGCGTTTCGCTCAAGCTGCTCGGCGATTTCGAGAACTTCCAAAGCTGTAAAATTTACTGCCATAATTCATCCTGTCTAATTAATCGTTTTCTTCGGCGAATTTTCTTTTCGCGAGCTGATGGTCAAGCATCAGCAGAGCGCCGGTCGAATCTTTTGCCATTTTCAGCATTTCGACAATTTTTAAGGCGTTTGCTTCCTCTTCGACCTGCTCATCGATGTACCATTTAAGGAAACTTTCAGTTGCATAATCTTTCTCGTTTTTAGCCAACTCCGTAAGACAATTGATTCTGCCGGTTACGTATTGTTCGTGTTTGTAAGCAGCTTCGAAAACATCAAGAGCATTTTTCCAGTCTTTCTGGGGTTTTTCAATCGCTGCCAGTTCGACGCGGGCATTTCGTTCATTGAGAAAATCGAAGATTTTCGCCGCGTGAGACATTTCCTCTTTTGTCTGGACGTTCATCCAATTGGCGAAACCATTGAGATTAACAGAGTGGAAATATGCCTGCATCGCATAATAGATATACGCTGAATACAATTCGGCATTGACCTGGTCGTTCAAAGCTTTTACCATTTTTTCACTTATCATTTTTTTCCCCTTTTAAAAAACAGCTTTATGCTTTCCACAAACCATGGAGATTACAGTACTCTCTTGCTGTTACATTTACTGCATCTATTTTAAATATTGCCTCGGGTGTTTGCCCGGGAGTCAAATACTGTTTATAAACTTTTCCATCGGCCTGAATCTCAATCCACTCGATGTAATGCTTTTCTTCCATCGGGTGATTAATCGAGCCAATTTTAACTTTATATCCGCCGTCGATTTTTTCAATTACCGGCACATGTTTCTCTTTTGCGCCGTCACTTGTATTTTCGACGAAAAGCTTCATCGGCTGACCGCAGCAAACAAGCTCGCCGCCTCCGCCATGAGTAACTTCGATAACGTTTCCGCATTCTATGCACTTGTAAATTTCAAGTTTCTTAGCCATTTCCTGCCCCTTAAATAATCCTAATCAATTTATCCTGAGACTACACTATCTGTTTTTTGAAAATTATCAAGCTCTTCAAGAAGCTGCCATGTTTTTTTTGCTTCTTCCTCGTCGAGAACCGCAATAGCGAATCCGGCGTGGATGAGAACAATATCGCCAATTTTGACGTCCGGCACAAGTGAGGTTTTTGCTTTAATGTGATTTCCGATAGCGTCCGCGACGGCGTCATCGCCTTTTAATTCAATAATTCTTGCAGGTACCGCAAGGCACATAACTGATCCTTTCTTCTTTAGGGCTTTTTTCCAGCCGAGGTTTTAGCGAAAACAGATGCCGCAATCGCGGCCTGCCCAAGCGAAACACAACCATCATTGGCCGGTAGAAGCCGATTAAATAATACAGTAAAGCCATTTTTTTGCAACATTTCAATCAGCCTTTCCGAAAGAAATCTGTTGCAGAAAACTCCACCGCTAATTGCGGTAGCTTTAATGCCGGTTTTTTCGGATGCCTTTTTAGCAAGTTCACTCAAAAATTCAGCGATTGTATTATGGAACTTTGAGGAAATAACATTAGGTGTAACTCCTGATAATCGTTCTTTAATAATTGATTCGAGCATTTCCTTTATTCCTATAGAAATGATTCCATTCTCGTCTATCAATTCAAAGGGGTAGTTTTCTTTTATTTTGATATTCGCTATGGATTCGAGAGCCATTGGAAGTTGGGCTTCAAATTGATTATAACTGCCAAGACCACAAAGGGCAGCAACGGCATCGAAAAGCCTGCCGAGGCTCGAAGTTTGTACAGTATTTATATTTTTGTCGATTTGAAGTTCTATAGTTTGACGTTTCTTTGGGTCAGGCTCGATTTCATCGAGGACGCTTTGCGGGACAGAAAGGTTATATTTTTTCATAAGGCCCAGCAATGGCCGAATTGCTTCTTTTGATGCGAGGTCTCCGCCGGGGAGAGGATAATACGCAAGATGTGCGAAACGCCGGAACTCATCAAGTGAGGCGATAAGGCATTCGCAGCCCCAAATCGCGCCGTCTGTTCCATAGCCTGTTCCATCAGCGACAAGGCCGATGACTGTCTCATTCATATCGTTTTCTGCCAATACTGAAGCGATGTGTGCCCAGTGATGCTGGACTTCGATAGTCATATCGGCTTTTAATTTTCTGGCGTGCTGACTTGAAAAATAACCCGGATGAATATCGCATGTGACAACTTTGGGATTGACATCGATGAGTTTTTTCAGATGCTCGATGGAACTAAGCCAGTGTTTGTAAACACTCGAATCTTCCATATCGCCGATGTGTTCGCTTACGATAAATCTATTTTTCTTAACAAGGCAAAATGTATTTTTCAAATCTGAACCGGCAGCGAAAATATCCACTGAAGAAGGATTTTTGAAATTTATAGGCTGGGGTACAAAACCTCTCGAACGGCGAAGCAGAGCAGGCTCATTTGCGATAATATGAAGGATGGAATCATCGACCTGCCTGTAGATTTCACGATTGTGCATCAAAAATATATCTGCGATGCCGCCGAGTTTCGAAATCGCCTGGTCGTCTTTACAAATTAAAGGCTCATCTGAAATATTTCCGCTTGTCATAACGAGCGCGTTTAATTTTTTTTCTGCGAATATCAAATGATGCAGCGGAGTGTATGGCAGCATAAAGCCGAAAGTGCTCACACCTTTTGCGACAGATGATGCTATTGTATTTGGCTGCTTTTTCGGCAGAAGCACAATTGGCGATTCAATGCTTCTAAGTATTTTTTCCGCTTGTTCACTGACATCTGCAAATCGTTTTATATTTTCCATTTCTGCCATCATGGCGAATGGCTTTGCATCTCGCATTTTTCTGCTGCGGAGAGTTTTCACAGTTTGCTCGTTTTCGGCATCGCAGGCAAGATGAAAACCGCCGAGGCCTTTGATTGCCGCGATTTTTCCGTCCTTCAAAAACTGCACGGTTTTTGCAATAACTTTGTCGCAGTTGTCTTCGATGATTTTGTCATTACTGTCGCAAAGATAAATTTTCGGTCCGCAGGTTGGGCAGGCAACAGGCTGCGCGTGGAAGCGTCTGTCTGCGACATCTTCATATTGCTGTTTGCATTTATCGCACATTTTGAACGCGGACATTGTTGTGTTAGGCCGGTCATAAGGTATTGTTTTTATGATGGAATATCGGGGGCCGCAGTTTGTGCAGTTTATGAATGGGTAGCGGTATCGAAAATCATTTTCATCAAACAGCTCCCGCAGGCAATCTTTGCAGGTTGCTATATCTGCCGTTACTTCTGCGCTGATTGCGCCTGACGATTTGCTTTGCTTTATTTCGAAATCTTTTTCATCTTCGATTGATTCTATATCTAACGTTTCAAGTGATTTAATTTTTATAAGAGCATTTTCCAGGTGAGCGTTTTTTAATCTATCGAGGAAATTATCGATGTTTGATTGGCTGCCCTGAATTTCAATGATTACACCCTCTGTATAATTAAAAACAAAGCCTGTGAGTTTATGTTTGCCCGCAAGTCTGAACACAAAGGGTCTAAAACCAATTCCCTGTACCTGTCCCTGTACCTTGATTTTTTTTCTGATAAAATTCATTTAAAATTCTGTTTCAACTGTATGCGGCATCATTTCGAGCGGACAGCCGCTGCATCTTGCTTTCGGTCGGCAATACTCTTTGCCGGTATGAACAAGCAATGCATGATATTCGTTGAAAACTTTTATATCGCTTTCAAGATTATCTTCAAACAGACTTCTAAGCTGTTCATAATCGCATTCAGGCTCGATTAAATGATGCCTTGTCGCAATCCTATATGTGTACGCATCGACGACGAAAACGGGCTTGTTCAAAGCGTAAAGAAGAATCGAATCCGCGGTTTCCCTGCCGATGCCATTAATGGACAAAAGTTCTTCCCGTAAATTGTCGGTATGCATTGACATGATTTCCTCAACTGAACCATTATGCTGCTCGAAAAGCCAATTGAGAAAATTTTTCAATCTTTTTGCCTTGATGTTGTAATAACCGGCGGGCCTGATAAGCTCAGCCAGTTCATCCTGCGGCAGGGCATGAAGTTTATCAAGACTCATAACGGATGTCCGTTTGAGGTTTGCGATGGCTTTTTCGACGTTCTGCCAGTTGGTATTCTGGGTAAGGATTGCGCCGACAATGATTTCGTCTTTCGTCTCGCCCGGCCACCAGAACTGCTGGCCGAACCGCTCAAAGAGCAATTCGTAAATCTGCTGTATCTTTTCACGTGTCATAATGACTATAATTATGGGACAGTTTTTTGCAGAGGTCAAATGATATATTTTGATTTTTTCATCCTTTTAGGTTAAACTTCGCAAGATGGTTAGAAAGGATTCTAAAGTCAGTAAGCAAAGTCTTGAGGCGGCGGCGAAGACAGGATATTACGCCCGAACCTCAAGGGCTTTATATGCGCTGCTGTTTCTGCTGCCGTTTATCATCCTTTATGAAATTCTCGTTTTGAAAATCAATCCTCAGCTTCTCAATGAGCCGGCCAGTCATGTGCAGGGCGGAGTTGTCGCGTTTGTCTGGATACAGAATTTTCTGCAATATATCGGCCTGAACGCAAAGGCATCATGGCTTTTTGCACCTCTTGTAATAATTATCACATTAATCGTTCTCCAGATTACTTCCCGGCAGGGCTGGAAAATTGTATGGTCTGATTTTCTGGTAATGACAGTGGAGTGCATCATAATATCAGTGCCTCTGATCGTTCTCGCTCTCGTTCTTAATCGTCCGGCTCAGCGGCAGGGCGGGGAGGTCGCATGTCTTCTTGCGGCCGGTTCGAAATTCGGTCATCACAGTTATATGATGGATATTATTACCGGAATCGGTGCGGGAATTTACGAAGAGCTGATTTTCAGGCTGGTTCTGATTTGCGTGCTTATGCTGTTCTTTGAAACTATCCTTGGTGTAAAAAAGACAAAAGCCATTATGATTTCTATCATAATATCAGCGGTGCTTTTCAGTCTGCATCATCATTTCATTTTCATCCACGGCAGGTTTGCCCGGTCAGAGCTTTTCGCACTTGCACCATTTATTTTCAGGACAATAGCAGGGGTTTACTTCGCGATTATTTTTGTAGTACGGGGATTCGGCATAGTCGCCGGTGCACATATTTTCTATGATATTATCGCCACAATCCTGAACATTTTCATGTTCAATCAGTATTGAAAAGTGGAAAAGCACAAAAAAATTGCTTTTTTGGGGCAAAGTTTCAAAATATTTTAATATTTTTGACAATCGTTATTGCTTCTACTTGCTGTATTTGCAAAATAATCGTCCTATAAGAGCGCAAAACTGCATTATCAATACTGATAACAGCCTTGATTCAAAATGATGATTTTGCTAAAATAACAGCATAGAGAACATAAAAATTGTCGTTCTGGATGGATTTAAAAGATGGATACACCGAATAATACAAACGTAGTTGTCAGCGAGTTGACCTTCACGCTTTATCAAAGGCCTCTTCATCCCGAGCTTTTCAATATTTTTGAAAAGCGCACGATCAAGACGGACAAGTACGAAGCGTTGATTTGGGCGACCGGCGGTTCACACGTTGTCAGTGTATTCTCTAACGAACTTTGTCTTTCCGAACTTATCAGCACGCCGACTCAACTGCTGCCTCGTCGGGGGCTGATTGAAAGATTCAGATTTGCCGGCCAAAGAAATCATAAGTGTACTCTCGCCAAAGGGCTGAGCTATATGACTGATTTTCAGGTCGAAAAGATGAGTCCGAATTTATATCGTCAAAGCCACAGCGACCTTGAAAAATTCGCACGTAATCGCGGTGTGTTCGTGAAGTTTCCGAAGATGGCGGTTGGCGGACTTGAGCCGTTCAGCTATATCGATTTCGAAGCCAGACGCGACGAACTTCATATCCACGCGTTTCACGCATATCCCGACCAGGTAACAATCATCAAAACACAGTCCCTGTTCGATATGCACTAAGCGTTAAAAGACTCCTTAAAAATAAACGCTTACAAAACCCCCTAACTCTGCTGTCACAGAGTTAGTCTGTACACACTTTCCGATTTTAAACCATTTGACGCAAAGGCATAACCTGTCTATACTGACTCTGGTTTAAAAACTATGGAGTTGGTGTATGCCCAGAATAATTAGCCTTGCCGGCTTGTTTGTAATGGTACTTCTCGCATGGCTGCTTTCATCAAACAAAAGGAAGATGAACGGCAGGCTCATTGTCAGCGGAATGCTCCTGCAATTCGTGCTTGCGCTTTTTATTCTCCGTACCGCATGGGGGCAATTCATCTTTGGCAAACTCCGCATTCTCATCACAAATCTCATCAGTTTTTCGGAGGCCGGTTCTGCGTTTGTCTTCGGCGAGGGGTTCAAAGAGCATTTCTTCGCGTTTTCAGTTTTACCTACGATAATTTTCGTTTCTTCTCTTATGACAGTTTTGTTTTATCTTGGCATTCTTCAAAAGGTTGTCGGATTAATGGCAAGGGTTATGGTCTATGTGATGGACGCATCCGGCACGGAATCGCTTGCATCGGCGGCGAACGTATTTATGGGAATGTCGGAAGCTCCTCTTGTAATCAGGCCTTATATTAAGACAATGACGCGTTCAGAAATAATGGCGATGATGACAGGCGGAATGGCGACAATTTCCGGCGCGACGCTTGCCGCTTATACCGGCTTCGGCGCAGATGCGGGGCATTTGCTGGCAGCTTCAATAATTTCTGCGCCTGCCGCGATTGTTATAGCAAAGATTATGGTGCCCGAGACCGAGCAATCGCAAACCAAAGGCGTTGTCAAAGTTCATATTCCGCGCGAAGATACAAACGTTCTCGAAGCGGCCTGCCGCGGCGCAGTTGACGGCGCAAAAATGGCAATTGCAATCGCGGCTGTTTTGATTTGCTTCATCGGATTTGTTGCATTAATAAATTGGCTTTTGTTTTATCTCCCGCATTTCAATAACGATCCGATTACCATGCAGCGAGTTCTCGGCTGGATATTTGCGCCGCTTGCGTGGGTTATGGGTATAGATTTAAAAGATGCGTCGCTTGTTGGCTCACTGCTCGGTGAAAGAACTGTACTCAATGAGTTTATCGCGTATATTGATCTCGGCAAAGTAAAAGATCTTATTTCGCCTCGTTCATTTACAATAACAACTTATGCTCTTTGCGGCTTCGCTAATTTCGGTTCGATTGCGATTCTTATCGGAGGGATGAGTACGATTGTGCCGGAACGGAAAAAAGATTTTGCGCAGCTCGGCTTTAAATCTATGCTCGCTGGTATGCTCGCCTGTTTTATGACCGCCTGCATCGCGGGCGTACTAATTTAATATAAGGAAAAGGATGTCGTTATACTTTCAATCATTAAGAAGTTCCAGCAGCGGAAATTGCCTGCTTGTCAGAACAGATACAACCACGGTGCTAATTGACTGCGGTCTAAGTTCGATGAAACAAACGCGTGAAATCCTTTCGCAAAATATAAAAAATCCGAAAGATATAGATTTAATTCTGGTTTCGCATCTGCACTCCGACCATATCAGTTTCTATCCGATGCGGGTCATTGAAGAACACGAAATAAAACTCAAAGTCCACAGCGGTTGTTTTGACGAATTAAAAAACCGGCATTTTCGAAGCTACGGCCTTGCGAACTTAAAAGTTGAAACCTATTACACTCAGAAATTCTCCGTCAAAGACCTTGTTATCGAGCCGTTCGAGATCCCGCACAATCCGTATTTTCTTACCTGCGGATTTGTTATTTATCATAATGACAAAAAAATCGTGATAGCGACTGATTTCAGAGACGCCCGAAATGTGACAGATTATTTTAAAGATGCGGATTTTATTTTCATTGAGGCCAATCACGATTTGCAGCTTCTTAGACAATTCCCCAACCCTAACAGCCGTTTCCATTTGCCTAATCCCAAAACGGGCGCATTTTTGTCCGAAGTAATTACAAAAAGCAAAAAAACTCCGGCTGCGGTTATGCTCGGTCATTTGAGCAATGAGAGAAATAGGCCGCATTTAGCTATAAAGGAAATCAAAACAGCTTTTAAAAAGACCGGCATCGATGATGATTTAAAAGTAACAGCGGCGCCGCCTTACCAAAGCAGTGAAATAGTTGAACTGTAAATATTATTTCAGAAGAGAAGGCAGCAGTGTTGCAATTTTAGGAAATGCCATCAGAAGTAAAACGCATAGAATATAAGCCGGTATAAAAATACTAACGCCTTTAAAAACATCTTTCATTTTTACATCTTTGGCGACAGAAGCGACAACAAAAGTAACAGCGCCAACAGGCGGGCTTATTGCACCAAGTGTCGTTATGACTGTAATTGTAACGCCGAACCATAATGGATCATAGCCGAGACCTGTTGCGATTGGGAAAAATATAGGAATTGTGATTATCAGTAATGCAAGTGCATCCATAATCATTCCGCCAATTATATAAATTCCGAAGATGATTAACAAAACCACAGTTTTGGATACGGCTAAAGTTGCTACCCAATCTGCGATATTGTAGGGCAGTCTTGTAACAGCAAGGAACTTTCCAAAAATCATCGCGCCTGCAACAATCATCATCACCATGCACGAAGCCCGCAAAGTATCCTTCAAAGCTTTGATGAATTGTTTTATCGGCATCTGTTTGCGGACCAGTGCAATTATCAAAGCAATAAAAGCGCCTGCCGCCGCCGCTTCCGCAGGTGTAAAGAATCCAGCGTACAGACCAATGATTACCAGCAGGAAAAGCAAAACCATTTCGCCCGCACCGGATAGCGATTTTACCTTTGTTTTGAAATCAACCTTTTCACCGACAGGCCCCCATTGCGGTTTTATGCTGCAAATTATATAAATTGTCGCCACAAGCATCAGCGTAAGCACGAGCCCCGCGCCAAATCCGCCGTAGAATAATTTAACTATTGATTGTTCAGTTGAAAGTCCGATTAAAATTAAAACTACACTTGGAGGTATCACAACGCCCAGGGTTGAACCTGCTGCGACAGAGCCTGTGCTTAATTTGGGATTGTAACCGTATTTTTTCATCTGCGGCAAAGCGACAGTTGACATTGTTGCAGCCGTTGCAGTGTTCGAGCCGCAAATTGCTGCAAAAGCCGAGCAGGCGAGAACTGTTGCCATTGCGATTCCGCCTCGAATATGACCAACCCAGTTATACGCCGCGTGATAAAGTTTTTCGTTTATGCCGGAATAAAAAACAATTTGACCCATTAGAATAAAAAGCGGTATTACCGTGAGGTCGTATTTTGAAAATGTTGCCCATAAAACCGAGCCAACCATATTTACCGCAGCGTCAAAAGATACGACACAGCAAAAACCAAGAAATCCGACAACAGCCATGGCAAAGGCTACAGGCGTCGCAGTTAAAAAAAGCACAACCATAAGAACAGCTATGCCCAATAGTCCAATCATGGTCAAACTCATTGCTGCTCTCCCTTGGGTGCGAAATTTTTAAATAAATCTATAATAAACACGAATCCCAAAGAGGCAAATCCCGCGGCAGTTATAAATATGAAAGGATAAGCGATAATTCTCAGTGTTTCAGTAACTTCTCCGCTTGCGATATGTCTTAATCCGATCTTTGCAATCTGCCACGATGCCAAAATCGAAAACGCTGCGCTGAAAGCATCGTTTGAAATGGAAGCAAGAATTCTCAACGGTTTTGGCAAATGATTAACAAGAATATCAACGGCGATATTTTCTTTTTTCTTTTGAGTATAACCAAGCGCAGCGGCCGCCACAACTGCACCGAACAAACCCGTAAGTTCGAACGTTCCCTGTAAAGGATAGCCCAGCCTTCTCAAAACAATATTTGCGCATGTCATAAAAAGTATTACCATCAGAGCTATCGCCGCCGTCGATACGAGAATCTTTCGCAACACAAAATCTATTTTATCAAGCACTTTTATCATTTTTCTCTCTTTATTAATTATTTTTTGCCCATATAGGACATTCCTGCCAATTAGTTGACATTCCCATAGATGCTATAGGTATTTCCTTATATTGAATCAGCAAACTTTTAAATCGCTCACTCCATCTGCTTTGAGGTGCTATAATATTCATCATATATTTTAATATCGTCAAAATACCGAATATTCGTTCTTGCGGGATACTGATTGGATTATGCCATTGGGGATGTTTATTCGCTCGTGGTATCATCGGCGTATAATCCAGTATTCTATCTCTAAGCCGCCCATGATGAGCACAAACATTGCGTATTGTGTTTATTGCCACAAGCCACGAAAGAAGAACTTTGTCTGAAATATTAAATTCTTTGGCAATGGCCTGCTGCAATTTCATTTCGATACCCCTGAACATAGTCAGCATCATTCCGAAAGTTTTTATTTCCGCTGCCATCCACACTGGCAATAAAGAATGAGTATCGCCATAAATATTCTTAAAATGCTCGACAAATCCTTCTTTGCTTCTTAAAGTTGCTTCTCTGATCTTGTTCATAAAATTTGAGTAATGTTTTTCATCAAGATTTGGCAAATATATATTCGCTGTGTACCCGAAAGCTCCGCAACTATGACTGTGATGATATATTATGCTCGTCTTGATTGCTACCTCTACCCGTTCAATGGCATCCATCGTTAGAAGTCGCAGTTGTCTGTCAAAGACATACCTGCGCCAGATTTTCTCTAATGTTGTATGTGGTTTAAATTTTTCAATGCCGTTCTCGCGGAAAGGATACCAATATCCGCTAAGACGGTAATAATTAACAACGCGAAGTTTTGCTACAAGTTCCTCTTTGTCAGCTTCCAATCCGCGGGATATAAGAAGTTCTGCCTGCTGCTCGAATGAAAGCGGGGGTTTGGCGTATCTCATTGCTCCCCCCAAAAAGAAACGCCCACCAGATTTAGCGTGTCCGAAGACAGAGGCTTGGCGGGCTTCCTAATAATAATATCGCATATATATACGGCAAAGTTCAAGAAAAATCTTGTTTTTCCATAGTTTTTCTTACTTTTTCCTGAAAAAACCGCATTTTTATGCAAAATTCTGATGTTTTCTATGCCCATAAAAGCATTATCTCTATTTCGGTTCCTGCATCATACTTTTCAAATCTGCAACAATCTGCTCGGCTGGAATCTTTGACTTATTATCTTCAATCCATTTTGCGATAATTGGCTCAAGCAGTTTGTTCCATTCGGCTTTCTGCTCGTCGGTGAGCTCGATAAACTCTACCTGATGCTGCTGCTTTGAAAATTCAATAGCTTCGGCAACATGATTATCCATATATTCGCCTGTCCATTGCATCTGCTCGGCCGCGAGGTCATCGAAAACTTTTTTAACATCGTCCGGAAGCGATTCGAATTTTTGCTTGTTCATAACAACTGCGAACGGATAAATTGATGTGTCGGTCATTGTTACATATTTGCAAAGCTCGGCATAACTGAAATCCTTCATAACTTCCAGCGATGAAAATAATCCATGCACAACGCCTTTCTGCAATGCTTCCGGTGTTGCGCTCATCGGCATACCAACCATATTTGCGCCCCATGCCTGGAGAATTTCGCCCGCACCGCCAGATGCACGAAGCGACATACCTTTAATATCGCCGAGAGTTCTGACTGGTTTTCTGCTCATAATGTTCGATGGCGCAGTTGTGAACATTGTCAATACATTTACCTGTTCGAATTCTGCCGGCTTATATTTGTTATACAAATCCCATAACATTTTACTTCCAGTCTTTGCGTCTTTGATACCCAATGGAAGAGCCAGCGCATTCGTAACAGCGAACCTGCCCGGCTGATACGCCATACATAAACAGCCGATATCCGCCTGTCCTGCGATTACGCCGTCCATCATATCTTTTGCGTCAAGAAGCGTTCCACCGGGAAAAGTTTTGACTACAACTTTGCCGTTAGTGCGTTTTTCAACTTCGGTTTTCCATCGTTCCATCTGCACACACGGAAACGTCGATGCTGGGGGGAAGTTCGCATAGGTCAGGGAAATTATTGTTGTTTCATTAGCTGTGTTGTCGCTACTTTTTTTGCAGCCGTTCAAACAAACGCACACGAGGAGAAAACAAATAACCAGATACACGTACTTTTTCATTTTGAATGCCTCCATATTCTAAATTCTGAGTTCTGTGTTCTATTTTTTATAAAATACTCTTTGTGCTTTTCCTTCCTGTCTCGGCAGGCCGCCGATTGGGAACACATCGCCTTTAGGGCTGAAGCCAAGCGTTTCCTTTAAAACTTTTTCGACTGTATAGCCCGTAACCTTCGAATCAGCTTCAACATTTATTCTGACATCCTGAACGCCGTCGATTTCTTCCATAATAATCTGGTAATTGGAACCGACGCCGGGGATTTGCATTAGCGCCTGTTCGACCTGACGCGGGAAGAAATTTACTCCCTTAACAATCAGCATGTCATCGACTCTGCCGGTTATCGGCGAGATTCGAATATGTGTCCTTCCACAGGAACATTTTTCGCGCGAAACAATTCGAGACAAATCTCCGGTTCTAAATCTTATTACAGGCAGGGCCTGGCGGGTCAGAGATGTGATAGTCAGTTCGCCGAAATCGCCGTCTTTTACAGGTTTGCCGGTTAATTTATCAAGCACTTCGATATAGTAATGGTCCTCCCAGACGTGAATGCCGTTATGTGCCGGGCAATCCATACCCAATGTGCCTACGCCGCCTGTCTCGGTCATTCCGTAGATATCGAACGTCTCAATGCCAAGACCCGATTCGATTTTTTTCTTCATCGATTCCGTAAAAATTTCCGCGCCGAAAATTCCATATTTCAAATCCGGCAGCTTATCCTTTGATTCAGCAAGGACTTCCATAATTCTGATGCCGTAGCTGACGACACCGGTTAAAATTTTGGTTTTAAAATCCTGCGCAAGTTTTATTTGGCGCTGTGTGTTGCCGGCGCCTGTGGGGACGATGAAAAGACCGGCCGCTCTTGCACCGTGATACATTCCAAATCCGCCGTTGAACAAACCGAATGAAGGCGTAATCTGAACGGTGTCGCCTTTTTCCGCTCCTGCCATGTAATAGCACCTTGCCATACAATCAGCCCATTGCGCAATATCCGCAAGAGTATAAGGCATAACCACGGGGGTTCCTGTCGAGCCGCTGGACATGTGCATTTCTGCAAGCTGCCTGGTATCGACACAGCAAAGTTTTATCGGGTAGCTTTCTCTGAAAGTCTCTTTATTTGTGAAGGGCAGTTTTTCGATATCATCGAAAGTATTGATTTCTTCAGGGTTTACACCTTTTGAATCAAATAATTTTTTATAAGCTGCGTTAGAAGAATAAACATATTTTGTGATTTGTTTTAATTTTTCAAGCTGAAGATTGCGAATTGAATCGAGTGATGCTGTTTCTGCTTCTTTCTTAAAAAAACTGGTTTTCATTTGAAATTTCTTCCCGCTTCAAACGCTTTTATATTCAGCTCTGTATATTTGCCTTTAACAGCCGTCTCAATAGCTTTGTGCCAGCAATCGAGCGGCAAATCAAGGTGATTCGACATAGCACCGAGCAAAACAGTATTGGCGGCTCTTATATTTCCGCATTCAATTGCTATTTTCGAAGCATCAAGAAATACCAGCTTTTTAAAAACATCTTTAAGCATTGCTTCCACATTCTGCGGATATTTTGCCGCGCCCGATGAAACGGTAACGGGAATAATCGCTTGCGAATTTGCGACGCAAACTCCGTCCTCACACAGATAATCGGCAAATCTTAATGCTTCTATCTGCTCAAGAGTCACCAGAACTTTAGCGGTTCCTTTTGCAACGATTGGGCTGTAAACCTTTTTGCCATAACGTATTTGCGCTAATACGGAACCGCCTCTTTGCGCCATTCCGTGGACTTCGTTGGTATTGACGTCGAAGCCTGCGAGCATTGCAGCTTGCGCGGAAATTTCGCTTGCCAGTAAAATTCCCTGTCCGCCGACACCCGCTAATACAATACTTGTTATCATAGTTGTTCCTCCTTTGTGGTAGAAATGGCGTCAAACGGACAAATCTGCTCGCATAATCCGCATCCGCTGCAAAGAAGCTCGTTAATTACTGGTTTTTCTCCTGCGCCGTCAATTGCCGGACAGCCCAGTTTAAGGCACATTTTGCAATTTTTGCATATCGCCTTATCTATTCTGCGAATCTGGCCGACTTTCTTTCTTTGCTTTAAAGGACATGGTGCGCGGGAAACAATAAGTGAAGGTTCATCGGAGTTAAGTTCTTCAGCAATAACTTTTTGCGTATTTTCAACATCGTAAGGAAAGACCGTTACGACTCTTTTTACTCCGCAGGCTTTGCCGATTTCTTCGATTGAAACCGCAGTTGTCGGTTCTCCCATCAATGTCATTCCGGTTCCCGGATGATCCTGATGGCCTGTCATGCCTGTTGTCCTGTTATCAACAACGATTATTGTCGATTTTCCTTTGTTATAAACGATGTCGAGCAGGCCGGTAATTCCTGAATGGAAAAATGTCGAATCTCCGACAATGCCGACAACTTTGCGTTTTTCACCAGCTTTATCAAGGCCGTGTGCCATGGAAATTCCCCCGCCCATACAGAGAATAATATCGAGCCTGTTGAGTGGTTTGAAAGTTCCGAGACTGTAGCAGCCGATATCGCCGGTAACGACGACATCCTGCTTTGAAAGCGCAAAGAAAATTCCTCTGTGCGGACAGCCGGGACACAAGACCGGAGGTCTTGCGGGCAGTTCGCTTGAATATTTTGGCGCAAGTTCCGGAGGAAGTTCTTTGCCTTCCATTTTTGCGCGTGATTTCTGCAATTCTGAAATTGAAAGCTCACCCATGCCCGGCACAAATTCTCTGCCGACGCAATCAATTCCCATCGAGCGGATGTGCTCTTCGAGGAAATTATCAAGCTCTTCGACAACGAGAACTTTTTTGACCTGCGATGCAAATTCCTTTATCAATTTATCGCAAAACGGAAAGCTCATGCCAATCTTCAAAACCGAAGCGTCCGGCCAGACTTCCTTAACATACTGATATGAAATCGACGATGTTATAATTCCCAGCGATTTATCAGCCCATTCAATTCTATTAAAGTCGCTGTTATTGCTGCCGTATTCAGCGGCATCAATCTGCCTTTGCTCGACTCTTTTACGCATTTCTCTTGCGTACATCGGCACAGGCACAAATCGCGAAACATTTTTCTCAAACGCGATTTTCTTTTTGTTTTCAACTCTGTCAGAGAATTTCACAAGGCTTCGAGAATGGCTGACTCTTGTCGTTGTCCGCAGGAGCACGGGAGTTTTGTATTTTTCTGAAATTTCCATCGCGGCGATTAGAAATTCCTTCGCTTCTGCGCTGTCTGAGGGTTCGAAAATGGGAATCTTTGCGAACCTTGCGAAATTTCTGCTGTCCTGCTCGTTTTGCGATGAGTGCATACCGGGGTCATCGGCTACGATGCAGACAAAACCACCTTCGACTCCGATATAGCTTAAAGTCATAAGAGGGTCAGCGGCGACATTTAAGCCGACGTGCTTCATCGTAACGATTGTCCTTGCTCCTGCGCAGGCGGCAGCGGCGGCGACCTCGAACGCTACTTTTTCGTTCGGGGACCACTCGCAATAAATATCCTTTTTATACTGAACTACGTTTTCGAGTATTTCCGTTGAAGGCGTGCCCGGATAGCCTGATGCGAAAGTTACGCCTGCTTCATAAGCGCCGCGGGCAATTGCCTCATTGCCTGACATCAAATGTACCAAATGATTACCTCATCCTTAAAATAAATTAAGATTTAAGATTGAAGAGTGAAAATTTAAAATTCAAGATTTTGCAACCACTGACGGTAATAATGTTATCAGTTTATCAGAATTCGGTTATCGGTAACGGAAAAACTGATAACTGATAACCGAAACTCTTCATTTTTCAATCTTCAATTTACATATTACATTGTTTTTATATATTTAGATCACGCTAAAAAAGTTTGAGTTGAATGCCTTTCTCGCTTGTTTTATCGAGAAGTTTTTTCATCTTATCGAGCGAAAGTTTCAGTTCTTCACTGCTTTCGACAAGATTATAATATAACTTGTCATCATTCATGAGTTTGCCTACGGTTCCCTGGCCGCTGTTAATTCCGTTAACAAGTCTCTGTATCTCTGTTAGCGTTTCGCCGAGTTGTTCGCTGGTTTGAACAAGTGAATCTGATACGATGGTTACTTTGTCGTTTGCATTCGTTGAAAATTCCCTGACCTGCTGAAGAGTTGTAATTGATTCTTCGGTTGCCCTGGAAAGATTGGCAAGAGTATTTTTCAAATTCGCCTGATTATTCGGGTCGCCGATAATAACATTGACATTATCAACAAGCTCTCCGATTTTTATCGCCAGCGTTTTGACTTTGTTCTGCAAATCTTCAGGAATTAATTCGCTGCCGGTTCCGGTTTCGCCCTGCACAATTAATCCTTCTTTAAGAAATGGCGGTTCGAGATTTCGCATTTCCTGCGCTGTTATTGGGGCGTTGCTAATGTCTATATAACTGCTGCCCATTCCGCGGCGGAAAAGTCTTATTTTAGCATTTGATGGAATATTATTGTAATCGTTAGATATTGACAGATATACAGTTACCTGGTGTATTACAGTTCCATCTTCCCTGATGCTGGGCATCGGCGGCGATACATTCGTTACCCTGCCCACAGGATAGCCGCAATACTGAACCGGTGTGCTTTCCACAACGCCCGGAGCGTTAGGAAATTTTACCTTAACTGTGTACGATGTGTATTTTGCCGTTACAACAGGCAGCTCACCGAAAAGAAAAACCATGTAAACAAAAACGCAAATGCCTACGATTACAAATGCGCCGACAATCATGTTCCTTTTCTGCTGTAAATAATCATAATCACTCATATTTGTTCCTTCAAATTATGCTCTTCCTTCGAGGAAAAGTTCGCGAATCGCGCGAAGCGGATAACCTGATTTATTAAGTTTTTTAACCAGTTTTATTCTTTCTATCGTTTTTTCGTCAAATAAACGCCTGTTCGTTTCGGTAACGACAGTCGGTTTTATTAAACCTACCATTATATAGTATTGAAGCGATTGTGTCGAGACGCCAGCTAATTTGGCGGCCTTACTAATCGAAAAGAATTTTTCTTTATCGCTCATAAACCGTCCGGCGGGTCAAAACCCTTGCCGCCAAAAGGGTTACATCGCAAAATACGTCCCAAAGCTTTATAAGTGCCCCTGATAAAACCAAATTCTGTAATGGCCTGCACTGCATAATCGCTGCAGCTTGGGACGAAACGGCATTGGCCGCCTAAGTATCTGCCGATACTTGCTTTGTAGCAGCGAATCAAAAAGACAGCCGCTCGAACAGCTAAATCGTTAATCAGTATTTTGCCTTTTTTCATAACGCTTATACGCCTGCCTGACAAGAGTCGTAAATCCTTGCCGGACTTCATTTAACGTAATGTTGCTTATATCAGATTTTTGGCGTTTAGACAACCATTGAGAATAAATAATCAAATAATCAAAGCCGGCCGGTATGTCATGCTGGGTTAACCGGAAAGCCTCTCTGGCTATACGTTTAAGACGGTTCCTTAGCACAGCAGGGCTGATGCGACCGCTGACTGAAACGGCAAAACGCGGTCTTTGGGCAGTATTGGGGGCCATATATACCGTTATTAAGTCATTTCGGGCAAATAACTTATAGTCAAAGACGGCCTTGAAGGCGGCCTTTGAGCCAATTTTCGAATTTTTTGGAAAATTTAAACGCATCATAAATGTATCTTATTAACTATCGTCTAATATAAAGGACTTACGCCAGTTTCGGAAACGTAAAATAAAGACTTAGGATAAAAAAAGCGTGTCAGGCGAGTTGATGCCGCTTGTACGTAAATAAAGGAGTTATGAGCGTTTTTTTGACTGCAAACCTTTTGAATACAAGGGCTTGTGACGAATTTGCTGAAAATTGCAAAATTAACCACGGATTGCACGGATTTGCACAGGATTTTGAAAAAAATGGTGAGAAAACTATATCAAAATGAATCATTTTCTATAGATATTAGGGGTCTTTAATAGACTGCTATTGACGCGATTTGGAGATCATTGACGTAGATTGTCCCCTCTGATTTTGTTTTCAAGTTTCCGCTGCGCTACAACAAAATCTAAAAGACCCGGGGATCTCCCCTCCACGAGGGTCTGCGCTGCGGCTCCGATGCTTCGCTCCGACGCAGGGGGATTAAAATACGAATTTTTCGAGGGGATTTTGAAAGAAGATTTTTTTTATCGGTTGAGATTGGCAATTCTGTTCGGCACTATAATTGCTAAAGCCCCTTATATGGCTCATTTATGGTGCAATCAGTTATTTACAAAGATTAGTTGCGTTATCTCGACCATAATCCTCTTATTTCTGCGCAACACAAATGT
>Ga0209417_1000617_pt1 | contig 79693 bp, 66 predicted proteins | sample RifGroF2_FD_184002 | JGI IMG/M metagenome (GOLD analysis project Ga0209417, IMG submission 184002) | Groundwater microbial communities from Rifle, Colorado, USA - Groundwater F2 (SPAdes) (version 2) | ecosystem: Environmental > Aquatic > Deep subsurface > Groundwater | place: Rifle, Colorado... | reverse complement strand
GAAGGTGGGAATGGGAGAAGAGGGAGGAAACCTCCCTGGCCAACGCCAAGTTGTTTGAAGAAATAAATCATTGTTCTAATCAAAGTAATTTTAATTTAAAGTGTCAAATCGAAATCAGGACTTGACATACACAGGCAAGATGCCTGTGCTACTTTCATCTGCTCAGCAGGAACTCGATGTCCTCGTTGCTGAGATGTCCGAGCGTGGACGGTACGGAGTCGACAAGGTTGGTGAACAAGGTCTGTTTCTTGCGCTGGAGCGAAAGCATCTTCTCCTCGATGGAATCCTTTATCACTAGCTTCATGCTGCATACGCTCTTGACCTGCCCGATCCTATGGGTCCTGTCCGTCGCCTGCATCTCCACGGCCGGATTCCACCATGGATCGTAGATGATCACCCTGTCCGCCGAAGTCAGGTTCAGACCGCTGCCGCCGGCCTTGAGGCTCAGCAGGAAGACCGGTATGTCCGGACTGGAATTGAAGTTGATCACCCTCTCCATACGGTTCTCGGTGCTGCCGTCGAGATATTCATATTTGATCGATTCCTCTTCAAGCCAGGCCCTGACAATCTTCAGCAGCGATACGAACTGGCTGAAGAAAAGCAGGCGGTGTCCGCTGTCGATCGATTCGAAGAGAAGCTCCTGCACGAGTTCCATCTTTGCGGATTTCGCATTTTTCACCCCGAAATTCTCGGGCAGCAGCGCGGGATGGCAGCAGAACTGCCTCAGCCTCAGGATACTTGTAAGAATGTCGAATTTAGTGATCCTCCCCTTGAGGAAGTCAGAGCATTCGTCCCGACCCTTCTCGAGCAGTTCGGAATAGAATCTCCTCTGTTCATCCTCCATCTCGCAGTATATGACCTGTTCGAGTTTTTCCGGAAGTTCCGCGGCGACAGTCTTCTTCTTCCTGCGGAGGATGAAAGGCGCTACCCTGGCGGCAAGCTCCAGCTGCTTGTCCTCGCTGTCCCTTATTCCAGCGTACCTGAACCTGAAGCCCCTATATGAACCGAGCATCCCCGGATGGAGGAAATCGAAGATGGACCAGAGCTCCTCGGCGGAATTTTCCAGCGGAGTGCCGGTCAACACCAGCTTGTGTTCCGCGGATATCGACTTGCAAGCCTTCGCATTCGCGGTACTTGGATTCTTTATGTGCTGCGCCTCGTCGAGGATGAGATATCCGAAATTGAACCTGCTGTAGATCTCGACATCCCTTTTGACAAGTGCGTAGGAGCTGATCACGATGTCCGAGCTGTTGATTTCATCGACATGTTCGGCGCGATCAGGTCCTTTCAGCACCAGGATTTTCAGCGAAGGTACGAACTTCTCCGCCTCCATTTCCCAGTTTTCAACAAGACTGCTCGGGCACAGCACCAGAGAGGGAAGGTGATGTGAAATATGTTTTTTCCTGTAGCAGGAGAGTACGACAAGCGCCTGTATCGTCTTTCCAAGACCCATTTCATCGGCGAGAATGGTGTTAAGGCCGTTTTCAGCCATCCTCTGAATCCATACAAGTCCGTCCTTCTGATAGTTCCTGAGGACTCCAACGAAATCCTCAGGATCGGAATCATCCACGGATGTCTTCTCCAGATTGTTCTTGAGATCTATGAATTCCGAAGGCACCTCCCCGAGAAGCTTCTTTGCAGTATCTGTCCAGAAAAGGGCCGAAGCACGGGAGATCATTATTACGTCCTCGTGTTCGGGATCGATCTGCACGAAATCGGAGACCGTCCTGACGAATTTTCCCAGCTTGTCGCTGATCCTTCCAACGTTTCCGCCACGGATCTCGATGAAGGTCCTTCCATTTTTCACGGCATCCGTGAGAAGCTTCCAGCTGATTTCTCCCCTTGAAGTGCTGATCTGGCATCTGATCCTGAAGAATCCATTGTCCTCGCTGACTGTCTTGAACCGCATGACAAACTCCTCAAGGTCGCCCTTCTTGATGAACGAAGAGCACTCGGGAGAAATGTATACTTCCCGTTTTTCGTCGATCCACCGGTTCAATACTTTTTCGAAGAAAAGACCATAGGCCTCGGTGTCTGCCAAGGTATAAATCCCTTCGCCACCTGGCTTCTTCCGGAAGCCGCAGAGGAGTATCTCGTTCTCAAACTCCCTTTCACGCTCAAGATTCCTTTTCCAGTAGGTTCCGGAGGATTCAGCGAGGCGTTTGTCCGCAGGATGGACTATCGTGCCGGCATAATCAAAGCATAGTTTAAGATGGAAGGCCTTGTCCTTTGCGAATTTCGCATGATATATCGGGATGAAGTCGCGGTAACGGAGGTTCTGTCCCCGGATGCCGGCGGTCTTCACGGAATACTTCGAGAAATTGGATATTATCTGATGTGCTTTCTCCCTGAAGCAGAGCTGTTCCTTCGCATGCAGGAAGTTCCTGAGCCAGACCAGGTCCATGGATGCGGGGATCCACCAGTAGTCGCCGGCGAGACCGACCCAGCATCCGGATCTCCCCATGATTATACGCGGATCCTTGAGGGGGATCAATCCCTTTTCAGTTTCAATTCCAGGCCTCAGGATGTATCCTTCTCCGCTTGGAATTGTAGATAGGAACGGCTTTGCTGGATCCCTGTGGACGGTTATCTTTTCCTTGCCGCAGCGGAAGTTTTCGAAGCCAGAAAGGGAATGGAAGAATTCGGCGGCCAGTTCGGAACTCAGGCTCAGTTTGAATCCGTCCGCCTCGGCGTTTGTCGCGAGGAACCTGATGATCTGCCTGTCCTGGGGAGGGAAATGCGAAATCCGCATGCTTCCACCGAGGATGTCCTTGAAATGTATCTGGCGGAGATTGCCGAGAGAGCCTTTATACTCGCGTTTTTCAAACATGATGTTGGCTTCGAACACGCAGTTGGCCCATCTGCTCGGGCTGTGAGGCATTTCACTCGCAAGCTCAAGAGATACCCTCGCCTTGTATTCCTCAGGACTGTCGGCGAAATCGTCGATCCCTTTCTGCGTAAGACCTGAAAATTCAGGCTTGCTCTCTACAGCCTTGCTCTTGGGAGGGAGGTGGGAGTATTTGTCATAGTGCAGTATGCTCGCGGCGCCATGGATGCAGATTCCTTCATCCTGGCAGCTTCCGCATTTTGAAACCGCCACGGTCTCCTTGAAAGAAACCTCGACATTGAAGATGGATTTGGAACTGTCCTTGAAGGTCGAGCGGAGCCTGCCGTCCTTGTCCATTGAGCAGAAAACAAGCGTTCCAGTCCTCAGAAAATCACGAGCCCTTTTCTGAGCTTCCTTTTCAAGGTATGAATCAGGATTTATTAAGGCATTTTGAATCATATGTTCCATAACCCCCGTTAAACACATAACTCCAACCTATAATTGTATCATAAAATGGCAATATTTAAACCCCTTCTGTGAACAAAGTGGCTATTATTCAGAAACGACTTGTGCAGGTGGTGTTTCACAGGTATATAGCTGAACAAAGGGGATTGGACGGTCGGATGATTGGATTATTGGATGAATGGTTTTTTAAGAGGATATCAAAGTCACATGAAGACATGAAAACAGTGGAAATATCACTTTATAAAATTCCATTTTTCTTTATTGGGTATTCGCAACCATCCATCAATCCATTCATCCAATCATCCATACAACAATATTGAAAACCAAGGGGTGTGGGAATGTCTATAAGAGTCAAGTGCGGGAAATGCGGGCAGGAGTATGAGCTTGAAGATTCAGATGCTGGCCAGAAGGCTGAATGCCAGTGCGGAGCTGAGATGATAGTTCCAATTCCGGAAATACCGCAGTCCGTGCCAGATTCAATACCTCTCAAGTCCAAGCCGCTGTCAATCAAGAGGCAGCAGCCGGTAGAACCTCCTCCTCCTACTGCCATGGAGCAAGGTTCCGTCGGAGATGCCGCAGGGATGTGCCCCAAGTGCAAAAATCCCGTCAAGTCAGATGCCGTAATATGCATCAATTGCGGCCACAACCTAAAACTTGGTGTCAATGTCAAGACCATTGCAAAGGCGAAAGTTGCAGGTTCGTTCGGGCTGGCAGTTGGTGTCTGCGCGGCTGCGGCCCTTCTCTCCGGCCTCGTCTGGGCTGGCATAGCCATATATATGAATCTTGAGATCGGATGGATAGCGATCGGCGTCGGAGCTCTTACCGGATTCGCGGCGACTATCTTCACGGATGAACGCAGTGCCCGGCTCGCGCTTGCCGCAGCCCTGCTTGCAGTTGTCGGCCTTCTCACGGGAAAGCTTATTACGGCCAATTACTTCTTCAAGGAGTTTATTGTGAAAAATATCAGCAGTAATCCAGCTTTCCTCAGGAGCCATGTCTACCAGGAGGCTGAGGCCAAAAAAGAAATACCGGCGGAACTGGCTGATTGGCTCTCTAAGAATGATGATGATGAAGTCGAGGTTCCAGCCAACCTCAAGGAATCATACGAAAAAATGTATAAGATGATCGATTCCCGGGTGGCAGCAATGAGCAAGGAAGGTAGGGACAAGGCGTACAAGGACGAGGCTGGAAAATTGCTGGGGGATGTCAGCCTTTTAACAAGGATCAAGGCCATGCTCAGGGCCTGGGACCTCCTTTGGTTTGGTCTTGCGATCATGGCCGCCTGGAAAATCGGGAGCGGATCTTCCCAGGAAGGATAATATTTATTGCTTCACTTGAAAGTTGGATTTAAGCTTTATCCGGACTATCTTACCGCTTCAGGATGAACAAAAATTTAAGGTGTGTATATGAAAAAACTTCTCGTTACAGGCAGCAGCGGCCTCATCGGTTCAGAATGCGTCACCTATTTTGATTCCAAGGGCTGGAAGGTCTACGGCATCGACAACAACATGCGCAAGGACTTTTTCGGACCGGACGGTGACACCTCGTGGAACCTGAAAAGGATCCAGTCATGCACTAAGAATTTCAAGCATCATGCCCTGGATATCCGAGACAGGCAGGCCATCCTGAAGTTCTTCGAGGAGTTCAAGCCGGACTTTATAATCCATTGTGCCGCCCAACCAAGTCATGACCTCGCGGCATCACGCCCCTTCGATGATTTTGATGTGAACGTCGTCGGGACCATGAACATGCTCGAAGCGACACGCCGCTTTGCCATCGAATCCCCTTTCTGCTATATGAGCACGAACAAAGTATATGGAGACACCCCGAACCGGCTTAAATTGAAAGAACTCAAGACGCGCTGGGATTATGCCGACAAGAAGTACAAGGATGGGATAGACGAGACAATGAGCGTCGACCAGTGTCTGCACAGCATTTTTGGTGCGAGCAAGGTGGCGGCTGATGTCATGGTCCAGGAATACGGCAAATATTTCCAGATGAAGACCTCCTGCTACCGTGGAGGATGCCTTACCGGCCCCTCTCATTCCGCTGCCGAATTGCACGGATTCCTCGCATATCTCATCAAATGCGTCAAGGAAAAGCGCCACTACAGGATCTTCGGATACAAAGGCAAGCAGGTCCGTGACAACATACATTCATTCGACGTCTGCAGGGTCTTTGAGGAGTTCTACCTCCATCCACGCTGCGGAGAAGTCTACAACCTCGGCGGGGGCAGGGGTAACAGCATATCGATGCTTGAGTCGATAAAGCTCGCTGAAGACATCGTCGGGAAGAAACTCGACTACGAGTATCTCGACCAGAACCGCAAAGGCGACCACATCTGCTACATATCGGATCTCGCAAAGCTCAAAAAGCATTTCCCTGACTGGGGCATCACGAAGTCCCTCGACGACATCTTCAACGAGATCGCGGATGCCATGAAATAAAATTCTGCCTGGCAGAATTTTATTACTCCACTCCCGCGATTGCAGTGACGGACTTCTCCGGGACGATCATGAAGCTTTCCATCAGCGAGAATCCGGACTTCTTTAGTTCCAGCGTTTTGAAGAACTGCTTCTGGTTTTCGACGCCGAGGTCGCCGTAGCCCGGGCTGAACCTCATCTTCGTTAGCTTCATGCCGTCTTTTTTTGCGATGTTCGCACAGAACAGGTTTATCTGGTTCATCACCTCGTCGGCAATTTCAGAGGCGGCGGCATCGACGATCACGGCTTCCGATGCGCGCCCTTTTGCGATAAGGGAGTTTGTCTCATCGGTTATTTCCTTCCCGACAGTTGAGGCCATCATGACAACTTTTGAGCTGTTCCTGAGGAGTTTTGCGAGACTCGCACTTTCAAAGGCAGTTCCATCGGAAAGAACAATTTTCTTGTCGGTTATTTTCTTTATGTCGAGAAACCTGTAGACGCCTTTGCATTCGCAGACAGACACTGCTAGGCTGAGAGTTTTCTCGAAGAGATCAAGTGTTTTCCTGTCGAGCTTGGTCTTATGGAAATTGAATTTCAGCCTGGCGAGTATGTCCCTGCGCGGGGCTTCCACGTGGATGTTTTCGATTTTGTGTATCTTTGTGTCCATAAAATGTAACACAGGCATCTTGCCTGTGTCTTTTTTTTAAGCCAATTGTAAAATTGGCGAATCAAAAGTAGGGACGGCCTTTCTTGTCCGCCGTAGCTTCTTTGCGAAGGCGGAAGGATGTCCCATGAATTCAAGAATGGTACACCCTGAAGGGCGTACCTACTACTTAACTGCGAATATCGCAAAATGTGTATGGAAACTTTTCAGGGGCAATATTTTCACTGCGATCCTGAGGATGCCGAGAATCAGGTTTCCGAAAAACCCCATGTTTCTGTTGTCCGTAATCCTGTATGTGACTTCTACTTTCTTAAATCCGATTTCGAGCAGGAGCTTCCTGAGTTTTTCCGGATCTATTCCGGGAGAATAAACGTTGTGATATTCGGCGAGATCTTCTGTTGAGGATGAGAAGCCATGCCTGCCGGAGAACCTGATCTTGTAATAGACATGATAGAACCTGTTGAAATAATAATTCGGATCGTGATCGGTATAGAGTGTCCCGTCCTTACCGAGTATCCTGTGGCATTCCCTGAAGAGTTTTTCGTGATCAAGCAGATGGTGGAGCAGGGCATAGCATGAGACGCAGTTGAAGGTCGAATCAGGAAATGGAAGGCTTTCAGCGTCGCTTGCTGCGAGGCTGGCCGAGGGGAAGTCATTTGCGATCTTCGCAAGAAGGTTCTCGCTTATGTCGCAGGCGGCGCAGAATTTGAATTTGTTGCATGCCAGCCTGAGAAGATTTCCAGTGCCAGTCCCGATGTCGAGATATCGTCCATCACCGGAAGTCCCGATGGCCTTCAAAAGCATGAGTTCGCAGGCCTTCCTACGGTCCTCGTTGAAGATGCTTTCGTTGAGGTTGTATTTCTCCGGGGATATCGAGTTGTAGACCTCCCTGTTGGCCTTCTTGATCTCAGAAGATAGAGAATGCTTGTCCATGAATTCCTTCCGACAGAATAAAAACTTCGGAATTATATTGAAAAATTATTTTTTTGGAGTGAATCTTCTGATGTCGGCCATGCTGAGGCCTGCGGCGTCGATTATTTCAATATGGTACCTGAAATCTCCGATCTCGCTGATTGCATGGGAGTCGGAACCGATTGCGACCGGTACGCCAATCTCGACGCATTCCTGTAGCATATCGATGTCAGTCGGGACCACATGGTGTCCGTTGAGTTCGAGGGCGACGCCGGCCTCTTTGGCGTCCTTCACGATTTCATGGACTATTTTCCTTGTCACCGGCATCTGGTTGCTTATCCAGCGGAACGGATGGCCGAGGATGCTTATTCCAGTGTTCAGAAGGGCCTTTGTGTGGTTTTTCCATTCCTTGAGGATTATTTTCTTGTCCTCTTCAATGTCGAGATGCAGGTAATGGACGCTCCCTATGAGTATTTCGACCTTGTCCCTGAAAGGATCGTCTATTGTGAGGCGGCCGTCATGCATCATTTCAACTTCCAGGCCGGGATGGACGCCATCGTTCTTGAATTTTGCGATGTTCGCAAGATGGGCCTCGAGCCTGGCATTTCCCCAGTCCTTCTGCTTGTCGAATATCCGGCTGTCCGCCATATAAGTCCAGCTCCATGCTGTTTCTGAGGGGAAGTAGACGGCCATTCCGTGGTCTGTGATGTATACGGCATCGACTTCAGGATTGGTCTTGACAAGGTTGGCGTAGACTTCCGGGGTCAGGGTCGCCTCGGCGCAGTAGCTCATGTTCGTATGTGCATGAAAATCAATCATAATAAAAGGAATCTAAAAAAAAGTTCCGCCTTTTGGAGAATTCCAGAAGGCGGAACATCGTTAACAGATCGAAAAAACATCATTTCTTCAATTTTGCTGCGAGAAGCTTGGCCAGCTGGGATTTCTTCCTGTCGGCCTTGTTCCTGTGGAGCGAGCCGTATTTGACGGCCTTGTCGAGCATTGAAGCAAGGGCTGAGTAGAGTTTCTTCACGTCTTTCTGTTCGGTTGAGCTCAGGGCCGCCCTGTATTGTTTTTCGGCCGTGCCGAAGGAGCGCCTGATGGACTTGTGCTTGATCCGCGCTGCTTCGCTGGTCTTCAATCTTTTTGCTGCTGACTTGGTGTGCATTGATCTGCCTTTCTGCAATTCATGATTTCGTGACAAAACACGCAGTTTTCCGCGTGACGGGCAGTAAAATGACATGTTAAAAGGAAAAATCAAGCAGGATTTAGGGGTTACCTTAAGGAGTCGTGCAGAAATTTCTGTACTGCTCCTTATTTGAAATATGCGATAGGTTGTGTTATATTGGGCGTTTACAAGTGCAGGATTGTGTCAAAGTGGGTGCATGCCCACTTTTATTTTGTATGGATAATAATAAGGAGTTTTTTTAAATGATTATGAATAATGAACTTCTGTCCACCCTGGACTATATAGAACAGGAACGGGGCATAAGCAGGGAGGTGCTCATTGAGGCCATAGAAAAGGCCATCCTTTCTGCCTCTAAAAAGAGTATACATCCCGCCAGCGAGCTTGATGTCAAGATTGACCGTACTTCCGGCCAGATCAAGGCATGGGCGAAGCTTCAGGCCGTCGAATCCAAGCCGACTTGCGACCAGATACTGCTCAGTGTCGCCAGGGAGCGCTACCCCAACGCCAAGGTCGGGGAAATAGTGAAATGGGAGGTTACACCGAAAAATTTCGGAAGGATAGCCGCCCAGTACGCTAAAAATACGATAATGAACCAGCTGCGCAAGGCTGAAAAGGAGATCGTCTTTGAGGAATTCAAGGACAGGATAGGCCAGGTCGTCAGCGGAGTTGTCAGACGCTTCGAGGCGGGCAGCATCATCATCGACATGCAGAAGGCGGAAGGAGTTCTCTCCCCCAAGGACAAGATCCCGGGAGAAACCTATATGCAGGGCGACCGCATCAACGCCATCCTGAAGAAGATAGATCCTTCAGGTTCCGGCCCGAGCCTCCTGCTCAGCAGGGTTTCCGATGATTTTATAAAGAAGCTTTTCGAAAGGGAAGTTTCAGAGATACATGACGGTATCGTCCAGATAAAGGCCATCGCCCGTGAACCGGGTTCAAGGACGAAGATTGCCGTGCAAAGCACGGATGCCCACGTTGATCCGGTCGGGGCATGCGTAGGAATGCGCGGAATGAGGGTCAAGAACATAACCACCGAGCTTGGTGGCGAGAAGATAGACATCGTGCCGTTTGACGAGGACATCAAAGTCTTTGCCTCAAAGGCGCTCCAGCCTGCCGCCCTGAAACTGATCGAGGTGGACGAGGCCGCGAAAACCTTGAATATCAAGGTCGCCACGGACCAGCTCTCGCTCGCTATTGGCAAGCGCGGGCAGAATGTAAGACTCACATCAAAACTTCTCGGCTGGAAGATAAATATCAATGCCGAAGAGGTCGTAGTGGAGACAACGTTCGAGGAGAAGCTCGGCCAGACCATAGAGTCGTTGTCCGAAACATTGAAGATAGACAAGGAAATCGCACAAAAACTTGTCAGCGGGGGATTCCTTTCAGTCGAAGGCCTGAAGGCAGTCGATGCCGCCGACATTTCAAAGATACAGGGGCTTGACGAGGACGAAGCAAAGAAGGTCCTCCAGTCTCTGAAAAAACTTGATAAGCCTGATAAGAAAGATTGAATTTTTAACAGCAGGAAATGGTGGAACTAAATGGGCGGCAAAGTAAAAATAAAAGTCAAGGATGTTGTTAAGAAATACAATATTCCCCTGACCAGGGTGATCAAGGAGCTCAAGGAGCTTGGACTTGATGTAAGTACCGGTTCAAGTGAAATTGACAGCGACCTCATCGACCTTGTCGACGACCATTTCCTTGAGATCAACAAGAAGGGGAAGGCGGTCGAGAAGGAAGCAGAACTGACGAACGAGGTCCACATCAAGACCCCTATCGTGGTCAAGACCCTCTCCGAGGTGCTTGGAAAGAAGCCCAATGAGATCATAAGCTCCCTTCTGACCATGAATGTCCTTGCTAGTGTAAACCAGACCATAGAGCCTGAGATTGCAAAGAAACTCTGCAGGAAGTTCAGCATATCGCTGATCGTGGACCGCCGTGAAAAGGATGGGCATCTGGTCAAACATGATGACAACAAGCCTTCTCCGGAAGATGCGCTTGACCAGGAAAAGGACAAGCCGGGGGATCTGGTTGATCGGCCGCCGGTCGTGACTTTTCTCGGCCATGTCGACCATGGCAAGACATCCTTGCAGGACGCTATCAGGAAAACCAACGTGGCCGCCGGCGAAGCCGGAGGGATCACCCAGCATATTGGAGCATCAGTCGTTAATGTCCGCGGCAAGACCATCACTTTCATAGACACCCCCGGCCATGAGGCTTTCACTGCCATGAGGGCCCGTGGGGCGAAGGCTACAGACATAGCAATACTTGTCGTGGCAGCCGACGACGGTTTCATGCCCCAGACAATAGAGGCCCTTAACCACGCCAAAGCCGCCAAGGTGCCGGTCATTGTCGCCATGAATAAAATGGATCTGCCTTCGGCCGATCCCGACAAGATCGTCCGCCAGATGCAGCAATATGAACTTTCAAGCGAAGAGTGGGGAGGAGAAGTCGGAACTGTCAGGGTTTCAGCCGTCAAAGGGACGGGAATAGACAAGCTTCTTGATAGAATCCTGCTCGAGGCGGAAATGCTCCAGCTCAAGGCCAATCCAAAACGGCGCGCCCGCGGAGTCGTCCTCGAAGCACAGCTGGAACAGGGACACGGCCCCACGGCCAGCATTTTAGTCCAGACGGGAACTTTAAAAATAGGCGACTGCGTCCTATGCGGAAAATATTTCGGCAAGGTCAAGACCATGGTGAACGTACTGGGCGAAAAAGTCAGCAGCGCCAGCCCGAGCACTCCAGTCAAGCTTGTCGGACTTTCGGGAGTTCCTGAAGCCGGAGCTACATTTGTAGTCTGCAGCGAGAAGGAGGCGAGGAAAATCGCCGATGAAAGGGAGATCCAGATCAGGATGACCGGACTCGAATCCGTAAATCCATCCGCCGCCGAAGGCGCGAACCTCGAAGAACTGATGAAACGCCTCCAGCAGGACCAGAAGAAGATGCTGCACCTGATCGTCAAGGCCGACGTGCAGGGTTCTGTCGAAGCCATAGCTGAATCACTGAAGAAATTTCCGTCGGATAAGATTCAGATCGACATCCTCCATTCCGGAATTGGCGCCATCACTGAGAACGATGTCCTGCTGGCGTCCGCTTCCGAGGCGATTGTCGTGGGATTCCATGTCCGCGTAAACACCGGCGTCAACACTCTCGCTAAGAAGAATAATGTCGAAATACGCCTCTACAGCATAATCTATGAGCTCATCGAAGATCTCATGGACGCCCTTGCCGGAAAACTTGCGCCGGAACAGCGCGAGAAGGATGTCGGCACAGCGAAAATACTCAAGATATTTGAAATTTCAAAAGGTCCGAAGGTCTGCGGCTGTCTTGTTGAAAAAGGAGCCGTGCGCGTCGGAGCAAAGGCCAGGGTCTACAGGAACAGCGAGCTTATTTTCAACGGATCCGTACATTCTCTGCGCCGTTTCCAGGACGATGTCAGGGAGGTCAAGCAGGGCCTTGAATGCGGTATCCGCCTCGACAACTTCCTCGATTTCCAGGAAAATGACATTATCCAGATCTACGAAGTCGAATTCAAAAAAGCCACATTATGAAGAACTACACCCGTCTCGACAGGATAAACGAGCTTCTCAAAAGGGAAATAGCCGACATGATGGAACGGCTTGACTTCCAGCTCGAAAACTGCCTGGTCACAGTCAGCCAAGTCGAAGCCTCCCCGGATCTCCGCCATGCAAAAGTCTATATCAGCATCCTCGGGAAGAAACAGGAGTCCATGAAGGGCAAGATCCTCCATTTCCTCAGCAGGAACAAGCATCATCTCCAGACGAAAATCGCAAAGGACATCGTCCTCAAAAATACTCCGGTCCTAGAATTCATTGTAGACGAAAGAATTGAAGAGGGCGACCGCGTCCTGCAGATCATTTCCGATTTGGAGAATAAGGGAAAGTAGAATTTAGATTTTTTAAAATTCTTCTTTGATAACTGGAATCTGTTTGTGATTTGGATTTTGGAACGTGGAGCTTGCAATTGAAAATTGATTAGGGGGGTATTATGCAGAGGCATGCTGAAATTGAAAAGGCGATAGAACGGAAATATCCGGAACAGGTGGTCCTTGTGACAACCCGCGGCAAGGACGGCAAGGCGAATGTAATGGCCTGTGGCTGGACTTGTACCATTTCAGGTGAACCTCTGATGTTCATCCTCGGCATCGATGATGATTCCCACACTTTCGAACTGATCAGGGAGACAAAGGAATTTGTCGTGGCCTATCCCCATGAGTTCATGAAGGAGGAAACCCTTATCGCTGGAAGCTGCCACGGGGACGAGGTAGACAAGATCGAAAAGGCTGGACTTAATACACAGAACGCAAAAAAGGTCAAGGCTCCTCTTATTTCTGACGCCGTCGCAAACTTCGAATGCGAACTGGTCGACATCATAAAACCCGGCGACTGCACTCTTGTCCTAGGGAAAGTGATAGAGGCGCATGTGAATACGGATTCCTCCCTCAAACGTCTCTGCACAGTCGACAAAGGACACGCCCTCTCAGGCGTAAGGCCGATCTGATTCCCATTTTCTCCTTATGGCAAAATATTGGCGTTATCGTATTAGGAGCAAGAAAATGAACGTCAACAGGTTAGTTGTCATTATTGTCTGTATTGTCTCATTTTGTCTCCCGGCCTTTTCCAATTCCACCGATGAGATTCAAATTCCCAAGTGTCACATGCAGGAATCTCTATTATACCTTGCAAAACATTTGGGAATGAATATTATTAATACAAATGTCGATTTGATGTCGAAAAGTTTTTCCTCCAATGCCACGGACACAAAGGAAATAATAGAGCAATTTAAGAAGGAAAACAAGGATACCATAGATATTTGGTACGATCATGAGCATAAAACGTTGATTTGCTCGGATAAGAGGCTAAGCAATCGTTTCCAACAATTTCTAGAATCAAAAATACTGCTGGACAAGAAGGATGACAATCTTTATGTATTGCTTGGGCAGAAGAAGAAAAAGCTTGAAATAAATGGAATTTCCTTCCGACCTCTACAAGGGGTTGAAGCGCAGGCAGGTGTTATCTTCGTGGACACCGATAAGATCTTTTCAAGAGATATTACTGTCAAACAATTTATTTTCGGCCTGAACGCCGGCAAAAATAATCTCAGAGCCTGCAAGGTGCCTTTTATAATAGGAATGACCGAAAGCCAGAAAGCAGATGAAAGGAGAATAGCTGGTGAGTTGAAACAGAGGATAGAAGCGATCGAAGGAGGGGCGGACAAGGCTGATGCAGAAGAGCTAAATAATCTCAAAAGCACGCTCGCTAATTCACTTGCCGACATTAAAGATTTTCCGGAACGCGAGCCTGAGTCTTATAACATATATGTTTCCTGCCAGAAACCGGATGATTGGAAGGCCCCCACATATGAGCAGATCGCGCAGCTCCTGAACGCCCCGGGAAAGACACCGGGTGGCCACCCATTTGAACATGTTGAGTTTTTCTACCATAAGGCCATTGAGTATGATACAGATAATTTCATCTCTGCTCTTTTTAAATATAAGGTCTTTGACAATGATCCGGTTTGCGGGTGTCTTTCCTCAGGTGTTATATTTCTCATGAGCGGAGAAATCCCAGACCTAATAGCCGAGTCGAATAATTATGATAACATCCAGTATTTGCTCAAGAACATTGGAAAAATGAAATCCCGTAAATTTCAGGAACATATAATTAGTGTGTTCCGTGACATTGATAAAGACCGTCTGGACAAGGAAAGTTTGGACATATTCCTGTCATTGGCCAAAGAATTTAAAATCGAAAGCATTTATGTTGATACTTCGAAATGGATCGGCGATGAATTGCCTGGCGATTATGACCGCTGGAAGAATTTCAATGTCCCTGAAACCAAACTTGTCCTCGAGGAGGATAAGCCTATCGGGAAATCAAAATATCACCTTAAATTCTTTAAATACATATCGCCTGTCAAAATTGGCGGTATTCCTTTGAAAACGTTTGAGCAGGCTGATTTCTCCACTCCGGAAAGAGCTTTTTTCTCAGCTACTTCAGCAAGAAATTACGAATGGGAGAAAGCATCACATTATGGTGAATTCCGGAAGGAATACTATTCTCCGCTTAGAAATTGGAAACCCTGGCATTCCGGTTTAGATCATTTTACGGAAATCCTGTATAAGGTTGAAGTCGAAGATGGCAGGGCGAAGGCAGTAGGACTTCCGCATTTGTTTCTTGTATTGAAACTTCTTGATGATAACAATAAAATAGTCGCATCACCAATGACATTGGATAAGACAAACTGGAAGTTCATTCTTAGCCGGACAGTTCACATGGATATTCTGAGCGACTTCATAGAAGAAAAGATCTGCGGCTTGAAGAATTGAAATGACCGAAGAAACATCCTGTCGTTTGGAGTCATTAGCTCTTATCATGTTTCATCTTCCTCCCACATTCATCCCATCTCCACACATTCTTTTCCCTGAGATGGACTCCACCGAGCCATTTGTCTATTCCTTTCAGTTCTATCCAGTCGGCCTTGCTCTGCAGGACTTGGATTCCGGTTTTTGTGATCAGAATCTTCTGGCTATTGAAATCGTTGATGTTTGCGAATTTCGCAGGAGGATGGAACTTTTTGCAGTTTTTCAATTTGAGCAGGGGATACCTGCAGTTGATAAGATTTTCCAGATAGATCCAGAACACCGCATCGCCCATGAATTTAGGTTCTTCGAGTTTCTGGCACTTTTTGAAGATACTACTTGGAGAATAAGCTCCGGAGTCAACAGCTTCCAGAATCTGTTTTTCAGTCCTGTTGAGCCCGTTCTCGCATGAAGGAAACTGCTGGAGGTGCCTGATCAATGAACTTCCGAGGAATGGAAGGCTAGAAGTATCTCTGGAAATGATTTTTAGAATATTCCGTGGATCTGGGGAGCAGAATGCAGACCAGGCGGATTTCGCAAGATTTAACTGTTCAGAGGAGACTTTCTTCCTGGCGCGGAAATATTTATTAAGATGGATGCCCTCACTGATATATTCGCCGGTGATGACTATGCTGAGTCTTGAAGTTCCCTTCTTCCTGCCATGAAACCAGTCGAGTATCTGGATCAGCTGGAGCTGGTCGTAGAGGTCATGTTCAAACCAGAGTATCGTCTCATTGTATTTCCTGAAGGATGCAAGCAGCCTGTCTCTTTTAGCAAAACCTTTGTCTACGCTTTTGATATGGGGCCATAGCTGCATGATGAAACGGGCGCGTATTTTGGACATCTGCCCCAGTGTTTTTCCCGCGGGGACCGGCCCTTCGTGCAGGAGATCCCGCCATGGGAGGATTTCACCCTCCATTCCGGCCTTTTTCAAGGCGTCCACTGCGCAGTCTCCGTTTGTGATATGGAGGATCATTTTCACCTGTTCAATATAAGAAGGAAAAGATTTAGATAGGATGCGAAAAGCACCCAGCCAAGATATGGGAGGAGGAGGATTGCAGACAATCTGCATGACTTATGAAATGTCACAATGGTGAGGATTATGAAGATCTGCATCAGTATGATAACCGCCAGTGCTCCGGAAATGGAATGGAAATAGAAGAAGAGGGGAGTCCATGAGAAGTTAAGGACATGCTGGACTGTGAAGAATATTAATCCCTTCTTCCTTTCAGGCTTTCCGGAACTGTTAACGATGAAATTGAAAAGCGAAATCCCTATCAGCAGGTAGAGAAGCGTCCAGGCCGGACCGAACACCCAGGCAGGAGGATTCAATGGCGGTTTGTTCAAGGCATTGTACCATTCACCGACTTTGACAAAGAAAGCCGACAACGAAGGCAGGTATCCAATAAGGACACATATGATTAAAAGAAAGATTTTGTTCATGAGCAAATTATAAATCCCGGAAGTGAAAAGTCCAATTGCAATGTTATTTTAAACGCATGACAAAAAACATTTCAGATGAGCTTGGCGGTTTTATTAGGGGAAATGACAATTTCCTCCTGTTGACTCATGAGAAGCCGGACGGCGACGCCATCGGCTCGATTTTCGGCCTGTTCAAGATTCTCCGCGACAACGGGAAAAAGGCCGATGCGTTTCTGCCTGAAAAACTGCCGGCGAGATATGCCTCTTTCGTCCCGGAAGACGTCATTATCGGAAAAATGCCGGAGCTGGAGAAGTATTCATGGATTATATGCCTTGACACTTCTACTCCTGACAGGATAGGCGTTGACAAGGATCAGAGGGCCAAGATTCTGTCGCTTCAACTGGTCAATGTCGACCACCATCCGGACAACAAGCTCTTTGGAAAGAAGAATTTCATTTCTCCTGAATCCGCGGCCACGGCCGAGATCATCTTCAAAGCGCTCAAGGATTCGGGCAGTCTGCGGATTTCGCAGGAAGCGGCGACATGCCTGCTAATTGGAATCATCATGGACACCGGAGGATTCAGGTTCGACAATACAAAGGCTTTGACTTTGAAGGCGGCATCCGAGCTTCTGGTCGCCGGAGCAGATTATCCACGGGTGATAAATGCCATGTTCTTTTCACAACCTTTGAATTTCGTAAAGATGGAGGCTGAGCTCGTTTCCAAGCACATGAAAACGGCGTTTTCCGGAAAATATGCCTGGGCATATCTCAGCGATGAACTCCTCACGGAGCATGGAATTGAAAAAAAGGACACTGAGACACTCATAGATCTGCTTCGCCAGATACAAGGGGTGGAGATTGCGGCCGTTTTCTACAGGAAAGACGACGGATTCAAGATTTCCCTGAGATCAAAAAATAAGAAATATCCAGTTGCGAAGATCGCAAGAACTCTTGGTGGCGGTGGACATGAACTCGCCGCAGGGGCGTTCATAAAGGCCGCTGAGATTTCTGAGGCGGAAAAGATCCTGCAGGACCGGGTAGGCGAAATGCTTGGAGAGAAGGATGGAAATCCCCTGTAACAGAAATATTTCTTGACAACTCCATCTGCAATGATATTTTACTGGATTGTTTTCAGAATAACGGAAGACGGTGAGAATCCGTCGCGGTCCCGCCGCTGTAACCGGGGATCTCCAGGACATAAGGCCGAAAGGCCGGTCACTGAAAGTTAATAACTTTTCGGGAAGACTGTCCAGGAGTGATGATCCGGAAGCCAGAAGACGAACTGGAAATAATACTGGAATCTAATGGTAAAGGGTTCCGGCAGACGCAAAACGTCTGTCGGAACCCTTTTTTATTTTTGGCAATTCGGTAACGTTTAAAATTTTAAAGAAGGAGAACGGAAATGAAGAGAAAAGCAACGAAGAAAGCAATCGCCCACAGGAAAAGTTGCAGCACAACCGGAACAGGCCTTTCCCACTACATCCTGATCAAGGAGAAATAAAATTTTTGCCTGTGTGACCTATCGGCCGCTGGCGGCTTTCCTCTGGCGGTCGTTGGTCTGCGCAGGTGAAAGGCAAAAATTTTATGACTAAAGAATATCTCAATACCGGATACGGTCCGAACTTTCTTGTCATCGACATCGGACACAAGGACTTCACAGCTCTTATCAACCCCAAAACCGCCTTCTGGACACTTGTCCGCAAGGATCATCTTGGTTCAATAATTTCCGACGGCAAATTCATCTCGTCTTTCAAGAAGAAGGAGGACGAATTCCTCAAGGAGATGGAGACGCTCCGATTTGGTCTTAAGCCGTCCGCCGTCTATTTCAATCCGACAGACCGCTGCAATTTCAACTGTACTTATTGCTATATCCCGGAGAAGATGAGGAAGCATGGTGCAAACATGTCGGAGGAGAAGCTCATCGAGGGGCTTTCCATCCTTAAGAAATATTTCAAGACGACTGTTCCCAAGGGGCGCAATCCCCAGATAATCTTCCATGGTGCGGAACCTCTCACCAACAAGGAAGCGGTTTTCGCGGGGATAGAGAAGTTCTCCGGAGACTTTGATTTCGGCATCCAGACCAATGCCACGCTGCTTGACGATGAGGCGATTGATTTTGTCCTCAAGCACAAGGTTGGTATTGGAATTTCCATTGATGGGCCGGACGCGAAGACTTCGGACAAGCTGCGCCGCGACTGGAAAGGCGAAGGATATTTCAACCAGATCATAAAGGTGATAGACAGTCTCAAGGATCATCCGGGATTCAATGTGATCTGCACCATAACGACCGAAAACATGGGCAGGCTTTCGGAGACTGTCGACTTCTTCCATAAGTCTGGAGTGAAGGTCTGCATGCTCAACATCATCCGCTGCACCCAGGAGAAATCGCGCACCGTCAAGCCCGATGATGCTGAAGCCGCAAAACATTACATCAAAGCCCTCGAACGGAGCTGGGAGCTATACAAGAAGACCGGACGCAAACTTATAATTGCGAATTTCGCAAATATCATTCTTGGAATAACAGCTCCTTCGGCAAGGAAGCTCATGTGCGACATCTCGCCGTGCGGAGGAGGGCGCTGCTTCTTTGCAGTCGCCGCCAATGGCGACATGTTCCCGTGCAGCGAGTTCGTCGGTGTCAAGGAGTTCAAAGGCGGTAATCTCTTCAAGGACAGCATTCCGAAGGTGCTTGAAACAAACGTGTTCCGCAAAGTCTCAGAACGCCAGACCGAGCAGATAAATTCCTGCATGAACTGCGCGATCCAGCATTTCTGCGGCGCACCGTGTCCGGCCGAGGCCTACACGATGAACAAGAAGGACATCACGAACCGCGGAGCATTCTGCGAATTCTATGAGGAGCAGGTGCGATACGCCTTCAGACTCATCGCCGAAGAAAGGGAACAGGATTTCCTCTGGAAAGGCTGGGACAAGGGAATGAAGCAGAACTTCGAGTATCTGGCATAATAAAATCCGGAGAAGATTAGCCACGGACTTTTACAGGCGGGAATTTTGTTATAGTTAATCCGCCTAAGCGGATGTTCTTTCTCTTCAACATTACAGCCAATAATGGCTTGACTACAAGCAAAGAATGACAGAAGAAGCTGCTAGCTGGTTGCTTTGTAGTTAATAGAGAGAGTCTTACCCGATTATTCTGACATTTCGACGCATTACCAAATATTCTCTTTTCCATATCTCTTCACATTGACATGTAATGTGCATAAGGTAAAATATAACCTTACAGTTGTTTCATGGTCAACAAGGGGGGGGTATCATGTTTTCTCGTCGCGCTATGTCCGTTTGTTCTTACTTTCGTCCTCATCTCCTTCGCCAGTATATACATCGCTCCGCCTATTGCCTGCTTATACTTGGGAGAAGCTTAATGCAACTTTCATGGGGATTGACAATGATGATGAATATATGCAAGACAAGGACGACTGGATTGAGTTTTTCGATCATTTATTCAGGCATGGAAGGTATCCCTAGTCGCAACAACAAGAAATACAATAAAATAAGTGGGGTTTATGCTATGAATAGAAGAATAATTATAATTGCCTTTTTAATTTGTCTGCCTGTAATATCAGGTATATCCATTGAGCCTAAATTTAAATTGGTCGCGAAAGTAGATGGAAAAGATGTGAAAGTTCCCGAGCCCGGTCTACTAACTTTAGATATTGCAACAGCGGGCTTCAATGCCAAGTGTGGTCGCCTTCCATCTGAAAAAGAGAAAAAAGAATTGAAGGAACTGGTTTACAAGTTAAACGAATCAGCTATTGCAATAATGATCAACGCCAAAGTTGAAGAAAATGTTCACGACGAGTTGTTTCCGATATTGTGTCCAAAAGAGAAGCTTGAAGAGGCGTATAAAAAGTCGTTTGACAGGAAACAGGTCGAAGAAAAAAAGCAGATGCTGGAAAGCAAAAAGGCAGCATTTGATTACATTGATGAAAATCCTGATAAAGTGGAAGAAGCATACACGAAGTATGAAATATCTGGAAGTTTGAAGCAATGGTTGAGAAATGCAAAGTCTCAGGAATATCGCAAGTCCATTACGGAACAACTTGATGAAGCAAATCGCCAATTATCAGGTGAAATTGTTATAACTAAATACATTAAAGCCAAAGTATACATGGATGAACTTGCAAAGTATATGAGAAAAGAAATAGCGAAGCAGAATCCGGATGTAGCGAAGTATCTGAAATCTGGGGAAATAGATCTAAATTCAGAAATAGAAGGGCAAATATATGAACAATGGGTGATAAAGAAGATAAAGGAAGCAAAGATTGAAATTCTTGATCCACAATATAACGACATTACTAACCTATTAATGCAAGGACCTTTTAAATACCAACAAGGTTATAAAATGTACGAAGACTACTTCAAAGCAAAGATACAAGAAGACAAAGAGAAAACCGGTGCCAGTCTGGCTGAGCCTAATCCGGTAAAGGACAAGTGATTGACGGTCAGAATGATATGGTGGAAGAGATGCCATAAAATGGCCTTAGGATGGTAAAAAGAGGCGATTATTTGATTTTAAGATATTCAAAACTACGGACGCGGTACGCGCGTCCCTCCATTATTTACGTCCGTTTCTGGCGTGGAGGGACATGTTTGACATGACCGATTCTCGAGTTTTAAAATTACCTCAATATCTTTAAACAAGCTACAGACAATTGACGACAGTTTCACTGCTTCTTCTCAAACGCTCCGATGTCTACTGCTGTGCCTTGCGGGCGTTGGACGCCGAGGAAATCCCTTGTGGCCCTGAGCGAACTTGTTCCGGCCTCTAGAGCAGGACTTTTTTGCTGGAGAGTGAAATCAAATTTAGCCTCGTCTGTGAAGAGGGGATTCTTGTCGATGATGTTATGTTCCTGGCTGCCTGTGAATTTGCCATTGAAGACGAGATTATAGTCAAAGACAGTTCCATTCGCATCATGGATGGAATTTGCCGGCCTGCCCTTGGACGCATACATGATGTTGTTGAACACCTTGATGTCGGCCGCCTTAACCACGCTTATTTCACCCTCCGTGATCTTGGGATGCTGTGAATTCATGTAGACCGTGTTGTTGACAATGTCCACCCCGTCGCTGCAATAGACATGTATGCCGCGTCCGCCGTTGCCGTAGACGATGTTGTTTTCGATCAGTGTGCGGCCTTTATACTGACCGAGCTTGGAATTGTTCTGTGTATTTCGCAGGTCATCGATGATGATGCCGTTGCCGTCGGTGATGTCCCCTACGGCGAAGAACGGCACGAGATTCTGGTTGTGGTGGCTTATGTTGCGGCGGATGATCATCTTGCAGGCGGTGCTGGCGTCGGAATTCCAGTTCTGATATGTTGAGATCCCGCTGTTGCCGTATGGCGCATAGAACGCGTTCTCATATACGAGATTGTCCTCTATGGTTACATAGTCGGCATGGCTTGTAGCTATGCCTCCGCCGCAGAACTTGTAGATCTTGCAGTGGGATACAGTGATGTGGTGCGGTTTCTGTTCGCCTTTCTGGCAGATGTAAATTCCATTTCCGGAGGTTGCAGGATTGTTCTTGTTGTCTTTCTGCGCTAGGGCATAATCAAGTTTGATGTTGTCGGCGTTCCCTTCCAGTTCAAGGCCGTCAATTACTATATAGGAGGCTCCTTCGACCTTTATGGCGTTCCAGTTTTTAGATTTGAGCCTGGGAGAATGTCCTGGAAGGGCCTGGAATGTTATCCAGGCATCTTCTTTTCCGGAGCGGTCAATGGTGAGAATATTAGCAGTAGGCTCATCTTTGGTATAGACACCGTTCATGATATAGACAATGTCGCCCGGCTTGGTCATGTCAGCCGCCCTCTGGATACTGCGGAAGGGCTTTTCCTGGGTCAGTCCGGTGTTGGAGTCATGTCCGGCTTCAGAAACATAGTATTTCATGCTTGCCTTGACTACGACTGGTGCAGCCTCCGGCAATGTTGCAGCCGAGGTGCTGAAGAAAGCCGAACTGCATATTATTGAGACAAAAGCTGATTTGATGATATTCATGATATTTCCCTTGTGATATAAACTGTTTACTGGCGCCTGCTATTTGAGATACGAACAGCAGTAGTCGGTGATGTTCTTCACCTTCAGGCTGAATTTTGCCTTGGCAGGAACTTCAAAGGAATCTCCGCCTTTGAACTGCTTCCAGTCTTTCGAGCCGGGCAGAAGGACGTCCAGGTCGCCGGAGAGTATTTCCATGAGTTCCCTGCAGTCGGTTCCAAATTCATAATCACCGGGAAGCATTATCCCCAGAGTCTTCTTCGAGCCGTCCGGGAAAAGCACCGTCCTGCTCGTTACTTTGCCATTGTGATAGACATTTGCCTTCTTTACTACAGTTACATTCTTGAATTCCGACATTGTTTTCTCCTAAAAATTATAAAATATCAAAATTATTCAGACAGGATTACGGGATTTTCATGATTTATTCTATCCTGTCAATCCTGTTATCCAGTCTACCATTATTCCACTTTCTTCACAATCATGTCCAGCGGCCGTTTCGCGGGACCGGATGACTGGCGTGCAGAATAGCCGACAGGCACAACGGCCATGAACTCCCCTTTTTCATCAAGGAGCTGCAGGACTTCGTCCTTGATCAGGAAAAGGATGCCAAGCCATACCGTGGAAAGCCCGAGTGATGTGGCGGCGATAAGCATGTTTTCGACGGCGGCTGCCGAACTCTGTATCTCCATGGTCCTGAAAAAGTCATAGGCGATGTCCTTGTCGACCTCGAAAAGCTCCGTGCCATGCCTGATCAGTTCGCCTGTGTTGATGACGGCGATAGTGACCGGGGCGCTGGCGATGCTTCTCGATGCCATGCGGAGCAGGGCGGAGGAAGGGCGGGGGAAATCTCCGGCGCGCTTTGAGATCAGATTGACCAGCTCCTCCTTCTTTCTTCCTTTGACGATAACAAATCTCCATGACTGGTTGTTGTGCGCGGACGGGGCCTGGTTCGCGGCGGAGAGGATTGTCAGGATGTCCTCGTCGGACACGTCCTTATTCAAGTACATCCTCACGCTCCGCCTTGACATGATGTTTGTCAATGTCTCGTTATATTTAATGTCATTCATAAATCTCATTCCACTCGTTCATCTTAAGCCCTGGTAACGGCAAGATGATTCCTAAATAGAATTATAAGTATTCCAACAACCAGAAGAATTATGCCTGCGGATATGCCCATTACATTACGCTTATGTATTCCAGGTTCAAGAACTGCAATCTTTGGATCTTTCGGATTGTAGTAAGCAATAGTTTCTGAGCCTGCAGGATACTTTTTTATGAAACTTTCCACAAAGGGCAGATCCCCTGTCCCTATAGCGGCGAACCTGATGCTAGTTCCTTCATAATCAACGCCATCTGCCTTATAGGAATATTTAACTTCCGCATTATATATAAATCTGACCCGATCATCATTCTTGTCAGTGTTCTTGAGTTCCTCTTTTTGAACGCGTGAATCCAAAATTCTGGCTGAGGCATGAGGCCAAGAGGAACTGGCAATCGCATAATAGGCATCTATTAGAGTCATAAGCAGGACAAGCAGTCCAAATAATATGGAAAATAATCCACCTAAAGGGACAAGAATCTTTGATTTCATGTCATTGGATTCCATAAAGCTTGTTTAGAACTTCCTTTCCTAAAGATGGAACATGTAGAACAAGTTAGGCAGCTGGTTCTGGATTGGTATATCGAACTTGAATTCCACCGGGGTCACCTTGCATCCGGCCTTTTCGAAAAGGGAAATAACTCCTTCGTCCCCGATAAGATGTCCGGCGCCGACGGCTATGAAGCAGTTTCTGCTCTTTATGTCCGGAAGAGTCCTTTCAAAGAACAGCTTGTTACGTTCCTTGAGGAGGACATTGATGAACTTATCCCTGAACTGGGGTGTGAAACTTGTCTTTCTGGAAAAGAAGTCCTTGCCCATTCCTTTCATGTCCTGTGCGAGATATTTCTCAAGCAATGAGTTCAGCATGGTATAACCGCCTTCGGCCTCTTCCATGGCTTCTTCGAGAAGCTGGACCTGTTCAGGTTCGGTGAATGCGTCAAGTGGTCCGAGCTGTTCTTCAGGCGTCTCTATTCCCTTGGTTTCGCAGCCGTTGAGCTTCGCCTTCTGATAAAGCAGGATGTCGATCGGAACAGGATCCGTTGACTTCCTAGGCCAGGCTATGATAAGGGAAGCCGCCCATATCTTGTTCTTGTTGAGGAATGAAGAGGAGATAGGGGGGATGAATTTATCAGCAATGTCTTTCAGCCGGGTGAATCTTGTCCTCCCAATCTTCGTCTCAAGGGTTTCTGTCTCAGGCAGCAGCATTCCCTGCATGACTTTCACCTGGTTCTTCTCATCGGACTCTATTTCAGAGAAGAACAACCGGCTTTCGGCCAGAGCGGTCTTTACTGGTTCGGGAATTTTGCTGAATGCCGGATTAGGAGCGTGCATCGTACCGAAAACCCAGGAGGTCTTCCCTTCATATTCGATTTTCCAGAAAACGGATCCGTGGACGGCACTGTCTTTTCTTTCATCGCAGCTCAATCCGATGAATGTGAACATTATTAAAAGTATTCCAGTTTTTTTAATGCAAATCCGCATGATTGTTACCATAAATCCGCTTTTGTGCGCATTAATTGATTGCGGAATTTGCGAATTTCCAATTCCAAATGGCAGATTTTGTACTTTTGCGCCTGCATAGGAGTGGCAGACCTTGATTTGTCATGTCCCGGAAAGTATCTTAACCAAATTATACAATAGGCAATAAGGACGGCATGGAAAGTTCCGGCGTAAGGAAATTTTTTGAAAGACACTGGGAAAAGATGATCCTCTGGACCATCCTGATCGGCCTTTTCTACCTCCTGAGACCTTTTTTTGCGGTGATATTCGGGACCTTCCTGATTGCCTATGTGGCCCGCAACGTCGTACAATGGCTCGTTAAAACGCTCAATCTGAACTACAGGCTCGCTACGGTCCTGTTCTTTATTTCCTTTCTGGCTGTTGTAATCGCCGCCGGCATCTGGATAGGCCCGAAGCTGGTCATGGAATCAAACAAGATCTTTTCCGAGTTTGCCGATGACAACACCGGGCAGACCAATGAGAAAATCAACAGGTTCGCTGAAAACATCGTCAAGCAGATCATCGGCGAGGAGAAGGGCAAAATCTTCATAGGTTCGGAAGAATATACGAATATGCTCGAAAGCCTGAAGGCCGAATCCTCCAAGACGCTGAAGTCATGGATGCCACATGTCTTCAGCTCCCTCCTGACAGTCATCAAGCTCGGCTGGACGATAACGGTGGTGCTCCTACTTTCAACACTTTTCTCATTCATGATCGTCATGGACTGGCAGAAGATCGCAGGGAAGATGAAGGAACTGGAGAACAGCAGGATACGGACATTCTACCTCGGGGCCGCTCCGCATCTCCAGGCCTTCGCAAGGGTTTTCGGAAAGGCCCTCCAGGCCCAGGCGATCATTGCAATATGCAATACGATCCTCACAGCCATAGGCCTCTGGTATTTCCAGGTCCCCAACATAGCACTTCTTTCGACAATAGTGCTGATATGCGGATTCATACCGATCCTTGGTACCTTCATGAGTTCCATCCCCATACTAATTTTCGGCATCCAGGATGGCGGGCTTGATCTTGTCCTGAAGCTGATAGTGTTTGTTGCGGCAATACATGCCTTCGAAGCCTATGTGCTGAATCCCAGGATCACTGGAGAAGCCCTGCGCGCCCACCCCCTCCTTATCCTGGTGCTCCTACTGGTCTGCGAACGATTCTTCGGCATCTGGGGCATGATCGTGGGCGTCCCGCTGGGATTCTACCTCATAAGCGTCCTTTCCACCAAAGACGAGGAACATCAGCCGGAACCGGTGCATAAGAAGCCATAGGCTGCGATTTTCAATTAATCTTCTAATAACCATACCTTAAATCATGCTACGCCGTTCCTCCTTTTCTTGGATATAAGCTTGTTTTCCCTCCGGATTATGATATATTAATAGTTTTCACAAAACATGAATAATAAGGCTCTGACAAATGGCTGAAGACAAGAAAAACTACAAGGAAATCCTTGAGTACCAGGACAAATATGTCATGCACACATATTCGCCCGAGATCCTGCTTGTCAAGGGCAAAGGTTCCTATGTCTGGGACAGCGCGAACAAGAAATACCTCGATTTCAGTACCGGGATAAGCGTATGCAGTCTCGGTCACTGCCATCCGGCCGTCACCAGGGCCATCAAGGAACAGGCTGGAAAACTGGTACACGTGTCCAACCTCTATATGAATGAAAAACAACCCCAGCTCGCGGCCAAGCTTGCCGAGAAGGGATTTGACGGATATGCCTTTTTCGCGAACAGCGGCGCCGAGGCCAATGAAGGCATGATCAAGCTTGCCAGAAAATGGGGTTCCTCAAAAGGCAAGTTTGAAATAATCGTGATGGAGGAATCCTTCCATGGCAGGACGCTCGCGACTCTTGCCGCCACCGGAAGAAGCAAATACAGGGTCGGATTCGCCCCGGACATGCCGGGCTTTGTCCATGTCCCATTCAACGATGTTTCCGCAATAGAGAAAAAGATCAGCGATAAGACCTGCGCAGTATTGCTCGAACCCGTCCAGGGGGAGGGTGGAATCATCCCTTCACGGCAGGATTACCTTGAAAAAGTCAGGGAGCTCTGCGACAAACATGGAATTCTCCTTATGTTTGACGAAGTCCAGTGCGGGATGGGCAGGACAGGTACATTTTTCGCCTGGCAGGGCTACGGCGTCCAGCCTGACGCCCTTTCCATGGCCAAGGCTCTTGGAAACGGATTTCCGATAGGTGCGTTCATGGTCAGGCGGGAACTTGGAACCGTTCTTGGTGCGGGAACCCATGCCAGCACTTTCGGAGGAACTCCTCTCGCCTGTGCCGCCGCATTGGCGGTGGTTGACGCGTTCGACAGCGAAAACATATTGGACAACTGCAACAAACAAAGCGAACTGCTGATGTCGGGACTTGCGAAACTCGCAAAAAAATACAAATGCGTCAAGGAAGTCCGGGGCAGAGGGCTTCTCATCGGCGTCGTCCTTGACAGGCCGGCAAACGACCTCAGGAAGATGGCTTCATCAAAAGGACTTCTCGTCCTTACTGCAGGCGAGACCGTACTGCGGCTTCTGCCTCCGCTGAATGTATCCAGAAAGGAAGTTGAGGAGGCCTTGCAAATTCTCGAAGAGTCTTTAAAACAACTACAGGAATCCCAAAATGCAAAATGATCTTCTTACAGTTGAGGAAATCACCCTCGGAGATCTCAAGGAGATTTTCAGGCTTTCCGCGAAAATGAAGAAGGAACGCGGTATTGCAATGGACAAGCCTCTTGCAGGCAAGAGCGTCGGCATGATCTTTTCAAAGTCCTCCACGAGGACAAGGGTCTCCTTCGAAGTCGGGATCAGGGAGCTCGGAGGGTTCTCAATCTTCCTGGACCAGAACGATCTCCAGCTCGGAAGAGGGGAGTCCATCCCGGACACTGCACGCGTGCTGAGCCGCTACCTCCATGCCGTGGTGATAAGGACTTTCAAGCATGAGGACGTAGTCGAATTTGCGAAATTCGCAAACATACCGATAATCAACGCTTTGACCGATTTATATCATCCGTGCCAGATCCTCACGGATCTTTTCACAATCTACGAATACAGCGAACGGCTTGAAGGCATAAAGATTGCATATATCGGCGACTGCGCCTGCAATACGGCCAACTCTTTGATCCTCGCGGCCAAGCTCTCAGGCATGAACCTGGTACTTTCCTCCCCGAAAAAATACCGCCCCAGCAAGGATCTCATGGAAAACCACAATATCGGCAAAGGTACCGTGACGTGGGAGGAGGATCCCTATAAGGCGGTCAAGAAGGCAGATTATATTTATACCGATGTCTGGGTCAGCATGGGCTTTGAAGAAGAGGCGAAGAAGCGCAAAAGGGCGCTAAAGCCTTATTCTGTCACTCAGGATCTTGTCAACGAGGCGCCGTCCAGCGTAAAGATCATGCACTGCCTGCCTGCGCACCGCGGCGAGGAGATCACGGATGAAGTGATGGACAGCCATGCCTCGATCGTATTCGACCAGGCCGAAAACCGCCTCCATGTCCAGAAGGCCATCCTTTCAATGCTGCTGAAGGACGAGTAGTAAGTATTCGCCTGGCGAATATTTACTCAGTTGATATGCACGGATTTACCGAGCCATTTCACGCCTTTCCATCCGAAAAGCCCGAGCATGATGAGAGGTCCGACGCCGGTGAGCATCCCAAGTCCGAAACCAAGGACCTTTAGCATTTCCTTCATTTCGTTGTTCTGGTAGTATGGAAGACTTTCAAAAGCGAAAAGCACTGATTCAATTGGTATGTCTACGGCCTTCAATTTATCTCCGATCTCCTTGGCGACCGCCTTTGGATCATGCATGCCCTTGTTTTTGATTACGGAGTTCGCCTTGTCGACGTAGAAGCGTATTGCATGTATCTGGTCCCCCTTCACATCGAGGGCTTTGGCTATACGGAGAATTTCCTTCTCCTCCTCGCACGCAACACAGCCGTCGGCGCAGGCCATGAATATGCAGTCGGTCATTATGGAGAACCTCAGGGTGGAAGTCCTGAGCATCTCAAGCTTGGCCATTGTCGTGTCAGCGGCTTTTCCAGTGGCCGCATCGACGACCTTCTGGAGCGATTCATCGCTCAGTCCGGCGATCCTGCAGAACTCCTTGAGCTTCTCAAGTTCGGACGGCTCGATCCTGCCGTCGGCACTCGCCATTGAAGCGAGCAATGTAAGATAGCTGGTCCTGATCTCCTCAGGATGCTGCTGGAGCGGATGTTTGATCTCTTTTTCCATGGTGCCTCCGGTTAAAGCTTGGACAGGCTGCTTCTCCGCACGAATTTGATCAGGAGGGCAGGCGTTTCCCCTATAAGTAACAGGCTTATATTTCCTTTGTCAAGATTGAAAAAAATAACTTAGCAACAATATTGATTGGTTCAGGAAATCAAGGCTTTAATCACTCTACGGAGACACCAGATGAAATCAAAATCCGATAAGAAGGGAAGGGTCACGAAGGAATCCATACAGGAAGCCTTTATGCATCATCTTACCCGTTCGCTTGCCAAGCACCCGGAGGTGGCGTCAAACCATGACAGGTATTTTGCCCTTGCGCTTACAATCCGGGATCTGCTCGTGGATAAATGGATCGAGACGCGCCGTGAATTCGACAAGAGGAAGCCCAAATGCGTCTGCTATCTGTCGCTCGAATACCTTATGGGGCGAGCGCTTGGCAACGCAATGATCAACCTTGAGATCTACGATGTCGCAAAAGAGGCGATGGAGGATCTCGGTTTTGACATTGAAAAGATCGAGGATGAAGAGATAGACGCCGGACTCGGGAACGGCGGTCTCGGCAGGCTTGCGGCATGTTTCCTGGATTCCATGGCGACATTGCAGTACCCCGCCTTCGGCTACGGTATCCGGTACAACTACGGGATTTTCAAGCAGATCATACAGGATGGGGGACAGGTTGAAGAGCCCGACCACTGGCTGCGCCAGGGAAATGCATGGGAGATCAGAAGGCCTGAAAGGATGCGCAAGGTCAGATTCTACGGCCGCACTGAAAAATCACGGACCGGCAACAAGTTCAGGAAGGAATGGGTGGACACGCAGGACGTCCTTGCGATGCCTTATGACATGCCGATACCCGGATACAAGACGGCGCACGTGAACAATCTCCGCCTCTGGGCTGCGCGTTCCCTCTACGGATTCAACCTCACCAGCTTCAACAGCGGCGACTATATCAACGCCAATCTCGAGGCGTCCCTAACTGAAAATATCACAAAAGTCCTTTATCCCAACGACAACAACTACGAGGGCAAGGAACTCCGCCTGAAACAGCAGTATTTCCTGGTTGCCGCGACCTTGCAGGACATTGTTTTCAGGTACAAGGGGCTTGGTGGAGACATCAGGAAGCTCGATGAGAAGATTGCGATTCAGCTCAATGACACCCATCCTGCCATGGCCATCCCCGAAATGATGAGGATTCTTGTCGATGAGGAAGATATTGAATGGGATGAGGCCTGGGGCATCTGCGTCAAGACCTTTTCCTATACGAACCATACTCTGATGAGCGAAGCCCTCGAGAAATGGCCGCTCTCGATGATCGAAAAACTCCTGCCGCGCCATCTGGAGATAATCTATGAGTTGAACGACAGGTTCCTGCGCCGTATCGCCAACAAATACCCCGGAGACGTCGGCCGCCTGAACCGCATGTCGTTCATAGAGGAAAACCATGAGAAGCTGGTGAGGATGGCTTATATCGCCGTCGCCGGAAGCAGCAGGATAAACGGAGTAGCTGCCCTGCACACCGAACTTCTCAAGCACGGGCTCTTCAAGGATTTCTACGAATATTATCCCTATAAGTTCGTCAACAAGACAAACGGAATAACGCCACGCCGCTGGCTCCTCAAGGCGAATCCTGGACTTTCCAAGCTGATTGAAGACAAGATCGGCGAAAGCTGGTTCACCAACATCGACGACCTTAAGAAGCTTGAAAAGCATGTCAACGACAAGGCTTTCATTGCCGAAGCGGCGGCCATCAAGCGCAAGAACAAGGAAGTACTGGCCAGATATATCAAGGACCATTATGGAATCAAGGTCAATCTCGATTCCATATTCGACGTCCAGGTCAAGCGTTTCCACGAATATAAGCGGCAGCTTCTCAAGATTCTCCACGCCATAACACTGTATCTGGAAATAAAGGACAATCCCAAAGGACATTTCGTCCCCAGGACAATTATTTTCGGTGGAAAGTCCGCGCCAGGATATTTCATGGCGAAACTCATCATCAAATTCATCAATTCCGTGGCGGCCGTCATAAACAGCGACGAAGACGTTAACGACAAGCTTAAAGTCATCTTCCTTGCCAATTACGGCGTTTCGCTGGCTGAGAAGATCATGCCTGCGGCCGATTTGTCGGAACAGATCTCCCTCGCGGGAACTGAGGCCTCAGGAACTGGAAACATGAAATTCGCCCTTAATGGAGCACTCACGATCGGTACGCTTGACGGCGCGAACATCGAGATCAAGGATGCCGTCGGCGAGGACAATATCTTCATCTTCGGGATGAAGGTGGACGAAGTCGAGACGCTCAGGAAGAAAGGATACAATCCGGAGGACTTCCTCAAGGACCAGCCCCGCCTTCGCCAGCTCATGGAACTTATAAAATGCGGTTTCTTCTCGACGAAGAATCCGCATGTCTTTGATCCGCTCCTCGACAACATCAGGGTGGATTACTACATGTCCATCGCCGACTTCGAATCCTATAATACTGTCCAGGAGAAGATCAGCAAGACCTATCTTGACCAGTATGAATGGCATAAGAAGGCGATGCTGAATGTCGCGAACATGGGAAGATTCTCCAGCGACAGGACGATCAAGGAGTATGCCGAGGAGATCTGGAACATAAAACCGATGCTTCTGGAGTAATAAATTTTCGTTCCAAAAATTTATAACATTTGGAAATAATCATGAAAGACAGTAAAATCAAGACCATCTACCTCAGCGGTCCAATCATGGATGAACACGAGGGAGTCGCCCGCGAATGGCGCGAACAGGCCAAGAAGCTCCTTGGGAAAAAATTCCGTCTTCTTGATCCGATGCGCAGGGCGTTCCGTGACAGGGAAGTCGACAGTGCAAACGAGATAGTCGAATTTGATCTACAGGATGCCCGCGATGCCGACATCATACTCGTGAACTATTCCAAGCCGAGTATCGGCACCAGCATGGAAGTCTTCTATGCCGCACACGACCTCGGCAAGTTCGTCGTGGGATTCTCGCCGTTCTCGTTCAAGGACTGTTCCCCGTGGATGGTAAAGTACTGCACGAAGATACTCCCCGACCTCGAAGAGGCATGCAGGTATATCGAAACGCATTTCGGATAATTTTTTCCATACGGAAAAAATTATATCATCAATCAAAAATGAGAGACCATCAAATGGAAACAAAGATTGTAGTTAAGATCAAGATGCTCGAAGGCTGCGAAGACATCAAGCCCCTGAAGGCGCATCACGACGATGCGGCCTTCGACCTTAAATCCAGAGTTGAAATGGAGCTCAAGCCCGGCGAACCGCATCTAGTACCTACCGGAGTGTTCATGGAAATTCCGATCGGTTATGAAGCGCAGGTGCGCCCAAGGAGCGGACTCGCCCTAAAGCATGCCCTGACAGTCCTCAACAGCCCTGGGACGATAGATGCCGGCTACCGCGGGGAAGTCTGCGTGATCATACTCAATGCCGGGAAAAATACATACAGCGTCAAACGCGCCGACCGTATCGCCCAGATGGTGATCAGCAAGCTTCCTGATGTCGAGATAGAATACGTCTCCGAACTAGCTGACAGCAAACGCGGCGCAGGCGGTTTCGGCAGCACCGGTAAAAATTAAGGCGGACGCCTTAATTTTTACAACCTTGAATATTATGATGCAAAGCATCTTTGGACTGTGGTGGTTTGACACCGCTTTGGAATATTCTAATTTGTTGGAGTTCACTGCTTTAGCGTGTGTATTCGTATTGTTTGGAATTTGTCATTTGGAGCTTGGAATTTATGAGTTCTTATCTCATCACCGGTGGATCTAGAAGCGGCAAGAGCCGTTACGCCCTCGAACTTGCGAAATCCGCAAAAAAACCTTTCTACATCGCGACCGGCTGGGCCGGCGATGAGGAAATGGACGAACGCATCCAGAAACACCGCAAGGAACGCGGAAAACACTGGACTACGATTGAAACAAAGACCGATATCGCTTCTGCAATCGCAAAGGCCGAAAGAAAAGGGGCCGACTTCATAATCGTAGACTGTCTCACCCTCTGGATCTCCAATATGATGTTTGAAAAGACAAACATTGAAAAGGAAACAAGGAAAGTTATTGATGTCATCAAGTCCGCAAGAAAAGCTAATCTGATTTTCGTCACAAATGAAGTCGGTTCTGGAATTGTCCCATTAGACAAGGAATCCCGCGAATTCCGCGACGTGGCCGGACTCGCCAACCAGAAGATCGCCGCCGCAGTGGACAATGTCGTCCTGACAGTCTGTGGCCAGCCTCTATACATCAAAGGCAAATAATATTTCACCACGAAGAACACGAAGTTCACGAAGGGTGCTTATTATATTTAAATTCATTAAATCCTTTGCGTCTCTGCATCTTTGCGGTAAATTTTAACTACTGTATTCTTCGTGTGCTTCGTGGTGAAAATAAACTTAGGAGTTTTTATGCTTTTTGAAGAAACAATTGCCAAGATAGCGCCTGCCGATGCGAACATCGCCGAACAGGCCCAGAAAAGACTCAACTCCCTTACGAAACCTCTTGGAAGTCTCGGACTTCTCGAGGACTGCGCAAGGAAATATGCTGCTGCACGCGGAGATGTCTTTGCGAAGATCGCAAAACCCACAATCCTGACTTTCGCCGGAGATCACGGGATAGTCGACGAGGGTGTCAGTGCTTATCCTAAGGAAGTAACGCCCCAGATGGTTGCGAATATCGCAAGCGGTGGTGCGGCAATAAGCGTTCTGACACGACATGGCAAGATCAAGCTCAAGGTGATTGACATCGGAGTCGCCACAGACTGCCAGTTCAAGGGAGTCATAAGGAAGAAAGTCGCTCCCGGCACTGCGAACTTCGCAAAAGGGCCGGCAATGACGCTCAAACAGGCAAAAAAAGCTGTTGAGATCGGAATCAAGCTTGCAGAAAAGGAAATTAAAAAAGGCTGCACTCTTCTTGGAACGGGCGATATGGGAATCGCGAACACAACTCCATCCTCCGCTCTTTATTCTGTGTTTCTCGGGCTTGATCCGGAAAAGACCGCCGGAAAAGGAACTGGGATTACGGATGATAAGCTTCAGAACAAGATAAATATCCTCAGGAAAGCGATTGAATTACATAAGCCGAATCTCAAGGATCCCCTTTCAACTCTCGCCGCAGTCGGAGGATATGAGATTGCCGGAATATGCGGTGTCGTGCTTGCCGCGGCCGCCAATAAGATTCCAGTTGTTGTTGATGGATTCATCTCCGGGGCAGGGGCATTGACTGCGATCCAGATGAACAAGGATGTGAAGGACTACTGTTTCTTCAGCCATCTTTCGGCGGAGGCGGGACATGTCAACGCGATGAACGCACTCGGTGTCAGGCCTCTTCTCAACCTTGATCTGAGGCTTGGTGAAGGAACAGGGGCTGCTCTTGCAATGTATCTGATAGAGGCCGGTGTCAAGATCATGCACGAGATGGCGACTTTCGAAAGCGCCGGGGTGTCGAAGTCAAAGTAGGGACTGGCTTTAGCCTGTCCCATTCTTAAATGCAAAGATGGTACATGCTGAAGCACGTACCTACTTGAATAACGCAACAACTATATGTTTTAAATTTGTAGGAGTTAAGAACTTTAGTTGTGTCTTAACGAAAAGAGCATGAATAAACAATCATCAAAATTCCCCTCCCAGCGTCCTGCGCCGGGCAAACGCTGTTTTACCAGCAAGGCTGTTGAATATGCAATAGATGAAATCAAAGCAACCATCGCCGACAAGGAGCTTAGGTGGCTTTTCGAGAACTGCTTTCCGAACACACTCGATACCACCGTCCATTACTACGAGAAAAAGGGCAGGCCCTTTACCTATGTGATCACCGGCGACATCGATGCGATGTGGCTGAGGGATTCGACCGCACAGGTCTGGCCTTATCTACCATTCGCCCCAAAGGACGAAAAACTTAAGAAGTTACTCAAGGGAGTCGTCAACAAACAGACAGAATTCGTATTGCTGGATCCTTATGCGAACGCATTCTATGACGATCCGAAGAAGAAGAGCCATTGGTCCGGAGATCTGACCGAAATGAAACCCGGCGTCCATGAACGCAAATGGGAGCTTGATTCGCTGTGCTACGTGGTACGTCTAGCCCATGGATACTGGAAAAACACCGGAGATGTTTCAATTTTCGACAGCAGTTGGCGCAAGGCAATGAAGCTGATCGTGAAAACTTTAAAGGAACAGCAGCGCAAAGACAGCAACGGCCCCTATAAGTTCGAGAGGCGTACTGTCAATCCTACTGATACCCAGTGCGGACGGGGATACGGGAATCCGACGCGCAAGGTCGGGCTGATACATTCGATGTTCCGTCCTTCTGACGATGGAACTATCTATCCGTTCCTGATCTCGTCAAACATGTTCGCGGTGGTTTCCTTGAGGCAGCTGAATTATATTTTTTCAAAGCTCTTGGGAGATGAGCGGTTTGCCAGGGAATGTGAAAGGCTTGCCAAAGAGATTGATCAAGCTTTGAAAAAATATGCCATCGGAAGCCACTGCGTGGCCGGAAAAATTTACGCTCTTGAAGTCGATGGCTTCGGCAATAACTTGTTCATGGACGATGCCAACGTGCCAAATCTTCTTTCTATCCCTTATCTGGGATACTGCAGGCTTGGTGATCCGCTTTACAGGAACACGAGGCGGTTTTCCCTGAGCAGATGCAATCCATGGTTCAACGAAGGGAAATTCGCAAAAGGCATAGGAGGTCCGCATGTCGGCCAAAAGAAGATCTGGCCGTTGGGACTGGTCATGCAGGCGCTTACGAGTACCGATGACAGGGAGATCCTGTACTGCCTGAAAACTCTGAAGAACACTCATGCCGGCACAGGATTCATCCACGAATCGTTCCATGTGGACAACCCAAAAGATTTCTCCAGGAAATGGTTCGCCTGGGCGAATACGATCTTTGGGGAACTGATCGTGAAGCTGTATGAGAACAAGCCGAACCTGCTTAAGAAAAAGCTTTCTAAGTAGGGACGGGCTTTCTGTGTCCGGCGTAGCCATTGAGCGAAGTCGGAAGCCTGTTCCTTTCTTAAAGCTGAAGATGGTACATGCTAAAGCACGTACCTACTTGAACTTCACCGACACATCACCACTGTAGAGCTTGCGGGTGTGGCCGTCGGGGAGAGTCAGGATAAGTGAACCGTCTTTTCCTATGTCCTTGAATACTCCGCTCACCTGGAATCCGGATTCAGGAATTATGTCAATGTTTTTCCCGATGAGGATGTTTTCCTTCTTCCAAGTCTTGAAAAGGAGATCTGGGGAATTGACAGCTATCCCATAGTTCCTGATCAGTTCCGAGTGAAGAGATATTGCGAATTTCAGGATGTCCGCTTCCTTTCCGGTTTCCGCGTAGACCGATGTCGCCTTCAGCCTGTTGGTCTCAAAATAGTCCCTGCCGATGTTGAGATTCACACCTATACCGACGACGGCGCCGTCGGACTTGTTGTAGTTCTCTGGGCAGTGCCTTTCGGAGAGGATGCCTGCGATCTTCAGCGTCTTTGTGAAGACGTCGTTCGGCCATTTGATCCAGAAAGGGATCCCGGGAGCGAACTTCCTGATCGTCTCTATGGCGGAAACTGCGCCGATATAGGTGTTCTGAGCCGGATGCAGGGGCTTCTTTATGACGAAACTCGCGTAGATGTTTCCAATAGGGGAGAGCCATTTCCTTCCACGACGGCCTTTTCCTTCGCTCTGTTCCTTTGCAAGCACCAGCGTCGAGTCCGCCAGCTCTGCGAACTTCGCAAGCGCGTACCTGTTCGTCGAATCGGTCTTCTCAAGCATTATTATCTGCGATTTTTCCATAAGAATAAGTTCCAACCTTGGTTGTTATGTCGCCACCCTGCGGGGGCTTTCATTTATATTCTACATTTCTTTTCCACAGGCTTGCGCCATGTGGCTATATTATGTCACCCTCTGCGAGGGCTAGATTTGCAATCCAAAACTATATTAAGCCTCCGCAAGAGGTGAAATATCAGGTATGCCAAGTCTCTCCGAGACTGGCTTCCAGAAAGAAGTCGCTTTCGGAAAAAACTGGTTTAATTCTCTTGTTCGTAGTTAAGCCATTTTTGGCTGTGTTCTGACTCAAGGAACACGCAAAATTGAGTTAACTACAAACAAATTCAGTAAAAGGAAAATGCATTATCCAATTTTTATTGGCTTTAAAACAACCTTGAATCCAAACTTCTCCGGCTTGAGATAATACTGCGGAAGGATTCCCGGTCCGCAGCTCGCAGTCCCTATACCTGTCTGCTTGTAATCAAGATTGACGGTTATTTCATCTCTTCTCGGGAGATCCGTTGTGTGCTTCGCCTCGGTCAGATCCAGCGGTGTGAAATAGTGTGCGCTGAAATTGATCGTCGGCTCACCGCTTATTTTTAATCCATATCCGCGGAGATCGCAGAAGGACACCCATCTCACATCGCTCCTGTTGCCGTTCTCCTGAGGATAGACATAAGGAGTGTAAAGTTCATCGACGGTTTTGCAGAACAGTCCGAGTTTACCGGCCATAATCGTGTCGGGATAGCTTTCTCCAGGTCCGAGACCGAACCATTTCACCCTCGAGAAATCTTTCGGTATCCCAAGTTGAAGACCGATTTTCGGGAGCATAGCCGGCCATTCGCCGACAGGTTCGCCTTTGGCCTCTATTGACATCTCACCGTTTCCGGAGATCGTGTAGATGTATTCGCAGTTGAAAGCGCGGTTGAATATAGGTGGGGCAATTCTGGACTTCACAGATACCTGTACAGTAGATCCATCGATCTTCTTGCACTCAAAACCATCTGTCCTGTGCTGCAGCCAGTGGAGACCTGCGTCCTTCCACTTCTTCTCGAACTGGCCGTTGTCGCCCCAGCCCAGCCTGTCATTGTCGGTGGGAGCGCGCCAGAAGTTCATCTTCGGACCCTGGGAAATAATTATTCGTCCCGAAAAATTATAACTTGATATGATTCCGCGGACAGAATCATATGACACAGAAAAATCATTTCCGGAAACTGTTAATGAGGTTTTTGTCTCGATACAGTTAATCTTCGGAATAAGGACAGCAGGTGAGGCAATTTCATTTTCCTTTGCGGGGATCTTGAACTGCGCCCATGCGACTTCGTGTCCGGCCTTCGCCCAGAGTGTGTCGGATGCAAGCGTTACCTTGACGTTCAGCCAGTATTCCTTGCCGGGGATGAAATGCTGTTTTGCGTAATCAACAGTGATGATTTTGCTCTTCCAAGAAGCGACTTTCGGAGTCGGAATCGTGCCGGAGGAGATCTGGATGCCTTCCTGCTCAACAGTGTAATCGAACTTGAGATTATCGAGGGAGTTGAAATCGTAACGGTTCGTCACTTTCAGTTTTCCAGCCTTGACATCTTCAGCTTCGATAAGGACAGGCTCGATAACCTTCTTGTATTCGATTAGACCGGGGGAAGGGGTGCGGTCCGGGAAAATAAGTCCGTCCGTGACGAAGTTGCCGTCATTTGGCTCATCTCCGAAATCGCCGCCATAGGCGTAGAATTCCCTGCCGTCCGCAGTCTTTTTCCTGATGCCGTGGTCGATCCATTCCCAGATGAATCCGCCCTGGAGAGCCTTGTATTTGAACATGGCCTGCCAGTATTCCTTCAGTCCGCCGGGGCCGTTGCCCATGGCGTGCGCGTATTCGCAGAGGACAAGAGGTTTCTTGTCGGCATATTCTGACGCGGGGATGTCCTTGTTCTGCCAGCCTTTGAGAGGTTCCTTGCCTTCACCGAAGTTCGTAATCCATTCGACGCTCGAGTACATCCTGCTGTAGACGTCGCAGACTTCAGCGTGCAGATCCTGTTCGTAGTGGAGAAGTCTTGTCGGATCGAGCTCACGGGCTGTTGCAGCCATTGCCTTATGATTCTCACCGAACTGTGTCTCATTTCCGAGCGACCAGAATATCACGCAGGGATGGTTCCTGTCGCGCATGACCATTCGTTTCATCCTGTCGACGTGGCATTCCTTCCATTCCGGATCCTTGGAGAGCTGGTCCCAGTTCTTGATGACGCCGAACCCGTGGCATTCCTGGTCGCATTCATCGATCACATAGAGCCCGTATTTGTCGCAGAGGTCGAGGAAACGAGGATCGTTCGGATAATGCGAAGTTCGCACGGCGTTGATGTTGTGCTGTTTCATGAGCAGGACGTCCTTGAGCATGGCATCGTAGGGGACTGCGCGCCCGAAATCCGGATGATGATCATGGCGGTTTACGCCTCTGAAGATGATCCTGACACCGTTCACCAGGAAGTTTCCATTCTTCATTTCGATTATGCGGAAACCGATATTAACAGGAATGGCCTCGATGATGTTTTCCTTGGAGTCCTTGAGTGAAATGAGTAGCTTGTAGAGGGCGGGATTTTCAGCGGTCCACTTTTCGGGTTCTGCGACTTTCGCAGAAACTTCTAGGACTTTGGTTTCGCCAGCCTTGAGATCGACGGCGGATGCGACGGTCTTCTTCATCACTTTGTTTCCTGCCGGATCAAGAAGCACGACCTCCAGGGAGGAATTCTTGATGGCTGAATCGCCGGAGTTTTTTACCGTCGCCTTGAAATTCAGGACGGCGTCGCGGTATTTGTCATCGAGAGTCGTAATTGCACAGAAATCATATACGTGGGCCTTCGGGCGGGCGAGGATATAGACGGCGCGGAAGATTCCGCTGAGCCACCACATGTCCTGGTCTTCCATGTACGAACCGTCGGACCACTTGTAGACCTTGACGGCGAGGACATTCTTGCCAGGGCGCACGATCTTCGTGATGTCGAATTCGGCGGGCAGGCGGCTGCCCTTGCTGAAACCGACCTCCTTGCCGTTGACCCACACGTGGAATGCAGAGTCGACTCCTTCGAAGCGCAGGAAGATCTGTTTTTCCTTCAACACATCTTCGATCACGAATTCGCGGCGGTAGCAGCCTGTCGGGTTGTCTGTCGGAATGTGTGGCGGATCTATAGGGAAAGGATAATTGACGTTTGTGTAGTGTGGATGTCCGTATCCTAGCATCTGCCAGCAGGAAGGTACGGGGATCTTGTCCCAGGCGGACGAATCGAACTTCTCGGTCTGGAAGTTCTCAGGAGCTTCCACCGGTGACGGTGCGCAAAGGAAATCCCATTGTCCGTTGAGGGAGATGAACCCGTCGGCCATGTCTGGTTTTTCGAGCAGGGCTTTTTCGGGGCTCTGGTATGGGAAGTAGAACGCCCTGGGGTCGAGTCTGTTCCTATTGGTGAGGAGGTGGTTTTCCCAGTCGTTCCGGACAATTTCCTTGCTCATGTATTCTGCTCCAATTTTGGGATTGATTATAAATTTGTTTTCTGCATTTGCGGAAAACAAATGGCGCTTAATATATATGGGATGGCCCGGCAAGCAAGGGGATTTGAGTGCCTATCTTAATCCCGTAGGGATATAGTGACAATAGGCAGGCGTTTTAACGCCTGATAATAATCAGAATGGACGATCGCGTGCCGTATGGTACGCGATGGATACTGGTGCTTCGAATCATTGCGTACCGACGGCACGCAAATTATTTTTTGCATCTATGCAGGGACAGATGTCCCTGCCTATTGTCATTCTGTCCTACGGACGCATATCGGGATTTGAGACTTTTGGAGGATTGCTTTTGCGGAGTTCGCAGAATATTTTATGGTAGAATCCGTTTAAAACAGGGAGGTTGCTTATGGGAACAATCAGGATGATGATCTGCATTTCCGGAATAATCTCATTTTTGCTCGCAGGCTGTGCGAAGAAGATCGACGACAATACGCTCGTAAAGAATACCTACGACAAATATATGTCCACATTGTCATCCGGCAACCTCGAGGAGCTCAAGAAGCTGGTTGCAAAGGACAAGGCCACTGAACTCTCCAGCCCGCAGGCTCCCGCAATGCTTGAGATGATCAAGGCCATGATGCCCAAAAAATACACGGTCGGCAAGGTTACTGTCACCGGAAATGATGCCGAGATCGAGGTCGCCGGCGAGAATGAAGGACAGAAGATGACGGGAAACGTCAAGCTTGCGAAGGAATCTGGACAGTGGAAGATAGTGAAGGACAGCTGGAACGTTACAATAGATCTGAATGCGGAAATGGATAAGCCTGCAGTTTCAAAGCCGGTACAAGGTACTGGCAAGACTGGCATCCCCGCGATCCATCAGACCTTGTCCGGACATCAGGGAGATGTCAGCGGCATGATTTTCCTGCCATATGGAGAAAAACTTGTTTCTATCAGCTATGGCGATTATTCCGTCAGGACATGGGATATTACAAGCGGAAAGGAGACTGCCAGTCAGAAAATGGAGAATCGTCCTACATGTGTAATCCTCAAGCCGGACGGCAAATCCCTGCTTGTCGCCGATGTATATAAGGTCATCACGGAAATACCTATTAATGAAAAGGGTGAATTTGGAAGCTTGAAACCATTCATCGCTGAAGGCGGAACCTTTATGGCGTTGTCGAAGGACGGTAAAAAACTGGCGGTCGCAGACTTTCAGAAGCCTGTAAGGATTTTTGATGCCGCCACAGGAGCATTGCTGACGACCGTCAGCGGCAGTGACAAGATCCGCTGTCTTGTGTTCAGCCCTGACAATGAATTCCTGGTCGGTGGCGGTCAGGGAAACAGATACAAGGTCTGGAGCACCAAGGACTGGACCGAGAAGAGCTATGACATAAAGAAAGTCTCCGCCGACTGTGAGATTACGGCTGTGGCTGTCAGCGCGGACGGGAAATATATGGCGACCGGGCACAACGACAGCAGTATCGTGATATACGATTTCAAGCAGAGGAAGGAGATCAAGAACTACTACGTGCAGGATGCGTCCACTGCGGCCGTGGCTTTTTCTGCTGACGGCAAATGGCTTGTGACTGCGAACAGGAATATCGCTTACGTCTGGGATTCCGCGACTGGCAGGAAGCTGCACGAACTGAAAGGGCATTCCGAAGATGTCATGTCATTGGCGGCATGCATGGATCCCTTTTCCATCGCGACAGGTGGAAAAGACAGGAAGATACTTATCTGGCGTGACGGACCGCCTCCTGCAGGAGCGGTTCAGCCTGCGCCAGCGGCGGAAGCTCCAAAGATTGCCGCCGGCCCATTGCTCGAGATAAGCGGATATAAGAACATGGTGCAGAATGCCGGAGCCAACGACGGCATGAGTTCCTGGAGGAGGGAGGGGGATGTTTCTATTGAGGCCGGCAAACCGGGCAATCCGTGTTTTGTGATGAAATACGGGGGCGAGTTCATGCAGAAGGTAGATCTGCCTGCTGATGCCGGGGGCAAGTATGCACTTTTCATTGCACGCGCCTCAAGCGACAGGGTTGAAGAGGGTGACCAGACGGGGCTTCCATATCTCTGGGGGCAGTGGGTAAACAGGGCGGATCAGAACAGGTTTGACGGATATCTTAATGCCGACACGATGAAGCTTTCAAATGTAAAGCCGGGCGAATGGGGCGTGATATACGGGATATTCCAAGTTCCTGCGGTATCTGGAAAAGTCCTTCTAATAGTGAACCAGGCTGACGGTTCTACCCCGCAGAACGGATCTGCCGCGAAGGTGGACGATATCTGGATGCTGGTTCTGGCCTCGGAAGCCGATGCCAGGAAAATGGTGGAGACTTACAAAAGGCTTGGCAAGTGATTGCTTTGCGGATTTAACCGTCTCTTTCTTGCTAGTCTGTCCTTTCAGGGATAGATTGCTCGGATTATGAAGATCAAAATCTATTTTATTCTAGCATTTCTTGCAGTGGTGGCTGGAGTTCTGCATGCTCTGCCGGGAACAGGGGGCGGGGCCAACTCCGGCATCGTGAATGCAAACCAGGATGTTGTCAATGTGGCCGTGGATAATTCCAAGGCCAATTCCGGCATTAAGATGGGCGGTGCGGAATTCACGAACAGCCAGCTGATTCTCAACTACAACATCAAAGTGGACAATCTGGCGCTGAACAACTCGAAGATAAACTCAGGGATAGATGCCGAACTGGCCGAGTTGAAGGACGCTGAAATCACGAACATCAATTCCAATGTCAGGAACCTGGCGATCGACGGCTCGAAAATCAATTCCGGGATATCTGCAAAAGGCGCAGTTATAGAGAAATCAAAGATAATCAACGAAAATTCCAATGTAGACAATACGGCGATCAAGAAGTCGAAGATCAACTCCGGTGTAAATCTTGGAGAGCAGGAATAGCATGGGAAAAGCCAATACATTTAAAATGATGTCCGCCATGTTCCTCCTTACGGTGTCGGTCGCCTTTTCCAATGGAGGCGAGGCTGATACGAAGTCTTATGTGGAGTTGGACCAGGGGATCGTAAAGGCCTATAATAACAATCCCAGGAATACAGCTGAAGTCTATGCCAATGCCATGCTGATTCTCGAGAAGGCTTTGAAGGAGGAAGGCGGCAACGGTGAGGCCTGGCAGCTGAAGGCCCGGAAACTGATAACCGTATCCTGCTATTATGAGTGCACACAGTCCATTGATAAGAAACTTTACCGGCAGGCATATGTCTGGGCGAAGCGGGGCGAGAAGAACGGCACGTCTTTAGGGAAGGTCGGCGAAGTGCCGGTCAAGAACCTTTATGACTATATGGCATTTGCAATGAATGAACTGAAGGAAATTCCGGTGGTCAAGAACAGCAAGCCGGAGGAACTGTCAATGCAGAATAAAAATGAACAACAGAGCAAGAAATTGTATTTTTCTGATTGCGCATCAATCTTTGGATTTCACAGGAACCAAGATTGACTCTGCATTTCAGTAAAACAAAGCGGCTACGTATTCAGTAAACCATGTCGATGTCGTTTACTTAATCCGTAGTAAAAATAAAATGCAAAATCGCCTGATAAAATACAAGTTCCAGCGAAACCGGTCAAGTTCAGATTTGATTTGTTGGTAGTCAACGCATTATTGCGTGTTCCTTAACTGCAAAGCACACAGCCAATAATGGCTTAACTACAAACAATTTCATCTGGAGATAAAAAATGGGTAAACATGCGGTAACTTTCATCGCTATATGCATTCCGTTCATGTTATTGACCCAGGGCTGTTCTTCCGTCGGTTCATACCAGTCCAAGGAAGTGACAGACAAATCCATCCGTAACGATATTCTCCAGCAGTGCTCCAGATATGAAGGGCCGATGCGCAATCCTGTCATCGTCATACATGGCTTCCTCGGCTCGAAACTGCGCAACAAAGGTACAGGGGAGGAGCTCTGGGGCTCGTTCAGCTTTATGGATTCTATTTTCGGACCCGGAGACCGGCAGATCCGCGATCTGGCATGCAGGATGTCAAAAGGAAGCAGCCTGACAGAACTGGACAAGACCGTGGAAGCGTACGCATTCCTGGAGATGGTCAAGGTCCAGATACTCGGAATTCCGTTCGATGTCAACGCCTATGAGGACATGCTGTCCATACTGCGGAATTCGGGATACACCCAGTATGAAAAGCCGTTGCCCGAAGGCAAGCACTTCTATTCGCTTTTCCCGTACTACTACGATTGGCGCCGTGATCTGCCGTATAACGCGGCCAGGCTGCACGAATACATCCTTGAGAAAAGGGCGTATCTGCAGAAGGAATATGAGAGTCTTTACGGCATTAAGAATTATGATGTCCAGTTTGACATTGTCGCGCATTCGATGGGAGGGCTGCTGACCGGATATTATCTGAGATACGGAGACGCGGATCTGCCTGCAGACGGTTCGCTGCCTGAGCTTACCTGGAAAGGCAGCCAATATATCGACAAAATTCTGATCGTCGGCACTCCCAATGCCGGATTTCTGGACACATGCAGTGAGTTGATCAACGGCTTGCAGGTTGCTTCCGGCACTCCGACTTATCCATCGGCGATGCTTGGAACATTCGCCACGTATTACCAGATGATGCCGGTCTACGGCTTCCGCTCTGTGCTTTATGAAGACGACCCCAACGGTGCGGAAGTGGATATCTTCGATCCGGAGGTGTGGATTCAGATGAAATGGGGGCTGGCCGATCCGGCTCAGGACAAATATCTGCAGGTAATCCTGCCCGAGGTCAAAGCTCCTTCTGAAAGAAGGGCCATTGCATTGGATCATCTTTCAAAATGCCTGAAACGAGCCAAGCAGTTTTCCAAGGCGATGGAGGTGAAGGCGAGACCGCCTGATGATGTTGCCATGTTCCTTTTTGCCGGCGACGCGATACAGACCAGCCGTACCGCCATGGTGAACCGGAAGACCGGAGAATTCAAAGTCGTCGAATACGCCCCGGGCGACGGCAAGATCCTGATCTCCAGCGCGCTTTACGATTTGCGCGAGGACGGCTACTGGACACCGTATATACGTTCGCCGATCACTTGGCAGGGAACCTTCTTCCTGAACGCCGCGCACATGGGGATAACCAAAAGCAGCGTCTTCAACAGCAATGCCTCCTTCTGCCTGCTTGTCACTCCGAGCCAGAAACAGGACAAGAGGGACAAGAAAACCCTTGAAAAACGACTGGAACTGCCCAAGACGATACAGTACAAGGGCGACGGAATGTTCGACGAAAAGGACAAATGAAATATGATAAAATGCCTTGACATGGCAGAATATCATGATAATCCGCCATCAGTGGGCAGATTATCATTTTTAAAATGATTGAAAATCTATAACAAATAAGTATTTTATTGGGTTAAATGGAAAGAGCCGCCTATGACAGCTGTTGCTGAAAAAATCTATGAGGAAGTGCTTGATCTCCCTGCGGAAGAGAGGCTTCATCTCATTGACAAGCTTCTTCAAAGCGTTACTCCCATTGATAAATCCATAGAAAAGGCCTGGATAGACGAAGCAGAGAGACGGTATAAGGAATACAAGGCAGGTAAGGTCAAGGCCATTCCCGGAGATGAAGTTTTCAGGAAAATCCAGCGTCGGCTAAAGAAATGAAATATAGATTCCTCCCTGCCGCAGAAACTGACCTTATTGAGTCCATCGACTATTACGAGCAATGCCAGAATGGGCTTGGAACAGATTTTTCCATTGCCAACTTCTTGAATTTTGTCGCTGCGTTCGATTACAAAAAATCCAAGTATGAGCGGTTTGAAGACGATTTCCCGAATCCAAATGTAAGGGGAAAGTTAAGCATGATTGATAAATATGCCTTGCATAGGGAAAAGCTTGTTGGTTTAGATGTTATCAGGCTGAAGGATTATAAGCGTAGATTTTTCGTTTCGGAAAAAGTGAAGAAGCTTTTCGAGGAGTATAAGTTTACAGGATATTCTTTCATCGAAGTCGAATTGACCTGAAGCAGTCGGAGTTTAAATTAAGAAGTTTTACGATTCGTCCTTTTTGAGGACGAATCCGTTGGAGTGCGCAGATATAATCTGCGCTTTTGATAATATATATGCAAAGGGAAGCGGTGACTCTGTCACGCGCCCTTCGACATGCTCAGGGCTCGCACTCCGGCGGTCAGTCCAAAGAGACTGACGTAATACAGAAAGAGAAAATTTATGCAATCAATAAAAGAAATCTTCAAGATCGGAAACGGGCCCTCTTCGAGCCATACTATGGGGCCGAAATTCGCCGCCGAACGGTTCAAGAGGGAGAATCCAGGAGCTGAGAAGTTCAGGGTGACGCTCTACGGAAGCCTTGCAGCCACTGGCCGGGGACATCTTACCGACAAGGCGATAATTGACGTTCTCAAGCCTGCGTCCGTAGAGTTCGTGTGGAAACCAAAGGTTGCCCGCGAATCCCATACTAACCCATTGGTGTTCGATGTCCTGTCACCGGACGGATCGCCAATAGCAAGCAAGCGCTTTTACAGCGTTGGCGGGGGAACAATTATTGCCGATGGCGAAAAGGTAGATGCCAAGCCGGTTTACAAGCAGAAAAACATGAACGAGATCCTCAAATGGTGTCATGAGAACGGGCAGCCTGTATGGAAATATGTGGTTGATGTGGAAGGCGAGGATGTTTTCAAGCATCTCGGTGAAGTCTGGAAGGCCATGAAGGAGTCACTGGCGAGAGGCCTGGACACCGAAGGCGTACTTCCGGGAGGGATCAAGCTTGAGAGGAAGGCCCGTTCATATTATTACAAGGCGAAACGGAATGATCAGGCGTCGCAGAAGACCGGACTTCTTTCAGCGTATGCGCTTGCCGTCTCCGAGGAAAACGCGTCCGGAGGAATTGTGGTTACCGCCCCAACATGCGGTTCCTGCGGTGTCATTCCTTCAGTCCTGAAGATCCTGCAGGAGACATATAATTTTTCCGATGACGACATCCTGAAGGCGCTCGCTACTGCAGGGCATTTTGGAAATGTCATCAAGGCCAATGCCTCCATATCCGGAGCGGAAGTCGGATGCCAGGGTGAAATCGGCTCCGCCTGTTCCATGGCTGCCGCAGCGGCAGCCCAGCTCCTCGGAGGAACAGTCTACCAGGTCGAATACGCGGCTGAAATGGCCATGGAGCATCATCTCGGACTGACATGCGATCCTGTGATGGGACTGGTTCAGATCCCATGCATTGAGAGGAATGTGTTCGCCGCAGCGAGGGCGCTGACCTGCGCCGAATATGCGCTGTTTTCGGATGGACGGCACAGGATATCCTTTGACGAAGTCATTGAAACTATGCGTCTTACCGGACATGACCTGAAAAGCTCCTACCGTGAAACAGCGCAGGGAGGACTGGCGAAACTGGGAGAATTCAACCACACGCCAAGGATTCGGCACTGCGGGCAGAACGCACAGAAGAATAAAAGAGTGTAAACCACGAAACACTCTAAACACACGAAATATTTCCTCGCACAAAGGCACAGAGGCACAGAGCTGAAATAATATATTTCCAGATCCTGGATAAATTTGCATGCCGTCCTGAATAACGACGGCATGTGGCAGATGAAAGATGGACAAGTCAAAGCTGAGGTTTTGCCTTGTCCATTTTCATTCTGCCGCTGCGAACTGAAAAGTTCACAGCAAAATTTTATTGATTTCTTCTTTGGGTCTCTGTGCCTTGAGTGTAGCGGGTGCGAGAATATTGATTTATTTTGTGTAATTCGTGTGATTCGTGGTCTATATTTTATCCTTTTATATCTGTGTCATCTGTGGGCAATGAATAAAGGAGTTTTATGATCAATCTTGGTCCGCAATATTACCGTCCGCCGTTCCCTGTTTCCAAATATTGGAAGGATGATGTCAGGAAGATGAAGGATTCCGGCTTCAACTGCCTCCAGCTCTGGGTCATGTGGTCATGGGTGGAGGCGAATCCCGGGAAGTTCAATTATGACGACTATGACAGGATCGTAGATTTCGCGGAAGAAAACGGTCTCAACGTCGTGCTCAGTACGATCGCCGAAATCCATCCATACTGGATCCACAGGGTCGTTCCCGATTGCGAACTTGTCACCAACAGGGGACAGAAGGTCGTTTCCGAAAACCGCAACGAGTGCCACAATGGATTGACGCCCGGAGGCTGCTTCGACCATCCCGAGTTGTGGAAGAGAATGGCAGGTTTCATCCACGAGACTGCCGTCCATTACAAGAACAGGAAGAACATCGCCGGATGGGACGCCTGGAACGAACTCCGCTGGAATGTCCAGGCCGACGGTCCGGTATGCTACTGCAAGCACACAGTTAAGAAATACCGCGAATGGCTCGAGGAGAAGTTTGGAAGCCTTGACGGTCTCAACAAGGAATGGATCAGGCGCTACGATTCCTGGGAGGATGTGCTTCCCGGGAAGACCACATCCAGGCCCTACACGTCCACGATGTCCTTCGCGCACTTCCTGACATGCCGTTCCAGCAAGCATGCCGAGGACAGATACAAGATAATCAAGGAGGTCCATCCGGACAAAGTTGTGACAGCGCACGGCCCGAGTCCCTGCTTGATGCAGGTAGCGTGGGAGGGAGGCATTGAGCAGGCTTTGAACAGAGGCAATGACTGGGCGATAGCTGACAGGCTGGACGGGATAGGTTGTTCCAATTTTCCGTCTTGGTGGAGCATGCTGAACACTGATTATACCATGAGCATGGAGATGATCCATTCCGCGGCAAGAGGCAAGAAGTTCTGGGTCAGCGAACTCCAGGGAGGAAGATCCAACATCGGATTCAATGTCCACAACCCGGTGAGGGGAGTAGACCAGCAGAGATGGATCTGGAACAGCATTGCCTGCGGAGCCGACACTGTTCTTCTCTGGTGCTGGCGGGATGAGGTCTTCGGACAGGAATCGAACGGATTCGGATTCATAGGCAACGACGGGTTTGCCCCGGAACGCATCGCCGCGATGCAGCACACCGGAGATATCCTGAAGAAATATTCCGGCGTTCTTGAGGGATATAAGCCCGCAAATGCGGAAGTCGCGATAATGTTCAGTCCGCAGACCTATTACCTCTATTGGGCGCAGGAAGGGTCTGCCCAGAAAGTTCTGCTCTCGATACGCGGATTCTGCAAGGCGCTTATCCGCAATTCCGTTCCCTTCAAGATCGTCGAGGAGGAGCATCTGGAGGAGCTTGAAGGCGTGAAGATCCTTTTCCTGCCGAGGATGACCGCCATTGACGATGCAACTGCTGGAAAGCTCAAGAAGTTTGTGATGAACGGTGGCACTCTTTACTGCGAGGCTGAGAACGGCGCCTTTGACTCGGTCGGGATCTACAGGTATCCTGAGGAAAGATTCCCCGGGACGTTTTCAGGTGTCAGTGAAATCGGGAGGCGTGCGGTGCCGGAGAATCCGGTGTTTTCTGCGAAGTTCGCAGGAAAAACCTACAAGCTGAAGTCTTTCCACATGCTTTCGCCGTGGAAGACGTCAAAAGGCGAAATATTTGCGAAATTCGCAGAAGAGAATGCGGCTATGCTGTCACAGGTGAAGATTGGCAAGGGCAGGCTGATCCTTTGCGGGACATATCTCGGAGACGAATATGACAAGGACTGCAATCCTGACTTTGAAAGACTAATCCTTAAGTTCATAGGAGATGCCGGAGCTGACACTGGGCAAATAGGGATTTCCGCCAAGACGAAGGAAGATTTCAATTCGTATGTCTATGTCCGTTACGGAAAAAGCAGCGGCAGGGATATTGCTTTTGTGTTTTTCCCGTCTGGCTGCAAGTCTGCGACACTGAGCTTCCCCGGAAAAATATTCAATGTGGACAAGGTCAAGGACATTTTCTCCGGCGAGGAACTGAAGCTGGAGAAATCCGGAGGAGCAAGGAAGCTCAAGCTTGTGGCTGGCAAGTCCAGGATTGCGATTCTGACGGAATGATAATGCCATATGGATCCCCCGCCATATGACATCCTGTCAAGAATTGTTTCTAAACTGTAAGAACTTGATAATTTACACTTCGATATTATTTTATCGCCGTTAAAATTTAGCAGTATGGTCTTATATAAAGGAGAAATAGATATGAAGCGTCTTATTGCAATGTGTCTTATGGCGGGATTCATCGTTGCGGCGGCTTTGACGGCGTCCGCTGAGGCGAAGGTCAAGAAGTACCAGGTTACAGGTCCTATCGTGGAACTGACCGACACCAGGATCGTCATCGAGACCAAGGATGATGGAAACTGGGAAATCACCCGCGACGCAACAACCAAGATCACAGGCGAACTCAAAGTCGGAGCGAAAGTGACCGTTGAATACCGCATGACGGCTATTACTGTTGAAGTGAAGGCTGACAAAGCGGATGCGAAGGCCGACAAGGCCGAGAAGAAAGCAGGCAAGTAGGAAATTGATTCGGGAAACATTCCCGTCCAGTCTTAATAAATGCCGACCATCCAGGTCGGCATTTATATTTTTATCTCAAAAGCATATCCATCCCTTAAATTTCATATAATACTGTTTGACTTTGATAGCTATAATAAATTCATTACTCTCTGTATTGGTATTAACATCCATAAGTTCGGTGTTTTTATACATTGATGGAAGCGTGGCCATGAATTAGAGTATCGGGTGTTTTTTAAGAATAAATAAAATCATGAGGTAAAAATGAATATCCATAAAGTGCCAAAAAGCCCGATCAAGTCTTCGGCCGCAGACCTTGTTGCTTCAAGGTTCCGCCAGATCCATCTCGACTTCCATACTTCCGAGCATATTCCGGACGTCGGCGCCAAGTTTGATCCCGATGTGTTCGCAGGCAGGCTTGCCGATGCGAAGGTCAACTGGGTGACTCTTTTTGCAAAGTGCCATCACGGACTCAGCTATTATCCGACAAAGGTTGGAACTGTCCATCCCTCGCTCAAATTTGATCTTCTCGGTGAGCAGGTCGAGGCGTGCCGTAGGAAAGGGATCGTGACGCCTGCCTATATCAGCGTCAGGGTCGACGAGAACAATGCCCGTATCCATCCGGAGTGGATCGGCAGGATGAAGGACAACAAGTTCTGGAAATGGGGAGATGCTTTGGCCGCAGGCTGGTTCAACCACTGCATGAACAATACGGAATATGTCGACGAACTTATTGCCCAGGCTGAAGAAGTCATCAAATGGTATGACGTCGAAGGGATATTCTACGACATGTGCTACAATCCCGATCCCGGTTGTTACTGTCCGCGCTGCTATGATTCCATGAAGAAGCTCGGGCTTGATTTCACAAGCGACGACGACCATAGGAAATTCGAGTTCGTCATGACCAGGGACTACACCAAAAGAATCGCCAAGGCCGTACGCGGCTTCAAGAAAAACGCGACTATTTTCTTCAATGGAAGGATGAGGCCTGGCATCTGCGAGGAGCTCGATGTCTTCAGCCATCTTGAAATTGAAGCCCTCCCGACCGGAGGCTGGGGTTATGCCTTCTTCCCGATACATGCGAGATACGCAAGGACATTGGGGATGCCGGTACAGGGGATGACAGGACGATTCCACAAGAGCTGGGCGGACTTCGGAGGACTGAAGACCGAAGACCAGTTCATTTATGAAACTGGCTCCATACTTGCCGCCAACTGCGTGATGAATGTCGGAGACCAGTGCCATCCGCGTGGTATTCTCGACAAGGGGGCATACCAGATGATCGGAAAAGCCTTTAGCCATGTCGAAAAGTGCGAGCCTTGGTGCGTGAAGGCGGAACATGTGTCAGAGATCGGCGTCGTGATGCTGCCAGTCTCTGCAAATGATACGAATTCCTCGCCTGCAGGAACAAGCAAAGGAATGCAGAAAAGCCCGGATGGCGCGGGCAGGATGCTCCTTGAACTCAAACAGCAGTTCGATCTGGTTTATCCTGAACATGATCTTTCGAAGTACAAGGTGCTCGTACTTCCCGACAGCGGATATGTTTCGCCTGAATTCAGGAAAAAACTATCCTCTTATATCAGCAAGGGCATTGCGGTGATCGCCTCATACAAGACCGGACTTGAAGACGGGAAATTTGGAATTCCAGGACTTCCTGTCAAGTATGTAAAGGACAACGAGTACAAGCCTTCCTACCTGAAACTTGGTGCGGAACTCGGGAAAAATCTCCCTGAGAGCGAATTTGTGTTCTACGAGGACAGCGTGCTTGTCGAACCGGCAAAGGGGACGGAGTCATTCGGAAATCTCTGCACAAGTTATTTCAACAGGAAGTTCGACAGGTTCTGCTCGCACAACCAGACGCCGTTCGACAAGGTCCTGAAGAATCCCATAGCCGTGGTCAAAGGGAATATTGCTTACATTGCGCCAAACATTTTCCTGGCATACAGGGAACACGCTTTCCCTCTCTACAAATCCATATTCAGCTTCATTCTGGACAAATTGCTGGCGGAACCCCTCGTGAAGGCGAAGGCGCCTTCCGCGATGGAGATATCCCTTAATAAACAGAAAAATCCAGCACGCATTGTCGCGCACATGGTCAACTTCCAGCCGCAGCGCAGGCATACCAACGTGGAATGGATAGAGGAACTTTATCCTGTGAAGGACATCGCGCTCGGAGTACGGACAGGATTCACTCCTGCCAGAGTATATCTCGCACCGGAGAAGAAGGGCATTCCGTTCAAGATGTCAGGAGGATATTGCCAGGTGGCAGTGCCCGAAGTCAAGGCGCACCAGATGGTGGTGTTTGAGAAGTAAGAATCAAGGAGCGCCGGCATCTTGCCGGCAATTTCTTGAAATTCGAACATCCAACTTTCAACTTTGAATGAAGAGTGTGGTACAGGCGTCCCGCCTGTAATTAAGAATCACAGGCAAGACCTGTACTGAGCTTGTCGAAGTATGCCTGTGTTACATTAATTTAGATTGCCGAATTAGGGTAGGGACGCCTCGCCGAGGCGTCCGTTCTTAGTCGGCGGTTTCGGCGAAACCGCCCTACCTTCGGTAAGTTAACAATTACATAGATTTAAATTACCCTGTTCGGACTTGTTGCTCTTTCCCCTTTGAAAATGGTCAAGCATTCAGGTTCAAGAAGGAGAGGACCGTCCCATTCTCCACCGCCTTTGGCCATCCATTTCAGGTACCTTCCAAGTACATGCGCTATGTCCGGCGAAAGGAATGTCAATTGTCCTCGACAAGGGACTTCTGAAGCTCAAAGACCTGAAGAAAGGATCACTGATGGTCGACAAGATCGAATTGAAAGTCGCCCCTTGAATTGATGTTTTTAGGAACGCGAGCCTCTCCTGGCGGTGGAACGCTGTCAGGGCGATAGTTAAATGTTAATCTGCTTTTCTAAGTAACTCATTACATACTGTGCCGATTGATGAACTTGGACCACTGGAGCCAGTGAATATTATTCTTGTATCATTTTTATATTTCTCTAGAATATCTTTTATGGAGGCTCCTCGTTGACGTAACTCTTCTACTAACAATTTGTTTCCATCTCGAGCAACATAATAATCAACTCCTTCATACGATAAGCCCAACTTAAATAGGTTAAATAATTCTTCTGTTGGAGTATTCTTAATATCGTTTTTCATCACATTGAGATAGGCCGTTGCTTCTTTTTGACGTCGCTCAATTAAAGACTTGTTGTATTTCCCAGACTTAGGACTTGTTTCATAAACATCATTTGGTTGAGGAGTCGAATCAATATCTGGAATATGCTCTTGTTGCCATGTTTTAATGGATTGATTATGGCATCCGCAATAGAGCAGAATGAGAATACTTGTTGATATTATTATTTTATTCATTTAACTGTTATTATGTGGACATTCTGTTTTGTATAAATTAGCACTTTTTACGAAGCAATACAATACGCAAGAGTGCGGGTGGAATCCGGGATTGGATTAAAAAATGTGGAACAGGCCCTTGTCGCCTTTAGCGCCGCAATAGGCGAGTGTTGTACTTAAGGTTATTCGCTTGTAGTAGCGCATGTTTGCGCGTCATTGATTTAAAGGAACGCCAGACTCCGCGCTGGCGTATTTAAGAGCCTGTGCAGCCTGCTTCGCTGAGACTTCTCAGCGAAGGGGTGAGGCCCGGCGATCCACAAAGACAAGAACGCGCAAACATGCGCTACTACGAGCTAAATTGGTATATTTGGACTTGTTTCTTCCATAGACAGGTAAACATTTTGCCTGGGGGAAAGAAATGCAAATTACAGGCGAGACCACAGTCATTCGGCGTGGCTAACGCCTGTATCACATTATTTTACCGGCCAGACGCCAGCGATCCAAAACTTCCGAACTTTCGCACTTCCGAACTCTCGAACTTCCCCCAAGTCTCCCTGTCAATAGTTGCTGGGGACGATCTCGAAATATGCCTTCGGATGCTGGCAGATGGGGCATTTCTCGACGGACTTTTCACCTTCGTGGGTGAAACCGCAGTTGCGGCAACGCCATCTGACCTTCTGACTCTTCTTGAACACAGTGCCTTCTTCGACATTCTTCAGGAGGGCCTTGTAGCGTTCCTGATGCTCCTTTTCAATCTTGCCTATGCCTTCAAGGATTCTGGCGATCTCTTCGAAGCCTTCGGCGCGTGCATCCTTCGCCATCGACGGATACATATCCGTCCATTCATGTCCTTCTCCTGCAGCGGCGGCCTTGAGGTTTGCGATCGTGTCGCCGATTCCGCCCAGGTTCCTGAAGTGGAGCTTGGCGTGTTCTTTTTCCTGTTCCGCAGTTTCAAGGAAGAACGCAGCGATCTGCTCATAGCCTTCCTTTTTGGCGACTGATGCAAAATAGGTGTATTTGTTCCGTGCCTGTGACTCGCCTGCAAATGCCGCCTGCAGGTTCTTCTCCGTCTTGCTGCCCTTTAATTCCGCCATGGTGCATCCTCCTCTTGTTTCAAAAATTAATGTTTTTCTTTCATGTTTCACGTAAAAATAGAAGATAATGTAGGTTTCACATATTTTCAATGATCTGCTTTTTTTGCATGGCATATGCAATATTTCTTGCATGTTTGATTTTATGCTTCAAGAAAAGGGTATAGATTAAGCAGGTTAGAGTTTCCCTTAGAAAAAGGTCTGGTATGAGCGATGAAAAAATAAACTTCACATGTGAACACTGCGGGGCGGATATTTCCGCGGGCAGGGGGCTGCATGGCATTCCAGTGCCCTGTCCTGAATGCGGAGAATCAAATAAAGTTCCGTTTGTACCTGACAAGGAAATGCTTACAGACAAGGAAAACAGGGAAACCCAGACTAACATCCTTACTGCCTTTATCCGCAGCACGGAAGCTCAGAGGAAAATTGAGGAGCAGGAGCAAGAGCCCGCAGTTCATATACCAACTAAAAAACACGTCTTTGTTGCTCCGCCAAGGCACCCAGTCCTGCCTGTGCCACCAGTTCCTCCACCTGAAGATGACGGCGATATTGGAGGGATTCTAAGGTATAAGAAAGCTATAATCTTTGTTTCAGTTGTAACTCTTCTTATCGTGATAACATCCACAATAGCGGTGTTGACAGTATCTAAGAAGACGGCCGATTCCAATTTGCCTGAAACTCCCGCTGTTGTGGAAAATCCTACCCAGGCGGTCATCCCAAATGCCAATTTAAAGCCTGAACCGCAGGTTGAAGGTCAGAAGGAAGTAGTTGCATCTCCAGTAAATCCTGAAAAGGGGAAAACTGTAACTGAAACAACTGTCAAGCCGAAAGAGACCGTGAAACCAGTACCGGCGCCGACGACGAAACAGCCGAAGACAGTGGCCAAGGAAGCCCAACCAAAAGCAGTACAAAATCCAAGGGAAATCCAGAAGATTATTGATACAGCTGGGGATGATATTGTCAAGGCCGACTTCAAATCAGCAGCTGAAAAGCTCAATACCCTCAAGGACAAAAGTAAATTCACGAATGAGATCCATGCCTGTGAGGTTGCGGCCGATCCCAATAAATATGTCCTTCAGTCTTTCAGCGACGACAAGGATAAAGGCAAGGAAATAAAGATGAGGCTTGGAGACCGAAAGGCAACAGTAAAAATATTGGAAGTCACAGGCGAGGACATCAAAAGCCTTGAAAAGACTGACAAGGGAATGATTCAATTCAATTTCGCTTTGAAGGATATTACCAAAGAGGAGAAGATCGCTAGGATTAACAGACAGAGCAAGGCTTCCCTCACGCTTATCGCAATTGGCGAGATGGTCCAGAAAAAAGACTATGCAAAGGCATCTTCTCTTGCCGTTGAAACAGGCCAGCTCTCCGATTCTATTTTAAAATCCTTGGACAAGCTGACCGCAAAGGATAAGAAGGGTAAGAAGTAGTTTTATCAGCTGTTCAAACTCTATGACTGTTCGTTGAATTGCGAAGTTCTGCGTAACTCGCAATTTCCCCTTTTCACCCATGCTTCTGGCAAGTTCCTTGTCCTTAAGTAGTCCGCATACAGCTTCCGCCATCAACTTGCAGTCGCCGGGCTCTACCAGACAGCCCGACACTCCATCCTCAATTATCTCCGGTATGGCTCCGCTCTTGACGGACACGACAGGTTTGCCTGCGGCCATCGCCTCGATGACGATTCTCCCAAAGGGTTCATGAGCGGACGGAAGGACGACACAATCTGCGTTTTGCAGAAGATACGGCATGTCTTCTACGAATTCGGTCCAGACAAAGTTATCCTTAAGCCCTTTTTCAGCAATTGATGCTTCGAGTTCACGGATATACTTTTGTTGATCGGGCCTGTTCTTGTCTCCGGCAAAGATGAAGACGGCATCGGGAATATTTTCTTTTACAAGGAAAGCCATAGTTATGAAATCAGTGTGTCCCTTCCAGCGAACGAACTGTGCGGCCATAAGAACTGTCTGTTTTCCTGCAGGCAGTCCGGGAAATACAGGAGTACCTGCATGATTGAAGAATTCAACGTCAATGCCATTATAGATTACTTGGATCTTTTTACTGTCCCCAATCTGAGCTTTCAGATTTTCAGCTACCACATTGGATATCGCTATGATGCGTTTTGCGAATTTCGCAATTAACGGTGTCAGGAATGAATGTCTATTCAGGTCCCGTTCATGCCATACCATTGGAATCCGGCACAAGAACGAGACCGGGGCGGCATAAATACCGGCTGTCAGGCTGTTGGCATGGATAACTCCTATCTTTTCCTTATGGCATATCCCAATCAGCTTGAACGTGACCCTCAGGCAGTTTATGCCTGTCGCCAGCCAATATATTGGATTCGGAGATTTGACTATCGGACGCATTGGCACGATGACAACAGGAATTTTGCGGGAAGCCAAAGTTTGAGTCAATTGACCGTCTGGAACTGCGCAGACCGGAGAAATATCAGAGGAAAGTTTGCTCACCAGGTCGGCAAAGGAAAGTTCCGCCCCGCCGAGTACGGATGCATGGTGGATAAATAAAATTGTTATTTGTTTGGAATTATCCAATTAAGACCCCTGTATTTTATTTACGTCAGGCTTAGAGCCTGACCTTGGAGTGCGGCAATTCATTGCCGCCTTAAATGACGGAATTTATTCCGTCCAATAAATAAAAGCCGCGAAATAAATTTCGCGAAGAAAGGCGGAAACAAGTTACCGCACTCCATGTGATTCGCTCTGCTCATCAGTAATTCACTCGAATTCTATTCTTAACAAACATCAGCTAAAATATGCATTCAACCATTCGGAAATATTTCCTGTCAGCTCCTGCTTCCAGGCGACGGAATAAAAATTATGATTGGCTTCCGGGATTGTCTTAAAGATGGTTTTTGCATTCTTTGCACAGATTCCACGATAAGCATTTTCAGAATGGACGGCTTCCGGATCTTTTTCACCATAGATAAAGAGACAGGCACCCTTAAAGTTCTTAAAATCTTCAAGAAGTCCGGCTTCCTTCATCGTTTTGCCGTTATGCTTGTGCTGGCAATGGCCGAACAAGATCTTGAATATGGCCCGGTAATTGACACGGAGACTGAATATCTTTTTCCATGTCTCACCTAGGAAAAGCTTCTGCCAGTAGCTTTTTGCGAAATTCGCAGTCTGCCGGACATCATCACTTGTCTTAGCCTGTCTACCGAGCAGGGGAGTCGACAGCAGGACGAGTCCATTGACATTTGAATCGGAAGCGGCGGCTCCGACTGCCACTTCCCCGCCTGAACACAGGCCGAGAAGGACAATCTGCGATATCCCCTGCTGTTTCTGCATCTCCTTGACAGCCTGTTTTGCATCATCGATCATGTCCAGCAATGTTGTTCCAGCGACGTCTCCTTCGCTTTCGCCGCGTCCGCGGAAATCAAACCTAAGACAGGGGAAACCAGTTGAAGCAAATGCTCTGGCAACTTCTACAAAGAGGCGGTGCGGCCCGATCCTGTATGTCCCCCATCCGTGCAGGAAGATCACCGCCGTCTGTTTTTGACCGCATTCGGGCTGATGCAGTATGCCAAACAGTTTCTGCTGCTTGTTCTCAAAGATAAATGGTTTTTCACGTATATTCATTATTGACACCATGGCAGGATGGAGTTGCAAACTGTATCATAATCAGCCATGTCAACAGCCTTCCAGAACGGCGGAATTGTCAACAATGAAATATCCAGACTGACATTTCCCTCCTGGCATTTTTGCTGGAATCCTTCATAGGTGGGAAGCAGGCTTTTCCTTGGTGATTGCTGGATCAGAAGAATGCGCTTCAATGATGAAAGATCCTCTTTGCGCAGATCAATTTCCTTGACGGCATTGAAAAAATCAGAGGAGATCATTATTCCATCTAGATCAAGCTTCCCATTTTTCTCAAGGTCTGCGAACATCGCAGGAACATCTGTTCGAGCCTCCCCAAAGGTCATCATTTCACGGATGCACTTCTGCTGGAAAATCTCGTCGAGATAATCCTTTCCTATGATTACCGGATCAATGAGGATCAGATCTTCAATGACATTCTCCTTGAGAGTGAACTGGACAGCGAGGGTTGCGCCAAAACGTATTCCGAGAAGAGTTATCCGTGGTTTTCCAAAGCGTTTCTGCAGCCAGTTGATTCCAGAATGCATGTCATTCAACCAGTTTGCGGGAGTGAAGTCTCGGACATCGCCTCCGCTGTCGCCGCAGGCCCGGAGATCCAGCATGAGCGATGCATGGCCTATTCCGGCTAATTTGCGGGCGAGTTCGACCAGTACGCGATGGGAGGCTTTTTTCTCCTCGAAAAGGGGATGGCAGAACAGGAAGACCTTGTTTGAAAAGCCTTCCTCAGGCATAAAAAGCACGCTGTAAAGCTGCGCGTTCCCACCATCGATGAAAAAAGGCTCCTGAATCATAAAAACCCTTTTGAGTTGACTGTTCTCGTTGGAGTACAAGCTTTAGCTTGCGTATCTTGTTTGTAGTAGGCAAATTTATACGCCGTTATTCTTTTTCAAGAACGCACAATTTGCGCTGCTACCAACGAATTCAAGACAAACTAAAGTTTGTACTCCAACAGGTACTGCCTCCACGACAAACTTTTTGCAATCATCTCATTCTATTTCTTCTTTGATCTTACGAATTCGGCGATGCTGCCTACGGTCTTGAAGTAGGACAGCTTGAATTCTCCGGGCTTGAAGGTTATCCCATATAGTTCTTCAAGTCCAACGACGATCTCCATGATGCTGAACGAGTCAATCCCATAGACATCAATCAGCCCCTTGTCATTTTCCATCTCTTCCGGGGTGATTTTCAGGAAAAGACGTTCGACGATCATCTTTTTTATTTCCTGTTCGATATTATCATCCATGGTTGATTCCTTTCATAAGTATGTTGGGCTTTAGCCCGACGATTGTTGACGGGTTTAAACCCGTCCTACTTAACTTCCAATTCCCCGATATCCGCCAGTCTTCTTTTTGGAAGATGGCGCCATCTTGCAGCCTTCTCTGGCGGACCTTGTTCCTTTTCAAACATACTCTTCCAACGCTCTTTAAATATCAGGCTGTGTTTTACGATCAAATACGTATTCGGCAGGCTTTCCGTCCCTTCCGTCGTGACATTTTCAAAGTGATACATCTCGACTGCGGGCTCGTAGAGGATTTTAAAGCCTTGCGAACGGATGCGGTAGCACAGATCAATATCCTCGTATTCCACAGGATTGAAGATCTCATCAAAACCGCCCAGCTTGTCGAGAATGGATTTCTTAGTCATGCAGCAGGCGCTTATCAGGCACTGCACTTCCTTGCGGACATTATAAAGCAGATCATTTCTTTTTTCACCGCGTCCGATGAACTGAATTCTTCCGGACTTGGTGACTGCTGCGCCGGCGCATTGAATGTCATAAGGTTCAAAAGGATAAATTAATTTTGGGCCGACCATGCCTATGTCTGAGGCCTGCAAATCTTCAGCCATCACTTTCAGCCAGCTGCGGTTCCGCAGGGCGATGTCATTGTCGCAAAAAGCTATCAGTTCGCCGGTGGAGGCTTTAATTCCCTGGTTCCTCGCGGTAGAACAGCCGATGTTTCCTGAATTGAATATCAACTGGACATGGACATTGTGGTTTTCAGCTTCTTCCTGGAATTCTTTCAGCCATTCCGCAGTGCCGTCCGTTGAACCATTATCAATTATTACAAGTTCCCAGTCTGGATAGTCTGTCGACAGCAGGCTGTGGATGCACGTCCGGGTATAATCAATCTTGTTGTGCGAAAGGATCACCACGGATATTTTCGGCATCGCAGGCATTCAGTACCCCTTCTTTATAGGTAGGGCGCTCTCGCCGAGAGCGCCGCGGACGGCTCGGAGATCCGTCCCTACCATAATGTCAATATCAATATGAGAGTTTTAATAACTTACTTCGAACATAGTTCGTGAACGGCCCTTACAATTGCCGCGCGATCCGGCATGGCGGCTTTTTCCAGCGAAGGGCTTGCCGATATCGGCACGTCCGGCAGAGTCAGCCTGTGGACAGGTGCATCAATATAGTCATAGACCTGTTCAAAGATCCTGGAGGAAATTTCTGCGGAAATACCGCATGAGCGCGGTTCTTCGGCGACGATCAGGACTTTCCCTGTATTCTTCACCGACTCCAGGATAATAGTTTCGTCCAACGGATGAAGAGTCCTCAAGTCGATCAGATCAACTGAAATCCCCTGCTTCTGCAGGATTTGGACTGCCGCCCGGGCTTCATAGGTCATATACGAATAGGAAACTATGGTTATGTCTCCACCTTTTTGCAGGCGTTTTGATCCTGCCAGCTTGGTTTTTCCAGGTTTTAAAATACAATCCTCTTTTATAGGATATAGCAATTTATGCTCGAGGAATATGACAGGATTGTCATCGTAGATCGCCTCCTGCATCATGGTGTAGGCGTCTTCCACCGAAGAAGGGGCGACGACTTTCAGTCCAGGGGTGTGGCAGAACCATGCTTCCAGATTCTGAGAATGTGTAGGCCCATAATTCCGTCCTGCTCCACCGACTGCGCGGATGACCAGCGGGCATCTTGCCTGCTTGCCATACACGTAGTGGAGCTTTGCCGCCTGGTTGACAAGCTGGTCAACGGCCAGCGTGATGAAATCCATGAACATGATTTCGACGATCGGCCGTCCACCAGTGAGGGCCGCGCCAATTGCCATTCCCACAAAACTTCCTTCGGACAACGGAGTATTGATTACTCGTTCCGGCCCGAACTGGGCCAGCATTCCACGGCTTACTCCGAACGCACCGCCATAGACTCCGATGTCCTCGCCCATCAGGAACACATCCGGATCCTGCTTCATGCAGTCTGTCATCGCCTGGCGTATGGCCTCGCTGTAGCTTACCATTGTCATGCGTAGACTCCTTCTAGCAGTGTTTCCTTGTCGGGATAGGGGCTTGCTTTGGAAAACTTGACAGCTTCCTGGACTTTTTTCCTGACTGAGATTTTAATTTTACGGTCATCATCCTCGGTTATGACGTCGTTCTGGATCAGATACTTCTTCATACGGAGCAAAGGCCCCTTTTTCTTCCAGGTATTTTCCTCCTCGCGGGTCCGGTAAAGTCGTTGATCACCGCGGGAATGTCCAGAGAACCGATAAGTCTTGAATTCAATGAATGCCGGACCTTCTCCGCTTCTTGCAAGTCCAGCATATCCTCTGATAGTTTCCTTGACAGTAAAAAAATCATTTCCATCGACGCTGACACCCGGCATCCCATAACTGGCAGCCCTTACTGCGAAATCCGTATTTGCATTTCCTTCGGCAACCGGAGTGGACATTGCATAAAGATTGTTTTCACATAGGAAGAGAACCGGCAGCTTCCAAAGGGCAGCCATGTTCAAGGTCTCGTGGAAAGTTCCCTGGTTCACAGAGCCGTCACCGATAAAACAGGCGGCGATATTGGATTTCTTCTGCTGTTTGAACCGTAGCGCCATTCCGGCCGCCAGCGGTATGCTTCCGCCAACAATTCCATTTCCGCCCATGAAACCCAGCTTGTAGTCAGCCATCAGCTGGCTGCCGCCACGGCCTCCGGAATAACCATCGGCCTTTCCGAACATTTCCGCCATCATCCGTCTGATGTCGCCGCCTTTGGCGATAAAATGCCCATGCCCGCGGTGGTTGCTGGTGACGACATCGGTTTTTTGAAGGGCGCTGGATGCGCCGACTGCTACAGCTTCCTGTCCGACGCATGTATGGACTGTTCCGGCAACCACGCCGGTGGTGAACAGCTCGTCGACCGTCTCCTCGAAACAACGGATCAACAGCATCGTGGTGTAGTCATCAATCAACTTGTCATTAATTTCTTTCAAAACTCAACTCTCTTTCTTCATCCTGAAGGGATGGAGTATTAAAGCCTGTGGTTTCAACCACAGGTAAATCACATAGAAATGTTTCGTCTTGAAGAGACGGAGTAATTCTCGAATATAATTCGTACCGTTTTGCCATCATTTACTTCCTTACTCCGTCCCTTCAGGACGGAATCACTTCGGTCATAATACCTATGGTTGAAACCATAGGCTACATCACTATACGCTTTCAGCGTTAAATTCACCATCCAATTTAGAAATTACTGGTTCCAATATAATAAGTCTGTCTATATTTAAAAAGGTAGGGACGCCTCTCCGAGGTGTCCGTTCTTGAAGCGGCGCGTTACGGAGAACGCGCCCTACCTTTATCGGGATACCGCTAAAATCTCCTTACCACCAGGCTGACGGCATTGCCGTTCGGATCCAGATTGTTCAGCAGGACAGTTTTTATGTTTTTCGAATATCCTTCAGCAGGAATATGCAGTTTTTCAGCTTCAGGAATTCTTGATGTGGTCTTGACTCCGGGGACAAACTGCTTTTCCAAGATGCTTAACGCCGCGTGCAGCTGCAGGATTCCACCGGTTCCGAAAGTTTCTCCAATCAGAGGTTTTACCGTGGTCGTCAACTTATTGTCTCCGAAGACATTTCCTATGGCGACCGCTTCGGCATTGTCCATATCCGGCATTCCGTTCGCGCTGGCAAGCACGAATTCCACATCGCAAGGATTAAGCTTAGAATTATCGATAGCAGTTGTCATGGCTTCTTCGACTGCCATCGATTTCAGTCCTCCGGGAGATCCAGCCAAACCGGCACCGGAAATTTCACCAAGGATATGCGCTCCGCGTTTCAATGCGGAATCCAGATCTTCCAGCACGAGCATTCCGGCACCTTCTCCCATTACTGTTCCTCCTGCAGTGCTGTCAAACGGCACGCAGGCGTTTTCCTTGGAAGATGATGAGAGAATATTTCGCGAACAGCAGAAGCGAAATATTGTCTCATTGAAAGATTCAGCTCCGCCGACGAATGCGACTGGAACACGGCCTGAGGCAATCAGATCATAACCGTATACCAAGGCATGTCCTGAAGCAGTCCATCCGGAAACGAAGTTCATATGCGGACCATTCAGCTTATATTCAATGCTCAGCATGCTTATTGCTGTATTGGAATAGGTGTGTGGGAACAGGATGGGCTTCCCGAAGCGTGGCCCTTTCTTCTGGACATCGGAATAAAACAGGTTCATGGTATCAGTCCCACCAAAAGCAGTGCTCCAAATCAAAGCAATGTTCGCCTTGTCCGCCTTTGCGAGGTCGATTCCGCTAGCCTTGATAGCGAGGCTGAACGCACCAAATGACAGTTCAGTATTCCTGTCAAGATAATTCTTAGGCGTCGGCAGGAACTCCTTCACATCAAAATCCTCAACCGTGGCTGCAAGATGCGCGTCGTACTTCTCATGTTCAAACGCGGCGATTTCCATAATTCCGCTGCCGCCTTCAAGGATTCCTTCGGTAAAACATTCCTGTCCGATACCGATCGCGGTCACCGGTCCTGCAGCTGTTATTACTACTCGTTTCATAATCTACACATCATATTATTGTTGCGGTAATTGTAAAATTGCATCTGTTGATCTGATTTCTTAAGTTGGAGTACAAGCTTTAGCTTGCGTCTTTTGTTTGTAGTAGGCGTATTTATACGCCGTTATTCCAAGTAGGTACGTGCTTCCCGTGTCCGCCATAGCTTCTTTGCGACTTTGCGACGGCGGAAGCGTACCATCTTGATCATAAGAATGGGACAGGCTAAAGCCCGTCCCTACTTCAAGAACGCGCAATAAATTGCGCTACTACCAACAAATTCAAGACAAACTAAAGTTTGTACTCCAACGGATTCATCTCCGCAATAAACCCTTCTCTTAGTTTTGTAATCAGATCGATACTTTTCTGTGTAATCTGTGTGTTCTGTGGTTTCATGGATTTGGTTCTCCTGCACTGCGGAACGCCAGCGAAACATTGTTGCCGCCGATGCCGGATGAGTTGGTGATCACAGTTTTGACCTTCGCCTCAAGCGCGCCGTTTGTCGGAATCGGCAGATCACATTCCGGATCCGGGGTCGTCAGGTTTATTGTCGGAGGAATTTTACCGTTGAGTATGGTCATGATTGACGCAATTGCTTCCACGCTGCCTGCGGCGCCCATCAGATGCCCGGTCATAGACTTGATACTTGTTATCGGCACGTCATAGGCATGTTTCCCAAGTACCTGCTTGATTGCAGCGGTCTCGGTAGAATCATTCAACTGGGTTCCAGTACCATGGGTGTTGACATGATCGACCATTTCCGGACTGATCCCTGCCTCCTTCAACGCCATCGCCATCGTCTCCGTAATCCCTTGTCCATCCTTCGAAGGGGCGGTCATATGATATGCATTATTGTTGAACCCAAATCCGCAGAGTTCCGCCAGGATCTGCGAATTCCGCAACTTGGCTGATTCATAGGATTCAAGAACTACTATTCCAGCGCCCTCTGAGAAGAGCGTGCCTGCACGGTTCTTATCAAATGGACGTAACTTGTCTTCTGTCATCGTCCTCAGCAGGCTGAGTCCCGCCCAGGCAAAACGGCTGATGGCATCATATCCTCCGGCGATCACATAATCTGCGCGTCCGCTCCGGATCAGATCCGCGCCGTAACCGATGGCTGCGGCTCCGGAGGAACAAGACAGTGACAGTGTGGATCTCGGACCTGACAGGTTCCAGATATCGGCTACAAGATCGGCGGCTGTTTGGAATCCCAGATCGCCTTTTGTCCAGGGAGTAGTAAGACCAAGATCTCCGTCGAGGGTTCCTGCTGAGGCAAAGTTGGTGGACAATACAACTGCAATTTTAGAGTGTAGGACAGGCGTCTCGCCTGTCTTTTTATTCTTCTCAAACAGGCAGGATGCCTGTCCCGCATTCTTTAGTGTACATTCTTTAGAGTAGGACAGGCCTCTGGCCTGTCTTTCTGCGACAGGCGGGACGCCTGTCCTACATTCCAATCCAGCCTGTTCAACGGCCTGCTTGACGGCAGAAACGACCATAAGCTGTGAACGGTCTTCAGGGCAGATCTTTGCGAGAAGTTCCTGCGGAAGCGGAATCTCATGGATTTCTCCTCCCATCTGGATAGGAAACCCGGAGAGGTTGGAGTGAGTGATCGGTTTCATTCCGTCCTTGCCTGCGCACAAGGCGTTCCAGAATGTCTGGATATCATTTCCCAGCGGGGAGACAACCCCCATCCCGGTAACCGCAATGCGCTTTGAAGTTTCGGACATTGTTACTCCAATCATGAATACTCTGGTAACCTTTAAAATTTAGCATTTCGAGTACAAAAGTACAACATGATTCTTTTAAAGGTTCTCTCTCTTTCGGAGCGCTGGCATCTTGCCGGCAACGCTTGAAAGAATGTAGTACAGGCGTCTCGCCTGTGGAGAGTAGATAATTGCCGGCAAGATGCCGGCGCTCCGAAGAGAAATTACAGGCGAGACGCCTGTACCACACTCTTTTAGTCCAATCTTAAATTTTCCTTGCCTCTTCACCCATTAAGGTTATAGTAATATTAGGTTTTCCATAAAAAGAGGAATTCCTCCTAGTAACGTTTGGCGATATGAAAACAATTATTACTTTTATTCTTATCAACATTTTATCCTTTTCGGGGGTGGGTGCGCCTTTTGATTATTTTGAAAAAAACATGGGGGATAAATTCTTAGATAAATTTCTTGAAGAACCATTTAAATACAAAAGATTAAACAGCAACACTAAAGAAGAGCTTCGGATAAATTATGATTTTTACTCAGACACAATAAACAAAGATAATAACTCCTATTACAGGTATACCATAACCATTTCTAATATGGAGACATATTTTAGTGAGAAATTTCTGACTGATGCTAAAAAACTTTCTAAAGCATGTATTGAGCTCATTGATAAGATTAAAGAAAACAACGAGATTAAATCGACGGACACAGATGAAGTCAAGAAGGCATTAGCCTTTAAAGAAATTAAGGGAATAGGTTCAAAAGCATATAGTTTCGGATGGGTTGCTTGGGGTGGCGGAATGATGTCTCTATTGTTTTCAACCTCTGACAGCAAATATAGCATTTGGGTTTCCTGCAGTAATCATGTTAATACAGGGACAGTTGTTCCAAAGATAGACATGTTAAAACTTGGGAAGGCTATATCTGATGAATATGATAGAAGCATTAGCAATACCGAACCAAAAAGATAGACCGAACCATCACCGTTCCCTTCACATGAAGAGTCCACCGTCAACTGAAATGGTCTGGCCTGTTATGTATTGCCCTTTTTCACTGGCGAGGAATGCGACCAGCCAGGCTACATCCTGAGGTGAGCCCATCTTTCTTGCGGGGACAGATTCAATTTGTTTGGCTCGGACTGCAGCTTCTGTCCCAGCAGTCATATCGGTTTCAATATATCCCGGAGTGACCGCGTTGACAGTGATGTTGTATGGAGCCAGCTCCCGGGCTGCGGATTTCGCAAATCCAATGGCTCCGGCCTTCGAAGCGGCGTAATGTGAGCCCATGGCCTCGCCCAGGCGGCCGGCATCGGAAGAAATAATGATGATCCTTCCCCATTTGGCGCGCATCATGTCACGAACCGCAAGACGTGTACAGGTGAAAGTTCCCTTCAGGTTTGTATCGACCACTTCGTCCCATTCCTGTTCTGAGAGCAATGCGATCGGGCATTGTCTTATGATTCCGGCGTTGCTGACAAGGATCTCGACCGGGCCGAAAGATTCTTTTACTGATTTGAAAAGGGAAGTGATCTCTGTGCTGTTGTTGACATCCGCCTTGAAAGCCTTGGCGTTTCCGCCATTTTCATTTATTTCCCCGGCAACCTTGGCGCCCAGCTCATCATTCTGTTTGTAGCAGATTGCGACTTTCGCACCTGCCTTGCCCAGTTCAATGGCGATGGCCCTCCCGATGCCGCGGGAGCCGCCGGTGACTAATGCGACACGATCTTTCATTTTAGAGATCCCTTCCTAAATAACAAATTCCAAAAAACTCAATTAAGAACACGTCTTGCGACGTTAATCCGCCTTCGCTAAGAAGCTACGGCGGACAGGCTACAAACGAATAAATCCAATTTGGAATTCGTTAGTAGTCAAGCTCGCAAGAGCTGTCGAAACTCTTCTACTTATCTTTAGGTTTTGCAGTCTGCTGTTCCAGATACTGCAAGACTGTTTTTTCATTGACAACTTCCACTTCAAACATGGCTTGGATCTTTGACAAGTCAAGCTGATGTTCGCTGGCCAGCCGCTTGGCCGAAGGAGTCGCCCGGACCTTGTTCTTGTCTGGATTTCCGGATGATTTCCCCTTTATCCCCTTATCCTTTTCAATGAACAGCTCTTTTTCTTTCAGATATGATTCCATCAGGCCGCGATTATATTCTTCCACATCAGGCAGTTTATCTTCAGCTTTTCCGATCAGCGCAAGGACGTAACCCGGAGGAATGACACTGTTCGCCGGAGCCGTGATCTGCCTCAAAATGCCGGACTTCGGAGATTCAAACTCAAAGACTGTCTTATCGGTGATGATTTCGACCAGCGGTTCGCCAATGGAAACCATGTCTCCTTCCGAAGCGAACCATTTGCCAATGGTTCCTTCATTCATATTTGCATCCGCCTTGGGCAGTTTGACTTTTGTAATCACTTTTTCCCCTGATTCTGCATGGCTTCCGGGGTTCCCTTGAAGATCAATGGGAAGACCATCGGCAAAGTCCTGTTTCCGGCCTTGTCGCTGAAGTACAATTTCAGCCACTGGACACCTTCGGCCGGCACAATCTCGTTCAATGCGAATGCTCTGCCGTCGCAGACGCCGTTGCCGACAAACTTTCCGCCGGAATCCTCCACTTCCCATGACATATCAGCAATTCCACTCTGGTCATAGGCGTCCAGTTCAAACTTCTCATCGGACCTGGACTCCTTGAAGATCGTCAGAAGCCCGAGGTCGAACAAGTCTTTGGAATTCAGATCTCTGGCAATCAGGTTGACTTCCCTGATGCGTACCTTTCTCCTGTCAAGCTTTTCACCGAATTTCCGGACATGCAAATCCTGCAGATCAATGACGAAATCCTGCCAGCCGTTGTTTTTAACGTCAAGGAACTTGTCGATCTTGCCGTCATCAGCTATCTTGCCATCCAGAAGACCGACCTGGACAGTTTTGTTTTCACTGTACTTGATCTCAAGCATGAGAGAGGCCGTCTTTGGAATTTCCGCATGCGGGAATCGAAGCCTCATCGCAAGATATGAATCGAAATCAATATCGTTGCTGTTCTTCCTCTTTCTCGAGATGACAGTCAAAGTTCCGGCGCCGTTTGTGCCGGAGAACCTTACAAAGGCGCAGGAACCTTCCTTATGGGTCTTGTTCTTGACGTTCTGCATATTTACAGGAAGCTTGTCATAGATCTCGCATGAAGGATCAAGATGGAAGAGGATGCTATCCGAGAGCGAAGGCTTCAAGGGGGTTGGAGGCAGCTTGTCTTCGGCGTAATTGATCTTTATTGGAATGTGCAGGTCGGCGGTCTTGTTGCCGGCTCCGTCTTCAAGTCCGGAGACAAGCAGCTCCCCTGTTTCGCCGTTCTTCATCTTGTCGATAGGAGCTCTGAGCATATACGGCCAGTTTATGTTGAATATTTCGGCGTCCTGGCGGTGCTCCATCTTGCTGAGCTGTGTATCAATTGCAATTTTTGTTCCGGCAAATGCGGTCGTCATGGAATCAATGTTCAATGGAGCTCCGTTTTTGTTCTGCCACTCGATCTGCAGATAAGATCCGTTGAAAGCAGGATCTTCAATCGTCTTAAATGCGAAGTTCGCAGTTTTCGGGGTCCTGTCATAAAGGAAAGGTATTGACGTGACCTGGGATTCACGTCCGTCATGGCCTGTCGCTTTCAGCAATAACTGATGCACTCCTTCTGCGGTATTTCCGAGGTCGGGGACAAATTTGACGTTGTTGCTGATTTCCTTCCAGATTATTTTCTTCCTGGCGTCAGCGTCCAGCGAAAGGTACGGCTTTTCTCCCGCGATGATCGCAGTATAAACCCTGACACCGTCCTTCCTGTCGAAATAATACGGGGTGAATGCGAGCTGCTCTGCCTGTCTTACCGCAGGCCCGCAGACAACATCGTCAAGGAACAACTGGCTGTTTCTTCCGGTCTGATCTTCCTTGTCAAAGGAGCCAAGGGCGATCCGTGAAGGTTTGAATATGGAAGAGGAGTAAGCGTGCTTGTCAAACGCATCCGTTGAAAAGCCGGTCCAGGAATGCCATTCGCCGTCCTTTACAAGTTCAGTCCCGAAACGCACTTTCCGTGCGGCCATATGCGGTTCGTTAAGGTAGGCGACGGCATTATCCCGCAGGTTAAGGCTTATCTGCCCCATGGGATCAGTTTTGTACATGAACTGGAGGAGGGGGTATTGTGCAATGGACAAATTCGCATTGAAGTCGATCCGCAGGCGCTGGTGGGCAAGCTTGTTGGCTACTACCAGGCATGTGTTGTTCCTGTCCTTGTCCCATGCATACGTCATCCTGTTGGAGTCAAGCCTGACCCTGTTTCTCAGTTCGGGATTTTCAAATGACTGGAAGAATGGCGTTATCCCGTCCAGTTTTGCCAGGATCGGGGGCGCGACCGCGGTGCAATCCTTCCATGACAATGTGATATTCCTGCTCTTGCCGCCTTTCGTTATTTCCAGGCCCAGGACTTCATCCTGCAGCAGTTTCCTGAAACCTTCATCCATCTTGTCCAGGAGTGAAATCCTGAACTTGTTGATCCCGAGTTCTTCTACCGGCAGTTCAACGCCCTGGACCTTTACGATCAGCCTGTCATTGTTCAGAAACCGGTAGTTCACATCTGTGGTGATGATGACGGAATTCTTCTTCTCGTCATCCCACTTGCAAAGCCATCTGCTTTCATCTTCAGGCATGGCCCACATCATATCGGCCTGATCGCTTTTGCCGGCTATCGAGAGTTTTCCGCTGACAAGTCCCTGCCGCTGTATGCCTTTGAGGCTCTTGTTGAATTCCTCCAGATTGCCAGCCTTGATCTCCGTCCCATCGAGCAAGAGCTGGTAACTGTAACCGGACTGGTCCTGGCTTTTGCATTCCACCTTGGGGATCTGGGAGAATACAGGAGAGAAATTCCTTACGGCATATGCTTCATCCGGACCATTTCCCTTCAAGCCCTGGACGATATCGCTGGGCTGGTAGTTTCCAAAGCCGATGACTTTCCAGACAAGATCCTTTCCTGCGCCGAATTTCGGGAATATATATGGAACCGGAAACCAGACACGGGTCCAGTTTTCATTTGAGTCCAACTGCTGGAGCTTGACAGGCCTGAGTTCACCGGCGCTGCCAGCAAGCTGGAATATTCCTTTGGAATAATCTGATCCGGTAATCTGATAGAAATAGCGCTGCAGCGTACTGAATTCCCCCTTGGCATTGCGTCTTCCCAGCTCGAAATGGAAATTGAATTCTGCGTTTTCAGTGCGCTTGATCTCGCAGGTCCAGGCGGAAATGCTGTCCTCGGGATACAGCAGATTTTTTGCTTCAGCCGCAAATATTCCTCCGCCAAGGATATTTTTAACCTTGAATGCATTCTGTGAAAAAGTCACTTTCGGAGCGCCGGCGGAATCGATCTGCTTCCAGGAATCGGAAGTCATTAGATTTGCCGGAAGGCCGTTCAAGAGCAGGGTAGGCTTCTCTACGGTCTTGGTTTTTTCCACTTTTATAATGTCTGGATTGATTTCTGCAAAGGAAAAATCCTTCGGCGTGATATTTCCTGCCGCGGCGATCTTGACTCTGGCGACCATCATGGAGTTCATGAACGTCCATATCCCGAATCCCCCTTTCCCCAGAGGATCATTGTCATAATATGAAAAGACCTTTTCATTGTCAAAGTAGTATTCGACAAGGTTCCCGATGCGCCTTGCCTTGACATAGTACCAGGCGCCGTGTACATCGCGGCCTGTGCCGATCAGAGGATCCAGATACCTGCGGACATTGCCATCGCGCAGCCGGGGAGAAAGATACTTGTCGCTTTCAGCGGCCATTTTCCCATTGCGGAGGAGGCGGGATTTTGTCTGGCTGAAGTTGGGATCCCATCCGCTGCAGATGAAAGTATAGCCGTCGGACGGGATTGCCTTCCTGTTCATGACCGTCAGGTTCAGATCCCCGACACGCTGGTACCAGTCGCCGTGGCGCATTCCGGCATACATTTCAATACAGAAATCTCCCTCTACCTGGTACTTGGACCAGAGGGAGGCCAGATCGTTGGCGGACTGTCCGTTCATATGCGACCATCGGGGATCGCATTGGAAACGGTTTATCACCTGCCAGTCTCCGCCATTTCTCAGCCACTCATATGGAGCTTCGGTAAACAAGAAGTCCAGGACGTTGTCACGGGTCGCATGCATGGTTCCCATGTGCGCTTCTGTAAAACCCTTGATGAAGATCCTGGTTCCTACAAGCGGACGACCAAGCTTCACCTTGAAAGCCAGACTGCCGTTACAGCTGCCCCAGAGCCACGTGTCCTCCACTGAAAGTTCATATTTTGTACCGGGTTTTCCGTCCTTGTCCTTTTTAAACAGCTCGGTGGTCGGTTTTTTGAAAAGAGATTTCCCGGAGGATTCTGTAATTTCAAAATCCGGACCATTGATTTTGACAATCACCTCACCTGAAGCCTGTTCATCTTTCGCGCCAAGATGCATCTCGGAATTTTCCGCTATGGGGACCGTCAGCGAGAACGTGCCGAAAAAATCGCTCTTATGCCAGAATTTCTGCTCTTTGGCGTCCTTTGTCCATTCCCCGGCCGGGTTGGCCCAGTGCTTCATGAACGGATCGTTCGCATATATTTCATTCTTCTGCAGCTTGTCCCTGAAGACCTCTTCCGGCTTGAAGCGGTAGACAAGCTTATTGACTGATACGCCGGAGCCTTTTCCGACAAACACTCCAGCGGCGCCTGCGGCGGCTTCCGATTCCTGGCGGAGCATCACCAGCTGATCATTGCAGGACAGCTTTATCAGGCCGTCGGGAGAAAGTTCCGCCTTCAATGAGAGCATTGATTTTTCATTCACATCAAGTTCGGCAGTTTCGAGGATTCTGGGCTCTGCTCCATCCATCTTCAGCTGTTCCAGCCGGACATAGCACTTTGAACCGCTTTGACTATATAGGAGGCGGAAAAAAGGATTTTCCCTGCCCTTCCATCCGAATAGCAGGCCTGCTGCTGCATTATCGGATGTGATTTTCATGGATGCTCCGGCCACGGCCGTCTTGTCCTCAGGATTGCCGAAGACCAGCCAGCGGTCCTCATTCGTCTTTCCGGGGAAAAGCTCCTTCTCCTTTCCTTTGCCGAAAAGCCAGTCGAAATAGCCGGGCTTGTAGAAAACATCTCCCTGGCTGAAAGACGTATTGAACTTCACGTCCTGCAGATCGTCCAGTTTCAGATACGGAAGGCTTTCCGCAGTAAAGTCATCGAAAATCATGGTCTGGGGACTATTGACGAACAGGCCGAACTGGCCTCCGGGCGGAAGAGACTCGTCGATTTCCATTACTTTTACGTTGTCAATGTATGCAGAAATATGATTGTCCATCGCCTGGATTTTTGGCATGATCCACTGTTCGGGGAGAAGCTGCAGCTGAACTGCCTTCATAATGACCGGCGGTTTTCCGGACTGGTGTTTCTTCAGCAATGCAAAAGCGTCTTCATTGTCAGAAAGGAAAATAGTGAAAGTATAGAAATTGGATTCATCCTGTACATAGAATGCCAGGCCGCTTTCACCCTTCTGTATCTGTATGGCCGCCTGCAGGAGATAATTGTCATGGAAAGGATAACCTGAGACTATCAGTCCGTTCTCCCCTGTGCCCTTGAGGCTGTAGAAATTCGGACTTCTTTCCATTTCCAGCGGTTTCGCTTTGAGATTGGTGGAGGTTTTTTGTTCTATCGCCGATTCCAAAGCAGTATGGATAAGCCATTTCCCGCTTAAGGTTTCCCAGCTGTCAAGCTGGTTTTCATCCTTGTCGGCGATCATGAAATCATCATGGAAGTAAAGAGGAGCTGTTTTTTGGAAACGTAATTTTTTGGTCTTGTCATCGAGCGCCTGGTTCTGGAACCACAGTGAATCCGCCGTAAACGGAGGACGTAGCCGGTAAATCTCCTTGTTGTCCAGATAAATGATCCACGAATGCTGATGCAGTTTGACATTGAACTCAAGTTCCGCCATCGGCTTGTCCGGCAATGGATTCACAAGTTTAACTACCACTCCCGGATTTGCTGGAGGATTCGTCCCCTGGATCCGGATCCCATCGGTGTTATTTTTGAACTGTATGAAGCATTGGTTCTTCTTTTCCTTGTCTGCAAGCATCAGGAAATATCCCATTTCAGGTTTCCAGTTGATCTTGAACCTGAATTCCCCGTATTTTTCTGCAGTCGAGCCGACTTCGGCATATCCGGTAAAGTCCGCAGGCGCCGTTCCGGCGAAGATATTTCCGACAGACAGGAATAAAAGAACCAAAATGGCAGGGGAAAGCAATTTCAGGACATGCCTGATTGATATAGCGGTCCGATTTTTATTTATAAAGTCCATTTCCGCACCCACTCAACCAATTTAATAATTTGTTTTCTTTACAAGTTCCCAGTGTCCGCCCTTGTCGGGGCCGACACGGATGAGATCGCCAGAATCCTTCAATCGGCCTATAATCTTTTCTATTCCTGCAGTCGACATATCAAGGCTTTGGGCTATTTCAGAAATTGTTGATTCCGGGTTTGCTGAGAGTATCCTTAAAACTTTCTCCCTACTTTTCTCCCTACTTTCCTCCCTACTTTCCTCCCTACTTTCCTCCCTACTTTTCTGGACAGTCTTTGCCGAGTCTTTCAGTGAACTCGCATTCACAGATTCTCCTTTGAGTTCACCTGTCTTTCCTGACAATCTCTTTTTTTGGGCGTCATGAGTGATTTCATTTTTGTAGAAGAACACCGAGACGCCACCGAACTGCTCTTTGAATTTGGGTGGTGGGAATCCGGCGGCGACAAAGTCTTCAGTGATTTTCAATGTGCCCTGGCCCCAGCCTTCGATGAGGCCGGCCTTGAAAAAGGTCTCGGCGAGAATTCTGTTCCTGGGAACTGACTTATGCACTCTCTTGAGATCCGCAATACTTATCCCTTTCGGGAGAGGCCCCTGATTCCACAGATCAATCATATTCTGATATATCCTCATCTGGATATGCGGACCAAGATAGTCCTTGTGGATGATGGAGTTTATGATGGCTTCGCGCAAGGCTTCTTCAGGATACTCAAGGATGTCTTTCCTATAAACACCTTCGTACTTGAAAGTGGAGAGCAAGTATTTCGTCCGGAGGATTGTCATCGCATTGTCAACCTGCTGGAAAAGATTGCCTTCGACGTCGTCGGAAGTCTGGACAAATCCCTCATCGGAGAACTTCCCTATTTTTATGATGGCCGAGACTGTAATCTTCTTGGGATTTTTTCCGAAAAGAAGAACTGCAGCTCTTTTGAGTTTGCCTTTATCCGTAAGAAGGTTGAGTTTTTCCAGAAGAATCTCCGTTTTTTTTACGGTTGCCGCGAGTGGAAATCTTTTCAGCGACAAGCGCTTGAAGCTCTCGATTGTGGGTATGTCAATCTCTTTCATTGACAATCCTTCTGCTTCGTAGTCAACCCAGCTTGAGCCGGAATTAGAAATCAGGAACTGTGCAAGCTCGTTGCCCTTTAGTTCAAGGGTATTGCTTCCTGAACGGACATAAAACTTGCCATGATATGAGATTGGCGCGGGCGAATAGTCCACCTCGATTTGGATAATATCTTTACCATCCTTGTTTTTGACACGGACCTTTGGCGTGATTCCGAGAAGATCCCTGATCTTGTTTGGAATAACTTCGAGAAGTTTTTTGGAATCTTTTACTCCAACTTCCTTGCCATCATCAGAAATTCCGATATAAAGAATTCCACCATCGGTATTTGCGAAAGCCGCAACTGTCTTCAGGCAGTCATCCTGCCAGGATTCCTTGAATTCAATTCTTTGATTTTCATGCAGGTTCATTTGATGCCAAGTTCTTCCATTTTTTGCAACCAGTTCACAATACAACGGAAAAACAGCAAAAATAGTGCCTTTAGAAGACAATATTAAGGGATTAATTTGCCATTCTTGTCGAAAAAGCCGCCCATAAGCGCCTTGTTGCCTCCAAAAGGATCATTAGGATCCGCTTCTCCGGTATAGACAATGTATCCCGGCAGAAAGTCGTAGCGATGGTTGTCCGAACATGATTTCCCCCATGGAATTCCGCACTGGACCACCACGCTGTTCGGTCCCCACGGGCTATTGTATTTTAGATAAACCCCATTGCCTTCCCGGGGAAACTTATTATCGCCAACCAGGATTTCATCCTTGGTGATCCTTATCCGGGCCTGCTTGAGGACTTCTTCTATCAATGGGCTGCTTTCCGGCTCCCCGTACAGGAAAAGATTGAATGATTTCTTGTCCTGTTCAGTCAGATCCTTTTCATTCTTGAACCTCGGCAGGCTTTTGGCGAACATATACCACTCAAGGATCCGTTGTCTGAACTCTGAATCCTTCATCCCCGCATTGACGAACATGAAAGGCTTAAGAAAATCATCCTTTACCGGCCCCCAGTTGTATGAAGTTCCGCTGTTCTTGATATTATAAGATTCATCCAAGATAAAATCATTTCCCTTGACGACGGGAAATTTTCTGATACGCTCCGGCATCCTGCTCCTCTCAAGGACAAGCTCCCCGACACCGGACGTCTTGATCAGCACCTTATCATCCTTGACCTCCACCTGAATCTTAGTAGGCTGGCAGTTTTCCTCAAAATGGGTGATATCAAGCCAGAATGCAAGGCGATAGGCCTGGGCATATGCGACATATTCAAAGCTTTCAGGATTCTTCCTCCTGATATTCTTTATCCAGTCAATTACTTCTGCCTTGCTGAAGACCTTTTCATGTATCCAATGGTCTCCGCCCGCTATCTCCTGATATTTGAACAATGGATTTCCAGGTCCCAGCAGATCTTTCATGTGCCGTGCTTCTTCAACAGGGATCAGCGTGTCATCGGTCCCATGGAAAACCCAGACAGGAAGCTGACGGAGGTTTGGTAAATGTGACGCGGCAAATTCACGATCGGTCAGCCACTGCTGATAGGCTGGAAGGGAGCCGGGCTTGATCTTCTTCCAGAAATAAAAATCTCCTCTCCCGGAAACCACCAGCAGTCCCGCGAACAGATGCGGATAGTGCGATCCGATCGTCCACACGCCCATTCCTCCCATCGACATCCCGGAAAGAAGGATCCTGTCTTCATCAATATTATAACGCTTGCTCATCTGCTTGATGACATTCAGGACATCCTGCTCCCCGATTCCCTGGAAGTCGGTATTGCCTCTGGCAAAAGGCATGACAATGCAGGCATTCACCTTGTCAGCCATCTCCGTGATGCCTTCCGGCATGGTTCCCCAGTTTACGATGTCGAGATATGGCGAATATCCATGAAGATAAATGATAAGCGGATACTTGGTGTTCTTGTCGTAGCTTTCCGGCAGATATCTGATGAACGGCTGGGGAGATCCGTCAGTATCGTCAAAATATGCTTCCTCTACGGTGCCGGTCTGTAGTTTCGATGCAGTCTTTTCCTCCAGTGATTTCAACAGCACTTCTGCCTGCTTCAATTCAGCGTCAACGGCCTCGAGCATGCCCTGGGATGGCTTATAAAACTGCAGGATATGCCGGATTTTCTTGAGCTTGAACTGGTAAAGATCCCAGTCTTTGGCAAGATCATAATCGGCAGGACGCGCGATTTGCTTTGCTTCGAGATTCTTTAAAGACAGGACTATGTTGTCAACTTCCAGTTTTTGAGCGAAAGCCCCGGAACTGATGGCGCAGAGACATGCAATAATGATGCCGAACTTGAACAGGTTCTTAATGTATTTTCTTGTTTTCCACATTTTCAATTTTCTCTTTTATTCAAAATCTTTGATGCGAAGCATCTTTGGAGTGCGGCACCCCTGTGCCGCTTTGTATTTTCCTCCATCTTCAAAAATCATCATCCACTTTCAATGTATCAATCTTAAAACTCTCAACCGTCCTCCTGAAAGCAGGTTCTCCATGCATATTGAACCATCCCGCCGAACACCAGGTGTAATTCTCCGCAACTGGAACAATCCCATGATGGGCAGGATTATTGTGTACGTATTTCAGTCTTGCATAATATGACTTCTGATATGTGATATGGCTATCCCAATATTGATACCAGACTTTTCTGTTTGTCGTCTTATCAAGTTCATTTACATATCGCGCTGTCTCAGTGTGAAAAGAAGATATGAAATCACCCAGAACTGCAGGCTTAGTGGAAAAACCTATGAAATGATAGTGGTTGGACATTACGGCCCATGCTTGCAGGTTCCACTCATATCGTTTTGCGTATTCAAAAAGTTTCTCCGATAAGAAATCAAGTCTTTCCGGTTTTGAAAAATATGGTAGTTTGCCATAAGTACCGGACGTAACCATATAAGTTCCGGGTTCAATTGACCTGTGCGGTGGTGAATGAGGCCAGTCTGGCATATAAATATTCCTTCGTAATGATAATACAAAATCCAGAGAAAAGCGCAACAGGGGTTGCGCACTCCAAAGATGCTGCGCATCAAATTCCTGACGGCGAAGCCGTCTTTGGACTGCGGCACCCCTGTGCCGCTTTGTATTTCCTGCTCCAAGCCACTTACTTACTTCAATAAGCTCCTCTTCCTGTCAGGACGGCAGGAATTGTCTTCAGCAAAATCTTAATATCCAGAAGGATACTCTGGCTATTGATATATTGCTTGTCAAGTTCGACCTGATCTTTGAAGGAAAGTTCACTTCTGCCGGATATCTGCCATAGGCATGTCATTCCCGGTTTCACCAGCAGGCGTTTGCTGTCGTCCGGCGAATATTTTTCCACTTCTTCCGGAACTGGAGGTCTGGGACCGACCAGGCTCATCTCGCCTTTGAGGACATTGAAAAGCTGGGGGAGCTCATCAATGCTGAACCTGCGGATGAAACGCCCCATCTTGGTTATCCTTGGATCATTCTTCATCTTGAAAGTCACGTTTCTCGGCGAGGAATCATCAGCAATCATTTCTTCCTTCATGGATTCCGCATCTGCAACCATTGACCTGAACTTGTATAGGATGAAATTGCGCCCTTTCCTGCCGACTCTTGTCTGCCTGAAGAATATTGGTCCCGGAGAATCGATCCATATGGCAAGCGCGGTCATGACGAATATCAGTATCAGCAGAAGCAGGAGGAAAAGCGATAATACAAGGTCTATGACTCTTTTGATAAAATGCGATGAATTGACAGTGAACTGCCAAAGGAAAAGCTTGAAGCCTTTCTTGGTACTCTCTCCGCTATTTGTATTGCTGCTGCAGGTTTTATTCACGAACGATACAGTTCCGGAATCCTGAGATCAGGATTGCCATAACTGCCTTGTTAAGATTTATTTTTGTCAGGCGCTTAGGCCTGATAGACATATAAGGTTCCAGACTTTTCTGAAGTTATATTACAATTAGCTTCGAAAAGTAAAACAACTAGAAAGAAAGGAACCTTACAATGGAACTGTACTGCGGGATCGACTTGCATTCAA